>OLIW01000877.1_pt1 | contig 29979 bp, 24 predicted proteins | sample 1601321 | NCBI WGS metagenome assembly OLIW01 (sample SAMEA2452114, study PRJEB22498) | human gut metagenome
GTATAAAATTTTCAATGTTCTTTCAATCTAGCCTTGACTTTTTATTTGCAGGCTTCATCGTCATTTTCTCCTATCGTTCTCTACTTGTTTTCTTTAATTTCTGCTTCACAGATGGTTTCGTCTGCACCATCTGTTTCTCATGCCATTCCTTTATCAAAGATTCAATCAACTCCACCTTTTGTCTCGGCGTGAAATCCTTTGGAAAATAATCTGCAAGGGTATCGGCACGAATCTTGATCTGCTCTCTCTGATTTGGCTTCTCCTGTTCCAAGATGGAATACATTTCATCCATATCAAGAGTTCCCGCCTGACTCATTCGCTTCATTTTATTTGCCTGTGACAAAGATGGCGTACACTGTTCCAAATCCATCACTGCATGAAGCTCATACTGTTCTTCTTCGGTGAGATAAGAAAGTTCCACCCCGATAGTAAATGCAATTCTTCCGGCATCAACCATATCCAGAATCTTCGGAATCAGATTAGTAAGTCGGATATATCTTGCTATCTGATTTCTGCTTTCCCCAACTTCCTTTGCCAACCGTTCATCTGCACGAAGAATATATTTCCCTTCAGCAATTTCTTCTTTCTCTAACTTTGTCCCAAGTTGGGACGAGGTCAGATCATTACGCTTCCCCTGAGACTTCATTGCTTCCAGCTTCATCTTATAGGCATAAGCTTTTTCACTGGGTTTGATATACTCTCGTTGCAGGTTGCTATCAATCATCGCAATCACTGCATCTGAATCATCCATTTCACGGATAATCACAGGCACTTCTTCAATCCCCGCCCAAGTACAGGCAGCTTTTCTTCTATGCCCTGCGATGATCTCATAACCATCACCATAAGGATTGCTTCTTACTATCAGCGGAACTAACACCCCTTTATCTTCGATACTTCGCATCAGTTCAAAGAGCTGAATATCCTGTTCCACCTTAAACGGATGTCCTTTAAAGTCATTCAATTCACTGATTTTCATGGTTCCCGTTTGTAAACCATACTCGTCTGTCCCAAAGGAACACATTGCTTTTGTCTTCTCCATTTTCTTCCTCCTTGTCTTCCTTAGAGGTATCATCTGGAGTGCTGGCAGTGTCTTGAAAGTAAGAAAACCGCCTGCTCTCCACAAAAATGTAGAAAACAAGCGGTTCTCGCTTCGTCTTTTATTTAATTGTTGATAATAATTTTCTTAAATATGAACGGTACATTTTATGTGTCCACTCATACCAGTTCCATAACTACCGAGACTTTTATCTCATTAAAAATCTCTTTTTTTCGTCCAAAATTGGCTTGTCCAGAAAACTTGAAAACCCTCGAAAAGTGCGTAAATCTAAGGATTTCTACGAATTCACCCTTTGTAGACATGTCACGACTTCCACATGTGCCGCAATTGGAATCTGTTCTCCGGTCAGACCATCCGGATAACCTTTACCATCATAACGCTCATGATGCCATCTGCAGATCTGGTACGCGATCTTGATCATCTTCTCATCCTTATAATGCTCCAGCTTATCCAGCATAGAAGCACCAATCAGCGTATGCTCTTTCATAGTCTCAAATTCTTCTTCAGTCAGCTTTCCAGGCTTATTCAGAATCGACTCGTCAATTCCAACCTTACCGATATCATGAAACGCGGATGCTGTCGAAATCAGATAGCAGTCATCCGGCGTCAGATTATATGCATCCGTATTCTCAACAAGTCTTTCCAGAAGAAGTCTCGTCAATGTATTGATGTGGACAACATGAAGGCCGCTCTCTCCATTACGAAATTCCATAATCTGACTCAGGACTTCCACCATCATCTGATTGTTCTTTTCCTTTTCATGCATCTGATCGGATACCATGGAAATCAGCCTTCTCTGTTTTGCATACAGCTTGATCGTATTAAATACACGCTGGTATACAACCTTGCTGTCAAAAGGTCTGCTGATATAATCGGATACTCCAAACTTGAACGCTTTCCGGATATAGTTCTCAGATTCCTCGCTGGATATCATAATTACCGGCACATCTTCAATCCAGTGATTCCGGTTCATATACATCAGAATTTCAAAGCCGTCCATAACCGGCATCACGATGTCGAGCAGTACCAGTGATATCTCTTTCCCGTATTGTTCTATCAGCGAAACGCATTCCTGTCCGTTCGTCGCTTCAATGATCTCAAAATCATCTTTCAGCATCTCACAGAGAATCGCACGGTTCATCTCCGAATCATCGACAACCAGGATCCGCTGTTTAATCTGGATCTGCTTCTCGTACTGCTCTCTTTTATCTTTCTGTGTAACCACTTTATTCTTCGTAGCCTTCGCCTGATACATCAGCTTGTCCGCTCTGTTCACGGCTTCCTCAATACAGTTTCCTTCCGTCAGCACACCACCTGCACTGATCGAAAGCCGCAAATTCGGGTATCCCGGAACATTTGCATTATAGATACGCTCCTGTATCAATTGCAGTTTCTGGCTAAAAATTTCTTCCGTAACTTCCGGCATCACAAGAAGGAATTCATCCCCGCCAAAACGGATCAGTTTATCCGTCTTACGGATATTTTTCAGAATAATATCTACAACAGTATAGAGCGCCATGTCCCCTGCCTGATGTCCATAGATATCATTATGCAGTTTAAAATCATCCAGATCGATCAGTGCAACCCCGGCATTTTTCTTCTTGTTCTTCATCTCATCCTCGTAATACCGCCGGTTGTATGCATCTGTCACTGCATCTCTGTATAACCTGTCATTGTAATGTACAAATATATCTATCAAACGCTCATGATTGATCTCTCCAATCGACCAGTCACTATCCAGGCAACGGATCAGCTCAAGCACATATGGCTTCTCATCCACTTCTATATAACGTGCGATCACCTGATAAATCCTGCCATTTACAATCTCCAGCTTTCCTTTTTCTTCTTTCGTGGTCGCTGCACGCATCACTACACAGTTATCACAGGGTGTTTCCCGTTTCCAGTAATGATAGCATCTCTGCCCCTCGTTGATTTTTCTCCATTCTTCATCGATATCGGATATATTTCCAATTGGAAAAAGACGGATCTCCTGAAAGATCTTCCGAAAATGTCGGATTTCTTCTTCTAATTGTCCTTTTGTCATTCGTTCTTCCGCGTTCATGTCTTTTTCTCCAGACTTCTACTACGCAGTTTCCTGCTATTTCCATTTCTAATTATTTTACAATATTTACCAAAAAATAAAAAGAATTATCCCGATATATCTTAAAAAATTTTTCCGAAGCATAGGATAACATCTGCATTACTGTAAAAAAAGGATCACCAAAACCTGTTTCCAGGAATTGGTAATCCTTCATGAAATACTTATATAACTATCTTTTTATGTAATTTATTTTCTCGTCATCACACGATCTTCTACCGCTGCAGTCATCGGAACTTCCGCTTTCACTGATGCGTTCTCGATTTCCACAGAATAGGTCTTGTGGATCAGACAGTTGATCGGATCTTCTGTCGTGATGACCAGTGCCAGACTATGTCCAGGCTCTACCGTATATCTTGTCGCATTCAGATAAATATGGTAATCATGGTATTCACCATTTTTCAGTTCGATACTGTTCTGCGCTGTCTCCGGTTCATATCCTGCTTCCGGATTGCACAGATCTGCAAATGCCCGTGTGATCACACGGTATTTCTTATGTACAGTAGCAAACTCCGCTTCATTCCATGCCGGGACCTCTCCTCCGCTGATAATTCCGCCTTCTTTTACCACATTGACCGGAATTGTATTTCTCTGCGGATCTACAGACTGAATGCTGTCAAATTCTTCATCGCATACGTCACAAAGAAGAAGAGTAAGCTTCACATCATCCATACGTCCTGACATTTCATGCATTCCAAGCTTCATCGTCAGAGTATCTGCATCATTACTGTTTACCGGATTGAAATCTGCTTCTGCATCTCCATCTTTTAACGCTGCTCTTAATCTTACACAGGTTGTTCCCTGTAACGTCACTGCCTCTTTAAACGGATCCGTCACATAACGCTGTGCCATATTACTTGATCTCACACCCATCACATCATCGAAGTTCTCTGCACTGACACCCGCTGCTTCCCAGTCTGTATCGATTACAGTTGTTCCCTGTTCTTCGCATGTAAGATTCATCTTATATGCTGTCTCCCAGGAATCTGCTGTCTCCCATTTTCTCTGGTCATAGTTCATCTGCACCAGGATTGCCGGTCTGTTCTCTGCACCATTTTCAACTCCGTATAAATAATGAGAAATCCATTCATTGATAATATCATCATAGAATTTACCATCCACAAGGATTCCATATCGTTTCGGCATAGTTGGTGTGATATGTGCACCCTGATGAAGGATTGCTTTTACATTCTTTCCTGCCTTCTGGAAAGATTTGTACATCATCTCATACTGCTTGGTAGACACGTTCTCGTCATTCAGTCCCTGTACGATAAGCGCACTGCATTTGATCCGGTCTGCATGAAGGCGATAATTTCCCATACCCCAGAATTCCGGATTATAGTCAAATCCACCCTTGATCTGCTGAAGGCTCATCTCATGATGGAATGCTCCCATATCATCCCGCTGCTTCTCGGTTAATGTCTCATCATTGTAACGGCTGGAACAAAAATAAGCAAGGAAGCTGTTCAGCATTTCTTTCGGCCAGTACCGCTGTGCGCCCTGCATGTTCTGCTGGCTGTACCAGTCCGCGATTCCTGCGATCGGTACGATTGTCTCCAGTCCTTCTACTCCTGTTGTTGCCACTGCAAACGGCATGGTTCCGGCGTAAGATCTTCCTGTCATGGCAACTTTTCCGTTGGACCAGTCTGCCTTTGTCTCAACCGTTCCTTCGCGGTCTGCATATCCGATGCGGTCTCCATGCAGCCATTCTACAATTGCTTTGAAAGCGTCTCTTTCATAGTCTGAACCAACATAGTTGAATCCGTCAGATCCTTTTGAACCAAATCCTGCACTTAAAACAACTGCAAATCCACGTACAAGATAATAATCAAAGGTGTCGATATTTTCAAAGACCATAACGTTATTATTTCCTTTATCCGGATAATACCAGTCTGCTGGATCTGCTTTTAAAGAAAGATCCATTGCACTGATGCATCCCTGCGGAACATGCGCATCCACTTTTTTGTCAAGATCTGCAAAATTAACCGGATGATATTCTTTTTCTGCCACTTCTTTCATATGCGGATATCCATCTTGCTGGACTCCCGCCGCATATGGACGTGCCTCATATAAAGTTGCAGCCTTATAATTCCCCTCTACTGCACTTCTTGGTACCTGGACAACAGCTTTCACAAGATCTCTTTTTCCATCTCCGTCCACATCGTAATCTGTTTCCACATAAACACAATATCTTACGATACTGGATGTTGCCGGATCATACTTTTCTCCTGTCTTTCCATCTGTAAGTGGAAATACCGGCTGTGCAAGTCCATTCTCAAATACTGGTACTTTGCTGTAATTTTTTTCGTTCATGGTAAACCTCCCAATCATTAAATAAATACTTGGATCTAATCACATATTATTTCCCCAATATTATTGTGATTTCATTTCTCCATTTCCTATTATAACGAGATGTAAGAAGAACTTCAATTAGATTTTTCGCTTTATTCTATAGGTTACCATGCCTGTTTTCTTTTCTCAATCCTATAGAAATAATCTTTTAGACATGCTATAGTAAACTTAGATTTTACATAGATTTATCTGTAACTTAACAAATGAAAAGGGGATATTATGAAAAAGAACATAAAAAAGATATTAAAAGTTCTCGGAATCTTCCTGCTTATCATTCTGGTTGCGCTGATTGCATATCTGATCTATCTCTTTGCAAGCTATCACCGCATTCCGGATAATCAGGCTTTGAAGATCGAGAAAACTTCCGGTGGAACAGCCGCAGCTGACACACTGACAACCGAGAAAGAATATTCCGCTCTGACCTACAATGTTGGTTTCGGAGCCTACACGCCGGACTTCAGCTTCTTTATGGACGGTGGGAAATCTTCCTGGGCAAAAAGTAAGGAGAGTGTCGAATCTGATATTCAGGGTGCCGGAGAACTGGTTGCTTCCAAAGATCCGGATTTCGCACTGATCCAGGAAGTTGATCTGAACTCTACAAGAAGCTACCATGTAGATGAATATTCGATTTTAAAGGATACGATTCCAAGTTACAATACGGTATTTGCGCAGAATTACGATTCCGCATTCCTTTTTTATCCATTCACACAGCCGCATGGCCGCAGCCGTTCCGGACTTGCTCTTTTCTCCAAATATCCGGTTACGGATTCTCTGAGAAGAAGCTTTCCGATATCGACAAGCTTCAGCAAGTTCTTTGACCTTGACCGCTGTTACAGTATTTCCAGAGTCCCTGTAGATAACGGAAAGGAACTGGTTATCTTCCTGCTGCACATGTCTGCTTACGGCAACAGTGATGCGATTCGCGAAGGACAGATCCGTATGCTGAGTGCAGATATGGAAAAGGAATACAAAGCCGGTAATTATGTACTTTGCGGTGGTGATTTCAACCATGACCTGAAAGCATCCGAAAAAGATGCAGAAAATTGTGAGTCCTGGGCTTATCCATTCCCACGCGAAGAGCTTCCGGAACACTTTGCATTCTGCCTGGACAATCTTTCTGACAGTGAAAAGGATGCACTCTGGGACAGTGCACGGAATGCAGATATGGAATATGTACCTGGTGTGACCTACACGGTAACGCTGGACGGATTTATTACTTCCGATAATATTGAATGCACAGAATATGAAAATATAAATACCGGATATAGCTACTCGGATCATGATCCGGTGTATACGAAATTCAAATTATTAGATGAATAATGTAAAAAAACTGATTTTGAAGATATCATAAATGTCATATCTTTAAAATCAGTTTTCTTTTATTCGTTCCACTTATGCACTTAGGGGGATATCATCCTGACTGGTCACAACAATCTCATCCATTGTAACTCCAAATACTGCCGCCAGTACAACCAGATTGTCAATTGTCGGAATGGCTGTTCCATGCTGCCACTTGTACACTGCCTGCGGTGTGGTAAAGCCAAAAATTTCAGCAAGATCTCTTACAGACAATCCTGACTCCTTTCTCAGTCTTGTAATGTTCTTTCCTGTAGCCACCATATCAATCGTTAGTCTCATAGTCTTTTTCCTCCTGTTCTACTTCATCATAATCTTTCTTACTCTCATTACTTTTCTACTTTGTGGGAAATACAAGGAGGAGGAATCGAACCTCCGGCTGCCGCTTTATAAGAACGGTCCCATCACCACTTGGGTATCCTTGTAAATAAAAAGAATGTACCTTGGCACATTCTCGCGCCGAGCGCGTTGCTGAGCGCCAGTGACGCTCGTTAAGCAACGACCGAAGCGGAGCGTAGACCGCTTGCGACATTCTTCATCTTCGTGCGAGTGCGCATCTCCGGCACGTAGTGCCTTTAATTTCATAGGAAGTTCCTTCGGAATTCCCTGTGAAATTAAAAATACCGCTTACCTGTCTGATTCAAGGTAAGCGGTATGCTAAAAAACATGTTGATCTATCATGCCTGCTTTTCTATACTAGGTATAAGTTTCGCCGGCAATTTCAATCACACAATTCTCTCGTATTGGCTTTCCCTTAAATAAACGTACACAATTAAAGCTCTCTTCAACTTTTGATATGAAAAGTGCTGATGCTGTCAATTTTATAGTTAAATCCAATATACGATTCATTGTTGTCATGTCTTTTCCTTCCCCGGTCGTCTGATTCTCTTCATCTGACTCCGATTTTTCTTTCTGGAATATAATATACCATATCTGGATAAAAATGTCATTATACCTGTAGTATAAAACATGCCTTGATAATTTTAAAACTTTACCACTGTGAATCCGCTTGTTATGCAATCTGAATGATCTGTTCATAGATCATGATTTCCTCTGCTGTAACATTACGGTTGTCATGATAATGTCCGAAAAACCATTTCTTAAAATGTACATTCTGTCGTATTTCTTCAAAGTAGGCAGATAACTGGTCCGGTTTAAACAGTCCGCCACTGAACAAGGCAAGCGTACTGGATGCACAACAGTGTGAAACAATAAAATCTACTGTATTATCATACTCCAGCAGATTTCTTCGGCCTTCTTTCATCTCCTCTTCTGACGGCATCTCTTCTTTCCACCAGTTCAGGTGATTGACACGGTATAATTTCCACTCTCTGTCAAACTGCCTTTTCTTTACTTTGTAAAACGGATCATCCAGTTCGAGAATTCCATCATCAATATCATGGCTTCTTGCTCCTCCAAACGAAAAAATCCTTTTTCCATCTATATTAAAAACCTGTCCCCTCATAAGGTGAAGCACAGACGGACGAATCCTGTGAACCTTACCGCCCTTCCATTCTTCCACCGGATATGCATACAATCGGTCAAAATTCTCATGATTTCCATCCACAAACAGTGTTGTAAAAGGTTTGCAGTCCAGCCAGTCCATAAGCATCATTTCTTCCCTGTCCGGTTCGTCTTTCATCCATACGCCTCCGAAGTCACCACAAACGATTACATAATCATCCTTCGTCATCTCTTTCTGTTCTGGAAAACATCTGGTATTAAACCGCTCATAATTCCTGTGGCAGTCACCAGTTATATAAATCATCGCTTTACCCCCTTTTCTTCTTATATCTGTTTTGTCAAATCAAGCCGCAGCTTACGCCACGGCTTTTGCTTTCATCTATTATAAAATTTTTCAATCCGTCTGTCATTGAACCTGTAGTATAATTTTACTTCTCTATATATAAAACGCCAAGCGTTCCCGGTCCACAGTGACTGGATACCACACATCCTGCCCGTGTCACAAGGATTTCCTCAAATACCTGCAGTCCTTCCAGATATTCTATGACACTCTGAACAATCTGCTGATCACAACCCGAATGTGTGATAAACACACGATCCGGTTTTGCTCCTTTCAATCCTTCTTCCATATCTTTTACATAAGACATGATCACTGATTTCATCTTGCCACGATATTTTTTCGATGCATCCATCACTCCATCTGTCACCACGATCTTCGGATGCAGTTTCAGAACACTCCCTGCCAGAACCGCAGCCGCACTGCATCTTCCGCCGCGTCCCAGATAAACCAGTGTGTCTGTCACAAAACCTGCCCTTACCTGCGGTCTTAATTTCTCAATCTCCACCGTAATCTCTGCTGCTGTCTTCCCCTCATCGGCAAGGATCGCTCCCTCTATTACAAGATGACCAATTCCGGTAGACAGATTTTTTGAATCAATTACTGTCACCTTACTCTCTGCTTCCAGTTCTTCTGCTGCAAGACGCATTACGTTTCCTGAACTGGACATACTTTCCGATATACAAAAGCATACAATCTCTCTTCCTTCCTCAAGATATGGCCGCATGAGTTCTACCGCTTCTATCATAGACGGAGCAGAAGTTTTGGGTGTTGTTTTATTTTTATCCGACCACTTATAAATTTCCTCCGGCGTGATATCTACTCCATCCGTATATTCTTTATCCCCGAGTACGATATGCAATGGCAAAATTGAAATATCATACTTCTCTAACAACTCTTTTGACAAATCACAAGTACTGTCTGAAATAATTTTTACTTTTTTCATATCCGTCCTCTGCCTTTCATTTACCTTATTACTGATTATTGCCATCATTATAACGCTTTTTTCGTTTTTATGGGATAAAATTTCATATCTGCATTTTTTACGCATTATTCACAGCTCATTTTTCCTTAATCTGCAAAATCTGCACTTGACATAAGTCCGATTTCGGACTATACTCTTTTAAGTATGATTTCGGACTTACTTTATATGGTCGAAAATTCATTCATCTATATAATTATATAAATGGAGGAAATTATGGATTCTACTACACTGATCAGCAAATATTTAAAAGAATACAATTGCTTATATAAAGAAGCAAATGAAATTTACCATGAAGCTGCCCGCAGACTGCATCTGTCTGACAGCGCTTTTGAGATTTTCTATGCACTTTTTGATATGGGTGATAACTGTCTGCAGCGTGATATCTGCAAGGCTTCCTGCCTGCCAAAGCAGACAATCAATTCATCCATCCGGAAGCTGCAGGCTGACGGATATCTCACTCTTTCTCCCGGAAAAGGACGAAGTATGCATATCCATCTTACAGCTTCCGGCAAGAAGCTGATTCAGGAAAAGCTGCTTCCTCTCATCCAGATCGAAAATGATACTTTAGCTTCTTTCAGTCCCGAAGAATGTGAACAGCTTCTGCGCCTGAATGCCAAATATAACCAGGCCTTACGTTCAAGACTTTCTAACCTTGAGGAGTATCTATAAAACTATGAAAATTCAATTATCCGAACACTTTACTTATAAAAAACTTCTACAATTTGTTTTTCCATCTATTATAATGATGATCTTCACATCCATTTACAGTGTGGTTGACGGACTTTTTGTCTCCAACTTCGTTGGAAAAAACGCCTTTGCTGCGGTGAATCTGATCATGCCCTTCCTGATGGGCATCAGCGCTCTCGGCTTCATGATCGGAACCGGTGGTAGTGCCATTGTTGCAAAGACGCTTGGTGAAGGAAAGACTGAAAAAGCCAATGAGTATTTTTCCATGCTCGTCTATATCACTGCTATCGGAGGAATCATTATCGCAATCCTGAGTATGTTCCTTGTAAAACCGGTTGCCATTTTATTCGGTGCAAGTGGTGCACTTCTTGACAACTGTATTTTATATGGACGTATTCTTTGTATTTCATTGCCTGCTTTTATGCTCCAGAACGTATTTCAGAGCTTTTTTGTAACTGCTGAAAAGCCACATCTGGGACTTCGCGTGATCGTGATCGCCGGCGTGACAAATATGGTACTCGACTTTTTATTTGTTGCCGTGCTGCACTTCGGGCTTCCAGGTGCAGGCTTTGCAACTGTATGCGGAGAATTTATCGGAGGACTTTTCCCGTTATTCTACTTCGGACGGAAAAACTCCAGCTTATTAAAGCTCGGGAACACACATTTCCATGGCAGAATCTTATTAAAAACCTGCGCCAATGGTTCTTCCGAGCTTATGACAAACCTTTCCAGTTCAATTGTAAATGCTCTTTATAATATGCAGCTTATGAAATTTGCAGGCGAAGACGGAGTTGCCGCTTACGGAACGATCATGTATGTCAACTTTATCTTTGTTTCAATTTTTCTTGGCTATGCCATCGGAAGTGCCCCGATCGTCAGCTATCACTACGGTGCCAACAATCAGGATGAATTAAAAAATCTTTTTCTGAAGAGCATCCGGCTGATCGGAACATGGGCTGTTTCCCTCTTTGTGATTGCACAGCTCATCGCAACACCACTTGCCACATTGTTTGTCGGCTATGACCATGGACTTTTTGAGCTCACACGCAATGGCTTCCGCCTGTACAGCTTTGCTTTCCTGATCAATGGGTTCAATATTTATGGCTCTGCATTTTTCACCGCATTGAACAACGGTCTGCTCTCTGCGCTGATCTCGTTCCTCAGAACGCTGGTCTTCCAGATGGCTATAGTCCTTCTGCTCCCGCTCATTCTTGGGATCAACGGAGTCTGGTGTTCAGTTGCAATTGCCGAACTTTTAACCTTATGTGTTACCGGAACTTTTATCATACGGAAGCGCAGTACTTATCATTACTTCTAATTTGTCTCTCTGGCAAGCAGTTTTTTGTAGCTTGCGTCCATACCAAGTGCTCCAAGCGGTGCGGTGATCAGAATCGCCAGTACCGCTACGGAGAGCACAATTTTTCCACAGGAAAGTCCCATCGCCATCGGGACTGAACCGATTGCTGCCTGCACCGTTGCTTTGGGCAGATAAGCAATCACGCAGAACAGTCTCTCCTTTTTATTCAGTTTCGTTCCAAGCATACAGATAAATACACCTGCAGCACGGAAAATAAGAGCAAGATAGGTTGAACTTTTTTGAACTCAAATTAAATATTATCATTGAACATTTCTTTTCAAAGTGATATAATCTCTTTAAGTTTTGAACCATATCGTTAATTATGTTAAAATTGAACTTTTTTTATTGAAAGGAGATTTTCCAGTGACAACTTTCTCGGATAGACTAAAACAAGCAATGACAGTACAGAACATGAAACAAATTGATCTGGTGCATAAAGCCGCACAGAGCAATGTGAAATTAGGAAAAAGCCATGTAAGCCAATACGTAAGCGGAAAAACTATTCCAAGAAATGACATTCTTCATTTTCTTGCAGATACACTTCAGGTAGATTCAGATTGGCTTCTTGGTGACAGTCAGGACACCAGCTCTGCCCGAAGAACCGCTTCAGCTGCGTCCGGGGTTTCTTCAGCAAAACCTGTTTCAGACACAGAAAGCGAAAAGCAATCGCTCTCTGTTACCAAAGAGTCAAAACAATCCAATAAAAACAGTACAGGAGATTCCAGTATGTATTCGTTCAAAAAATCATCCAAACTCGATAATGTATTATACGATGTCCGTGGACCGGTTGTAGATGAAGCGGCACGTATGGAAGAACGCGGTACCCACGTACTGAAGCTCAATATCGGTAATCCGGCTCCATTTGGTTTCCGCACACCGGACGAAGTCATCTATGATATGAGCCAGCAGCTTTCCGACTGCGAAGGATACTCTCCTTCTCAGGGACTTTTCTCTGCACGGAAGGCGATCATGCAGTACTCCCAGATCAAAAAGCTGCCGAATGTCACAATCAATGACATTTATACCGGAAATGGTGTCAGCGAACTGATTAACCTGTGTATGTCAGCTCTTCTTGACAACGGAGATGAAATCCTGATCCCTTCACCAGACTATCCTCTGTGGACCGCCTGTGCCACACTTGCCGGCGGCAAAGCCGTTCATTATATCTGCGATGAACAGTCTGACTGGTATCCGGACATCGAAGATATGCGCCGTAAAATCACAGACCGTACTAAAGCTCTTGTAATCATCAATCCGAACAACCCGACCGGAGCACTTTATCCGAAAGAGGTTCTGCAGAAGATTGTTGATCTCGCAAGGGAACATCACCTGATCATTTTCTCAGATGAAATTTATGACCGCCTTGTTATGGACGGAAAAGAACATATTTCCATTGCTTCACTGGCACCGGATCTGTTCTGCGTCACTTTCAGCGGACTTTCCAAATCCCATATGATTGCCGGATTCCGTATTGGCTGGATGGTTCTCAGCGGAAATAAAGCAATCGCAAAAGATTATATCGAAGGAATCAAGATGCTTTCCAATATGCGTCTCTGCTCCAATGTTCCGGCACAGTCTGTTGTTCAGACTGCTCTCTGGGGCAATCAGAGCGTCAACGACTATCTTGTTCCGGGCGGACGTATTTACGAACAGCGCGAATATATTTACAAGGCACTGACTGACATTCCGGGAATCACTGCCGTCAAACCGCAGGCTGCATTTTATATGTTCCCAAAGATCGATGTGAAGAAGTTCAATATTGTAAATGATGAAAGATTTGCACTGGATCTGCTGCAGGATAAGAAGATCCTGATCGTACAGGGAAGTGGATTTAACTGGAAGCAGCCGGACCATTTCCGAGTGGTATATCTGCCACGAATTGAAGTTCTGAAAGAAGCTGTGGGAAAAATTTCTGATTTCCTGAGTTATTATAGACAGGGGTAGAATGATAAGCACCGCCAGAAAAGAAACATAGGGTACGGGTTCCGTTGCACTGGACATTCCGATGAGCTCCCGAAACCGTCAATTGTGTCAGCAATGGCTTCCACAATTGACTGGATCTCATCTCCATAGTGCAAAGTCACCCGTACCCTATGTTTCTTTTCTGGCTCCTTCTGCAATTTTACTGCGTCTATGAATATTAACAGAAATAGAATCTTTTGCCATGTGAAAAATATATGGACTTAATTTACATTTTTATATTTTAATTTTCTTATGAAAGTAATGCTCTCACTGCTTCTCCGTCAAACACAACTTCTTTTACATGATTAACCTCGATCTGATACAGTGCATTTGCTGCAATGTGCTCGGCCGCCTGCTCCAGATCACGGATTCCTGATGTATGGGAGTAAAGTTCAATGATCACATCCAGGGCATCATCTGTCACTGTACACTCATCCTGACGAAGGCTCATTCTCTTCAGAATCTTCGGAAGTGCAAATCTGGAGAAGATAATCTTCTTCTCTTCCGGTGTGTAATCCGGAATATCAATAACCGCAAAACGGGACATGATCGGCGCACTGATCTGATCCTTTTCATTGGCAGTTGCGATTGGGTATACACCAACTGTCGGAACATTACACTCGATATAGTTATCTGTAAATCCAAGGTTATCCAAGAGAGTAAGCAGTACATCCGCCGGATTTCCATTTCCTTTTCCGGATGCCGCTTTATCCAGCTCGTTGATGATAAATACCAGATTGGATTCTCCTGCCGCTGCAAATGCTTCCATAATGATACCCGGTTTTGCGTTGGCATATACACGGGAACTTCCGGTAAGCTGCTCCGGATCATTGATAGAACTCATATCCAGGGTTGTCCACGGAAGCTTCAGGATACGTGCGATCGCATAGGCAATCTGGGATTTACCGGTTCCGGCAGGTCCGATCAGAAGGATTCCGTATGCCGGGAGCGTGTGCGTTCTGTTGATCTGGATGATCGTCTCAATGATTCTCTGTTTAACACGTTCCATTCCATAAAGTTCTTCATCCAGGATTCTTCTTGCCTCATCCGGATCAATAGATTCAAAATAATTGCTCTTCCACTGAATATTCATCATGATTGAAAGAGCTCTCTGCGCATGTCTTCTTTCTTCCGGTGACACTTCATGTGATCTTGCAACAGCAAGGTTTCTTCTTGCCCACAGACGGATATTGTCCGGAAGGGTTCTTCCTGCACAGTTCATAAAATCGGTGATACTCTGCAGACTTGTCAGCTTCATGCTGTCGCCGTCCTCTTCCATTTCCTCATCCACTGCTTCTTCTGTCGGTGCACTGCTTGCGAAAAGACGCTCGATCATGAACTGCAGGAAACCATCTTCAGCTGAAAGCTTGGTTGCCCCACCGAATGCGATCTCCCGGATCTTGTATACTGCATAGCCGTCTGCACGGTTTTCACCGGAAAGACGGACATTGATGTGATTCTCGCCCAGCCATTTGATCAGGCTTACAAATCTCGCATCGATCTGGAGAATGTCCGCACTTACAGTTCCATCCTCTTCATCAAACTCAAAGGATGTCTTCTTGATCGGGTTTGTGAAAACACCGCAGGAATGGTGTTTCCATTTCCGGTTGCTGTTATCAAGAACCAGCATCGGTTTCTCCGCTGTCGCTTCTGTCTCATTCGAGCGGAATGTTGTATAAGTACATTCCGGGGCCTTTTTTTCATCTGGTGTGTGTTTAAAATCAAAAACTGGCATGATTTTTACTCCTTTTTCCTTTTATATTCGCTCTTTCAAATTGTATATTCTTGCATATTTTATGAATAGTCTGTACCTATCTTAACATATTTACTGTATATCTGAAAGATGAAACCTTTTCTTCCTGGCATTTTTATTCACTTAGATTTTTATTTTCCTTCTGCTCCAGTCCTGCAAAAAACAGCTCATAAAAATCATCTTCTCCTTCCAGTTTCGGTGAATTTTCCCCACCTCCATTGGTGCTCCGCTTCATCTCAGCATGAAATTCTTCTCCGGCACAGATCAGCTCCATTTCATAAATCTCATAACCAAGCTCCCTGCATACTCTGCAAAATGCACTGAACGGTTCTTCTTCTTTTCTGGTTGCAAGAAGCTTTTCTTTTATGTCCTCTTCTTTTGCCGCCCGGTGCTGAAGTTCATCCAGCATTCCATAAATATCTGCCATTTTCCAATCTCTCCTTCTCTATCCTTATGCAGATCAGTCAATCTTAAGTTCCACTCTGCTGCCACCTGCTTTTTCTTTTGTTACCACGATCTGTTTATCAATTCTTACCTTCAGTTCCTGCACATGGGAAATGATTCCCACCAGACGGTTACCTTCCGTAAGACCGTTTAGTGCTTTCATCGCCTGTTCCAGCGACTCCTCATCCAACGAGCCGAATCCTTCATCGACAAACATGGTATCCAGTTGGATCCCTCCTGCCGATGCCTGGATCTCATCGGAAAGTCCAAGTGCCAGCGAAAGAGAAGCTTTAAAGGATTCCCCGCCGGAAAGCGTCTTCACGCTTCGCTCAGAACCATTGTAATGATCGATCACATTCAGTTCCAGACCACTCTGGCTCTTCCGGTCATCGGTATTTGTCTGTCTTTTCAGCTCATACTGTCCGCCGCTCATCACCATAAATCTTGTATTTGCACGGGCAATGATCCGGTCAAAATAGTTGGTCTGGATGTAGGTCTCAAACTTGATCTTTTCTTTGGATCCGCCTTTGATCTTTCCATTTACCGTATCGGAAATTTCGCGCACCTGTGTCCAGTTCCGTTCAAGTTCCAGAAGCCTTGCACTCTGCTTATCAATCTCATGCAGGATTTTCTGATTCGTTTCATAGCGAATCTTCAACGTATCCATCTGCTTTTGAAGTTCTTTCTTCGCCCCCGATACTTCCTGCCGCGCCTGTACAAGTTCTTCCATATCAGTCTCTTTATTGCCTGCGATCTGCTTCTCCAGCGTTTTCTTCTTCGTCTTCGCTGCTTCCACCGTCTGGCTGCATTCCCGAAACGCTTTCTGGGCAATATCCAGATTCTTATCCATCTCTTTTTTCCGCTTTTCCAGCTCTTTGATCTGCTGCTCCGCTTCCGCTTTCTCCGGAAATTCCAGTTTGCCACGCACCTTCACAGCCTGCTCCTCTATATTTGCTTTATCCCTCTCAGACACAAGGAGCTGATTCTTTCGCTCCTGCTCCTCCTCCTGAAGCTTTTTCTGCATCTGCTCCAGTTCCGGAATCTCTGTTTCCAGCTTCTGCTTATCTGCCACTGCTTCTTTAGCTACTTCCAGCTTTTTCCGTAAGTCCTTTTCTGCCTCACCGAGTGCATTCATCTGCTGTCCGATGAACGTCAGCGATTTTTCAATCTCTTCTTCCTGTATGCTGCTGTCAAAACTTTTCACACTCTTTTGGATTTCTTCTTCCAACGCTTTTAACTGAACCAGTTTTGCATTTGCGCTAAGGCTCGCATCATTCGTCTTTTTCTCCACATCGGCAGTCTCTTTCCGGTATTTTTCAAGCTCTTCTTTTTCCGGTGCACCTTCCGTCATCTGTGCCGGACATGGATGGTGAATCGATCCGCACACCGGACACGGCTCTCCCGCTTTCAGAACCTTTGCAAGAATCCCCGCCTGCTCGTCCAGAAATGCTCTCTCCATCCAGGCAAGCTGTGTCTTTCGCTCTGTACATTCCTCCTGCATGACAAGGTATGCCTTCTGCGCCTCTTCCACACTTTTCTTCTGTCTTTGGTATCTTTTATATTGAATAAGAATGTCTTCTGCCGCTTCTTTTCTTACTGAAACCTCTTTTTGTTCTGCGGTAACTTTCAGAACTTTAATTTCCGCATCCTTCAGCTGTTCCAGTAAATTCTTTTTCTGTTCCAGCTGCTCCTGCATCTGCGCTTTCTTTTCCTGATACTGGCTTTCCCGGCCCTTTAATATCTCAATCTGTTTCTCAAGCTCTTTGATCTGCTTCTGTAGTTTTTTCAGCTCGTCATACTCTGCAAGCTTTTCCTGCCTCTTTCCAATCTCTTCTGCCAGACGTTCTCTTTCCGGCACTTTTTTCTGTTCTTCTTTCAGTGCCACTTCCAGTTCTTCAAGCTGAGGTATCTTCTCCGCTATCGTCTGCTCCGCTTTTTCCAGTTCCTTTTTCGCACGTTCCACCGCTTCTGCTTTTCCAAGTCTTCGGTTCAATTCCTCCAAATTTTTTTCAATTTCGGTCAGATCCTTCTTCTTTTCTTTGAGTAGCCCGGCATCCTGATCCGTCAGGGTTTCCAACACTTCCAGAACCTTATCCGCATGAACCACTGCTTTGCTCTCCCGGATCTTTTTCACATCCGCAGCAAGCACGTCATCCTCATCACAGCTGATATCCTTCATATACTGCAAAATACTTTTGCTGACATCCTCGTACTGTTCCTGCATTTTGCTGCTTGCATTTTTCATTTTTTCCTGAAATGCAAGATACGGCCTGGTATGGAAAATCTCCCGGAAAATTTTGCTGCGCTCCTCCGTTTTTGAAAACAGCAGCTTCATAAAATCTCCCTGCGCCAGCATTGCAATCTGGGTAAATTGTCCCCGGTCAAGACCGATCAGTTCTGTCACCGCTTTTGTGACCTCTTTTGCCTTTGTGACCGGCAACCTGTCATCCGGAAATTCCAGTATCGCATCCGCTCTTTGCAGCGTCATGCCCTCGCCCCTGTCCTTCGGGCGCATGTACTCCGGATTTCTCCGGATATGATAGATCTGCCCCTGATAGAGGAAATCCAGTTCTATAAAGGTCGGCGTCTTCGGATCCGCATATTTGCTGCGCAGCATCCCCGGCTCTCTTTCATTTCCGCTTGCCTCACCATAAAGCGCAAATGCGATCGCATCAAAAATCGTGGTCTTTCCGGCACCGGTATCACCGGTGATCAGATAAAGCCCCCGCTCTCCAAGTTCATCCAGAATGATCTCTGTCTCTTTTGCATACGGTCCGAATGCAGAAATCGTAAGTTTTATCGGTCTCATCTTTCATCCTCCCATATCTCTTCCATCATTCCTCTGGCAATCTCTTCCTGCTCATCCGTCATCGGCTGGTTGTTCTGAAGCTCATAGAACTCTTTTAAAAGCTCCATCGGGGATTTCTCTTCTACCTCTGCTGTTCCTCTCACCGTCACAGCCGCTCTCGTCCGCAGATTGTCATAAGACAGTTTCATGATATTCGGATAAATCGTTCTGAGTTTCCCGATCGCATCCGGAATATCCTCTTCATCGGTCAGCGTAATATGCAGATAATCGTCCGTTTTCATATCCTTGTAAAAATCCAGCGCAGTCACTTCCATGTAAGTTCCTCTGATCTCCTGCATATCATGTTTCGGCAAAAATGGAATCTGCTGAATATTTATCTTTCCTTTTTCTTCTACATCCACGATGACTACTGACTTTTTCTGGTTAGCTTCGGAAAAGGAATATTTGAGTGGCGTTCCGGAATACCGCACTGTCTCTTTCCCGATCTTCTGCGGTCCGTGGAGATGTCCAAGTGCCACATAATCAAATCCGTCAAATATCGAAGCGTCCACATCATCCAGACCACCCACTGACAGTTCTTCCGAATCACACCTTGCCGCACCGGTCACGAACTGATGCGCAAGCAGGATATTTCGTTTGTCTGTGTCGATCTGCATATGCTGCACTGCCGCATTTACCGCGTCCTGATAGGTGATGATCTCTTCCTCCGGATACACTCTTTTTACCAGAGACGGCTTCACAAATGGAAGCATGTAAATATGGATCTCACCGTACCGGTCACTTATCGTTATCGGTTCTACATCCGACTCAAATACCGGTGAAAGATAGATCTGTCTGCTGCTCATCAGTCTTGAACCGAAAGCAACTCTTTCTGCTGAATCATGGTTTCCACTGATCAGAAACACCGGCAGTTCCCGCGCGGCGATCCTTGTCAGGAAATCATCCAGAAGCCGCACTGCTTCCGCAGACGGAATCACTTTGTCGTAAACGTCACCCGCAATCAGAACAGCTTCCACCTTCTGCTCATCGATAATATTCAGTATCTCTTTTAAAATATATGCCTGATCCTCCAGCATGGAAAATTCATTCACACGCTTGCCGAGGTGCAGGTCTGATAAATGAAGAAATCGCATGGTTTTCTTCCTCCATAAATGCCTGATTAAAGAGTAATCTCTTCTATTTTACAGGTATGTTCTTTCGTTGCTTTTTTGTAATTAATTCCTACTAACAGTACTTCTCCATGATATTCTTTCAGACTCTTCGGATAATTTCTTTTCTTTATCTGAGCAAGCGCAGCCTCTTCCGTCTGATTCCATTTCAGTTCTACAATAATTGCCGGTTTCTCACTTCCTGCTTTTGGATAGAATACAATATCTGCAATTCCTTTTCCTGCCGGAAGTTCTTCCATCTTTGTATAATAATCCTTACTGCTCAGATATGCCATTTTTACAACCGATCTAAGTGCCTGCTCATTATTATAGAAAATTTCTGCTGTATCCTCGTCATGAATTTCATCGATAATGTCTGCTACCGTTTCTCCATCTTTTTTCCAAGTTGCTTCCAGAATATTATCAGAACGGATCACCGCTTTCATAAGCTCCTGTCTGTTTCCATTTTTAATAGCACGGATAAACTCCTGCCGGATTTCCGCATTTGGAATAAATACCGTCCTGTCATCTTCATTGTACGCCAGATATCCGAGATGAATCAGCAAAGTAAGCACATCATCTCTGCTTTTCATGGAAGTCATATCATTTTGGAAGGAACCCGTATCCACTTCACAGGTCGCTCCACCAAGCATATCAATCACAGCATCTTTAAGACCATCAAAATTCAGGTCAATATAATCTCTGAGTGCTTCATAAGTCTCCGTTTTTGTCCAGTAACTGCTGTATTTATTCCGAAGAATTGATTCCATAACGGACTTTGGATTATACGCATGGATTCCTCCGACATAGTATCCGTCATACCACTGCCGCATCACCCGGTAATCTTTTTCATATTTCTGGCAGAGATACTGTACCTCTTCTTCGGTAAATCCAATATATTTCTGCAGGGGACTTGGTTCTACCATCGTATACTCATAAAAATCACTGACTGCCGATTCGTGTCCGTACTTCTTGATCGGTAATATACCAGTCATATAGACGCCTGCAAAAAGCTGGTCTGTCAGACTACTCTTGAACAGGGAACGAAGCAGTAAAATATAAGAATCCAGAATTGTCTCTTTTCCTTTGCACTCGCGGAACATAGCATCCCATTCATCAATAATAAGGATTATCTTCTCTCCGGTAATTTTGTAAATCATACAAAGTGCATCCAGAAGCTTTGACTGCCCTTTTACTACCGGATATGCTTTTGCCAGATCTTCTATGATTTCCCGCTCCATCTGTTCTACCAACGTATCATCCTGCTTCATTGTAGACAAAAACAAAGTAATATCCAGATAAATCACATCGTAATGATTGAGATATTTTTCAAAAGTCGCATCCCTCGAAATCTCAAGATCCGAAAATAATTCACGGGAATCACACCCTTTACTATAGTATGCACACAGCATCTTTGTCGCAAAAGATTTTCCGAAACGTCTCGGTCTGCTGACACAGATCAGCTTCTGTGGCGTATTCAGACAACGGTTTACAAATGCGATCAGACCGGATTTATCAATATATTCACTATTTCGGATGGTGGAAAATCCTTCATTCCCAAGATTCAGGTATTTTTCACCAATTAGATCTGGCTGTTTTTCACCAGATCTTTTTGATTCATATACGGCATCTTCCGGTATCATCCAACGCTGTCCTTTTTTTACTGCACCATATATTTGTCCGCTTTTGCACAGCGCATTTACCTGACGTTTTGAAAGATTCCATTTATCTGCTGCCTGTAGAGATGTTATATATTCCATTGAATTCATCCTTTCTGACTTAATTTCTGTTATTCTAATTATAACCGGGAAGTGGGAAGTAAGCAATGCTTACTTCCCACTTCTCTATATATTTCTTTCTTTATAAATTCATGTATGATATACTAAAGAATAACTGTATTTCATTCACAAATATTATCAAAAAAAGATACACTCATGAAACCATTTTATAAAAGCAAAAACTTACTTTTTTACACACTATATACGGTACTAACTTCCATCGCCCTGACCCGCGGAATTTTTCTGCTGTTTTTAACCCACAAAGGTTTAAGCGTTTCCGAAGTGGCACTTTATTCCATTGTGTTAAATATTTCCATCACCATTTTTGAAATACCTACCGGCTATTTTGGTGATAAATTCGGAAAACGTAACTCCCTGATGCTCGGATGCTTTTTACTCGCACTTCATTCATTTACAATGATAATCTCCAAAAAACCGGTTGCTTTTATGATTCTAGCAGGATTGGAAGGATTTGCCTACACATTTGTCACCGGTAGTAACAGTGCATTATTATATGATATTTTAAAAAGAGAGCATACTGAAAATGACTATTTGAAAATAAATTCAAAAGTTCTTTCACTTGAATCACTGATAATTGGTATTTCAATCTTTATCGGTGGAGAACTGGCTGCATGTTCATGGAACCTTGTCTACGAAATTCAAATAGTTACCATGCTTTTTGCAATTGTATTTCTGCGAAATATTGATGAACCGAAACATAATTCAAAAGCAGTTCATCTTAAAACAGATTTCAAGAAATACAGACCGGGAACGATTTTATGCTTTTTCATCCTCATTTCCAGCATAACAGATGGTATATTTGGCGGATATTATAATATGAATCAGCTATTTTTGGACCGAATTCACATCAATATTTCAACAATTGGATTTTTCTTTTCCGCATCGTATTTTATCAATTCAGTAGCCTACCTGTTAGTTGGATTTATTTTGAAAATATTAAATCACAAACAGGTATTTATATATGGTTTATTCATACAGGGATTTCTGTTTCTGCTATTGATGCACATGAAAAATCCTTCTGTTTTCCTGATTTTTACAATTATTGCCTGTTTTATACCGGAAATACTTTTTACTGTTTCTGACAGTATTATCCAGGACTATATAGACTCCAAATATCGTGCCACTATCTTGTCCGTTGTTTCTATGCTGCGCACTTGCACCACTGCTCTGTGCTATGGAATTATGGGAAAGGTATTTGATCAGATTTCTCTTGGATTTTTCTTTTTGGGACTCGCTGCTGTTACACTGATTTTTGCAGGGTTGTCAGTTGTTGCCTGGTTAATACTAAATTATTCAAAATTTCATGCTAACAATAAATGTTAAAAAAGCCGCATGGAAAAACTTTCGTTTTTTCATGCGCCCCTTCACAAGATTGTATCCCTAATATTTACTTAAAAACATCCATCAGATCCAAAAATCTTCATTGCACTTTCCACGTTCGCCTGCATTGCAGTCACTCCAGCTCTAGCTATCTCTTCAAAAAACACTGCATCTGTTTCCTTCTTATCATTCAGATACTGCATCACACCTTTTCCACCCGCCAGCGATAAATATGTATAATAGTTAATCTTGCAGATTCCATTTTTAATCGCAGTTTTATACTCTTCTTCGCTTAAGCCGGAACCACCGTGCATCACATACGGGATATCTTTCGCATTTTTTATCAGAGTAATCCGATCCAGATCCAGCACCGGCTTTTCTGTATAAATACCATGTGCTGTTCCAAATCCAATTGCAAGTGCATCCACTTCTGTTTTTTCAATAAATTCTTTTGCCATTGCAGGATCCGTATATGCTTCTTCACGCGTATAGGATTTTCCGCTTCCTTCCGCCGCACCTGCTTTTGAAGTCAGGATATGACCAAGCTCTGCTTCTACAGAAGCCCCCTTTTTATGTGCATATTCTACAACAGTCCTTGTCTCCTGAACATTGTCTTCAAACGGCTTTGCAGATGCGTCATACATCACCGAAGTAAATCCCATATCGACAGCATGCCTGCAGCTTTCAATACTTGCACCATGATCCAGATGTACAACAACCGGAACCTTTGCCGCTTTTGCAAGCTGTAGCATAACAGGTCCGATCACATCAATGGAAATCAGATGTCTGTGTGAATCCGCATACTGCAGAATCACAGGGCTTTTCAGCTCCTCTGCCGCAGCTATAATCGCCATTCCGGATTCCAGAGATGTACAGTTAAATGCACCAACTCCATATTTTTCCTGTTTTGCTTTTTCAAGCACTTCCTTTAAGGTTACTAACATGATCTTCCTCCTGCATCTTCAAATGCGCGGTCCAGAATCGAAGCATTCAGCAACGTCTCTTCTTTTGAGACAAGAGGTTTCTCGCCCTCCCGGATACATCTGCCAAACTGTTCAATCTCAAGCATATAGTTATCTGGGCAGAATACCATATATTCCGTCTTTTTCTCGTCCAAAATTTCTACATTATTTACCACACCTTCTGATGTAACTGTAAATTTCTGCACATATCTGCAGTTGAAATTGCACGGAACTTCGATCCGTCCCTTTTCACCTACCACTGCATAATAACCTCTGGAATAAGAATTCAGTGAAGAATAGCTTGCTGCCTGTGTTCCATCTTCATACATCAGAAGTGTTGTATTACTTACATCCACACCTCTCTCCGGATCCATCTCTGCCAGTGCTTTTACCTTCACCGGTTTTTTTAAGTCCATCAGATAGCTGATCGTGCTGATATTGTAGCATGCCATGTCATAGAATGAACCGCCTCCGAGCTTCTGGTTCATACGGATATTTGACATATCAGTAAGTACATCTGTCAAATGTGACTCAATATATTTCACTTTTCCGATTTTGCCCTCATCGATCACTTCTTTTACTTTCTGAACCAGTGGCGCATGCCGGAAAGCAAATGCTTCCATGAGCAGAACTCCATGCTCTTCACAGATTTCATACATTTTCTCAGCTTCTTTTGCATTCAATGCCAGAGGCTTTTCACAAAGAATATGTTTTCCTGCTTTTGCTGCCTTTTCTACCCACTCAAAATGCATGGAATTCGGAAGTGGGATATAGACAGCTTCCACATTCTCGTCTGCCAGAAGTGCGTCATAGCTGTCGTATGCTTTTTCAGCTCCGTACAATTTCTGAAATGCCTCTGCCTTTTCTTTTCCTCTGCTGGCAACGGCGTAAAAACTGGCATTCTCTGTCTGTAAAAGTCCCGGAATGGTTCTTACCTTTGCAATTGCTGCGCAGCCAAGAACGCCCCAGTTAATTTTCTTTTCCATCTCCATCACCTATTATGCGAGTTTTCCTTCTACAAATTCTCTCATTCCCTGGAAAATCAGATATACAGAAGTTGCTCCTGCATCCTGATGTCCTATTGCTCTTTCAAGCAGAGATTTTGCACGTCCGAATTTTGCAACATATTTCTTTGTATTTTCAACACCCTGTTTTGCACCTTCTTCTGCTGCTTTTAACATTTCAAGAAGTCCTTTGTCTGCATTTGCCGCAAGAGCATCGACAGCCGGTGAAAGTGCATCTACCATGGTCTTATCGCCAACTTCTGCTCCTCCTCTTTCCTGAATTGCAGCAAGGCTCTTCTTTTCCATATCAGCCAGATCTTTTGCTGTGATCACTGCCTGCGGATCCATTCCCTTTGCACCTGCCAGATACAGGCTTCCGAAAATAACACCTGAAGCACCGCCCATAGACATCAGCATTGCCTGACCTGCGGTTTCAAACAGCTGGTAAGCATTCTCTTCACCCTGCATTTTGAGCAGTTTTTTCTTTGCTTTCTGCATACCGCCTGCCATGCCGATTCCGTGATCTCCATCACCAATCGCACTGTCAATTTCTGTCAGGTATGGTTTATTTGCAATAATCTTATCTGCAATATAAAGAAGCATGTTTCTTGTATCTTCTGCATTTAATTCTGTAAGTTCGCCTTCTTTGCTTCTCACAATCTCTGCCGGTTCTACATCATTTTCATCGAACTCGATTTCTTCATCTTCTCCGTCATCTTCAACGGTCTCACCAGATACAGATCCTTTTGCATAATATGGTGAATAGCACGGTGCATCATAATATGGTTTCAGTTCATCATCCAGTTTCAGGAATGTGATTGAAAATCCACCCATTTCCATACAGGTACAATAGGTCTTGATTTCTGTATCGTAGATCTTAAGTCCATCCTTGTGCATACGTTTATGTAATTCATAAAATACAAGGTTCAGTTCAAGAAGTGGTGTAGATCCAAGTCCATTGACCAGAACTGCGATTTCATCGCCTTCTTTTAATCCCATCTCTTCTTTCAGCTCTTTGTACATACGGTCAACCATATCACTGCAAGGCATCATCTTTGTACGTTCAATTCCCGGTTCACCGTGAAGTCCCATACCAAATTCCATCTCATCGTCTGCGATTTCAAATGTCGGTTTGTCATTTCCCGGAAGTGTTCCAGGTGATGTTGCAAGTCCGATGGTATTTGTATTATCTCTTGCTTTTTCTGTAATGCGGACAACCTCTTCCAGACTGAGTCCCGCATCACATGCAGCTCCGGCAATCTTAATGGTGTATACATCTCCGGCAATACCACGGCGGTCTGTAATTCTTTCCTTCGGTGCTGATGCAAAATCATCCCACTCACGAACATGTGCCGTCTTCATTCCTTCTGCCTGGCACATTTCTTCTGCCATATCAAAGTTCAGGTTATCTCCTGCGTAGTTTCCATAAACAAAGAGGACACCTTTTCCCTGGTCAACTGCTTTTGCAGCTTCCATGATCAGTTCCGGATTCGGGGAAGCACATACATTTCCACACGCAACAGCATCTGCAAGTCCTGCTCCGCAATATCCGGTAAACAGCGGTTCATGTCCGCTTCCACCACCGATTACAAGTGCAACTTTATCTTTTCTGTGTCCTTTATAAGTAAATGCATTGTATTCGCCAACTTTTTTATAATACTTTCTATATGCCATCAGATATCCTGCAAGGCTTTCTTCCACAACATTTGATACGTCTTTATTTAAAATTTTCTTTGTTCCCATTTATAATGCCTCCTTATCCCTTATCGCTATTCAACATTTCGATGATTCTTTGACATTTTTTCAAAAGTAAGATCCGGTGTCTCATCTACAATTGTCATGATGATGATATCAAATAATATCAGCAGACACTGTTCAAACAGATTTCCCATTGGCTGGAAAGACGGAACCACATCATCCGTTCCTCTGTAAACTGCAGCCGGAACAAAAAATACCTTATCCGCAACATTTTTTGCAGTGTCACCGCTTGGTGATCCGGTCACGACATAGATCATAGCTCCCGCTTCTTTTGCACGTTCACAGATATAATTGATATGTCCGATACGTCCATCCCCAAGGGTTGCGATCAGAAGATCTCCTTCTCCGATCGACGGGGTTGTGTCGTCCCAGATCCAGTGGATCTCTTTTCCCATATGCATCAGTCTCATGGCAAACGCTCTTGTCGCCATACCTTCCCGTCCGACACCGATCAGGAAAATCCGGTCATGCGCCTTTACTTCATCAATAAACTCACGCATATTCTGCTGATCCACTCTTTCGAATACCTGCCTGTATTCTTCGAGAATTTTTTCATACGTTTCTTTGTAATCCATCCTGTGCCTCCTTAACATCCAAGCTCTTTATGAAGATAATCCATTGTCTTTTTCATTCCTTCATAAACGGCATCGTCATCATCTTCAAAAATAGTTACAACTTCCAGATACTGTGTAATATTATCCAGTCCGGCTCCGGTTGTGGCTCTCTTAATAAGCTCCGGTGTAATAATTCCTTCTTCATGGGTGAAATCCCAGTGTCTGTCCCACAACCCGTCTGTCTGCTGTAAATGGATTGATCCAATATACGGAGCACATTTATTAAACCAGAGTTCAATATCTGCTTCTTCTTTCAGAAGTGGTTTATAAAGGGCATGTCCCCAGTCAACCAGCAGTTTGATCGGAATATCTGTACCTTCCAGATCCTGCATCATTTTCACAGATACTTCCGGACTGTGTGGAAATTCTGTAATCAGCGGGGTTGCTTCAATATGGATTTCTTTCAGACCTTTTACTTTGCCATATTCAGCAAGCTGTCTCAGATAATTCAGCATATCCTGGTAAAGTTCTTCCCGTCTTTCCGGGTTTCTTGCATCTTCATAATCCATTCCACCAACCGGTGTTCCCATTACACTTGCACCCATTTCAACTGTCATATCAATGGCTCTCTTGAAAAAGGTAAATGCAACATCTCTCTGAACTTTTGACGGTGCAAGAAGATGTGCATAAGAGTAAGATGCAAGTCCTCCAAATGTTGCATCAATACTGACACCTGCTGCTTCAAATGCATCTTTATACTGATATACCATGACATCTCTCTGTTTCTGCGGCCGCCACGGATCAATCAGATCCCAGCTAAACTGCACGTGATCCACACCAAAATCTTCTTTTACCATCTTTGCCAGTTTTACCGGATCCATCCAGCGTTTTACTGCAAATGATAAGTTTAACCCCAATCTCATCTGAAAAATACCTCCTTCTTAGTCGTAAGACTGGCAGCACCATGTCAAACTGCCAGTCCTATATGCATTTAAAATTTAGTTCAATTTAATCTTTTTCTGTCTGTTTTCACGAACGATATCGGAAATAGAACTGAAGGAAATAGCAAGTACTACAACGATACCGCTGACTGCTGACTGCCAGTAAGAGTTAACACCGAACAGTACAATGATGTTCTGGATAATTGTAATGACTGCTGCTCCGATCAGGGCTCCTGCCGGATTACCAACACCACCTGTAAGTGATACACCACCGATTACAGATGCTGCGATCGAGTTCATTGGCCAGTCTTCACCGATTGCTGTCTGGGCTGAACCAAGACGGCATACATACAGAAGACCTGCAAGTGCTGAGATAAGACCCACCAGTGAGTAGATCATAACACGAATGCGATCTACTTTGATTCCAAGAATCTTAGCAGCTTCTTTACTATTACCAATTGCATAGATGTAGCGACCTGTTTTTGTCTTCTTAACCATGAATAAGATTAAGATCAATACAATAATACAGATAATGAACGGAATCGGAATTGGTCCGACAGACTGTTTTCCAAGTGCCTGTGTATCAGACGGAATACCGGTAACTGCTTTACCTTTTGTGATAACCAGGTTGATACCACCATATACACCCTGCATACCGATTGTAGCAACCATAGAGTTCAGACGGAGACGTGTGATGATAATACCGTTGATAAATCCAAAAATAAGTCCGAGAATTAATCCGATTACCAGGCAAAGCCATGGGTTTAATCCTACATTTACCATTAACATACCTGTTAAGATACCAGACAGGCAGGCAATCTTACCTACAGATAAGTCCAGTTCTCCAACTAACAAAAGCAGTGACTGCGCAATACCGATCATGCCGACAAATGCCAGATCTCGAAGTACAGACTGTAAGTTATACACATTTAAGAAGTATGGTGACACAATACTTGCAATAATAATCATAACCACCAGTATTGCCGCCATCGCTGTCATATTACTTTTCTTTAATGCACTGATAAATGCATTTCCAGATTTTTGTTTTGTATTTTCTTTACTCATAATTAAACTTCCTCTTTCATCTAAGAATCTACACCAATAATTGCTCCAAGAATAGCCTGCTGCTCTGTGTACTCATCGAATTCTCCGGCGATCCTGCCTTCATACATTGCAATAACTCTGTTCGAGCACTTCTTAATCTCTTCCATCTCAGATGAAATCATGATAATTCCGATCCCCTCTTCTTCTGCAAGCTTCTTCATGAGACGATAAATCTCCGTTTTCGTTCCTACATCAATTCCCTTTGTCGGCTCATCAAATACCAGAAGCTTTGGCTTGCATGCCATCGCACGTCCGATAATGACTTTCTGCTGATTACCACCTGACAGGAACTGGATTTCTTTATCTGCCCCTGGTGTCTTTACGTCATACGTCTCTATGACATTTTTTGCCAGCTCATTTTCTTTCTTTCTGGAAATACTGATTCCACTTTTCAGTTCATCAAGAACAGAAACTGAAATATTATCTCTGATAGAAAGCACCGGTAAAATTCCCTGTTTTTTGCGTTCCTCCGGCAGGTAGATAAATCCATGTTTAACGGAATAATTGGTATCTCCTAATTTCCAGTCCTCTCCGTCCAGCTTAACGGATCCTTTATACACTGGCAGATATCCGAAGATTGCCTGCATTACTTCACTTCGTCCCGCACCGACCAGTCCTGAAAATCCAAGGATTTCTCCTTTTTTCAGTGAAAAGCTCACATTTCGCACCGCCTGTACTTCTCCCTGACGGGTAAAAAAGCTGACCGACAGGTGCTTTACCTCCAATAC
>OLIW01000890.1_pt1 | contig 29730 bp, 35 predicted proteins | sample 1601321 | NCBI WGS metagenome assembly OLIW01 (sample SAMEA2452114, study PRJEB22498) | human gut metagenome
GAATTATCTTTAACGGGCTTTTTTTAAACTCTACCACCTTTTCTTCTTGATTTGTAGTTTTAGTTTTGCTTTGTCTAGTATGATTATATGGTTTATAACTTCTTTTTCTTGTTTTTTGAATAGTTTTGTTGCTATCCTGTTGCATATTTTCTGTTTGCATTTTTCTTATTTCCTCCTTGTAAATTTAAATTATGTTGACATTTTTTTGACTTCTTTCGTATAAAACGTATAACATAATGGCACTATTCCATTATGTTATTCATACTATTTAATTTTCCGTACATAATATTTGTTTTAATTTTAAATCCATAACAAAAAAATTAGTTTAATTTTTAAACTAATGATTCTAAGCATAATATTCTCCGAACATACTTTATTTATGCTTTTTATGAACCATTTTATACAAATCTCTTATCAACTTGTTAAATTATACTATAAATTACTCTATATGTCAAATGCACAAAATACACACTCCAACTTAAAAAGCAGTAAATATATGTAACAAAAAGAACAAATCCTTCTTGATTTGTTCTTTTATATAATTACAGACCCTATTATTCCAGCATCGTTTTTCATTTTTGCAAGTATGAGTTCAATATCTTTTCTGTTATTAAAGGTCTTATTGTTTTGTTGCATTTTTTCTTTTAGTTTTTCTAAAAATATTTCTTCATAATATGCAAAACTACCGCCAATACCAATTGCCTCTGGTTCAAATAAGTCAACTAAGTTTCCTAGCCCAATGCTTAAATTTTCTAAGTATTCATCTAATATTTTATTAGATTTTTCTGTTTTATTATTTAAAATTTTCATTAAATCTTTACTATGTGTTTCCTCGCATAAAGAGTACTCTTCTCTTATTCTTTTCTTTAAGGCTCTCATTGAAGCGTAATTTTCAAAGCAGCCTCTTTTTCCACAAGAACATAGTTCTCCATTTTTTTCGATTGTAATATGCCCTACTTCAAAGCCAGAATATTTGTTAGGCTCTAATAACTTGTTTTTCAAAAAAATTGCTCCACCAATTCCTGTCCCTAACGTTAAAAATATGCAGTCTTGATAATTTTTTAAACTTCCAAGCTTTTTCTCTGCTAGTGCTGCGCATTTTGCATCATTTCTAATTATTATTTGTTTTGGAAATAATTTTTTTAGTTCTTCTATAATGTGGAAATTATAGATTGATAAATTCCCAGACTTTAGAACATATCCATCTTTAATTGTTCCAGGGCAAGCTATTCCTATGATAGAAATTGTTTCTAATTCTAAGTTGTTTTTCATTAATATTTTATTTATATATAAGTATATATTTTTTAATATGGTTTGTGGTAGGTCTTTTTTTTCTTCTAAGCTATATGCTTCATCAATTTTGTCAATAACAGCAAGTTCTTCGTTTATTAGTCCAACAGCTAAATGACTTCCTCCAATATCAATTCCTATTTTCATAATTCCTCCTGATAAATACAATGTTTATAATCCTGCTGCGGAGAATAAGAATGTACCCATATATACTCGTATAATTGGAACTAATACAACAAGTACAAAGAAAATTAAAACGATTCCAACAATAACATATACTATTTGTGGCATTACCTTCATAATTTTCTCCATAATATGGTCTATGTCTATTTTTAAATATTCTAGCATTTTGTTCATCATTTCAGAAAGGTCTGTTTGCATTCCTATTTTTAACATCTCTGTAGTCATAGGTCCAGATAGTCCAGATTTTTCGAATGGTTCTATCCATGATTGTCCTATTAAAATATTGTTTATAGATGTTTCCACCATAGATAGCATAACATAATTAGATACTACATTTTTACTAACTTCTAAAGCTTCTTGTATTCTCATACCATTGTCTATATTTAATAATACTGCTCTCATTAGTCTTTCAAAATCTAAAGCATAAATTAGTTTTCCAAAAACGGGCATAGTATATTTAAAATAATGGAAATTGTATTTCCCTCTTGGGGTTCTAACATATGCTGCAATAGCAAAAGCAATGCCAAATATAATTAATAATGGTATATACCAATATTCTACAAGAAGATCTAAGAAATTAGAAAATCCTATTGTAAGTGGAGGTAATTGTTCTTTAGAACCCACTTTATCAAAAGTGTCTTGTATTACTGGTATCGCAAATAATGTTCCTAACACTAAAAGTATAATAATTCCTACAAATTGTATTATGTTTGGTAGTAATATGTCTTTTACTCTTTTGGTTAAAGCAGCAGATTCATCTAAATATCTAATAGCTTGTTCAAGTGATTTAGTAAGTGATCCTGAAAGTTCTCCAACTTTAATCATGTTAATATAAATATATGGAAAAATTCCAGTATAATATTCCATTGTTACATACATATTTTCTCCTGCTTCTACACCAGCTAGTATGTCTTCTAAAATTCCTCTAAAAGATAATTTTTCTGTACTTTCTATAATTGTATTTAAAGCATGAACATTATTAAAATTTGCCTTTTTTAATAAATAAAAATTTTGTGTAAAAATCATTAAATCCCTTGTGGTAATTTTTTCTCCACTAGATGTCCATAAAGCTATTTTTTCTTTTAGTGTAAGCTTTGTGCTACTTCTTTTGTTTGAAATATCTGAAGTATTTACCTTTTTTAATACACTATCTGCATCTTGAATATTCTTCTTTTTCTTTTTTTGGATTCTCTGTCCAGATAGGCCAATATTGGACTGTACAACAGAAATAGGCATTAGACCATTTCTTTTTATTTTTCTAATTAAGCTTATTCTACTGCTGTCTTCTACTTTATTTTTTACTTCTTGTCCATTTTTGGTTACTGCTCTATAAATATATGTTGGCATTGAAGTATCCTCCATTTTATAATATTTCTTATACAATATTATTTTTTAAGTTTTGTTAAAAAGCAATAGTAAAAAGTATAAATTATTGCCTTTTAATTTTCATTTGCATAATTGTTCTATTTAAAGTTTCTATATTTTTTTCTTCTATTTGGCTTTTAGCCTGTTCTAATGTAATTTTTTCTTCTACAAATAATTTTGCAATAGAATTAATTAGACTTACATTTCCTTTTTCAATATTACTTTGCATTGCATCTTCTAGTTCAGATACACTGAATTTTTCTTTTCTAATACATCCGGCAACTACATTGTCAACGACCATAACCTCTGGCATAAGTACTAGTTCATTATTTGTTCCTCTTAATAATCTTTGTGAAATTACTAATTTTAATAGTGTTGAGATTAAATATTTTACTGTTGTTTGATCTCTTATTTCATAAAAGTTAATCATTCTATCAATTGTTTCTGCACAAGATTTTGTATGGAGTGTTCCAATTACTAAATGGCCTGATTCTGCCATTTCTATTGCTGCTTCCATAGTGTTTTTGTCTCTAATCTCTCCAATTACTAAAATGTCGCAGTCCTCTCTTAAAGAGTTTTTAACACCATCGCTAAAATTTAATATGTCTCCACCCATTCCAACTTCTTTTTGAATAACAATTGATTTTTTACTTGTATGTTTAAATTCTATTGGATTTTCTAGTGTTAATATTTTTTTGTTTTGGCTTTCATTAATTTCGTTAATTAGTGCATTTAATGTTGTTGTTTTACCAGAGTTAGTTTTACCAGTTACTAAAATTAATCCTTGTGGTTGTAATGTCATTCTTCTTACAATGTCTGGAACACCTAGTTCTTCAAATTTTGGTAATGTGTTTTTTATAATTCTTAGAGTCATAATTGGTATTCCATTAGAATAAGAAACATTAATTCTAAAGCGAACATCTTTGTATTCATAAGAAGTATCTAATTTTTTTGTTTTTCTATAAATTTCATCTTTTTCTACATTTCCCTTAATAAAGTAATCATATATTTCATACATGTCTTCTTCTTTAAGAGTTTCAAAACCTTCTGCTTCTTGTAATATTCTTTTTATTCTTAATTTTGGTTTTAGCCCACAAATTAAGTGAATATCTGATGCATCCTGACCAATTGCTGTTTTTAATAATTCTTCTATCTTTATCATTATTTATTTTCCCCCTAAATTAAAATATTAAAAGTTTTTTATTAATTTCAGCTAAATTTGTTTGTCCTTCTAATACCTTATTTATTCCATCAATAATTAAAGGTTTATAGCCATGTAAAATAGCCTCATTCCTTATTTCAAAACTTGATGCATCCTTAATAATTAGTTCTTTAATTTTCTCTCCCAAAGATAAAATCTCGAAAATACCAATTCTATCATAATATCCTATATTGTCACAATATTTACATCCTGCAGCATCATAAGTTTTCTTGTTTTTTAAGTCAAACTCTACATTATATTTTTTACCTATTGAAGTTATAATTTCTATTTCACTATCTGTAAAATCTCTTTGCTTTTTACATTTAGGGCATAATCTCCTAACTAGTCTTTGTGATATAGATGTAGCTAATGTGCTTGCTATATCATAGTTAGAAATTCCGCAATTTTCTTAATCTTGAAATAACTTCTATGCTGTCTATGGTATGTATTGTAGATAAAACATAGTGTCCAGTTTGTCCTGATTGCATTGCAATCTCTGCTGTCTCTAAGTCTCTAATTTCTCCTACTAGTATAATATCTGGGTCTTGTCTTAAAACTGTTCTTAAAGAATCAGAAAAAGTAGCTTTTGCATCAATTTCAATTTGGTTTAATCCTGGTATTCTAATTTCTACAGGGTCTTCAATCGTTGTAACATTAATATTAGGACTATTTAAATAGTCAATTATACTATATAAAGTTGTTGTTTTCCCTTCTCCAGTTGGTGCTGCTACAATTGTTATACTATTTCGTTTATTAAAACTTTTTTCTACTAAAATAGGGTCATTTGGGAAACCTAAGTCAAATATTCTTTTTACATTCCCATTCTTTTTTAATAACCTTAAAACAAATTTTTCTCCATTAACATTTTTTTGTGAAGAAACACGAATATTATAATCTGGATAAATTAGAATTCTACCATCTTGTGATTCTTGTTTTTCCTGGTGCATATTTGATATTGCTTTAAGTCTTCCTATAATTTGGGATTGTTTTTCTTTTGCAATACTTGCAACATTGTGTAATTCTCCATCAATTCTGTATCTAATTCTAACTTCGTTTTCTAAAGGTTCAATATGAATGTCACTTGCTCTTTTTTCCATTCCAGTTTTAATAATGTTATCTATTAGAGTTGTAACATCCTTTCCAACCATTATGCTCTCTGTTGCAGTTCCTTCTAGGCTCTTTAAAATTGTTTCTATATTACTCTCAAAAGTAATATATTTATCCATTACTAAACCTTTATTTAAAAGTAAAAGTCTAACTGCATCCATTGTTCTTTTATTTGTTGTATCTGCAAAACAAACTTTAATTTTTCCATTTTGGATTTCAAATGGAACTGCTTTATTATGTTTTGCTACATCTAAAGAAATATAGTCTGTTAAATTAATTGCTACATCTGCATACCTTAATATAATTCCTTTTTCTCCTAAAATGTCTCCTATCGCTTCTATTAAGGCATTCTTTTCTCCAAGGTTTAATATGTTTAATATATCTCCTATCCTTTTTCCGTGGATGTTCTTTCTGGTATTCTAAAGCTTTTTCTATGTCGTTTTGTGTAACAATTCCTCTTCGAACCAGTTCTATTCCCATAGGAATTCTTCTATTTTCTGCCATTTTTTATTCTCCTTTCTTTTGTTTATATATATTATAACGTCTTTTAATTCTTTTTTATATATTTTTCGATAAATTTCATAAAATTACCAAATAATTTTTTTAACTATATTAGTACAACTCTGAATCCCATGTAATGGTTTATACTACCGTCTGAAGAATAAAAAGCAAAAGTTCCACCATTTGTTGCTTGACTACCAAAAGAACCACCTCTTATAAAAAATGGGCGATTTAAATATGCAAATTCTGAATGGTCATTGTTCCAACTGGTATAGCCTTCTCCTGCTGATGAAGTTTCTAGTATAGAATCTCCATATCCATATTGTAATGTTTTTAGTTCATTGTACCTACTCCAGTTATTGTTTGAAGTATCTGCTGACTCATTAAACGGATATATTGTAACATATTTTGTACTATTTGTTTGGTATGCTGTAGAATCAGAAGACTTTATTGGATTAAGTAAATTACCATTTGTTGTTAAAATATCACTCCCATTTGAAATATAGGCTGCTACTGCTTCCCATAAGCATCCATTTAGGTCAAATACTCCTGTTATATTGTTTGTACTACTTGCAGCTGTCCCATTTGCTTGTGTGCCGGCATAACCTGTTACTGCATAAATATTTTTTCCATCTTTACTGTTTAGATTTTTAGTATTAGCTACTATCTCAATTCCGTTTCTTCCGTATTTGCTATGTGCTAAATATGCTATAGCTCCCCATTCACTATTTTTCATCATATGGCTATCAGTATTGTTACTATTTAATCCATATAAATAGCTTGTTTTTGCAATTTCTTGTGATATAGCATAGCTATCGCCAACACTTATTAAATTATAGGCATATGTTAATGGTTTAAATACTGGATAAGATATTTTTTGTGTAGAATAAGAAGTTGAAGATATGTTTTGTCCTAATGCATTTTGTGTATATTCATTATTATAACTTGTGTATGTTTTGTTACTATAAATAATATTTTCTATTTCTGGGTATACTTCTTGTCCATTAGCATCATAAGTAATTGTTGAGCTTTGGTATCCAGCTACATATTTGGCTGCCCAAAAACCTTCTATTTCTTTGTCCCATTCTCCATTTGCATAATTATTATTTTCTCCATTTGTAAAGCTTGGGTGTACCCTATAGCCTTCTTTTTGCAATATGTCTTGCATTTTTTCAACATAATCTGTTTTTTCTGTCCCCTCTTCGTTAGTAGTAATTACTTCTGTAACTGATAAAAAATTATTTGTATTACCATATAAAAACTCAATTTCTACAGTATTATTTGTAATTTTATATGCATATCTTGGTATCCATACAAACATGCTTCCAGGAGTTTCTACTCTTTGTCCCACTAATTCTTCTTTATTTTCTTCTGTTACTTTTACTCCATTTCCGGATTGTTAATCCATCTAAAAGCATAATATTTGCCCAATTATTAGTATAATAGTTATACCAATTTGTACTATTGCTCGAGGCAATTACCCAGTATCCGTCTTGTCCATCTTCTACAAATCGTACTGGAACCATGCCCTCTTTAACATTAGGTGCATTAGGTATTATATAGTAATTTCTTGTTTTTGTTTTTTCTAGTTCTACATTTTTTAAGTTACTACCTACATAATAATTTATTTTAATATAAATTTTCTTTAATGTATTTTCGGTGTTTGTTTCTATGGTTAACTGTATATCATATCCATTTTCATGTTCTATATTTAATAAGTTTTCTTCTGTTACTTCTTCATATGATAATTTGTCCACCTTTTCTGCCAATTGAGTAGCATACATCATTGCTGCTGAATATCTTTTTGATTCCATAAAAGATATATAAATATTTATAAAAATTGTGCTTATAACAGTTACAAAAATTATCATAATTACTATAGCAATAACAAGCTCCGCTGTTGTGAAGCCTTTTTTATTATTTATGAAAAAATTATTTTTCTTGTTTTTAAGCATGAAATCACCTTATACTAAAAATTAAAAAATTATGTAAAATTATAATACAGATATTAGTTACACAAAGGTAAAACCCTATTGGCAATTTCTTATTATATGTTTCTGATTTACTAATAACATTTATTCCAATTATTAATAAAGTTATTGCCGTTGTATATAACATGCATTCTATATTTGAAAATAAAGTCATATATACATATAAAATTAAAACATCAATTGTATAATTGTTTTTTTTCTTTTTCTTTAAATTATAAATATTAGTAATTGTAAATAATATAATAAGTATTATACATATACCATATTTATATAAGTTAGCTTTCCCTAATATATATAAATATAGCATATACATAGTACAAAAAAAGATTCCACATATAATTATAGATTTTGGAATTAAAATATATTCTTTGTCTATTCCTGCAACTAGTATAAGTGTAACAAAGTATAGCATGATAAATATGAAATATACAATTTGTTTTAAGTTTATTGTTATAAAGTCTATTTTCATGGATATAGCAAATAAAACCAATGCTATTCCAGAAAAAATTTCTATAATAAAATATCTTGGTCTAATTTCTTTATGGCAATATCTACATTTCCCCTTTAAAAAAATATAGCTGAAAACTGGAATTAAGTCTAAAAAGTTTAGTTTGTGCTTACAATTTGGGCAATATGATCTTTCATATGTAATATTTTGCTTTAATGGGATTCTATAGATTGCTAATGTGCAAAAACTTCCTAAAAGTGTTCCTACAATAAAAATAATAATATAAATAAAAAATTCCATATTATCCTTTTAATTTAATTAAATTTTTAAAATTTTAGGCATATACATTAAAAATAAATGTATATGCCTATGAAATTAAATTTTTTTATTAAGCACCTGGTGTAGAATGTTTGTTAAGTTCGTTTATTAATTCATTAAGTGTATTTTGTTCTGCACCAACTGCATTATTGTATGCTCCAGCAGCATTATTAGCATGGTTAAATATTGAGTCATGACCTGTTGCTAATGTAATAGCAACTCCTGCTAGTATTAATAATACAATAATTGTAATTACTAAAGCTACTAATGTAATACCTTTCTGATTCTTTAACATAAGACTTCCTCCTTTATATATTTTTGTATATATTTAATAAATAAATATAACCTAAATTTTATTTTCCTACAGTATTAAAAAGATGCTCTTCTGTGTTTTGATTAGAATTATTGCTATTATTGCCTGATATTATGCCATTATCGTCTATACTATTTGTATTAGATTGACTAGGCATAGCAAAAGGGTTTGATTTTCCTTTATCATATATTCCTAAATATTCGTATTGTTGTAAATCGCTAGTTGTTATTTCATATACAGTAGTTTGTGTTGTTATTTCTTCTATTTTATTTTCTGATGTAAGTTCATTTCTTACACTTTCTGGTATTGTATATGAAACTTTTTCGGGAACAACTTTTGTTATAGGAATATACTCGTAAAATACAATTCCTAATACAAGTAAAATAGCAACAATTAATAATAAAATAATACAAGTTTCTTTTATTATTGTTTTTACCATATTTCCTCCTAAATTAAAGCTTGTTATACTTAGCTATTTGTATTGTTGGTTGTATTTGTTGTACCTGTTGAATTAGTTGTAGCAGAGTTGTTAGTATTTGTAGTATTATTTTCTTCAACTGGAGTTACAATTGTTGGATTTATAATAGAATTATCTACATCTAGTTTTATTCCTTTTACGTCAAATTCTGCTTTCAAAATTTCTGTACTGTTATTGGGTAGTAAATTAAAGTTTTCTATTCTAAAATATAAGTCTTTATCATTTTCAATATCTCTTACAAATTCAGAAATAGGATAATATTTTCCCTCTACAATAAAATGTAAATCACCAGTTTCTCCTGTAGTTCCTGCAACATATTGTAGTGTTAAATCAATTCCTTCTTTTCTAGCATAGTTTCCTAATTTGACAGATAAAAAAGATTGTTTAAATTCTGCAAATTGCTTTGCCTTTTCTATTTCTTCTGGGGTTGAATACAATATTTTGTCTTCGTACTGTTCTCTTACTGTTGTTAATTTTTTAGCGCTTGTGTTTAAGTCTGCAATTTTTTGTGGAAATGTTATACTAGTAACAGTACTTGCTTCTTTTATTTTTTCTTCAAGTTCTTCATTTTCTTTTTTTATTTGAGAATAAGAATAAATTTGAAAATCTCCAATTTTTATTCCATTAATTACAATTGTTACTGTTAAAGCAATTAGCAAAAGCATTAAAAATGTTATAAGCAATTTCCTCATGGCATATCTCCTTCTATTGTAATTGTAATCATATTGTCTTGTTTAACACTGCTATTAGACTTAACATTTAGTAATGTTTCTCCTGCATCTAGTGTTGCAATAAATAGTCCTAAACTTGTATAATCTAAAGATCTTGCAGTAATAGTAATATGTTTGCTTTCTGTGTTTTGTATTTTTAATATTTGTACATTTTTTGGTATTGAAGACATAATATTAATTAATAAATTTGGAATACTATTTCTAAAACTATTTTTTTCTTGTATTTGTGCATTTATATTGTCTAAGTTATTAATTAACTGATTATATTCGTTTACTTTATTGTTTAAAATTTGAGTGTCTGATTCTATTTCTTGTATTTGTTTGTTACTATCTGCAATTACTAAATCAGCTTCTTCTTCTTTGTCTGTTATCATATTAGTAGTTACAATAGATACTATAGAGTAAAAAATTGCAACAAACAATAAAGCACTACATGTTCTTAATAAACTTTTTTCTATATTGTCAAACTTGCCTTTTAAATTTAAATCAAAATTCCATTTAAATTTTGTTTTTCCAGCAGAAGTTTTTGTGTTTTTTAGATTTTTTATTGATATGTCTTTGTGCAATATTTCTTTAATTATATCTGTTGGTTTTTCACTTTTAAAATTTATTTTTTTAATTCCTTGTCCAATTCCCTGTAGTGCTAATGCTATTGCAGAGTTTACTTCTACATAGTCTTTTATATTTATTTGTGTCATAGAAATATTTTTTGTAAAATAAGGTTTTAGTATTTCACATTTTGTATCTAAAATAGACTCCTGAAAATATAAATCAATATTATTAATAAGGGCACCTGTACCTGAAATATACATTTTGTCTATATGATAGAAATTTTCCGATACAATTTTTTTAACTTCTGACACTATGTTATATAGTGTTGGCATAATTTCTTCCAAATACTGGCTATTTTCTTCCTGTAATTCTTTGCCTTCTAAAGTATATATGGTTGTGTTTTTTAGTATGTCGTATACCTTTGCATATGAGTTTTCGTTTTTATTTATTTCTTCTAAAATTTTATTCATTCCATGCTCTAGTACGTCAACTCTATTTACTTGACCATTAATAATGGTTGTAACTGTAGATTGGTTTTCTAAATTAACAATAATTGCGTTTTCTTTTACTCCAATTTCAATGTTGTTTGTTATAGCTAATGGTAATGGAGTAATTGCCTTTAAGTTATATTTTTGAAATTGTTGTATTTTTTTTGCAACTTCTGCTTTATTTAAAAAAATGTGCATTGCTGTTATTCTGTCTTTATTTTCTATATTGTTAATTAATACATTCCTGCTGTCTAAAACATTTTTATTGTAACCTTTTTCTTCGCATAGTAGTTCAAATTCTGTAGCAATTGCCTTTTGCATATCTTTTTCACTTAGCATACTAAACATTTCAAAGTAATTATATTGTTCATTTGCTGTATTAATACTAATAGGAATTTTATAACTTAGTGTTTCATTAACAATTTGTTCTATAGTTTCTTCTAATTGTTCATAAAATTTAATGCCATAGGTTTCAAGCTTAACTATATCGCGTTCTTCAGACACTTTTGCATATTTAATTATGTTGTCTTCTATATATATTCCTAAACAACTTGACATTTTATTCTCCTTTGGCATTTATATTTTTACATTTATATTTTTTGCTATATAAGATTTAAAATACGATGTATTTTTTTTATTTCTTACATTTATTTTGTTTTTTTTACATTTAAATCTTTTCTAAACAAGTTTTACCTATTAATATATTTATTATTTTATATTTTCTATGCAAAATGTCAATAATTTTAATTAGATTGTAATGTATTTGTAATGTGTTTGTAATATTACTGTTTTTCCTTTATAATTCCCTCTCTATAAGACATTAATAGCATTTTTAGATCCGTAATTTCTTCTTTTATTCTTCTTCCTATATCTGTGTCTTCTACAATTTTTCTATTTTTAACCTCTTCTTTTAACCTTATTTGAGATTTAATTTCTATTTCTCCATTGTTTTTATTTAAGTCCTCTCTCCTTTGTACTTCAGATAGTAATAATCCATAAGAATTATAAGTTAAAACATGTCTTGTTGTCATTGTTTTATTTTTATATCTTTTAGTTAGTCCTCCATTTATAATTATTAATTTTCCATTTGCTTTTATTGGCGTTTGTGTTTTCGGATTTAATATAACATGTCCATTAATAATTTTTCCTTCAGAATCTTTAATATTAAATTCGTCTAAGATTTTGTCGCAAAATGCCTCGTCTTCAGCCCATTTATAATACGGATTTTCTACTTCTACATGTGTTTGTTCTTCCTCAATAAAATATCTCTCAAACATTGTTGCTTTATCTTTTCCAAATAATGGTGACTTTCTCCAGCACCATAAAAACCACATTGCATCAATTTCTGGTTCATTAGACTTTCCTGTATCTTCTAGTTTGTATGTTTTATGGACAATTTCTTCTATATAATCTAGCAATTCTTTTCCTTTTAAGGTTTTTCCCATAAATTCTACTTTTTCTAGTTTGCCCTCTTCTGTTGTTGGCACACAGCCATGGAATAAAAGGTTTGAATTATAAACACAATATATTCCTCCTTTATTATACAAAAGGTTTATATGTTCTTCTAATCTCTTGCTTCGCATAAAAAATGTTTTTAATCTACTAATTATTTGTAATTCTTCTTTTGTTAATTCATAAGGATTTTCTGGATTTATTGTTGGGAAATTTGTATCTTTTAGTTTGTAAATTTTTCCACCTAATTCTATAGTTCCATTATTGTAGTCTATTTTATCTAATAATAACCTATCTTCCATATGGTATTCTGGATGTTTTATTATTAAGAGTCCTTCTAATTTTAAAGCAATTATAGTAATTGCTTTATGGATTTTAGAAATAGATGTTTTATCACTATTTGTGTAATCTTCATACTCATATTGTGTAGGTAAAAAAATAGTTGCTTCATCATTACAATATGTTTTTAATGCAAATGCAGATAATTCCCTTAGGCTAATTCCATACCCTTCTTCAATTGTATCTAAGTTATCATATCTTAGGCATAGTCTAATTACATTTGCAATGCAAGCCTCATTACCACAAAAAGCTCCCATCCATAATATATCATGATTTCCCCATTGAATGTCTATACTATGGAATTTAAGTAAGTCATCCATAATTAGTTCTGGTTTTAGTCCTCTATCGTAAATATCTCCTAAAACATGTAGATGATCTACTGCCATTTGTTTTATTAAATTTGATAATGCAATTATAAATGCATCTGCTCTTTTAATTTCTATAATACTAGAAATAATTTTTTTATAATATCTGTCTTTATTTTTAGCATCTCCATCAATGCTAAGTAATTCTTCAATAATATAGTCAAATCCTGTTGGTAAGGCTTTTCTTACTTTTGACCTAGTATATTTAGAAGTAATATTTTTGCATACTTCAATCAGTCTATATAAAGTTATTTGATACCATTCTGCTATTTCTTCTTTTTCTTCTTTAATTTGTTCTAATTTTCCTTCAGGGTTATAAATTAAATTTGCCAATTCTTTCCTGTCATATTGTCCTAGAGTATTGCCAAATATAAAGTTTATTTTATCTTGAATAATACCTGCACCATTATTTAAAATACTACAAAATGAATCATATTCTCCATGTAAATCACTTAAAAATAGTTCTGTTCCTTTTGGCAAGTTTAAAATTGCTTGTAAATTAATAATTTCTTCTGATACCTCTTCTATATTTTTATATTTTTTGCTTAATAATTTTAAATATTTTTTTATTCCATAGTCCATGTTATTCCGTCCTTTCTGTTGATTTTGGTTTATTATATATCTTTAATTTTAAAAAATCAAATATAGAAATTTTTATATTTTATTTAGTAAATAAATTCATTTAATTATATGATTTTTATGTATATTTATCTATAATTTGGAAAATATAATCTTAAATTCATTTTATTGGAGGTTTTTTATGGCTACTGAAAAACATTTAAAATTAACAGGTACTTCAGAAGTATCATGGAAAGATGCTATTAATCAAACAATAAGTGAGGCTTCTAAAACAATTGATTATATAACTAAAGTTACTGTTTTAGAGCAAACAGCCAAAATTTCTGGCAGAAAAATTGTTGAATATTATGTAGATCTTGATTTATGCTTCACAATTGATACAGATAGAGATTAGGAGGAAATTTTATGGATCCTTTAGCAACAAAAAAAGATTATCAAAACTATGTAGATGGGAAATCGCCAAATTCTCCAATATTTAAGAACTGTTTTAATGCATTTTGGGTTGGCGGACTTATTTGTACTATTGGTCAACTTATATGGGAAGTGTGCAAGGTAAATGGTTTAGAACAGCGAACTTGTACTACTATTATTTCCATTGTCCTTATATTTATTAGTGCATTTTTAACAGCATTAAATGTATTTAATAAAATTGGAAAATTTGCTGGCGCAGGTTCATTAGTACCCATTACCGGTTTTGCCAATTCCATTGTTTCCCCTGCAATGGAATATAAGTCTGAAGGTTATATAATGGGAGTTGGTGGGAAAATGTTTACTGTTGCGGGCCCAGTATTGGTTTTTGGTATTTCGTCTTCTATAATTGTTGGAATTGTTTATGTAATACTAAATGGATGTTGAAAGTATTAATACTAGTAAATATTACATTAGTTTAAGTTTAATTTTATGAAAGGAATTTAAAATGAAAAAAATTGGAAAGCAAACAATTAAATTTACCAATCCTCCTTCTATTTTGGAAACCTCATGTATTGTAGGACCTAAAGAATCAGGTGGACCATTAGCAAAATATTTTGATCAATGTTTAAATGATGAATTTTGGGGAGAAAATTCTTGGGAAAAAGCAGAAAGCAAAATTATAAAAGAAACTGTTAATACCGTTATTTTAAAGTCCAATCTCGCCTTCTCCGATATTGATTATTGTTTTGCCGGTGATTTATTAAATCAATGTATTTCTTCTGGTTTTGGTTTTCGTGATTTAAATATTCCTTTTTTTGGTATATTTGGGGCTTGTTCTACTTTTGTAGAAGGAATTAGTTTAGCTTCGGTTTTTTCAGAAGGGAATTATGCTACCAACTGCCTATGTGCGACTTCTAGTCATTTTTGTAGTGCAGAAAAACAGTTTAGGTTTCCTTTAGAACTTGGTAATCAGAGGCCCCAGTCTTCTCAGTGGACTGTTACTGGAGCAGGTGCAGCAATTGTTTCTGCAAATGGTCAAGGTCCATTTATTACTACAATTACTCCACGGAAAAATAATTGACATGGGAATTAAAGATGCAAATAATATGGGAGCTGCTATGGCTCCTGCAGCATTAGATACATTATTAACTCATTTTGAAGATACTAAAAGGAGTCCTAGCTATTATGATGGTATTTTTACTGGTGATTTGGGGCATATTGGAAAAGAAATATTGACTGAATTGGCTGAAAAAAGAGGATTTAATATTAAGTCAAACTATAATGATTGTGGTGTTATGATTTTTGATAAAAATTCTCAAGATACTCATTCTGGTGGTAGCGGATGCGCTTGCTGTGCTAGTGTATTCTCTGGTTGTTTATTTAATCAGTTAAAGCAAAAGAAGTTAAAAAGAATATTATTAATTGCAACTGGTGCTTTAATGAATTCTACATCTTCTCAGCAGGGAGAGTCTATTCCAAGTATTGCACATGCAGTTTCAATAGAAATTTAAGTTTGATAATGCAAATTGTTATTTGTTCAAAAATTTTAAGAAATTAATATAGAAAGGACTTTTTATGCAAGATTTTATTAGTAATTTAGATTGGTTTATGCTCTTAAAAGCTTTTATAGTTGGTGGTTTAATTTGTGTTATTGGCCAAATTTTAATAGATAAAACTAAGTTAACCCCTGCTAGAATTCTTGTTATATTTGTAACTGCTGGCGCTATATTAGGCGGACTTGGCATTTATAAGTATTTAATAGATTTTGCCGGTGCAGGAGCAACTGTTCCATTAACTGGTTTTGGAAGTGCCTTAGCAAAAGGTGCTATTGATGGCGTACAAGAGAATGGAATCGTTGGTATTTTTACAGGAGGAATAAAAGCTGCCGCTCGGCGGAATAGCAGCAGCTATTTTTTTCGGATACTTAGCCGCATTAGTATCAAAGCCAAAAATAAAGAAACAGTAAAAAGCTTAACTTTGTTATATATTAAAAAACGGATTAAAAAAGTTTATTTTTAATCCGTTTATATATATTTTTTTATTATGCTTTTTTTGCAATTTCTGCAAGTTCTGTAAAAGCTTTTGGATCACTAACTGCTATTTCTGCTAGCATTTTTCTATTAATTGTTACATTTGCTTTTTTTAGTCCAGAAATTAATTTACTATATGTTAGTCCATTCATTCTTGATGCTGCATTAATTCTTGTAATCCATAGTTTTCTAAAGTTAGATTTTCTATCTTTTCTTCCAATATATGCATACATACCTGACTTCATAACAGCTTGGTTAGCCATTCTAAATCTGTAATGTTTTGCACCATAATAACCTTTTGCTTGTTTTAATATTTTTTTATGTCTTTGTCTTGTTGTTCTTGCTGTTTTTACTCTTGCCATTTTATTCACCTTCCTTAATTTTTAAGTTTTTATCTAATCTTATTATTTATATGGTAATAATTTTTTAATACCTGCTTCACAAGTTTTATCTGCATATGCATCTTGTACTTTTCCTCTTGATTTCGCTCTTGATGTTTTATTTCCTAGTAGATGTCTTCTATTTGCTTTTGTTCTTTTGACTTTTCCTGTAGCTGTATAACTATATCTTTTCTTTGCTGCTTTATTTGTTTTTAATTTAGGCATAATAGATCCTCCTTTTTATTTTTAATTTATTTATCATTTTTCTTTGATAATATAATAAACATATTTTTCCCTTCTAATAAGGGCTTTTTTTCTACAATAGCAATGTCTGAAAGTTCTGTTGCAAATTGGTTTAGTGTATCTTCGCCCAATTTAACATAATTTAATTCTCTTCCTCTAAATCGAACAGTAATTTTAACTTTGTTTCCATCTTCTAAAAATTTTCTAGCATTTTTTGCTTTAAAACCAAAATCGTGTTCTTCAATATTAGGAGTTACTCTTAGTTCTTTTGTTTCCACTATTTTTTGATTTTTTCTTGCTTCTTTTTCCTTTTTAGCTTGCTCAAATTTATACTTCCCATAGTTCATAATCTTGCAAACTGGTGGGTTTCCATTAGGAGCAACTAATACTAGGTCTAAGTCCTTTTCTTCTGCAATACGAATTGCATCAAATGATTTCATAATTCCTAATTTTTTTCCTGTTTCATCAATTACTTGAACTTCTTTTTCTCTAATTTGCTCATTAATTGGTAATTCTTGTTTTATACAAAACACCTCCATAAATTTTATATGTCCATTTTCATTGCCTGCCCTAGTTAATAAAACAAGCTGTCAATGGAAATATTAGTTTTTTATACAAAGAAAAAAACTTTCTTTATTAAAGAAAGTTAATCATTCCATAAAAATAAAAAGTTTTTGTAAACTATTTACTTTCTAACCTTTTTCCATACTAAGATAAGGTGAGAAGTGAATGACTTCTTCTTTAATACATATTTATATTACCTTTTTTTTTCAAAAATGTCAATACTTTTCTTAAAATTGTTGACTTTTTTGCTTTTTTATATTAAAATAATTAAGCATTCTATGAATATTACTTTTTTAAAGGCTTCTCCCCGGTAGCATTTGAAAAAGATTAATATATTTAAATTTAATTAAAATAACGAATGGAGGGTAAATTTTACCATGAATAACACAACATATAGCGCTAAGAAAAGCGAAATAGAAAGAAAATGGTATATTATTGATGCAAGTAATAAACCACTTGGAAGAGTTGCTACTGAAGCAGCAAAATTATTAAGAGGAAAACATAAACCAACATATACACCAAATATAGATACTGGTGATCATGTTATTATATTAAATTGTAAAAATGCAATTTTAACAGGTAAAAAATTAGATCAAAAAGTATATAGACATCATTCTGGTTATATAGGCGGTATGAAAGAAGTATCTGCTAGGGATATGATGAACCATTCTCCTGAGAAGGCAATGATGTTAGCAATTAAGGGCATGCTTCCTAAAAATAGTTTGGGAAGGCAAATGCTTCGTAAGTTAAGAGTATACTCAGGTTCTGAACACGAAAACATTGCTCAAAAACCTGAAGTTTGGAATTTTTAGGAAAGTGAGGAATAAAAAATGCCAAGAGTAGCAAAATCTAAAACAGAAAAAGTTATGTTCTATGGAACAGGAAGAAGAAAAAAAGCAATTGCTAGAGTTAGAGTTACAGAAGGAAAAGGAATAATTACTGTTAATGGAAAAAGTATAGATGAATACTTTGGAACAGATATTTTAAAAGTTATTGTAAAACAGCCTCTTACAGTTACAAATACATTAGATAAATATGATGTTATTTGTAAAGTAACTGGAGGTGGATTTACTGGCCAAGCTGGTGCTATACGCCATGGATTGTCTAGAGCTCTATTAAAAGCAAATACTGAATATAAGCCAACATTAAAGCAAAATGGATTTTTAACAAGAGATCCTCGTATGAAAGAAAGGAAAAAATACGGTCTTAAAAAAGCTCGTAAAGCTCCTCAATTTAGTAAAAGATAATATGCTTTTTGTACAAAATATATCAAACCTCAGAAGTTTCAAGACTTCTGAGGTTTTTGTCTATAATACTTATATTCTTCTATTACAATGTTTCTTAATGAAAAAATAGCATAAATATTAATAATTGCAAGGATTCCTACTAGAATGTCTGTTATATTCCATAATACTTTGCTAGATGAAATACTTCCTATAAATATAACAATAATAGTTATTAATTTAAGAACAATTATATCCAAATTTTTGGTTTTTTTTAAAAACTTCAGACTAGATTCTCCATAATAATAACCAGTTAAAACCGTAGCTATCCCAAATAATGTAATAATCGCAGTAACAAAAAGCTCTCCTAAGTTTCCAAGATGATAATTAAAAGCCTGTAATGTTATTTCTATTCCGTTGGGATCTGGTATAATTAAGTTTTGATAATTTGACATACAAATAGCAAGTCCTGTAATTGTTGCAATTAGTATATTTTCAAAATGAATTTCAAAAATTTGTACAATTCCATTTCGAGCAGGGCAGTCTGTATCTGCAGTAGCAGATACAATAGAACCTGTTCCAAGTCCAACTTCACTAGAAAATATTCCTTTTTGCATGCCAATTAATAGTGTTGATAATGTTCCCATTCCAAATGCTTTAAAATTAAAAGCACTATTTAATATCATTCTTAATATGTTTGGCATCATAGTATACTCTTTTATAATAATATAGAAACATACTATAATATAAAATAAAGTCATAATTGGAACTAATTTGCTAGTAGTTTTTGCTATTTTTTTTACTCCACCCAGAATTGTAATTCCTGTAATAATTGCAATCCCTATTCCTATTATTACAGGTGAAATTGGAATCATGTTTGTGATTGATTTTGTAACTGTATTAATTTGTATTGTCATAAAACCACCAATATACGCAATTAATATAATTATAGCATAAAAATAGGCTAGTGATTTATTGCCTAAACCATCTTGTATATAATAAAATGGTCCTCCTCTGAATATATTTTTATTTTCTTTACGTCTAAAAACTATTGCTAATACACTTTCTGCAAATGCATTCGTTGAACAAAAAATAGATGTAAGCCATATCCAGAAAATAACTCCTGGACCTCCTAAGTAGATTGCAAGTGCAATTCCAGACAATGATCCAACTCCAATTCTCCCTGCAAGTGACATAGCAACTGACTGTAAGAGGCTAATTCCATCTTTTTTGTTTTTTTTATATTGAAATGCTTTTATCATTTGTTTTAAATTTAAGTGAATAAATTTTAATTTAAAGCAAAAATAAACTCCAGATAAAAATATCATTATTGTAGCAATTAGCCATAACCACTTAATAAAAAAATTTAGCATATCATCACCATTTTAAGTTTATTTTATAAAATGATAGTATATGCTAAAAAAATTAATAGACTTAAAACTTTATTACTTTACAGTCTTATCCTTTGGCGGAAGAGGTGGGATTCGAACCCACGTGCCCTATTTAGGCAACTTGATTTCGAGTCAAGCTCGTTATGACCACTTCGATACTCTTCCATAAGCTAAATTGTACTTCTTTTTTTGGCAATTGTCAATTTTTAAAGCTGACTCAGGTATACACCTTTGTCAGCTTAGAATGGTTATTTCTTCCTTCGCCTCCTTAAAATGAACGGTTTTTTCCAGGTCTTATATACACTTAGAATCTCTCCGCAGCTCTTGCAAAGGATCCACTGTGTATCCCCAGGCTTAATCCCTCTTGCACCGTCGGCAAGAATTGTCCAGTAGCACTTTGGTTCATTTGGAGTCTCCCCCTCACAAACCGTTCCCAGTAGCGTCTTGCATTTTGGGCACCGCAAGTAATAGATCTGCATATAACCATTCCTTTCTTTTTTAGACTTATTGTCTAATGAATATATTATATCCTATTTTATGTTAAGTGTCAAATTGATTTTTTATTACTTAAAAATTATTGAATCATATCTATCGCATTATTTGTATTTATTCCTTCAAGATTGTAATATGTTTCTGGTATATTTCCAACAATAACTAGTTCTGTCATTAACACTTGGTTAGTAATTTCTGATTCAATTTTATCATATGGAGTAACAATTGTTACTTTACAACTTACATCCAAATATATACGATGAATAGTTTGGTTAATTCCTGCAGAGTTAAATTCAGAATTAAACTTGGTTGTAACGCTTCCCACCGGATAAATACTAATATTAATTTTAGGTCCAAATCCAACTAAATATTTTAGTCCAGTTATACTTCCTATAGGTATTTTTATTTGGTTATTTTCTGTTTTATATAATTCTTGTTGAACATTATATGCAATTTCAGATGCAAGCATATTAATTTTTACAGTATTTAATTTTAATAATTTAATATTTTGTGCTTTATCTTTTTCAATTTTTACTAAATCTTCATAATTAATACCTTTTAGTATTTTACTTGCCTGTTTATTTACAATATCTGTTGCAATTGCTTTTGCTTTTTCTTTACATACAGTATTAAACATAGGATTTATTCTTTGTATAATCGCAGTCATGGTTATAAAAGCAATGATAAAAATTATCATTACTTTTATAACATTTTTATTTAGATTTCTAAAACCTAAATCTTTTATTTTAGAAACTTTTATTCTATTTCTAGAGTAAATTTTATCCATTTTAGGCACTTTTTCTTTTTAATTTTCTTGGAATAAATAGTTGTTTGCCTATTTGAATATTATTTTGATTTTCAATTTCATTTACCCTACTTATATCTTCTGTTGTACTTCTAAATTTTTTAGCAATATTCCATAAAGTATCCCCTGGTTTTACAAAATAAACTATCATGCTGTAAGAATCGTCTGATTCTATGTCTTGTATCTCTATATTATCTATTAAATTAATACTTCTAAAATTAGCAACATCTACCATAAATTTCATATCAATTTGTGTGTCAATATATCCATCTTGCATTATAATAAAATTTTGATTTAATATATCAATTTTTAAATTGACACTACTATTAGAGCTTACCTCTGGTGTATCAATTGAAAAGTCAAATGGTAAAATAATATTTTTTGTGTCAACATGATTATTTATTTCTGAATTAAATAGTATTGAAATCGATATTTCTCCTTCATATAGAATCTTTCCTGATAATATTTTTTGCTTATTAATATGTGGTATTATACTTACATCATATATTTTGTTTCCTGTAATTTCTGATGCAGCTATTTTTTCTTTAATGGTTAATATATCTTGGAATGTATTTTTATTGCACATAGTATTGGCTTGTTCTTTTGAAAAAATTAAATTTTTATCTAGACCATATAAGTCTTCAATTACTTCTATTGTTTTTCTTTCAAAGGCAAAACAAGTAAGTTCTATTTCTGCTTCAATAAAAACAGAATGTTCTTCTTCTGAATTTGGCTTAATAACTATGTTTTTTAATTCATACTCTGTGTTGCAATCATTTTGTTCATTTATATTTGGAATGTCTATAAATCCCATTACAGGAATACTAGTTTCTATTGAGTTAATACGGTTATCTTCTGTTAAATACATAATTTTTACTTTTGCATCTGCTTTTACTAATGCTTTATTATAACTAATTTTAGTGTCTTTATTAGTAATATTTATATCTACTTTCAAAATTTCTGCTAAATTATCAATTTTATCAATTGATACAGTTTCCTTAGCATATGCTTTTGTTGTGCCATATCCAATTAAAGAATTTACGTCTATTATATTGCTCAATTTTTGTAAATTACATTCACTATTTATTTCCTTAATAATATCTATATTAGAATTTGAATACACTTTAAAATTTGCGTCTAATATTGCTTTTAGTGCTAATTTTCTTCCATTTAAAACGTTTGCTTCCATTGATTGGATTACAATATTGCTTGTCATGTTCATTCCATTTTGGCAATTTTCTAATTCCACTATTTGTGTAAAGTCTAAATTTGTACTGATTCCTCTTAATTCTCCTGCTTCGTTATCTGCTATGTACATAATATAAGTTTGTATACAGCCATCTATTCTGATTTTACCATCTAGTACTTCTTTTTTATATATGCAAACATTTCCACTTACTTTAACAGCACTTAAAACATCTGGTTTAATATCTGGAACAATAACATCTCCATTTACTACTAATTTTGTATTTTTTTGTCCAACTATTTGATTAACACATATACTTTCCTTTTCGGTATTTACTACCATAATTAATCCCTCCTCAAAATTTGTACAATACAAATTTTTCTATGTAAATTTGTTTTTTTAGGTTTTTATGTATAAGTTAATTTGCATTATACATTATCTTTTTAGCTAATATATATATATTAATATGGACAAAAAAAATTCCTAAAAATTAGGAATTTTTTTATATTTTATTATATTGCTTTTTTTCTTCTTAGTTTGCTTTCTTCTGCTGGTGGTATTAATGGGCTATATCCGTTTCCGTCATATACCTGTACTTCAACAGCTCTTGTTAGAACGTCTGTATACGTATATGTTACACTTCTCTGGTTTTCTTCATATTTTACTACGAAAATATTAGGATATGTTTTTTCTATTGTGGCTTCTTCTTCATATGGCTTACTTCTTCCCAATGATCCTTTAACAATTATCTTTTGTCCAATCATTTCCCCTATATCTGTTTTTAAATTCATAATGTCGTTTTTGTAAATCATTTGACCACCCACTTCATATTTATTTAATGACTGGATTATAACATTTTAGGTAGTTTATGTCAAAAAATATTCTATATTGTCATGCTGTGTTTTCCTTTATCTGCAAGCCTTTTGCACGTTTATTACATTTTTGTTACAGTTGTATTACAACTATGTTACTCTCTTTTTTCCGTATTGCTCCGACTTCCTCCAATTCCTTTTTGTCCATCTCTTAATTCTTCTGCAATCTCATTAATTGTAATATATTTGTAACTGGGTGTTGTTGCTACTTTTTCTGCTACAATTAGTGGATCAATAAAATCAATTAGAATTCTTCCTGGAGAAGAAGCAAAATTAGCACCACAGCTCATAATTGCTTCAAAAAAGCTTTGGCATGCTCCTGCAAAAATTACCAATTCTTTGCCCGTTTGTCGTTCCCAATTTCTTGCTTCTGCTACTGTATTCATAAAATATCTAGAATTTCTGTAATTATAAATGTCATTAAAATTTTTACCATTTCTAATCATTGCATCATGCCCAGTTATTATTAATATATCTGGCTTGTATTGTTCTAATAGCCTTTTTACAATATTTGCTTGCTTGTATTCTGGAACGTTTTTTACAATAGCATTAAGTCCTATTTCTTTATAATATTTAGCAGATTTTTCACTATATTTTTTATCTCCATCTAAATGTAAAATTATTCCTGTATATGCCATGCTATCTCTTTTTAGAATTTTACTCTCATTAACTTTTTTTATTCTTTTTGCTACTCTTTCTGTAAGGTAATTCATATGTTTATCTATCGTTTTTTTGTCAATAATTTCTAAATCTTCTATTGGAGCGTCTGCTTTAATTCTTTCTGTTAGTCCTTTTAAAATACAAATCTCATTATTAACATTTATTTTAATTATTTTTTCTACACTAAATAATATATCTTTTCCATAGGAAATTCTTCCTACAATATCGCCTTTTTTTATATTCATATTATTATCTCCCTCATTATATTTTTATGTCGAATTAGGGAGAACTGTGAATAATTTAAAATAAGGCGTATAACATTAAATCGCTAAAAGCACTGAAATGTCAAAATAAATGTTAATTTTCACGAATAAAAAATAATCTATATAGACATTATAGACTATATAGATTGTATAATTTTAAAATTCGTTTTTTAACTTATTTTATGTTTGTCTTCGTATTTTAGTTTCGTTGCCATTCCACCTCTGATGTGCCTTTCCGCTTTATTTTCATCTAACACTTCCCTTACTTCTGAGGCTAGTGCTTTATTAATATATATTAATCTTTCGCTTACGTCTTTGTGTACTGTTGTTACTTTTCGTAACGGTAGAATTTATATCATCAAAATTCGTAATTACCATAGGCCCACTTCCAATTTCATTTAATAATTTTAATCTTACTTCCACATTTCCTTCGCTATCTACTTCAATGACATCTATTATTGTTTTTAGCATTGCATTTGTAATTGTCTTATTGTTTAAAATGTCATCTACTGTTCTTATTGTTTTTGTTAATTCTTTTTCTAATACATCTTTTTCTTTTATTTCAGAAGTAATTAGCTTTAATTCTCTTTCTAATCTTGCTATATCTTCATTTAATGGATTTGTATATTGTTTTAGTTCTTGCATATTGATTACTTCATTTTGGAACATTTCCATATATTTTTGTTTCTTAACGGTGGCTCTTTCTATTTCTTTAAGTAGGCTATCTTCACTTCTTTCATTATTTTCCCTTAATGCAGTTATCTTTTCAAATTCTTTTTCAACAGCTTTCATAAAATTCTTTTTATTAGAAATTATACTTTTAAGATATTCTTTAATAGCATTTAAAAGTTCTTCTTCATCAATTACAGTTGTGTTAGGGCAATGATTTACACCCATTGAGTTTCTTCCACTACATACCCATCTTATATATTCTGGTCCATCAGCTGTATATTTTCTTTTTATTCTTCTAAATGAATAACCACAATGTTTACAATAAATAAGAGTGCTAAATACATATTCTGTTTTTTCTCTCTTGCTATTTAGTTTAAATTCATTCGACATCTGTGCTAAAATGTCTTGTGTTCTATTAAATAATTCATCTGATATAATTCTCATTTCTGGTTTGTAGTCAACAATCCAATCTTCTTCTGGTAAATTTTTTCTTGTTCCTGTTATAAAGTCAGTAATTTCTGATTTCTTATTTGTTACTCTACCTGTATATATTGGATTCTTTAGCATTCTTACAATAGAGGTTTGTACCCATTTTGATTTTGTTTTCTTTGTTCTTATTCCTCTATCATTTAATTCCCAAGCAATTTTTGTTGTTCCCATTCCTTTATATACATAGCTTTCAAATATTTCTTTTACAATTTTTGCTTCTTCTTCATTTATTCTTAAAGTATATTTTTCTCCTGGTATTTTGTCATAACCAAATACCAAATTAGGTACTCGACCTTTTTTAGCTGTAATGTCTTTTCCGAATTTAACCCTTTTAGACATATTGGCACTTTCCTGTTGTGCCATTGCACCTAAAATAGTTAGTATAAATTCTGATCCACCTTCCATAACTTCGCCATTGTTTAAGAAATCTACTTGTATTCCATAAGATTTTAGTTCTCTTATACTTTGTAATAAATCTACCGTATTCCTTGCAAAACGGCTAACATCTTTAACAACTACTCTTTCAAATTTCTTTGACTTTGCGTCTTTCATCATTGCCAAAAATTGTTTTCTATTTTTTATTTGCTTTCCAGAAATTCCTTCATCTGCATATAGCTTGTACAACTCATAACCGTTCTTTTGAGTAAATTCATTAAAGAACTCAATTTGCTTTTCAAGAGAGTCTATTTGTGCTTCTTTTTCGGTTGAAACTCTACAATATGCTGCAATTTTCATAACTCAAATTCTCACTTTCTAATATATTGTTTTATGTCAGTAACTTTTTATTCGTTCTGTTACATTTTAGCACATAAGTTATAAAAAAGCAATAAAAAACTACTCTCTTTTTGAGAATAGTTTTAATTTGTATTTGATTAGTTGTTTTCAGCTAAATATTTTTCAAAATCTTCTATTGTTAATTCTTCATTATTTTCATATTTTTCCTTTGTATAATCTCCTTTTCCATCACTATACATTTGTATGAATTTTATCATACCTTCAACACCTAATTTATCTTTTAAAGCTTTAAGACCTTCTCGTCTTATTCTTTCTAATTCTCTTACTGTTACAGCCATTTAAATCACCTCCATAATAAATTCTATTGGATTTATAACTTTAATCCTTAAATTTGCTCTCTTTGAAGCATTTATTAACAACCTATCAGTTGTAATAAAATAATCTATATCTGTACTTTCTGCAAAAGATAAATGTAATGCATCCATATCTTTTATATTAAATTGCTTTAATTCTAATGCTCTTTGTTTAATCTCTGGTGTATAAGTAATTTGTGATAATTCCATTGCGTCATATAAATCCTCTACTTGTCGTCTTTTATTATCTAATTTAATTTTGGATATTTCAAAATCTATTACCATACTTTTATAAATTTCTACTTCTTTATTTATATGCTTTCTAAATATATTCTCTATTGCATTTGCCTCTAGATTTATCTTTTCTTGTTCTAAATCATCAAATGGTCTATTATAACAACAAGTATCTAAATATAATTTTAGCATAAAATCAACCTCTCTTTCTATTATACTACATTTTATCGTATTTATCTATATATAAGGAAAATATTATCTGTTTCGATTTTAACATATATGATTATTTTATTCAATTAATATTATTAAATTTTATATCTCAATTTCATCTTCTATACAGTGAGAATTTTGAAAATTATAATCAAACTTTATCTTTTCATCATTCTCTGCCAAGTTATATGCCAATACTCCAGCCATAGCTTGTACTATTTGTTCTTCTGTATTAGGATTATAAAATGTAATATTTAAAGCCTTTTTCAAAATTCTCACCTACTTCCTTTTCAATACTATTATTAAAGTTCTAAAAATATTACTAAAACAAAAAAATTCACTTTGATTTAACAAAGTGATTATCTTGAATATACATTTGAACTTTTTATACTACTTGCTCTTACAATATTTTTTACTACTCTTGGTACATCTTTTGTAACATTTATACCTTTTCTTAAAACTAAATTGCTAGAATTTTTATCATATTGATATATTGATCTATTCCATTTAGCAAATGCAATGTCTGACATTTCAGATTTTGTTGATAGAAACTCGCTATCTCTTTTTAACAATTCAAGTAAAGCATAATATTCTTCTATTAAATTATTTTTCCTTTTCCTAATATAAGTTTTATTATACTCTTTATTATATTCAGCCTTTTTCTGCATTGATTCATTATGTCTTATCTCTTTTTCGTTAGTATATCTTGTATCTTTTTGAACTACTTGAGAAATATAACTTTGAGAAACCCCAACAGTTTCAGCAATAATGTCTTGTTTCTGGTGTTCTTCAAAATACATTTGTAAAATTCTTTCTTTTTTATCCATTTTGTCCTCCTTTACTTATATTTTTTACTTGCACTTTTTTAGGTATAAAAATACTATATATATAAAGTACAACTCGTAATTTATATACATCATTTGACAATTATAAATATTTATTGTAATATATTGTTATGAAGAAAGTATTAAAATTAACATAAAATCAATGCTAATACTTTACGCCATAAAATAGATTACATTTCTATTATAGAGTAATACTTTTTAAATGTCAATAGATTACAATATATTTTTAAAAAATTTTTATGAATAGGAGAATGTTATGAAAATGAATTTAGAATATGGCTTTAACAATGAGTCAATGCCAAAATTTGAAGAATATGAAATAACGGTAATAAATAACATCAAATATGTTGTTCCTAAAATTTTGGAAATACATAGAACAAACTATTCCTTAATTGATTTTGATGATTATAAAGAAAATGATAAACCGTTAATAGATTTTATCAATTTAGGAAAATTATCTATAGAACAAAAAGAGAATACTGACAAATTATTGCTTGAATATGTAAACCAATATGGACTTTTAGGACTTATACACGATTTTCCAGTAAATAGATATTATACATTAGACAAGGAAATACTATTAAAAGAATTTAATTATATCAATAATAGTGATTGCTTTAGCACAATGAAAATAATTGATTATTTTAAAATATTCTTTCCTAATGCTACTGATGAAGAAATAAAAGAATTATTAGAAAAAGTAAACAAAAATATATATGAACATAGTATGGAAAAATTTATTTCTCCAGAAATAAATAATTTGTTATTTGAAAATGAAAAATATTACGAACAAGTAGATATGATAATAAAATATGCTCAATTTATGTATAATACTTTAAAAGAATTGAAAAAAGATAATGGAGAATATATCAATACAAGAGAAATAAATAAACTAGAATCAAATCACATAAGAGTTAATTTAGAATATGACGGACTAACAATACATATTAGGAGTTTAAAAGAATACATAGATGAAAACTTTAAATTATATGCAATACAAGAAAAGAAATATTTAAAACTGTGTAAGCATTGTGGAAAAGCATTTATTGCTAACAACCCGAAAACAGTATATGATACATTTAGTTGTAAAAACCAAGAAAATGTTTACAACAGTAGAGCAAGGTTAAGCTCAAATGTAATAAAAACAAAAGATGGACTAACTGTAAAAGTAACACCAAGTGAAGAATTATCTAATGAAATAATAAGAAAACTAAAAAAGAAAAAATAATAATTTGTATAAAGAGAGTTGCTATACTCTCTTATTTTATGCAAATACGCACTAAATATAAACCTATTTATGCTCGTTTATAAGGAATAGCAACAAGTATTATTTAAAAATAAAATTTTATATAATTCAATTGGTTGTAAAACGAGCAATAGGAGGTGGATATATGAGTGCAATAGACAGACTATATTCTATCAACAATAAAACTGTTAAGAAATCAATTAACATTGATGATAGTTTATATAAAAGACTAATGAGATATACTAAAAAGAACTATGACGCAACAATTAGTGATATGATAAATGTTTGTATTGAAGATTTACTGTCTACTGGAAGTGTAAAATATTATGCCAAACCAGAAGATGAGATAACAATTTATAGAAGTGTAATGATTAGAAAAGAAAATGTAGAGGCTTTAAATAAGATAACACAAGAAACAGGAATTTCACTTACAAGATTAGTGAATATAGCAATGAAAGAATTTTTAGATAAATATAATAAATAATGTTAGGAGATTATCATAAAAAATTGATAATCTTTTATTTTTATGATATTATTCTTTTAGTGAAATAGTAATTTATAAAGGAGAATATTGATGAAACTATTTTTATGTTCGCACTTTTCAAGTGTGGGAAGTCTGATAAAGGAAGAAATTGAAAATAAGAAAGTCGCATTTATTCCAACAGCTTCACTGCGTGAAGGCTACACCGGTTATGTCGGCTCGGCTCGAAAATTATTCAAAAAGT
>OLIW01000898.1_pt1 | contig 29576 bp, 27 predicted proteins | sample 1601321 | NCBI WGS metagenome assembly OLIW01 (sample SAMEA2452114, study PRJEB22498) | human gut metagenome
GTGATCTTGTGACCTGTACCTATCCGCAGAGCGGCGTGGGCGAGGCCTGCGGCGGGAAATATGCTTCCTGCCAATGCCCGGGTTCGTACAAATCCTGTGAATGCGGCGGCGCTGCCGGCGCTACATCTTGTACAGTCAACGGGCAGACGACTTATTCAAGCTGCAAAAGTTGTTGTGAGAATAGAGGAACGCTGACATCTTGTCCAACAGGTTATAGATGTGAATATGAGGCGTGTACAAACAAATATTACAAGGTCGACGGCTGTCAGTCCGGTTATGACTGGAATGCAACAACGCAAACCTGTACGTCGCAATGTGCCACGAGTTATAAATATGATGAAAGCAACTGCCCGAGCGCAAGCTATTTCCACTGCAATTCCAGCACCTGCGGCGGGAAGTATATGGATTGTAAGACATTCGTGTTTGCCAATGGAGCGCAAACATATACGCATGTAACAGGAACTTATGCGGCAAGTAGAAATCTTTGTCCGGGAATTAAAGATTTTGTTCAAATGATAGATCCATCGGACGGAAGTATTGATGAGATTGCTATGTACAATGGTGACGTGGTAACAAGTCATGGGTTAAATTTATGCGTCGATGCTGATCAGGCTTGTTATGATTTAATGAATGAAATAAGAAATGCAAAAAATGGTGACAGTATCAGTGTCGGTCAAGATATGTACTGTGGTAATTTAGCGGTATTCAATAATTCAAGAAGCAATACAATTACTATTTTGGGTAATAATCATACGTTAACTTTAAAGCCATCCTTTACAAATATTTTTTATACGCCGTTTAAGATAGAAAACTTAAATATTAATCTTGAGGTACCATATGGTATTTTACCTGGTTATCATTACCATGGCGGATGTGATACTTTGGATTATAGTTCAAATATTTTTTATTGCGGAGCAGGAGGTTCATGTTCTTTGTATGGAAATTCAAAGATTACTGTTTCGGGAGCAGGAAGAGGAATAGTCGGAGCAGCCAACCTAAATCTTTATGGAAATATGACGGTAACGTGCTCTGGTTCTTGTGGTGTCGGAGATATTAATGTCAAGAATGGAGGTGTATTAAATTTAGGGGCTTTGGCAAGAGGTGTTAACGGAGATATCTTTCTATATGAAGGTGCGGTTTTAAATATTAAAAATTATCCCAGACAATATTCTAATTCATATACTCTGCCGGTTATTTATGCAGCTGGGGAAAATCCTGTTGTTAATCTTTGCAATTGGCCGGGAAATGATTGGGCTAACCAAGTCCGGCTGGCATGGCAAAGCAGGCCTGGATATAACAGGTTTAACGGATTTCGGAACATTACTTTTAATAGTAATAATTCCGTAGCATTCAATAATCGATACAACGCTCCGTCAGGTTGGGAAAAATATGTTATTCTGAATACAGACAGCAATGTTTGCAGTATGATGAACTTTTAAGAAAAGGATGACATACAAAAAAGGCTTTGACATCAGCTCAGGGCCTTTTTCATAAAAATTTTTAAGGCGCTTGATTTAAAATCCACAAAATACCTATATATATAAATAAAGGATAAAAAGAAAGGTATCATACGATGGATTTTGAAAAATTAACCAATAAATCAAAGGAACTGGTGCAGGATGTTGTCAGTCTGGCGGCGCGGGAAAAACACCAGTTTATTGCGCCGGAGCATTTACTGAGCGTGATGTTGAATGCAAAGGACAATGGCACGGTCACGGAGCTTTTGCAAAAATCGGGTGCAAATGTTGAAAATCTCCGCAATGCTGTTGATGCGGCGTTGAAGCGCCTGCCGCAAGTCAGCGGCGAAAGCGTACAAAGCTCCATGTCACAAGAATTTACCCGTGTAATGATGGAAGCCGAAAAGCTTGCCGAACAGGCCGGAGATTCCTACGTAACTGTTGAACGTATTTTGCAGGCGCTGGCGCAGACGGCCGGAACAAAAGCCTATGAGGCCATGAAGTCTGCCGGCGTTAACCCTGTTGCTCTAAATCAGGCTGTTAATGAAATGCGTAAAGGGCGAATTGCCGATTCTGAGAGCGCGGAAGATAACTTCAACGCCCTGAAAAAATATGCGATTGATATTACGGCGCGCGCTAAAGAAGGAAAGCTTGACCCGGTTATCGGCCGCGAGCATGAAATCCGCCGGACAATTCAGGTCCTGTCCCGCCGAACCAAAAATAACCCGGTGCTGATTGGTGAACCGGGTGTCGGTAAAACGGCGATTGTCGAAGGCTTGGCAATTCGCATTATTAACAATGACGTGCCGGAAAGCCTGCACAACAAACGTCTGCTGGCTTTGGACATGGGAGCCCTGATTGCCGGTGCCAAATTCCGCGGCGAATTTGAGGAGCGTCTGAAAGCAGTCTTGAAAGAAGTAGAAGAGTCTGACGGTACAATCATTTTGTTCATTGATGAAATGCACACCATTGTCGGTGCTGGTGCTTCCGAAGGGTCAATGGATGCCTCAAACCTGTTGAAACCGGCTCTGGCGCGCGGCGAGTTACATTGCCTCGGCGCCACGACGTTGAATGAATATAAAAAATATGTTGAAAAAGATGCGGCGCTGGCACGGCGTTTCCAGCCTGTTTTTGTCGGAGAACCGAGCGTTGAGGAAACAATTTCCATTCTGCGCGGCATCAAGGACAAGTTTGAGCTGCATCACGGCGTCCGCATTGCCGACAGCGCGCTGATTGCCGCCGCCACTTTGTCCAATCGTTATATAACCGACCGCTTCCTGCCGGATAAAGCGATTGACCTGATGGATGAAGCCGCCAGCTCTGTTCGTATGGCTGTCGATTCTAAACCGGAAGAGCTGGATGAGTTGGATCGCCGGATTCTGCAGCTGAAAATTGAACGCGAAGCACTGAAAAAAGAAACAGACGAACAGTCGAAAAACCGTTTGGAACAAATCGGTTATGAAATCAGCGGCTTGGAAGTCAAAGCGAAAACGCTGGGTGATAAATGGCTGAAAGAAAAACGTTCTCTGGCAGATATTACCGAACTTAAAAACCAGCTGGATAAGGCCAGGATAGAAGTCGATATAGCCAAACGGGAAGGGCGCTATGACCGCGCCGGCGAGCTGCAGTACAGTATCATTCCTGAGTTGGAAAATAAATTGAAAGAAGAAGAGACCGTCGCCAAAAACGCCCATAGCCATGCCGGAGAAACCGTAACTGATGAAAACATTGCGGCGGTCGTTTCCAAATGGACCGGTGTCCCGGTCGATAAAATGCTGGAAGGTGAAAAGGAAAAGCTTCTGCACATGGAAGACTTGTTGAGCAAACGGGTTGTTGGGCAAAAGGATGCCATTGCAGCCGTTGCCAATGCTGTCCGACGTTCTCGTGCCGGAATTGGCGATGCCGGACAGCCGATAGGTTCCTTCCTTTTTCTGGGGCCGACAGGCGTTGGTAAAACAGAGCTGTCGAAAGCGCTTGCCGAATTTCTGTTTAATGATGAAAAGGCGATTCTGCGTATTGATATGTCTGAATACATGGAGAAACACGCCGTTGCTCGCTTAATCGGTTCCCCTCCGGGATATGTCGGTTATGAAGAAGGCGGTCTGCTGACCGAAGCCGTCCGTCGCCGCCCGTATCAGGTTATCCTGTTTGACGAGGTTGAAAAGGCTCATCCCGATATTTTCAACATTCTTTTACAGGTTTTGGACGACGGTCGCCTGACTGATGGCAAGGGACGTACGGTGGACTTCAAAAATACCATAATCATTATGACTTCCAATCTGGGGTCTGATATTCTGACTAATGCGACCGGCGGTGATGATCCGCGCAAGATCCGCAACCAGATTATGGATATTGTCAAAGCCTCGTTCCGTCCGGAATTTATCAACCGTATTGACGAAATTATCTTCTTCCACAAGCTGGATAAGAGCAATATTAAAGAGATTGCCAAGATATTGATTGCCAATATCGAAAAACGGCTGAGCGAACACAATATTCATCTGCGTGTCAATGATGCGGCCTTTGTCTGGATTGTCAACAACGGTTATGACTCTGTCTACGGAGCAAGACCTCTAAAACGCTTGCTAAAAAATCAAATTGAGAATAAACTGGCAATGAAGATTTTGAGCGGCGAAATAGAGGACGATGATACTGCCGATATTATTGTCAGCGCCGACGGACAGTTGGATATTGTAAAAAGTAAGAGGAAAAGTTAATGCCTTCGGAATTATTTAAGAAAGCCTTTCGCGTAGCGCAGGATTATGACGTTTCAACGCCGGAAAACAGCATTGTATTGTACAGCGTCAGCTTTTTGCCGACCAAGGAAAACCGCGAGAATGCGTTTAATTATGTCAAGAGTCATCCTGAACGGATGATGATTGAACATACTGATTGCGGTGCCAAACTGGTTGAAATGGGGCTGCTGAGTTCAGATTGCGGTTTGAGCAATGATGAAATCTCTGATATCTGGTCAATCGCTTCAAAACGCTTTATTGAGGCAGCCAAGGGTGATGTTGTGGCTTTTGTCAAAGGAGCTGACCCGCGCAGTGTTTTTCGGACGCAGGAGCTGCCGTCTATCCTTAACAATGAGCATATTTCTACCATAAACGGTGAAAATAAATTCAATTTCGCAAAGAAGTTTTCTAAATAATTTAGAGAAAACTTGACAAAACAGTCTTATCAGTGTTATGATGAGGCTGTTTTTTTATTATTATTAACGAAATCATATAATTATTATGGAAAAGGAAAAACTTTATTCAACCGAAGAAGAAATTATTGCTGGTTTGCGGCAAGACTGTATCAGTTGCGGAAATGTCTTAAAACAGTTATCCCCGGAACAACGTGCGAAATATGCGGAATATGTTCTTGATGGCATAGGGTTTTCAGCACGGACGAACTATCTGATTCTCTACAAAATGTGGAATTACCGCCTTTTTGAGAAGCTTTTAGCCCAGGGAGATGATGCGGTTGAGTGCTATCTCAGACAATGCGCGAACAAATCAATTCGCCGCATTTTAGGAGATGCCTGCACCAGATTGTCATTGTTCAAGGATATAATTTTTGGCAGAGGAAAAGGCAGGCTTATTTCAATGTTGAAAATTTATGATTTGTTTGACGGTGAAGACGAGGCAAATTTATTCCGCTGTCAGAAAAATGCCGATTCTTCCGTAAATAACAGCTTTATTTTCAACTACATTAAGGATAATAAATTATATCAGGAAACCGTCCGGCAGTTGACCGGCCCCGGTTATGAAGTCTTTTTGCGCTGGTATGTCGAGCTTAACAAACTAAGCCCTCGGGAAAAAGCTCTTTTGTCAGCCAGACAGCTGTGGAACAAGTTTTTGCATTTTCTGATGTTGACTGAATAAAATGAAAAAAACTGTTGAATATAATTTATTCAGCAGTTTTTTTTATTGCAAATTAATCCTCCCCCTTATAACATGCAAAAAGACGCGGAGCTTATGCTGCGTGTTTAGTACCTTGAGTGGTACGGAGCTTTCATCGGCTCTTATAACCTTCGGTGTTAGGATATAACATCGTTATATTGTCGGCTACTCATCATGGCCGGCGGTAAATATATCCCCGATTCATAGAAATATGGTCGGGGAGCTTTTGACGTATGTTCAGAAGTTTTTTTACGGCTTTAAAGGTCAAAGGAATCATTTAAGCATATATGATTGATGAACTCTCCGACCACCTTATAAAACAGGTGGTTTTCTTTTAATTGCAATTAAAGAAGAAGGAAGTTTAATCATATGAAAAAAACTTTATTAATGACAACCGCATTAGTCGCCGTTATGGGGGCAACTAATGTTTATGCGGATGTAACCATCAATTCTGATACTGTTTTGGAAAGTGAATATACTGATAACGTAGTTATTTCCGGGGGAAATAATACTGTTAATAAAGATGTTTGGGTATTTAATAGCCTTCCGGGAGATGATTCTGGAAAAAATATTACCATTAACGATGGAAACACGATTTTGGAAGGAAAATCGCTGAATTCACGCGATGGCAATATTACAATGACAGATGGTGTACTGGATATGAACAACGGTAACACTGCAGATCCCGATTTGACATTATGGGCAGCCAAAGATATCAATATAAAAGGCGGGATTATCAATATGAATGGCAAAGACGCCTCTATTGATACATTTTATGACTTGTTAGATATGGACGGTAATTTACTTCCTAAACCTGAGACCCCGGGAGACATAAACATCAGTGGCGGAACTATCAATGTTAATAGTGATAGTGCAGAGATTTCATCGGAAGGAAAAATTGAAATTTCAAATGGAGGGGTGATTAATGTAAATTCTAATGCTGTACTTTCTTCCTATAAGTCGTTTATCTTTGATCCAAATGGGACAGACGCCAAGGAAAAAGCAACTATTGATGTTAACGACGGCGGATCAATTAATCTCTCTGGCACATTAGTTTCTGACGTTTCCGGCAATGGTAACTTAAATGTTAAATCCTCAAGCGCATTGGTTGACGGTAACGTTTCCGGCTCTAACCTGACTTTTGAAGCCGACCATTCTTTGAGCAAAGCAATTGGCGGAACTATCAGCAATATAACGGCATTGAATGTTAACAAAGGTACTTTGACTTATGATAAAGACGCAGGTTCAATCGGTAATGTATCGGTTGCCGGTGGCGCTGGTTTAGATATCGGAACTAACAAATTAACCGCCACGACAGTTAATTTTGCCGATAATTCAACACTCGGTTTGAAAATTGCTTCGGCTGACAATTATGGTCAAATCAATGCAAATACAATCAATATCGGTAATGATACAACAATGAAAGTTACCTTGGACAGCGGTGTTGTTGCCAATGGCGAAACCAAGAGTTTTGATTTTCTGCAAGGTTCTGTAACCGGTGATTTTACCAATAAAATTGCCGATAATAATCGTTATGACATTAATTTTGAGGATGGTTCTTTCAAAATCACGGGGACTGTCTCGGCTTCTGACGTTGTTACTGATGCCGGCGGTTCGGTTAATAATGCCAAGACTGCCGAAGCTTGGGACAGTATTTCATCTTCGACAACGGCAAGTGCCGGAGCTAAGGCTGTTGCCTCTGTTCTCAGCGATTTATCTCAAAACAACGAGCAGGCTTATGTTGCCGCTTTGACTGCTGTTGCCCCTGAGGTTGCACCGGCAGTTCAGCAAACATCAACCGAAACGGCCAATCAAGTATTCGGTGCAGTCGGCACTCGTTTAACCGGTGGTACAGTTTCAACCGGTGGTGAGGGTATGTCTTCCGGTGACAGTATTTTCAAACGTGGTGCAATGTGGGTTCAGGGCTTGTTCAATAAGTCAAAACTGGACGACACATCCAAGGCTAAAGGTTTTGATGCTGACACAAACGGTGTAGCTTTCGGTGCCGAAAAATATGTCAATGATGATGTCAAAGTCGGTGTCGGTTATGCTTACAGTCAAACAGACATTGACGGCTTCATGCGTTCAACCGATGTTGATACACACACCGCGATTGTTTACGGCGAATATAAACCGTCTAACTGGTATGTAAACGGTATCGCCACCTATGGCTGGTCTGATTACGAAGAAAAAAAGAGTGTTGCCGGTGTTGGTGTTAAAGCTGACTACGATGTCGAAACCTTTGGTTTGCAGGCTATGACCGGTTATGATATGCAGGTTAAGGGCTTTGGTTTAACACCGGAAGCCGGATTGCGTTATGTTCACATCAAACAGGACGGTTACAAAGATTCTGCCGACCAACGCGTATCTGCCAATGACAGTGATATTTTGACCGGTGTTATCGGTGCAAAAGTCAGCAAGTCTTGGGAATTATCTAACGGTATGAACATCAAACCGGAAGCCAGAATTGCCGCAACTTATGACCTGTTTAACGATGACGTTAATTCGGTTGTAACTTTGGCTAATGGTTCGGTTTATGCAGTTGAGGGCGAAGCTCTTGACCGTTTCGGTATGGAATTTGGTGCCGGTGTAACTGCGGAAGTTAACTCTCAGGTTGAACTCTCGCTTGGTTATGAAGGCAAATTCCGTGAGGACTACCAAGACCACACCGGTTTGATTAATGCTAAATATAAATTTTAGTATTTAACATTTAGTCTTTCCTTGGTCCCAAAAGCTCCGCAGCTCATTAGTTGCGGGGCTTTTTTTGTTACTTAATTTTCATATAAAAAAGCCCGGTTTAACACCAGGCTTTTTAATGGCGGGAGCGACGAGGCTCGAACTCGCGACCCCATGCGTGACAGGCATGTATTCTAACCAACTGAACTACGCCCCCATTTAATTTCGAATATGTTTATACATGACGTTTTTTATAATTGCAAGCACTTTTTTCAAAAAAAAATAAAAATTATAAAATTATTAATAAAATTAAGCTATTAGCTATATTTATACACACCAAAAAGATTATTTACTTTGCTTTTGGAATAAAGGATAATATAGTTCCCTGAGTATTTTGTACTCCGATGGAAATATTAAATTAGCGTGGAAATTATGAATTTGTCACATTTTTGTAAGAAGCTTAAAGCAAAATTAGGCGCGGCGTCTGACGAAAAACTCTCCCTGCCTGAAAAGCTTAATAAATATATGAACATGAAACACAAAAACAAAATTTTGACGGGTGTTTATGCTTCTTTGATCGTTTTTGCCTTTGTATTGGCCGTTGCCAATCACAATGATGTCAGTGCGTCGGTTTCCCCGCAGGAAAATCTTGATTATTTGCTGCTTGAAAATTCCATTAACAGCAATTATACGTCAGAAACTGTTTATCCGGAGTCTTCTGTTGAAAATATCCGTTCTCTGTTTGAAATGGTCAATTATAAGGAAACAACCAAGACTATTGAACATGAAATAAAACTTTCCAAAGGCGATACGTTCATTAATGTGCTGACTAAGCTCGGCATGGATTATAAATCGGCTCACGGCGTCTATTTGGAACTGAAAAAGGTATATAAGCCCGAAAATTTAAGAGCTGGGCAGATTATCAAAATTACCACCACCATGGATACGGAACAGGATAAGCTTCTGTCGCTGGATAATGTCACAATTGAACCTCAGGCCGGTAAACGTTTTATTGTCGAAAAGGACGAAAACAACAATTATCAGGCCCGTCAGGAAAAGGACGACTTGATTCAGGAAGTCAAAGCGGCGGAAGGAACGATAAGCGGCGCCTTGTCAAACTCGATGAATAACGCCGGCGTTCCGAATAAAATCATTGCCAATTTCATTAATATTTTTGCTTACTCCATTGATTTTCGCCGAGATGTCCGTAAAGGTGACAAATTTGAAATTATTTATGAAAACCACCTGACACCGTCCGGAGAACTGGTCAAAACCGGAAATATTCTCTATGCATCGCTGACTTTGAAAAAAGACAAGATTGCCCTGTATCGTTATAAAGATAAAAGTGGCAATGTTGATTATTATGACGAAAAAGGCTATGCCATGAAGAAAACGCTGCACCGCAAGCCTTTAGCTTTTCAGGCTGCCCGCATTTCTTCGCCTTTTGGCAAAAGACGCCACCCGATTAAAAAACAGATTATTGTACATTGGGGCGTTGACTATGCGGCGCCGCGCGGAACGGCTATTTATGCCGGGGGCGACGGCGTTGTCCAAATGGCCAAATGGAACGGCGGTTATGGCAACTATGTTAAAATCCGCCATAACAGCGAATATTCGACGGCTTACGGCCATATGCAGAGGATAGCCAAGGGAATTCGCCCCGGCGTCCGCGTCAAGCAGGGACAAATCATCGGCTATGTCGGCAGTACCGGCCTGTCCACCGGTCCGCACCTCCATTATGAGGTCGTTAAAAACGGCCGCCGCGTCAATCCGTTGACAATTAAAGCCGCTGCCGGGGAAAACCTGAAAGGCAAAACCCTCAAACACTTTAAGGCAACAGTCGCCGAGTTAAAAACAACCTATAAAACCATGTTTGCCAAGAATGATAAAAAAGAAGAAAAATTGGCAAGCAAGTAAAATAACAAAGGCTTTCCTCAAGTAGGAAAGCCTTTTTTTGTGAGAGATAAAATTAAAACGCAATCACAGGCCTAACCGCAAGTTGACTATCCTTGTAATAAGAGTGGCATTTACTATCTCCTCCGGGAGCAATCCAACAAGCCCATCCTCCACCATCAGCTTGAGTTGAGGTCCAATGCCAGAATCCATCTTCAGTAATTACAGGCAATATTTCTCCATCAGCATTTCCTAAACCTCTATTAATTGTATAATAGTTGTTTATTAAAGAACGCATAATGCCGGCTGCCGGTAAACACCATTTACCTTTAGTATCGGATGATGGTGAATAATTAATGGCTGTCCATGCTGCAGGATAAATAGCATATTCTTGATAGTTTGTCATGCTTATTGTATTACGACAGCTATCAAAATCTTGTTCTGCTGTAGATGTGGTATAAGTCGGTAAATCAGGAACTTTCATATAATCAGTTTCAGTTACTAAAGCTCTTGTTCCCAAGCTATTTAAGGCAAGAGCTTGACCACAATTATCATTACCAATATAGACAACGACACCTATTGGCGTTTTGCCGCTGACTTTATCATTCGAGCAAGTGCCGTCATTATTTAATATTTGTCCGATTTTACAGTTTTGGGCATAACCATTACAACTGCCTAACTCAGCTTTTGTAACTTTGGGGCAAGCCCAATATTCGCCGAACGGGCATTTTAAGCCGCCTTCGCATGATTTTAATGACGTATAGCCCAGTTGTTGACAATCGGTAACAGCGCATTGCGCTGTGGCATATTGTGGAATTAAAAACAGACTTGCTCCTAAAAGTAAAAAATTAAAGTTAGTATTCATAATGAACTCTCCTGTATTTTTTTTGTTATTATAACAGGAATGAGAGTGCAAATCAAATATTAATTTTAGTAGATTAAGAAAAAAATGACAAACTGACAATAAGTAGCGACTGCATAAAATCACGGCGCATTATCATTATAAGGTTTTCGCTGATGCTGAATGTGACTGTAATAGAATATTTTAGGTCTAAAAATATTCTTATTTTTGGTCGCAATAATGCTCAACGACCAAGTTTATTAAAAGGGTTCAACACCCTCAGCGGCAAACTCTGCCGTGTAACATGATGAACAAATGGGTGCAATGATTTTCTTTGTGTTTATCAGTATTATCGCCTTTAACTGATAAACTTTATCTTTCTTTAAATTTCTGCTATTATAAATATCTACGGATATGTGTGTATGCTTAAGGAGAAATGTGATGTGTTGTAAGGAAGTCAGGAGTTATTATGACGATAACCGCCTGCATGAAGTTTATGAAGTGTCGGACGACGGGATGAAAAACGGCAGTTATCGGTGCTTTGAAAAGAACGGCGCTCCGGAAATTTCCGCTTTCTATAAAGATGACCGTCTGGACGGAGAATATACGCGTTATGACAGCCGTGGACAGGCATTGGAAAAGGCTTGCTATGTCAACGGACAACGGCATGGCGATGTTCTGCTCTATGGCGAAAAGATTGCCGAATATAAAAACGGGGAACTTGTCTGGCGTAAATCCGCTGAATAAAAAACGGTACAAAGATAAAGAGCAGCCTGATTCTTCAGACTGCTCTCTAGGATATTATACGTGAAAAAACTATTTCTTAAGTGCTAGAACTTATATTTAGCGCTCAAGATACCGGAATGATCTTTATAATCATCACGGAATTTACCTTCATAACCGGCAGATACTTCCCAAGCATCGTTCAGTTCTGCGGTTACGCCGGCGCCGGCTTCAACGCTGAAGCGGTCAAGCTTCTCGCCGTTGATGCGGTAGGTTGCGCCGTTTGCCAGAGCAACGTTGGAGTTGTTGTCCGGATCCATCAGGTCATAAGTCATGGCGACACGAGCTTCAGGACGGATGAACATACCGTTGTCGAGAGCAAAATCTCTGCTGGCTTTAACGCCGACAATACCGGTCAGGATATCCATATCGTCGCCGGAAATATGCTGGCCGGCCGTATCGGTATAGGATTTCTGCTTGATGTGAGTGTAACGCAAACCGGCCTGCGGTGTAACGTTCAGACCGCGGACACAGGCATCGTATCCGGTCATGGCCTGTAAGCCGTATGACTTAACATCATAGTCAGCTTTAACGCCGCCGAAGACTTTCTTGTGCTCGTCATAATCAGACATGCCGTAAGAAGCAATACCGTTAACAAACCAGTTGGAAGGTTTGTATTCACCATAAGCTATGAAAGTATGGGATTTGACGTCAATATTGCGGCGGTAAGCGTCAACATCGGTGTCGGTATAAGAATAAGAGATACCTGCTTTGACGTCTTTGTTAATGGCTTTATGAATACCCATTGCAACGCCGGCAGAGTCGGAATCAAATCCTCTGGCCTTTGATGAGCTGTCCAGCTTAGAGTTGTTATACAGCCCCTGTACCCAGGTTGTAACTCCGGTCATGGCGCTGTCGCCGGAAGATTTTCCGTTGGCGGCAGAACTGATTGTTCCGCCGGAGAGCTGGGAAGAAACTGCGTCATAAGCATGAGCCAATGTGCTGTTTTCAACTGTGCGAACCATCGGTGCGGCCGTCGGAGCCAGAACTTCGGCCATAGCGGCTGCAGACTGTGTCTGGCCTCTCTGCAGTGAATTTGAGAATTCATGCGTAATAGCGTCAGAAGCGATAAATCCGGACTGCCCAGCCGTGAAAGCGGCCAAAACACCGGCCTGGTTAACGCCGACACCTGATTTGATCAAGTCGGCGGAAACGGCGGAAGCGTCTTTTTTGCTGATGCCGAGCTTGCCGTCTTTGAGTTCTGACTTGTCATAACTGTAAAGCAGATTGTCTTTAAGAGCCAGATTTCCTTCGGCGCTGCTTGCAAATTCAATGCCTTCTTTCAGGTCTTCGTTAGACAGTCCTTCGTCAAAAATCAGGTTCAGGTTGGACTGTTCGCCTTCGCCGGAAGCGGCCTTCAGACTGCCGTCAATTTTACCGTTGACGATTTTGTCGCCTTCCTCGCCGATACCGACGTTTAAGGTTGCGCCGTTGTCCAGAGTAACGTCAGATTTGTAAACATTTTTACCCAAATCCAAAACACCATGAGAAGCAACGTTAGTCTGTGCAATGCTGTATCCGGCTGTGTTGGCTTTGTCAGAAATTCTCAGTGTACCGTTAACGTCAAGAGTGCCTGTTTTGAACAGATTGTCAGCGGATGCGGAATCTAAAACAAAAGACTTGCCGTTGGCAACGGTTGTCGTAGTAACACTGGCGCCTTTGCCGAACAGAGAAGCGGAAGCTGCATCAGCGACAATATTCAGATTAGCCAAATCGGTAATTTTTTCGATATAGGCCTTGGAACCTGTAACGTTAATTGTAGAGTCAGTACCTTCTTTGATGTTGGCTTCAATACGTCCGGCCAGGTCAATCTCTGTTGTATTCAAGCCATAGGTGGAATCATTGGTTGCCTTAATCAGACCGCCTTCGGCAACGGCAACTTTGCTGTTCTGCAAAGTCATCTGTGATTTATCTCTCTCTCCATTGCCATCGCCTAAAGCGCCTTGCAACAGCATACCGCCTTCGCCGATGTTAATTTCGGCATTGTTCAGCGTTGCGTCACCGTAGCTCAACAGCTGAGCGTTATTGCGCCATGTATCGCTTTTGTCATCTAACTGCGGACGTCCGGCATCGGGATTATTGCCGGCAATATTGATTTTAGTGGTTTTACCCTCGTCATTTTGAATATCCAGATAAACGGCATGAATGGCGGAACCGTTGCTGATGTTGATTTCCTCAACATTATTCAGGGCAACGGTATTTTCAGCCTTTTTATTGTATTCATCGCTAAGGCCGCTGATTAACTCGGCGCCGTTGGTGAGGTTAATGGAACCGCCGGTCTGAGTATACCCGCCGTTATATTTGCCGCCGTCTGAATTATAATCGCCGGCAATGTTAAATGTACCGTTGTTAGTGATTGTGCCGTTGTTGAAAATATCGGAAGCATTGGAGTTGGCGGTTGCGCCTTGCGCAATAGTTAATGCACCGGGCTTGCCGATAGTAAAGGAAGCCTCTTTTGCTTTATCAGCTTCTCCTTTACTCAGTATGCCATCTTCACCGCGGGTTAAACCTCCGGTCAAATCCAACATGCCGGAATTGACGTTAATCTGGCCGTTGACAATCGTTTCACGGGAAGCAATAGTGTTGTCGTTACCCTCGACATTAATGACGCCGCCTTCTTCAAGCACGACTTTACCATGGGAAGCCGGATTTGTATTGCTGGATGCCGCACGGATAATGCCCTCATTCATATTTACCGTACCGGCAATGGTAAGCGTGTTTACAATGTTGGGGTCTTCTTCACGCGTAACAAGAAGATGGCCGTCATTGGTCAGATTTATCGTTGATCCTTTCTGAATATTGACGTTATCGCCACCGATAAAATTGCCTTTGCCGTCAACCGTTACGGTAGAGTTTTCAATCTGCAAATCATCAGCTTCAATGAAACGGTTTTGAGCATTATTGTTTTTAACCTCCCCGTTTTGAACACCTGAAATCGTAACAATGTCAGTCCATGATGCGCCCTTGCCGCTGTCAATATATTGATTCAACGCCTCTTGGGTGGTAATACTCACCGGGTCGGCAGCCAATACGCCGGAAGCCGTGAAGGTTGTGGCGACTAACGCTGTTGTAAATAGAAGATTTTTTTTCATATGATTAAACTTCCTTTTATTTATAAATAAAACAAAACCACCTTAAAAAGGTGGTCGGAGAGTTCGAAAATCATATCTCATAAAATGACTCTTTTAACCTTTAAAACCATATTTTTTCAAGGATAGGTATATGGTTCTTGGACATACGTTAAAAGCTCCCCGACCATATTACTATGAATCGGGGATATATTCTATCGTTAGCGGGATAATACTAACAATTTCACGATGCTATATCCCTTAACACCGTATGAGATAGAGCTTTCGACAGCCCCGTACCTTTTTAGTACTAAGTACAAAAAATATTTTTTGCACCTGTAAGTTACACTACATGAAGAATAATAAATATGCAATCAAAAAAAACAAAAAGTACAAATATATTTAAAAATCAAGAAATAATATGTTGTTTCTTTTCTGTTTTGCCTTTGCGGTGATAATATATTTCTTGCCAAGACCAAACGGATAAGCTACAACGGAAAAACAGCCAGGAGGGAAATATGAACCGTGAAATACAAGAAAAAGACGAAAAGCAACCTGGAAAATGGAAACGGGTAGGGCGATTCTGTTTGAAATATCCGGTGAGCATTTTGTTTGCGCTGGCCATTGCTTATTATGCCGTGCAGGTTTATGTTTTTGACATTAACCCGTTTATAAACAGATTAATTGTCTATGGGCTTGCCGTTTTGTGGATTCTGTGGCTTGTGGCGCGCCACATGGTCAAGTTGTTCTTGCTGCTGTTGTTTGCGGGCGTTTTGCTCTATGGCTGGAATTGGTATGCTACCCGGGAAATCAGAAAATGTGAAGAAAGCGGAAAAGTCTGGAATAAGGAAACAAAATCCTGTGAAGAGAAAAAAACTATAATGCAGCGCATAGAACTTTTGCTGAATAAATATCTCCCTCTTTCAGAAAGTCAAAAACATGAATAAACATTGGTCAAAGGTTGAATATCTGCATCAAAGCGTCAAAAATCCCAATATTATCGTCAAGGGAACAAAAAGCTATTACAGCAATGCTTATACGCCTGATTTTGAGGATTATGTCGTCCGTTATCTCTACGGAGATGAGTTCAGCGTCCGAAGTTGGCAGCCGCAATGGGAAATTGACAGGCTTTATATCGGTAATTATGTTTGCATCGGCGCAGAAGCAGTTATCCTTATGGGCGGCAATAATACGCACCGAATGGACTGGTTCAGCTCTTATCCCTTTATGGAAAAAATTGTTGAGGCTTATCAGCCCAAAGGCGATACGGTTATCGGCGACGGCGTTTGGATTGGCATGCGTGCCATGATTATGCCTGGTGTAAAAATAGGGGAGGGAGCCGTAATCGCTGCTGGAGCTTTAGTGACGGAAGATGTAGATGCCTATGTCGTTGTCGCCGGCGTTCCAGCAAAGAAAATCAGAAAGCGTTTTGCGGATGATGTCGTGGCTGAACTGCTGGCTCTGCGTCTTTATGACCGCAGTGAAGAAGAAATTGACCGCCTGCTTCCTTATTTGTGCAACAATGATTTGCCAGCTTTGAAAAAAGCCCTCCTTTAATGATTTTTAATAAAAAAGACATATACTATGTACAGTTATTTGAAATAAGGATAAGTCCCATGCCGCAGTTTACAACGCAATTTGCCATTATCAACAAAATCAAGTCTATTGTCAAAAAGACCGGCGGTCTGTTTACGCCGAGCAATAACGGTATTACGACGGCGATTGCCCGCAAAATTCAAAGAACCTCTTATGAAGTAACCAAACGGCAGGAAAAGGATTCGTTTACACCGCCGTATTTGTGGATTGCGGAAGAGCTTCAGTCCAATGATGCGCAGATTTTTAAAGCCTCGGTTTTTTATCTGGCCAATATTGCAATCAACGAACCGCGTTATACCGATGCGATTCTTGATATTTTAGGCAAGAATATAGATTCGGTCAAAAACGATAAAGATAAAATTGATTATATAAAAGAAAAAATTGATTATATCGGTACCAATCGCCGCAAATAAATTTCCTGATAAAAAATGTTGACTTATAAAATACCTCTGTTATACAGAACGGCGTACTATGTATTTTTATGTTTAATAATTTAATTTTTAAGAAAATGAAACAAGAAAAAGAAACGGTCAAAGATCTTCAACAACAGAAGTTTGAACAACATGTAGAAGCCGGAAAAAGATGCCCTGTTTGCGGATCGGAAGATTATGCCGGCGGTTCCTTGGGCGGAAGATGTATGGAATGCGGTTATACGGTCGGTTTTCATGGTTCTTCTGATTTTAAAAATATTTCGGATTGATAAAATCGTTTTAAATTAAAATCAAAGTTTCTAAATGCAAACATCCCCGAAGCTTTTATTAGAAAGCAGCTTCCGGGATGTTTTTTTATATAAAAAATCCCCGTCATTTAACGGGGAGATTGGAGGAAGATTATTTCAAATCATCTTTGTCGTCTTCATCATCATCGTCATCATTGTCACAGTCGTCGCTTTTTGTGAAAAATATTTTAATCAGTCCTTTGCGGAACATCCATACGTTGATAACCCCGAGCACCACGGACAACGAACCAAAAAGGTAAAGAAGATAATACCAGTTAAGCTGGTCGACGGAAATCATGACATCCTGACGATTGACGTGCAGAAAAGCAATCGCAATGGCCGTGACGATAAAAGAAACGATATATGCTGTTGTCCATACTTTCAGCTGAACGTTTTTTCTGACGAAAATAGCCATCAGGATATACATTAAAACCAATGCCGCAAATAAATATAATTCCATATTAAAACTCCTCAAGTTGCATATTAGTTATAATATATATAGTAAAGGCAGGGTTTTCAACGGCAGAAGTGATTTGTTCGGGATAAAAAACAAAAACTTTTTATGGGCTGTATCTTGGAAAACGGAGTTGTTGGTGACAAAAATAGGAGTTTTGTAGTTGATAAGATAAAGTTAGATTATTGAAAGAACATAATTTTATAAAAAAAATAATTTTTTTTGCTTTTTTTACTTGACCTGATAAAAAAATGCCTGTATACATTCACTCAGTTCTGACTGTGGTCCCATCGTCTAATGGTTAGGACACCACCCTTTCACGGTGGGAATATGGGTTCGAATCCCGTTGGGATCACCAATTGCAATACCCTCAGTTTTTGAGGGTATTTTTTTGTTTAAAGACCTGATGTAATCGTAAGGTTTTCTAAGGGTATAAGAGATTTTGCGGTCTTGCAATTTCAAGTTCGAAAGTAAGATGTGTAAAATCTCTCTTTTTGTTTCTACTTTCGAACTCTGGAAGATTTGGTACGCATTATTACCCAAGGAAAGTATGGTGGCGACTGCGATTGAAAACTTTTCATCAGCTTCGGTCAGCAGTTCCGACTTTCCCTCGAGTTCGTATTGTTCTTTTTTGAGGTCTTCATTCATATCACGGTATTCTTCGGGTGTATACTATCAGCACCGGAGCCGCCATATCCCGTTAGCGGCTAGGCTACCTCTACCTCGTATCTGTCTGCTTGGATGCTACCTCCTGTAGCTAGGTTAAAAGATATTACTCCTAAAACAAATGTGTCAAATTTCGAACAAGCCTTTAACGTGTAATGCTTGAAAATGTCTTTGCTTATTCCAATAGAAAAATATTGTAACCTTTAACTAGCTGATGTCATAGGTCTAATTTTCTTTTTTTATTTTCGGTTTTACTTTTTCTTAAATCTCGATAATATAGGATAAATTAAGGAGCGTTGCTTTTTAGATAATTTAAGAGAAGATTTTAAAAATTGGCTATCTTATTACGATTATCCCCCAATATAACAATGACATCCGAACAATACAAATCTGAACCAAGGTAAAGAATGTTGAAATCTTCCGACAAATGGCTGGATTGGGCTAAAGAAATTCAATCAATTGCTCAAAACGGGTTGACATATACCAAAGATATTTTTGATAAAGAACGTTTTGAAAGATTAAGAAAAATTTCCGCAGAAATTATAAGTTGCTATAGTAAACTTCCCATCAAAACTGTGCAAAAACTTTTTTGCAATGAAGAAGGTTTTCAAACTCCCAAACTTGATACTCGGGCTGTTATTTTGAAAGATGATAAAATTCTGCTCGTAAAGGAAAAGAACGGAAGATGGGCTTTGCCCGGTGGTTGGGTGGATTTTGACCAGACAATCAAAACCAATACGGAAAAAGAAGTCAAAGAAGAAGCCGGTCTGGATGTTAAAGCAATCAAAATCTTGGCCGTTCAAGATCGTAATAAACACAACAAACCAGTTTATGCCTATAATGTTTGTAAATTTTTTGTGTTATGTGAGATTATCGGCGGCAGTTTCCAAAAAAATTTGGAAACCGTAGAAAGCGATTTTTTTTCACTTGAAGAACTGCCGGAACTCGCAGAAGAAAAAAATACAAAAAAACAAATTGAAATGTGTTTTAAAGCTTGTAATAATCCTCTTTGGGTTCCTGAATTTGATTAATTTCGCTTTATAGAATTGTGCCGATTTCGTTTTTGGATGTAGTTTTATTAACCTTATCCTTATTGGTACGATGAGGTTAAAATACCTCATTAATTTTAAGTAAAATCAGTTCGTGAACTGTGAGGTAAGCCTCACCAATAAGCAATAATGCCCTCCATTTTGGAGGGCATTATTGCTTATTGGAAATTTTAATTTGATTCAAACCCATAAAAATGGGTTTGACAAGGACGAGCGGCAGACGAAAGTATGCAGGTGAGGCATTGCCGAGCGAGGACACTGCGGCGCGGAGAGCAGAGCGAACAAGCCAATCCCGTTGGGATCACCATTTCAAATGGCAGGTATAAAAACTGCCATGCTGCTTATGTTTCATTGTTTTATAATATATTATAATCCGATTGCCAGATTAACGCCTGTGCCGATAAATATAAAGCAAATTAATTTTTTGATAATTTCTTTGTATGTCAGATTTTCATTGAAATGATTGCCCAATAGTTTTGTCAGGATATATCCGTAGATAATAACAAAAATTGGCTGGGTTGATGAAATTGATGTTTCAACCAAGACCGGAATGGCAGAAAGGGCAAATACTGGTGCAAGATTACCAGATTGATCAAAAATTTCTATAAAGCAAAATTTAGAGAAATTAGTTTTATATTTCTGAAAATTTTTGATTATGTCTCGCCGCATAGATTGTCGGAATAAAATTGCCCATCTGAGAAGATAAGTAAGCAAGGCACACCAAAAAGCAGCAGAAACCCAATCTGTTTGTTTAAGTATTTTTTTATAGAAAACATTTTCAAAGGACAACATAACGGCTGTCAGAAGCATTAGCCAAAAACCTTTGTTTATTTTTATATGGTTGGTGTTTTCAAGGTTAAGAATCAATGATGCTATGATAATTATTCCTAAACCAACATATTGAACCGGCTGCAGTATTTCGTTGACGATCATATATGCCCAAAACGGAATGAATATTTTTTCAAGGGAAAACAAAGCGGCAACAATAGAGGTATCAGTTGTTTTTAAGGCTGTATAATAAGGAAAAAGATAACCAACATTTATCAAGCCGATTAATACGACATATGGTACAACATCTATCGGGATAAACTGAATCGGACTAATAAGAAGTAATGTTAGTGGACCAAAAATATTAGTTATATTGGTATAAAAAATAGTTGTTGATGTTTTTTTGAACAAATTTCCGGTTATGTAGGCATCGAAAATGTTTGATAAAGAATGTGCTGCCGGACTGATAAAAGCGGCCAATACTCCAATAAGATACATATCTTCCTCATAAAATAATTAAATAAAAAAATCCGCCGGGCTTATAGGTGAGAGCGGGGCGGATTTTTCGGATTACAAAAGGCCGTCAATTTTTTTCAACCGGGATAAAGCCGTCAGTTTCTGAATGATTTTTTGCTGTTCTTCGGCGGTCTTGTAAGAACCTTCGCTATAGCAAAAATAACAAGTCTGCACATAACCCTCCCGCATCAAATGGAAACATATATCGGCAAATCCCGCATATAAAAAAGTTTTTTCCTGCGTAAATATGACGATATTCTGCAACGGCTGCAGCCAGAAAGCGCGATCTAAAACCGCTCTGTATTTCTTGTGCGGCAGGTTGGTGACAATCAAAAGACCCCGCTGCTTTGAGCAATACGTGTCCAAACAATGTTCTGCAGCAAGTTCTTCCTCTTCGCTGATGCCTTTTTCTCTGCGGTCATAAGCGCGGACTTTGTCAATCTCTCCGCGGCTGAATGAACCGTACCGGCATAAATTGGCCATAATCTGCGTTGAATAAGGATATTCTTTGTAACGGTCTTCATCGTTAAAAAGAACCAAATTTTGCCAATCGCTTAATTCAATTTGCTCTCTTGCTGCCAACCGTTCAAGCGGTGAAGCATTGTGTTTGTAGCAGTAGCCATTCCAACATTCTGCCGTAGAGGACGAACAGGAACACAAAATGGCAATCGGGAAGTAACCTTGTTGCTTGACTTGCTCTGTGTCTTTTTCTTCAAGCGGATAAAAGGAAAACTCTCCGGCTTCTACTCTTTTGTAAGGAAGGTTGTTTTCCTGCAAAATTTTTAAAATTTCAGCAGAAACGGCACCTTTGCCGCCGACAAAATAATAATTTTTCATAACTGTATATATTAATAATTTGTTTATACGCTTTTTTTATCACAATCTGCTTTGTCAGGCAAGAAAAATTTGCTAATGAAAAATACCTCATACTGGAGTATGAGGTATTTGATCAAAAAGCTTTCAAGTGTTTATTTCTTTTCAAACACTTTCTTAGCCTGTGCGGCAGTCAGTTTTTTTACGGCTTTTCCATTCTTGTCAAAAACCTGTGCATCAGCCAAAGACCAATTTGCTTTGCCGTTTTTGCCGACAATTGGGCGCTTGTCATTTTTGTTCTTGGCGGCATTATAATTTTCCCCGTCAAAAACAAGATAGGAATATTCTCCCGGAATGATAACAGTGCCTTTTGTATTCATGATACCGGCCAGACCATTCTTCAAAAAGAGGACATTCCCGGCTTTGTCAACTTCCAGAGTATCATAATCTCCGGAAACAGCCGTTTGCGTTTTGATAAAGTAAAACCCCGTGCTTTTTCCTTTGGAAAATTCAAAATAATTTTCCTTCGCGGCGATTTTATCCTGCAGCGGAATCACTTCTTTGCCGGTAGTGTCAATCAGCCTAACGCCGGAAGCGTCCTGCGCGAGAAAATAACCGGAGTAATAATAACCGATACTGCTGTAAACCTGAGGAATAATTTCCTGATTGGAAACAACATCTTTAACGCCATACTTGCCGGAACCTTCAAGAGTTACCGTTGCATAATTTGTTTTGGCAAACTGACTTGTAATTTCTTTCGGGCCGCAAGAACATAAACACATAACCATAGCTGTCAAAACAGCAAAAAAACTAAACTTTTTCATAATGATAAAATTTAAAATTAAACAAAAAAATAACTTATCACCACTATTTTTATCACAAAAGGTTAAAAAGTCAATAGACGGAATATTGACGATAAAAAATAAAAGCAATTTGTGTTATAATCAAAATCTAAACAGTTTTTTTTGGTCTGTTTGGCTTTTGAATAAATCAAGAAAGGCGCCGCACGGGCAAAAAAATCGGCACCAGGGGCGGGGAATAAACAGGGCGAAAAACAGCGACGCAATGAAAATGACAATGGCGCTCACAGGGGCATATTCAGGTTTGAATGCGCTGAACGGCTCAAGACTTGCAATATTGATCCAGCTTCCGGCAAAAAACAATCCCGCGCACATTATCAAAACCGCCAGACGAAAGTATTCAAGCCCTGCCAGCACTTTTCTGAACCTTAATTTCTGCCGGCAGCATTTCCCGGCCGCTTCCTGCAAAGCGCCAAACGGGCAGAGATAAAAGCAATAAAAGTTTTTTCGGGTAAATATCGGCAGAAAGATTGATGTGGCAAAAACAATGAACAGAATCCATTGCCAGGTTTCCGGAATTCCGTTTATCAGCCATGAGGCAATTTTTGTTACGGAGAGCATATTGCCTTGCCAAAACCCCATAATAAAAACAGCGGACAATAAAACCGGAAAACGCAGCTGTTTCAGTTTTTGCGGATAAAAGTAACAACCGAGAGCCGCCAAAAAAAGCAGCAACAGACAACACCCCTCCAATGCCTTTCCGGCAGAAGACGGAGACGCCTCTTGTTGCAGCATATTCCCTAAAACCAGGTGAATGCTGTCCTTGATGGCAGAGCTGGACATTGTCGCTCCGGAAACAGCGTCAACGTCATGAACATAAGCGTCGGAAATATTTTTGCCAATCCAGTTTTTCAAAAAGCCCGAAGAAATAACCTGCTCAAAAAAATGGGGCGTTTCTGTATTTTCCAACGGCAATATGTCGATGATGACATTTTGTGTGTCAATGCCGATTACCATGGGAATAGGCCCTCCATAACCGGATATGTCGTCAGCGGCAGGGCTGGTGAAGACAAGCCGTCCTGCCGGCATTCCTTGTTTGAAGACGTATCCGTCTTTCAGTGTCAGTCCTTTTTCTTTGAAAATTTGCTCGGCATAACCGGCGGCGTTTTCCTGAGCGGAAAGCGTCTGTTTAAGGGGAAAACCGCCGATTTGTCCGTATATAAACGCGGTCATGAACATTAAAACGGTTATGGCTGAAATTTTTAAAAGAATCTTCATTTGTAGTCCTTATATTAAAAATAACTGCAAATATGTTATTTCGTTATAAAACAAAATCAAGAGATTTATATAAACAAAAGCGAAGGTTTGCTGTTGTGCAAACCTTCGCCTCCCGGATTGTTGCCGTCCGTTAAGGGACAATAACCCGAAAAGAAGAGCGACTTTCTTGGGATAATGTCATATTTACTCTTCCTAATATATTAATAACAATGTTTTTTGCTAAAAGCAAGAATAATTTGCAATGTTTGTTTGTCTATTTAAAATGTAAAAACCTTAGATTGTTTTTAAAGAGGCTAATCATCAAATCAGACTAATTTAATAATATCAAAAAAGGCTCCGCTGACAGGCGGAACCTTTTGTATTTTATAGTCAAAACCGTTAGTTATACGGAATAACGCGTGCTTGCGGCCCGTAAATAACCAAACATTTTTCACCGACTGTCATCAAAACGTCGTTTCCTTGCGTAACCGTAACAACACCGCCGTTTTGCAGTTGAATGACATATTCATAGCCGGCCTGTTTGGATAAGCCGTCCTGAGCGATGTCACCGGCGATACCGCCGACAATGGCGCCGCCCAAAGCGCCGAGAACGCCCGCAGTCGATCCTCTGCCGATTTGCGACCCGGCAACACCGCCGGCAACCGTGCCGAGCAGGGCGCCGCCGCCATTCTCATTTCTGACAATGACTTTGCGTACGCTGATAATTGTTCCGATTTGTGCTGACTGAACGGTATTAACGTTTTGTACGGCATAATCGTCGGCGCCTATGTTTGAGGTGCAGGCTGCCGTCAGCATCAAAAACGGAAGCATTAAGGATAAGGCGGTTTTTTTCATGTGGTTTTCTCCTAAAAATAAAATTCACGTTGATTTTATACTCGTAAATATAATTGTCAATCTGGACAATTAAATAGAAGTGATGTATATATTTGAGGCAATTGTTCATTGGCAATTGGAAATAAGAAGAATAATGAGGTAAAATAATGTTAAAAAGAACAAAAATTGTAAAGCTTCTGGCCGCAGAACAAGCCCTGCCGGAAGTGTTGGTCAAAGGCTGGGTCAGAACCAGAAGAGATGCGAAAGATTTTTCCTTTATTGAATTGAATGACGGTTCCTGCCTGAAAAATATTCAGATTATTGCCAATAACACTTTGCCGAATTATAACGATGTCAAAAAAATCACGACAGGTTCTTCCGTTGCCGTTACCGGCGCATTGGTCGAGTCTAAGGGCGGCAGCCAGAAATACGAAGTTATTGCCGACAATATCGAAATTTACAGCCTGGCGCCGGATGATTTTCCGCTGCAAAAGAAAAAGCATACGGATGAGTTTTTGCGTTCAATCGCTCACCTGCGCCCGAGAACCAACAAATACGGCGCGGCGTTTCGGATTCGTTCTCAGCTGTCTTATGCCGTTCATAAGTTTTTTCAGGAGCGCGGCTTCAAATATGTCCACACGCCGATTATTACCGGCTCGGACTGTGAAGGGGCAGGGGAAATGTTTCAGGTTACCACGCTGGATTTGAATAATCCGCCGCGTACCAAAGACGGAAAGATTGATTACAGCCGGGATTTCTTTGGCAAGGAAGCGCATTTGACCGTGTCCGGCCAGTTGAACGGCGAAATGTATGCCACGGCGCTGGGCGATATCTATACATTTGGCCCGACTTTCCGCGCTGAAAATTCCAACACGCCGCGCCACGCTGCGGAATTCTGGATGATTGAACCGGAAATGGCCTTTGCCGATATTTACGATGATATGGATTTGGCGGAAGACATGGTGCGTTTTTGCGTCCGGGATGTTATGGAAAACTGCGCTGAAGATTTGGAACTGTTTGAGAAGTACGTAGACCCGACGTTGAAGGAAACGCTGGATAACATCATGAATAACGATTTTGCCCGCATTACCTATAGCGAAGCTATTGAAATCATGAAAAAATCCGGTAAAAAGTTTGAATATACGCCGGAATACGGCATTGATCTGCAGACAGAGCATGAACGCTATCTGGCGGAAGAACATTTCAAAAAGCCGGTGATTGTCCGCGATTATCCGAAAGAGATTAAAGCTTTTTACATGAAGCTGAATCCCGATGGCAAAACCGTTGCTGCCATGGATGTTCTTGTGCCGCGGATTGGCGAGCTGATAGGCGGTTCCCAGCGTGAAGACAATTATGAATTGCTGTTGAAACGCATTGAGGAAAACGGCATGTGCGAAGCCGATTATGACTGGTATCTTGATTCCCGCCGTTACGGTTCCGTGCCGCACGCCGGTTTCGGCCTGGGGTTTGAACGGATGATGATGCTGGTAACCGGTATAACCAACATTCGCGACGTTATTCCTTTCCCGAGAACGCCGAATTCGGTTAACTTCTAGACGATGGAGGAAAAATGCGGCGGGTAATGTTGTTATTGGCGTTTCTTTGGGCTTTCGGCTTTTGCCGGGAGTCCTTCGCCGCATTTTATTTTGCGGATTCTCCAAACGGGCTGCCGTCTTGTCAAAATCCGGTTTTGCTTGAGCGGGTTCTGGCTGAGATAAAAAAATATCAGGAAGACAATCCGCCTCAAAACATCAAGGAGCGCCGCAAACAGCAGCTTTTGCTGAAAAATCTGAATGGATTTATTCCCGTAGACAGCCGCGTCTTCACCTCAAAAGACGAACCGCGGACAGCCAACCGCCTGATTACCGTAAAAATCAACCGGGGTTTGGATGATTCCGAATTAGTCCTCTGCAAAAGCTCGGGTCGCGGCGAAAAATACAATATTTACCTGCTGGTTTATCCCGACGGCAATGAGGGATATATTGTTGATATCCTCAATTTTGTTCCGATACAAGTCGGAATGCCCGAACTAAGCTTTTCTTACTGATTTTTTTATAAAATCTATTGTCTTTTTTCAAAAAACGGCTATTATATAAAGCTGTTGCGAAAGATAAATTCCGCATGAAAGAAGGTTGGTTTTAATGAGTAAAAGTTCTGCGCTTGCAGTTGTAAATACAAAGGCTAATCTGCCGGTTCTGGCAGAAGAAAACAGTCTGGTTTCATACTTTGAAAAGATTAAAAATTTTCCGGTTCTGAGTGAAGAAGACGAACAGAATCTTGTCCGCCGCTTTCAGAACAATGGAGATCTTGCAGCGGCTCAGCAGTTGGTAACCTCGCATCTGCGCCTTGCCGCAAAAATCGCCCTGACTTATCGCCGTTACGGTTTGCCGTTGGCCGACATTATTTCCGAAGCAAATATCGGATTGATGCAGGCTGTGAAGAAATTCAGTCTGGATAAAAAAGTCCGCCTGGCAACTTATGCTATGTGGTGGATAAAGGCTGCGATTAACGATTATATCCTTCGCTCTTGGTCTTTGGTCAAAATCGGCACGATTGCCGCCCAGAAAAAGCTTTTTTACAATCTGAACCGCATCAAGGCGCGTTTGGGGCTTTTTGACAATAAGGAGCTTGAACCGGAAGTCGTCAAAACGATAGCCAAAGAATTGGTCGTTGAAGAAAAAGACGTTGTCGAAATGAATCGTCGTTTGGGCGGGGACAAATCTTTGAACGTTACCGCCGGTGACGACAGCGAAGATGAAAAAATTGACTTCGTTGTTGATGCCCGCCAAAACATTGAAGGGGCTCTTGCACTCCGTCAGGAAAAACAGTTGCGCCGCGATATCCTGCGCCGTTGTTTGGCTTCCCTGAATGAACGCGAACAATATATTATAGCTCATCGTATGTTAACCGATGAGCCTGAAACGCTGGATGATATTGGCGTCAGATTCGGCATCAGCCGCGAACGTGTCCGCCAGATTGAAAAAAAAGCTTTTGAACGTTTGTCTGCCGTTGTCCGGGATGAAATGGCAAAAGTAAAAGATTTGGCGGCATAGATGACACAAATAACCGACAGTGAATTTATATTCAAGAACCATCCGTCACCGAGTTACGACACGGCAGAATTACAAAAGAGCTTAAGGCGCCTGCTTGCAAAAGTCCGTAAACTCCGTGAAAAGAAGAACGAAAACGCTAATCTGATTGTTTATAAAGAACAAAGCCGCTCCGTATAGCGGCTTTATTTGCTAATATTCCAATACCGGGCGGACATAAGAATAATACTTGCCCGCTCTGTCGCGAGCGCCGAGACCGGTGGCATCATAACCGCTTGCTTTAAGAAAAGCCCAGCTGTATTTAGAGCCTGGATATCCTGAAGAAGACCAAAAATTTTCTTCACTCAGGCTGCTTCCACCGACAGGATCTCCGCCAATCTTGTCAATGGCACTGTTAATTGCGGTAAGATTATTCGCGATACTGTGTAAAACACCGGCAGCGGGAAGACACCATTTTCCCTTTGTTTCAGGAGCGTTGACAGGGACATATTCTTTTGCAGCCCAAGCAGCGGGATATTTGCTTTGATCACCGTAAGACGTAATAATTTTAGTATTAAAACAGCTTTCTCTGTCATTCATAATATGCTGAGCTGTACTTGAGGTTGTCAATCCCGGAACATTGGTTTGTTCCGTTGACCAGGCGATCCCCTTGTTTGTTTTGTTAGCGGCAAGAATCTGTCCGCCTCCGGAAGCCCCATAAGTATAAACAACAATCCCCAAAGGTTTTTTTCCGGAAACAAGGTCATAGGAACAGGTATTATCCGTGTAATAAATCCAACCGATTTGACAATCAAGACTGCTTGTATTTTTATCTCCGACACAAAACCACTCATTGCCAAAAGGGCATTTGACTCCTTGTTCAGGACATGCAGCATCTGTATATCCTAAAGCTTTGCAGTCTTGAGTCGGCAAGCACTCTGCCGTAGCGGCAAGAGGAAATAAAGCACCTAAAAAAGCGACGGATAATAATTTTGTTGTATTCATTAGCACATCCTCTCTCAAAATAAAGTATAGATGTGCGGACTTGGTACCGTTGTTTGTGTGGTCAATTGTTGTGTTATGAAAATATACGATTTTAAAAGGTCAAAATGCGGCATATAAAAAGCCGTTGAATATAAATAGTATTCTTTGACATCATCACCTTCCATACCGCTTGTTTTCGCTCAGGTACCAAATCCACACATTTTCATTATATTATTATTTCGCAATAAAATCAAATACAAATTAAAATATTATGTAAAAAAAATGACAAACAACATATACACAACCTTCAGTCTGGAGGTTTGCATTCTTCTCAAAATATTTTAAATTACAGCCAGAGCAAAAAGGAAATCTAAAAATGAATGAATATGAAGAACAGGTTTTAGAATGTCATAAAGCTATGGAGGTGGCAATAGCCGAACCATATAGTGTTGATTTGCTGCGTCTGCGCCAAAAGCTACTGCGAGAAGAAATGAATGAGCTTGATATTGAAATCAATTCGTTGATTGCCGAGCTGGAACAATCCGGAATAACGCAAAAGGAAACGCGCGCCCGCATGATGAAAGAGCTTGCTGACCTGCAGTATGTTTTGAGCGGTATGGTTGTCGCTTTGGGCTTGCCGATGCAGGAGGCGTTCAGGCGTGTTCACCAGAGCAATATGTCAAAGTTGGTAAACGGCCATCCTTTGAAGCGCGAAGACGGTAAGTTTTTGAAAGGCCCGAACTACAAACCGCCCTTTCTTGATGATCTGATGTAAAAGATTAAGGCTCCATCCCGGAGCCTTTTTTATCAATCACACTCTTTATAATAGCGATAATACGCCTGCTCAAACGCACCTCCTTCTTCAATCGGTTTAGTTTTTACAGTTTCTCCGCTATATGGATTAATGGCATAAGCCAAATATCTTGATGAACTCCAGATAGTACTTGTCCAGTACCAATCGTTATAAAGATTCGGTTCTCCCATATCATTAAGGATTCTGTTAATGGCACTGATATGTTTTGATGCCTTCTTCATAACTTCCAAAGAAGCAAATTTCCAACCGGGAGGGGTGCTTGCTATTGCCCTGTCACCATAACCATATCCCTGATATTTGCTGAGAATAATGCAGAAATCACCGTCATCAACTTCAACACCGTCAGGATCTTTCGGACATAAAGAAGCGTTGCTGACGATTGTTCCGTCAGAACAATGAATCATGACCTCTTTTTTACATACCCGACAAGTTCCGCCGCAGCCGTTATCTTGGGTAACATAACCGTTACCGCAGTTTGTTTCGTCCCGGCATGTTGGTTCGCAACATTCCTTGCAGCTTGAATAAGTCGTCTGCCCGTTGACAGTGCAAGATGTAGCTCCTGCAGCACCGCCGCATTCGCAGGATTTGTACGACCCCGGACATTGGCAGGACGCATATTTTCCGCCGCAGGCCTCGCCCACGCCGCTCTGCGGATAGGTACAGGTCACAAGATCAC
>OLIW01000908.1_pt1 | contig 29497 bp, 28 predicted proteins | sample 1601321 | NCBI WGS metagenome assembly OLIW01 (sample SAMEA2452114, study PRJEB22498) | human gut metagenome
AGGGGTTAACATTGCAATTTTTTTAATACTTCCTCTCTCCTGGCATTACCTTATTTATAAGATGAAGGAAAACTACAAACTTCTATTTTGTAGCATTATATCATAATCAAAAAAATTACTCTATATTTTCATATAAAGTAATTTTAAAACTTGTAATTTGTAGTTATTTTATATCTTTATCGTTATCTTTACAAAAATCATAAATTACATTTGCAAGTTCTTTTGGGTTATCAACATTTACTTCGTGTCCTGCATTTTCGATAATTTTAAATTTACTATTTTTTATTACCTTATTTAATTGTTTTGCACTTTTCATATTTATATTATCTTTTTCCTTCTCCCCACATATAATTAATGTATTGCATTTTATATTTGGTGCTTTGTTTGGAATAGATAATTTACTCATTGATTTTAATAATCTAATCATATCTTTTTTAGGACAACCTATTTTTTCAAATATTCTTTTAGGCATAAACTTATAAATAATGTTTTGCATAGTAAATATAGTCTTTGGTATTTCATAAGGTGTCCCTATAAGTATTATTGAATTTACCTTTTCTGGAAATTCTGCTACATAATCAATGGCAAGTATTCCACCAAGAGAAAGTCCTACTAAGTTTATTTTTTCTTTAAAATTATTACAATAATCAGCAAATGTTCTATACATATTTTCATAATTTACTTGATAATTTTTTACAATAGAAAATAGATTTGGTGTTTCTACATTTATTCCATTATTATTTAATTGATTTTTAACTTCATTCCAACTTTTTTCATCTTGTCCTAGTCCGTGAACTAAAATATTTATCATTTTTTGAATCTCTCCTACAACTTACTATTTATCTTTAAAATATTATATAGCAAATTATTTTTGAATGCAAATTTTTTTAAAACCCTTTATTTTTCTTAGTTTTTGTAATATAATATTGTAAATTTTAATAACATGGAGGACTTTATGGAATACGATTTTAAAAACATAGAAAAAAAATGGCAAGATTACTGGGATAAAAATGAAACATTTAAAACTGATGTATGGGACTTTTCAAAACCTAAATATTATGCCCTAGATATGTTTCCTTACCCTTCTGGGCAAGGCTTACATGTTGGTCATCCAGAGGGATATACAGCAACAGATATTATTTCGAGAATGAAAAGAATGCAAGGTTATAATGTATTGCATCCAATGGGCTGGGACGCTTTTGGTCTTCCAGCTGAGCAATATGCTATTAATACTGGTAATCATCCTGATGGTTTTACTGCTAACAATATTGCAACATTTAAAAAGCAACTAAAAATGTTAGGTTTTTCTTTTGATTGGTCAAAGGAAATTTCAACAGCCGATCCCCAATATTATAAATGGACACAGTGGATTTTTAAGCAATTGTTTCAAGACGGTCTTGCAAAACTTGTAAATATGCCTGTTAATTGGTGCGAAGAACTAGGTACTGTTCTTGCTAATGATGAAGTTATAAATGGTAAAAGTGAAAGAGGCGGTTTCCCTGTCGTTCGTAAGAACATGAAACAATGGGTTTTAGATATTCCTAAATATGCAGAAACTTTATTAGATGGATTAGAAGATTTAGATTGGCCTGAGTCTACAAAAGAAATACAGAGAAATTGGATTGGAAAATCTGTTGGCGCAGAAGTAGATTTTAGAGTAGATGGAAGTAATAAATCTTTTACAGTATTTACAACAAGAGCAGATACTTTATTTGGTGCTACATACTGCGTTCTTTCTCCAGAACATAAGTTAGTAGACGAAATTACTTCTGCAAGTTATAAAAAAGCTGTTGAAGAATATAAGTCTATTGCTGCTGCAAAGTCTGACTTAGAAAGGACAGAATTAAATAAAGAAAAAACCGGTTGTTTTACGGGAGCTTATGCTATAAATCCTGTAAATAATAAAAAAATTCCTATTTGGATTTCAGACTATGTATTGTCAACATATGGTACTGGTGCTATTATGGCTGTGCCTGCACATGATGAAAGAGATTATGATTTTGCAAAAAAATTTAATTTAGAAATCATTCCTGTTATAGAAGGAGGGTCTATTGAAAATAAGGCTTATGTAGATGATGGGATTCACATTAATTCTGGTTTTTTAAATGGTTTAAACAAACAAGATGCTATTGATAAAATAACTTCTTGGTTAGAGCAAAATCATGTTGGTTCAAAAAAAATTAATTATAAATTAAGAGAATGGATTTTTTCAAGACAAAGATATTGGGGAGAACCAATTCCAATAATATTTATTGGAGAAAATACTATTGCAATTCCAGATTCTGAGTTGCCTTTAGTCTTACCAAAATTAACTGACTATAAGCCTTCTAAAAATGGGGCTTCTCCTTTAGAAAAAGCTACTCAATGGCTTAATACTACTGTAGATGGCAAACCAGCCAAAAGAGAAACAAGCACTATGCCTGGTAGTGCAGGTTCTAGTTGGTATTTTTTAAGATACATTGACCCACATAATGATGAAAAAATTGCTAATTCTAAGTTATTAGCTCATTGGTTACCAGTTGATCTTTACGTTGGTGGTCCAGAGCATTCGGTAGGTCACTTATTATATTCAAGATTTTGGAATAACTATTTATACAATAAAGGTATTGTTCCTGTAAAAGAGCCATTTATGAAACTCCGTCATCAAGGAATGATTTTAGGTACAAATGGAGAAAAAATGAGTAAATCTAGAGGAAATGTTATAAATCCAGATGATATTGTTAAAAAATATGGGGCAGATTCCTTAAGATTATATGAAATGTTCATGGGACCAATTGATGCTACCAAGCCATGGGATCCAAATGGAATTGAAGGCGCTAAGAAGTTTTTAGATAGAGTTTGGAGATTATTTACAGAAAATATAGTTCCAATAGTAGATAATTCTAATGAAAGTTTAGATAGAATATACCATTTTACTGTAAAAAAAGTAACTATTGATTATGAAAATATGTTCTTTAATACTGCTATTAGTCAAATGATGATTTTTATTAATGCTGTTTATAAGTCAAATTCTTTTCCAAAGTTATATGCTGAGAGTTTCTTAAAACTATTAAATCCAATTGCACCTCATATAGCAGAGGAATTGTGGAGTTATTTGGGGCATAATACTTCTATTGCATATGAGCCTTGGCCAGCTTATGATGAAAGTAAAACATTAGAAGACGAAATTGAAATTCCTATACAAATTAATGGAAAAGTAAAAGCTACTATTTCTGCTCCAATTAATTCTACGCAAGAAAAAGTTAATGAGCTTGTTCATGAACTTTCTGTTATTAAAGATTTATTAAAAGATAAAAATGTAATAAAAGAAATTTATGTTAAAAATAAAATTTATAATATTGTAATAAAATAAATTCTTAGTTTTATTAAAAAACAAGCAATAAACATTATAATTGTTCATTGCTTGTTTTTTAATATTTTAAATTTTTTTATAACGAATATATGATGTAATCCCTACTACACATAAAATAAGTATTGTTGGTATAATATAATCTTCTATACCCGCATATGGGAGTTTTCCATCTGCTGGAGTATTTTCATTATTGTTGTCATCATTATTGTTGTCATCATTATTGTTATCGTCATTATTATTGTTGTTATTATTGTTATCATTATTATTGTCGTCGCCATTATTGTTGTCGTTATTATTGTTATCATTATTATTGTCGTCGCCATTATTGTTGTCGTCATTATTGTTGTCGTCATTATTGTTGTCGTTATTATTGTTATCATTATTATTGTCGTCATTATTATTGTTATCATTATTATTGTCGTCATTATTGTTGTTGTCATTATTGTTGTTGTCATTATTGTTGTCGTCATTATTGTTGTCGTTATTATTGTTGTCGTTATTATTGTTGTCGTTATTATTGTCGTCATTATTGTTGTTGTCATTATTGTTGTCGTCATTATTGTTGTCGTCATCAGGTTCATTTTTAACTATTGTTACAGACAAAGAAACATCTTCTGTAGTAAAATCATCGTTTCCATCTGAAGCACTTAAATTTGTTATTTTTATTGTTGTGGCTCCTGGCATTGCATCATTTTTAACTTTTGCTGTAATTTTCATTAGTTCATTATCATTTGTAATAATATCTCCAGAACTTCTTTCTGTAACAAATGAACCATATTGTGAATTGTCTTCTATGTCATTAAAAGAAATAGAGCCCCATCCTTCTCCTGGAGTAATATCGTTTGATTTAATTAATTCGAAAATAGATTTATTATATTCTATTTTCCCAGAAATTGCCCCTACACCATATTGTTCGTCTATATTATTTATTTGTACAATAAATGTAACAGTATCTCCTAAATTTATTTGATTAGAACCTTGTGTTAATATTTTTACTGTATATGCTGATGCAAATACAGGTAATGATATAACTGTAATTAAAGTAATAATTGTAAAAATAACTAAACCTTTTTTCATATGTCACTCCTAATTTAATAAATTAAAAGAGCAGAAGCTCTTTTAATTAAATGTTTTTAATTTTTTTATAACGAATATATGATATAACTGCTACTCCCAAAAAGATTAGTATAAAAGGCATTGTATAGTCTTTAATTCCTGTGTGAGGGATTGTCTCGTTTGTTGTTGCATTATTATCTATATTGTTATTTGTGTTGTTATTATTTGTGTTGTTATTGTTTGTATTGTTATTGTTTGTATTGTTATTGTTTGTATTATTATTGTTTGTATTATTATCGTTTGGATTGCCGATTGATTGCTTTCCTACAATTGTAATGGAAGCTAGTACATCAGCAATTGTGGTGTCTTCATTTCCATTTGATGCAGTAATGTTGCTTATTTTAATCTCTGTTCTTCCTGTTGGTGCATTTGTTCTTACAGTAGCTGTTATTTCCATTAAATCATTATTTTCTATTACAGAGTCTCCTGCAGATCTTTCTGTAACAAAATAGCCTTGTTGTGGGTTTCCTTCTATGTCGTTATAAGAAATGCTTCCCCATCCATCACTTGCTTTTATATCTGCTGCTACTATTTTTTCAAAAACATTTGTATCGTATTCAAATTTCCCAGAGATTGCTCCAATTCCATCCTCAACATCTATGTCACTTAATTTAATTAAAAATGTTATGGTTCTTCCTTGTGCAATATCAGCTGATAATTCATCTTTTAAAGTTATTTTTACACTATATGTTGCAGCTAAACTTACAGTAATAAAAACTAATGTTATTAGAAGTGCTATTATTGTTGACAATGCTATCTTTTTCATACGTTTTTTCTTTCCTTCCTAAATCTTATATATTTATATGTTTAGTATATAACATAAATAAAATTAAATCAACATTTTTTTACTTTTTTTATATTTAATTTTTTCCATTAAAATTCTTCAATCTTTACTAAAGCTCTTTTTGCTCTTATTAAGTCTGTTACGCTTATTCCTCCACTGTTATCAATTCTAGCTATCTTTGATATTCATAACTATATTTTACTTTTTCAAGATATTTATAGTATAAGCATAATTATAAAATATAATAAAGCTTAATAGTAAAAATAAAAATATTACTTTTTTTGCGAGCTTAGTTTTCATTTTGCCCTCTCGAATTCATATTCCTATTTTCAATTATATTTATCGTATTTTTTATGTCAATAGTATCTATTTTATATTGCAATATACTTGCACTACTAATGTTTGCGGAATTATTAAATTTAAAATTATTTAATATTATATTACGTTTTATTTACATTTTATTTTTTATATTTGTAATAGAATTGTAATGTTTTTTTAATTTATTTGAAATATTTTAAATTAATTTTTGGTATATAATATAAATAATAGATTTAAAGGAGTTACAAATGAGCATTCAATCTACTTTAAGAAAAGAAGGTATTGAAGTTATACAAAAATTAGATACCTTAAGAGTAAATTCCATTGCAAGTAAAATTTCTAGTACTCTATGTTCTACATTTCCTGAACATGGCTTTTTATCTAATGATCTATTTATAGAAATTTGTAATTTAAATATGTATTTAGCTAATTTTGAAGACAATTCCATTGGCGCAAGATATTTTTATAAAAATAAGTCTATTTATTTTAATTCCAGTTTTGATTTGAATAATATTAATATGTTTTCTTTGCATGAATGCATTCATTATTTACAAGAAGTTTATGATTCAAAAGGTAATCTATCACGTCTTGGTTTATATGAAATTTCTCGGTAATAATGGTATCGGTTTAAATGAGGCTGCTGTTCAATTAATGACATGTGAGGGGTTAAAGAACTATTATGAAGATGTAAAATATTATAATTTAAATTTAAAGACAATAAGTCCAACTTATTATCCATTAGAATGTGCTATATTGTCACAAGTATGTTATTTTACTGGAACATATCCTCTTTACCACAGTACTTTATATGGTGATGATATTTTTAAAAATACTTTTATTACACTTTCAGATAATACAACTTTTTACAAAGTTAAAAATAATCTAGACAAAATGTTAAATCTAGAAAATGAATTAGAATATTATATTAACCTTTTATCTCACTATGAAGCTAATATTAAAAAAACTAGGAAGTTAAATATTATAATTGAAAAATACAAAAACGAAATAAGTAATTTATTTTTATCAACCCAAAATAGAATTATTTCTTATTTCTTTTCTAAAGAATTTAACGAAATAAAAACATTAGAAGCTATTAGTAAATTTAAGTCAAAGCTCTATAATTTTAGAAATTTTATTGCTTCTAATGATTCTTACACTTTTTACAATGAGTTCTATTGTAAGGCAATGGAAGAACTAGAAAAAAAGAAACGTCAAATAGAGCAATCCTCTATTGATGTACTTCAAAAAGAATTTACAAAAGACATTACTTTACTAAGCAATACAAAAGGAGCTTTTTCATTATTTAGGCGTATTATTTATAGATTAGGAGTTTTTAAAAGAAAAGAATTATTATAAATCCCTTTTAGTTATTTATTCTAAAAGGGAAATTTTTTTTGCTAAATCTCTTCCGGTTCTTGCTGCCCATGCAACTGTTGATTTATTTCCTATGCAATCTCCTATTGCATACACATTTTTTATATTCGTCATAAAATTATCATCTACTTTAATATATCCATTACTGTTTAACACTATTCCTTGTTCAATTATGTTATTATTTAGTTTTGAGCCTATTGCCATAATTACATAGTCCGCTTCTATTTTAAACTCACTATTTTCTATTTCTATTGGTGTTTCTCTTTGTTCTCCTTCTTTTTTTAATAACAAATTCCTGCTACATATTATTTTATTTGCATAAATTTCTTTTACATTTACTTGGTATAAAAATTCAATTCCTTCTTGAATTGCTTGTTCTATTTCGATGTCTTCTGCTGGCATTTGTTTTCTTGCTCTTCTATAAAAAACTTTTACTTCTTTTGCTCCTTTTTGTTTTGCCACTCTAGCCATATCAATTGCTACATTGCCTCCACCAATTATGATTACTTTTTTGTTTATATAATCTGGGTGGTTTTGATATTCTAGTAATTCATTTGCTCCTAATACATTTGGTAATTGTTCCCCTTTAATATTCATTTTGCAAGAACAATTAGCTCCTATATCTAAAATTACATAATTATATTTTTTAATTAAATCAGGAATAGTAAAATCTCTTCCCAACATTTTATTATTATATATTGTTACATCTAATCCCAATAGCTTTTCTTGTAAAATATCTATATAACTTTTATTTAGTCTAAAATCTGGTATTCCATAACGCAAGATTCCACCAATTTTGTTCTGTTTTTCATATAAGTCTATAGTATAGCCTTGTCTTGCCAACTCAATACTACAATTAATTCCTGCAGGTCCAGCTCCTATAATTGCTACAGTTTTTCCATTATTCTTATTTCTTTTTTCTATGTACCATTTATTTTTTATTGCAATATCTCCGATTAGTGCTTCTATATCTCCAATGCTAACAGGTTCTCCTTTAATTCCCCTAATGCATTGCCCTTGGCATTGTTTACTTTTAGGGCAAATTCTTCCACAAATAAATGGCATTATTGTAGTTTGTTCTAATACTTCATATGCTTTCTTGTATTCTTCATTCCTTACATAGGCAATAAACTGAGGAATGTTGTTCTCTAATGGGCATCCATTCATGCAAGGTTTTGTTTTACATTGTAAACATCTATTAGCTTTTTCTTTTATGTTTTGTATCCTTAGTTTATCCATTTTGTTTCTCCTTTTCTGCTAAATCAGTTATTTTTTCATTTAGGCTTTTTAAGTCTTTCCAAAAATCAATTTTCTTTGCCTCATCTCTTAAAAGGGCTGCTGGGTGCCATGTAGGCAAATAGAGTATTCCATTTTTTTCAAACCATTTTCCACGTGATGCCGTAATTTTGTATTCTTCTCCTAGTATGTTTTTTAGTGCAATACTGCCTAATAAAACAATTATTTTAGGTTTTACTAGCATTACTTGCCATCTTAAATAATCCATGCATGCTATTGCTTCATCATGTTCTGGGTTTCTATTTCCTGGTGGTCTACATTTTACAATATTTGCAATATAAACCTCCTGTCGGTTTATTCCTAAACCAATAAATGCCTGATTCATAAGTTTTCCCGCTTTCCCCACAAAAGGCACTCCTTGAATATCTTCGTCAGCTCCTGGTCCTTCTCCTATAAACATAACTTGTGCATTTTTATTTCCTGTTCCAAATACAATATTTGTTCTGTTTGAATATAATTTACATTTTTTACAACCAATTGTTGCTTTTTCTAATTCTTCTAATGTATTGTACATATAAACACTTCTCCTATTCTATTTATGGCTTATATATATTTTTAATTAATTACACAAGAGTTATTAACATTGTACTGGTTCCATAATTTTCTCCTTCTGCTCTTTTTGAACGAATTTGCTCATGATTACATAGGCTACAAATATCACTTGAAATAATATTTGTAGGTTGTAGTCCTATTTCTTCTAGCATAATTTTATTAATTAATATTGTATCAATATAATATTTTTTTGCTCCATTTTTATAACCACCATCTAATATTATTTCTTGTATTCTTCCTGTATTAGAAAAAATTTCTTCACATTTATTTTTTACATCTTCTTCCACTTCAAAACAGCATTTAGCAATAGATGGGCTCATACAACAAATAATATCTTTTGGCTTTGTTCCATATTCTATTTGCATTTTTTTTACTGCTTTTTGAGCAATTTTTTGAAAAGTTCCTCTCCAGCCTGAATGAATATTAGCAATTACTTTATTTTTTGTATCATACATAATCAATAAAATGCAGTCAGCATTAGTTGTGCTTAAAACAATATTTTTCTTATTAGTAATTAAACCATCTATATTGTTTAATTCTGGAATATACATATCTGGTTGGTTTTGTAAAACTTTTTTACAAATACATTTTATTTTATCCGTATGAGCTTGAGAAGACTTTACAATATTTCTAAAATCAATTTCTTCTAGTTCACATACTCTACGATAATTATCGCATAGTTTTTCTTTATTTCCATTTTCTAATGCGAAGTTCATATTTGTATTTTTTAATACATACATATGTTTTAGTTCTGGGTATTCTAATAATTTTCTAAATTGTAGATATTCAATTCCATTCTTCTCTTGTTGGATTACATTTTCATTAGTTAAGTCTTTCATATAAAGTCGTCCTTTCTAAATTTTTTTATTGTTACGTATTTAATTACTCTATTCTTTAATTTTTTCAAATATTTCTTGTTTTGGTAAATTTTTACTATATAAGTATTTATTTACTAGTGGATTAAAATTACAAATGCTTTTATAGCAACAGTACTGACATGAACTTTTTCTGTTTTTGCTATTATAATATGGTTTAATTTCTATATTTCCATTCAATATTTCTTTGCTAATTTGTCTAATTAGTTTTTTTATGTATCTTTGCAGACTCTCAAATTGTTCCTTTGTTACAGTACTAGAACGAGTATCGTTTAAATTCCCATCTTTATCAATATATGCTGGAATAATGTTAGAATATCCTTTATCAATATGTTTGTCCATCATTCTAATTACATTAATATCTGCTAAAATAATTCCTTCCATTTTAAATTGTTTTATTATCTTTTCTTTTATTTCCTCATCCGATAAGTTTCTATTAGATTTTATAATGTCTTCTATCAACCCAAAATAAAGTGCTCCTGCTGGTATTGCATTTTCAATTTTAGTTGCAGCATCCATATAAGTTAATAGTTGTAATTGTAGTCCAAGATAAATTTCGTTAAAATCAATGTCTTTAGCAGAAGATTTATAATCAATAATTCTTAAGTATTTTCCTTTATCATCTTTTGCAATATCAACTCTATCAATTTTACCAGTTATTTCAATTTTTTTTCCATTACTTAGTTCCATAATAATTGGCTCATATACAGAATCTTTTTTAAATTCAACTTCTGTTCCTGCTACTTGGAAATCACTTACTTGTAACTGGTATATAATGTAGAATAAGCTCTGTGTTACCACTTTTTTTAGTCTGTTAGTTAAATTAATAAATTTTGGTGTACTAGAAAAAATATAATTTTTTTTCATTGTCAATAAATTGTTTATAATATTTTCTACAATTTCTTTTAATTGCTTTTCTTCTATTTTTTTTATTTCTATATTATTTTCTTCTATGTATTGGAAAAATAAATTAATTACCTCATGCATAAAAGAGCCGGTATCTATTGTTCGTAGTTGTAACTCTTCTTTTTCTTTTAATTGCAATCCATATTTTAGATAAAAAGAAAATGGGCATTTTCTATATTGTTCTAATTTTGACACACTTGTTTTTAATGTATTTCCATATAGCTTTATTATATTTTCTTCATTAATTTGTTCTGTTTTACCTATATTATTAATAACCTCCATATAGTGTTTTAATTTTTGGTTATAATCATTATCTTGTTTGTAAAATTGGTATATCTCGTACCATATATTATCTAAGTCTTCTCCTTGATAAATTTTTCTAATAGCTTTTAATAAGTAGTCAAATGTTACAGTTTTATTTCCTATGTTAAATTCTTCTTCAATTAATTTGCTTTGTTCCTTTAAATTAGGAAATATTTTTTTAATTTTATAGATTAAAACAGATGGTCTTTTTGAATTTCCCTGTGAATCTTGAGAAACATAAGAAACATGCAATTCATTTTTGGCACTGCTAAAAGCCTTATAAATGTTAAATTGTTCTTCATATAGTAAATCTTCTGTAGTTTTTGCAAGTTCTAGTCCATTTTCTAATAAGCTAATTCTATCTTTATCGTTTAAAAAACCTTCTGGCAAATTATTACTAGGAAATTCGCCATCATTTACTCCTATTATATAAGCTATTTTAATAGAATAAGTCCTAGTTCTATCTATACTTCCAACAATTACTTGGTCTAATGTTGCAGGTATATTTCCCAAAACGTCTCCTGTACATCCAACTTTTAATAACTGATAGTATTTTTCAAAGGAAGTACGTTTTTCTCCTAATAATGCAACTATACTATTTAAAATATTAATTAAAATATTTGCACTAGATGCATATTCGTTTGCCATTTCAACTCGTCCTTGTTTATTCATTTGAGAAATTTTTTTATTCAATTTATTTTCTATTTCGTTTTCTTTTATAAATTGATAAAGCTTAACAGTAATTTCTTTTGCTGTTTTTGCACGATTTAACTCAGTTTTAAAATCAAGTAATGGTTCTACTATTTTTCTTCTTAGATTATTCCAGTATTCTTTTTCGTCTTGGTTTTCTCCAAAATCCCAATCCTTTTCATACCACTTCTTGCCTTTTATACCCCATTTTATGCAATAGTTTTCTAAATTAAATATTTCTTCTTCTTCTAAATTGTAAAATCCTGTCTTTAGACTAGAAAATACAGATTCATGTGACCAGCTTTTACTAAAAATTGCTAAAACAGATAATATATATTGGATAAAAATATTTTGGCTTAAATCTTTTTTTTCATCAATAAAAACAGGTATTCCATATTTATAAAAAATAGCTTTTATTATTTTTTGATAAATATGTATATTTTTAGTTATTATTGCAATATCTTTATAGGTATAGCCTTCTTTTCTTACTTTTTTGTCAATTTCATTTGCCACATTTTCTATTTCTTTATATGGGTTTTGTAATAGTTTTAAAGTAATTTGTTTTGGTTCTTCTTCGTACTTAGAATAGTTGAAACTATATAAATTTTTTTCTAATTTTTTTATTTCATCATTTTTAAATCTATATGTTTTTTCTAAAAAAATTGTTTCAGTAGGTATATTTATACCGTTAGCAAGTTTTATTAATTTTTGAGCAGTTTTATTATTTGAGTAGAACATATTTTTTTGCGTATTTAATATATTGTCACTACTAACTGTTACAATTACTTCTTTTGCGATACTTAATAAAACTTCTATAATCTTATATTCTTGTGGTGTAAAACCAATAAATTCGTCTATATAAATTATACTATTTTGAAACATGTTACTATTTTCTATATTACCTACAATTTTTGTTAATAAGTCGTCAGAATCTAAATATGTATTTTTTAATTTTTCCTCATAGCAGGAATAAATTGTATTTATATCTTGTAATTTAAATTTTAAATAATTATCTTTTGTTTTTTCTATTCCTTCTTGAAGTTTATTTGTTGTAATATTATGTTTTTTTAGTTCTGTAATCGTATTAAAAAGTAGTTCATTGTTTTCTTCAGAGTTGCCTAGAAATCTTAAATTCTCTTTTTTATCTAATAAAATAGAATATAGCAATATTTGTTTTGCACTATCGTCTAAAATTTCTTCTTTTATTCCTTGTGTTGTTGTTATAACTCTATATGCTATACGTTGAAAAGTAATTACTTCTGCATTAATTGAACTATTTCCAATTGTTGTTAATAAGTTTTTTTCTGCTGTAAAAGAAAATTGTTCAGGTGTTATAATATATACTTTTTCTGTTTTTATTTGTTTTTTTATTTCATTAAAGCAAAAACTAGTTTTTCCTGTTCCTGCTCTACCATAAACAATTTTTAAACTCATTTTTTTCTCCTAGTTTTAATAATTTTTAAATAACTATGCTTCCCTTTTCCAGTAAAATAAATATTGCTGTGCTATACCTGCTAGTCCTTTGTATTTTTGTTCTGCTAATTTTCTAATTTGCTCATTATGTACATTTTTTTCATTTGTATCTTTTATGTATAGTTCATTCATTACACGCCTAACCCATACATCAATTGGAAATACTTCTAGTTTTTTTAAGTCTGAAAATAGCATAACACAATCTGCTACTTTTTCTCCCACTCCCGGTAATTTCATTAATTTTTTTCTTAATTCATTAACATTTGCTATGTTTTTTAATTCTTCTAGTGAAAACTCTTCATTATTTATCATTTGTGTAACTTTATAAATATATTTATCCCTAAAACCTAATCCTAAATTTCTTAAGTCTAATATACTTGCTACTGACAATTCTTTTGGGCTAGGAAAAGTATAATATTTTTTATTGTTCCAAATAATTTCTTTTCCATAGCTTCTTGATAAATTTTCTATAATTTTTTTAATTCTTGGAATATTATTGTTAGCAGAAATAATAAAAGAAATAAGTGTTTCCCATAAATCTTGGTTTAAAAGTCTAATTCCATTTCCATATTTAATGCTTTGAGCAACATTTTTATCTACTAATGATAGTTGCTCCTTTATTGATTCGTAATTTCTTTCTAAGTCAAAATAATGGTAAATAATTTTTCTAGCATCATTTTCCCAAATTCCATTAAATATAATTTTATTATTTTTTTGCTTTACATTACATACATTATTTTTAAAAACACCAGTATAACTTCCATCTTCTTCTATATTCCATCTAAAACATTGTCCACATTCAAAAATATGTTTTAGGCAAAAAGATTCTTGACTTTCTATTATATAAATTTGTTCTTTCATTGATAATCTCCTTCATTTTATTATTTTATAATTTTATCATATAACAAATGTAAATACAATGTTAGCTTTTAAGCATATTAAAAATAAATATTTTTAAATCCTTTTCCTAATACTTCTCTTGCATTTGTTATAATAATAAATGCATTATTATCAATTTCTTTTACAATTTTTTTTACTTGTCCTACTTCCCCTCTTGATACAGCACATAATAATAACATCTTTGGTTTACTAGAATACATCCCTTTTGCATGTATTCCAGTTACCCCTCTTCCGTGCATTAATTTGTATGCCAGTTGCAATTTCTTCATATTTTTCTGAAACAATATACATCATTTTAGTAAAATATATTCCTTCAAAAAAGACATCTATAACTTTTCCCATTATATAAATTGTTATTGCTGAATACAATCCTATTTCTATTTCCTTAAAAAAGAAAATATTTAATCCTACTATTATAATATCAAATATAGTAATTAGGGTTCCTGTTCTAAATTCTGGTTTATATTTTCTAGTAATTTGTGCTAGTAAATCCGTTCCTCCTGTTGATGCACTTGCTTTTAGAATAATAGCAGTCCCCACTCCCATTAATATTCCTCCATATATACATGCTAATAGCCTATCATGTGTAAGAGGTTGATATTTGTCAATTAAATCAATAAAAAAAGATAAAAAAACTGTTCCTAAAAGTGCTTTTAAAAAAAATTTTCTTCCATTTTTAAAAATTGAAAAAATAAACAATGGGATATTTAATGCTAGAATTGTAACTCCCATAGGAAACTTAAATAAGTAATATAAAATAGTAGCAATTCCAGAAAAACCACCAGAAGATAACTGATTTGGTAATAAAAATAATGATGTTGCTGTTGCCATAATTGCAGTTCCAATTAAAATTTGTAATAATTCAACAAAAAACCTTTTTAGTTTAATTATTATTCTTATTGCCGTAAAATTCATATAACCACCAATCTTAGTATTGGTGGTTATATGGATTTTATACATTTTGCTTTTATGTAATTTACTATTTTAAACTTTCTTCTAAAAAATCCGTATATGTTTTTAGTATTTTTATTTCAAATTTTCCGTTCCTTTTGTGTATCTTCTTTTTTTATTTTTACATCTACATCATATAGTTCTTTTAGTTTATTGAGGTTCTCTTTTTTGTGTCCTATTACATTGTTTACATTTCCGTGGATTTACTTGAACTTCCACTTCCTTTACTTTTACATTAAAAGCCTTTATTTTTTCTAGAATATTATCATACCAAATTGCATCTTCAACTAATTGTCCAAAAGCTGCATGATACGGTCCTGCCATAACCTCGCTTTTTACATCTTCAGGTTGTGAAATAATATCTGTATTTTGCAATCCTATTCTAATAACATTAATTTTTTTCCTTTTAAAAAAGTAATCCAGTTCTTTACATATTTCTACTGCTTGTTCTACTGTAAGTGGTTCATATTCTCCTTTTTCAAATTCTTTAGCTAGTCCGAGTATTTTTAATTACCAGTACTGGATAAATTCTTACAATTTTAGGCTTTAGTTTAGCTAAATCCTTAGCCGTATTAAGTTCATCTAGTCTTGTGCTTTCTGGTAAACCCACCATCATCTGGTGTCCTAAGCAAAAACCATTTTTTCTAATTAATTTAGATGCTTTTTTTACATCTTCAAATGTATGACCTCTTTTACTTCTTTTTAAAATATAATCATTAGAAGATTGTACTCCTAGTTCAATTGTATGTACTTTATATCTTTTTAATAGTTTTAATATTTCTTTATTAATATAATCTGGTCTTGTTGAAACTCTAATACTATCTACCTGCCCATTTTTTATATATTCTTGTACGGTCTGTAGCAATTCTTCTTGTTTTATTTGTGGAATACCTGTAAAACTTCCTCCAAAAAAAGCTACCTCTACAATTGCATTTTCTTTGTTTTTAAAACTTTTTAAATAAAATTCGATTTGTTCTTTTACTTCTTTTGCTGAGACTTCTCTTTGTTCCCCACTAATACTTTTTTGATTACAAAAAATGCAATCATTTTGGCAGCCCAAATGTGGTACAAATATTGGTATAATATAATGTTGTTTCATAGTTTTCTCCTTTTTGCTTATATTAAAATAATTATTAAATTGCTTTTTTCTTGCATTCTACATTTTTTGCAATGCCGACTCTGCTGCTTTCATTTCTGCTTCTTTTTTGCTATGTCCTTTTCCTATAGAAACTTCTTTTCCTGCAACAGTTAGACTTACTGTAAATGTTTTGTCATGATCCGGTCCTTCTTCTTTAATAGTAACATATTTTATATCTATATCTCCATTTTCTTGCAGTTTTTCCTGTAATACTGTTTTATAATCTTTATTTCCTACATTTTTACTCGCTAGGCAAATTGTATCTTTTAAATTTTTTAAAATAAATTCTTTTACTTTATCCAATCCTAAGTCCAAAAAAATTGCTGCAATAACAGCTTCTACACTATCTGCTAAAATCGTCTTTTTAATTTTTCCTCCATTTGCTTCGCTTTTTCCTAAGTTTAAGAAATCACTAAAATTATGCTTACATGCTATTTCATATAGGCTATCTTCGCATACTGCTGTAGCTCTAACTTTAGTCATTTCTCCTTCTGATAAATTTTTATAATTTTCAAATAAGAAATCGCTTACTATAAACTCAAGTATTGCATCTCCTAGGAACTCCAATTTTTCATTGCTTTCTAAATGGTTTTCATAAGCATAAGATGTATGTGTTAATGCTTTTTCAATTAATTTTTTATTTGAAAAATGTAGATTTAATTTTTTTTCTAATTCCTCTATATGCATAATTGTTTTTTATCCTTTCTAAATTTTCTAAAAGTTTAACAAAAAGCGGCGTAACCGCCGCCTAATTTGTATTAAACATTTTCTTTAATATAATCAACAACATCTCCTACAGTTACAACCTTTTCAGCATCAGCATCTGGAATTTCCATATCAAATTCTTCTTCTAATGCCATTACTAATTCTACAATGTCTAAAGAATCTGCTCCTAAATCATCTATAAAAGATGCCTCTCTTGTTACAGCTGTATCTGCTACTCCTAATTGTTCTACAATAATATCTTTTACTTTTTCAAAAACTTCTTCTGAACTCATAATAATAAGTTCACCTCCCCTCGTAGTTTTCTATTATATTTTTAAATTTAATATCACTTAGTATGTATACACAATAATATATGTTATAAAAAAAGTCAATATTTATTTTAAATTTTTACCGAATCTTTTCAAATTCTGTTTTCATATTTTCTACTGCCTTACTCTTTACAAAATTTTCTGCTTGTTTAATAGTAAAATAGAATAAGTACTCATCACTACTTCCATGTGCTTTAACTACTGGTTTTTTTACTCCTAAGAATAATGCTCCTCCATATTCTTTATAATCCATGGTCTTTTTAAAACGATTAATTGCAGGAAGTGCTGGCAATGCCCCAAGAATGCTAAATATATTTTTCTTTAGACTTTCTGTTAGACTTTTCTTTACTAATTTGCCAAACCCTTCTACAGTTTTTAAAAATACGTTTCCTGTAAATCCATCTGTAATTAAGGCATCTATCTTTCCATTAAATGCATCTCTTCCTTCTATATTTCCTACAAAATTAATTCCATACTCTTTTTGGTTTTCACTCAATAGTTTATATGTTTCTTTTATTAGTTCATTTCCCTTTGTTGGTTCAGTTCCTATGTTCAATAGTCCGAATAACTGGTTTTTCAATACCATAAGTATTTTTTAAATAAATTGTAGCCATTTGTGCAAATTGTACCAAATTAATTGGTTTACAATTTGTATTAGCCCCAGCATCCATTAGCATTAAACCTTTTTTATATGCAGGAAGCATTGGGGCAATAGCTGGTCTATCAATTCCTTTTATTCTTCCTACCAATATAGTGGCTCCTGTTAATAGAGCCCCTGAATTTCCAGCTGAAATAAATACATCTCCTTTTCCTTCTTTTAGAAGATTAAATCCTACTACCATAGAAGAATCTTTTTTATGTTTAATTGCATCTGTAGGAATGTCCTCCATGGTGATTTCTTCTGTAGAATTATATATTTTTAATTTTTGTGAAACATCCTCTATTGAATTTTTTCCGTAAAAATCTTTTATTTTGGATAAAATAACATTTTCATTTCCTACTAATAGTATATCTGCTTCAATCTCGTTAATTGCTTTAACAGCACCCTTTATAACTTCATCTGGTGCATTGTCTCCACCCATAGCATCTAATATAATAGTCATTTTATTCATATCCTTTCTTATATTAATAGATTATATAGCTATTTTATTTTAACAAATTTATTTTATTATGATAATATTAAAAAAGCAATAGTTTTTTTACATTTTGACCATGGAGTACAAGTAAATTTTGCAAAGCAAATAAAAATAAGCCATTACCAAATAGTAACAGCTTATTTTTTTATTTGTTTTATTATCCAATTATTTCTGAAACAATACCAGAACCTACTGTTCTGCCGCCTTCACGGATAGCAAATCTTAATCCTTTTTCAATAGCAATTGGTGTAATTAATTCAATTGTCATTGTTACATTATCCCCTGGCATAACCATTTCTGTTCCAGCAGGTAATTCAATAACTCCTGTAACGTCTGTTGTTCTGAAATAGAATTGTGGTCTATAACCATTAAAGAATGGGGTATGACGTCCACCTTCTTCTTTTGTTAGGATATAAACTTCTGCTTTAAATTTTGTATGTGGATTAATTGTTCCTGGTTTTGCTAAAACTTGACCTCTTTCAATTTCTTTTCTATCAATACCTCTTAATAGAACACCAATATTATCTCCAGCTTCTGCTTGGTCTAATAATTTTCTGAACATTTCAACACCTGTTACAACTGTTTTCTTTCTTTCTTTTGATAGTCCAATAAGTTCAACTTCATCAGAAACTTTTACAACTCCTCTTTCTACTCTACCTGTTGCAACTGTACCACGTCCTGTAATTGTAAATACGTCTTCAACTGGCATTAAGAATGGTTGATCTGTTGGTCTTTCTGGTGTAGGAATGTAAGAATCTACTGCATCCATTAATTCTTTCATACATTGATATTCTGGTGCATTTGGATCTGTTGATGTAGATTCTAAAACTTTTAAAGAAGATCCTTTAATAATTGGAATTTCGTCTCCTGGGAAGTCATATTTAGAAAGTAAGTCTCTAACTTCCATTTCAACTAATTCTAGTAATTCTGGATCATCAACCATATCGCATTTATTTAGGTAAACTACGATATATTTAACTCCAACTTGTCTTGCTAATAGTATATGCTCTCTTGTTTGAGGCATTGGACCATCAGCTGCTGAAACTACAAGTATAGCTCCATCCATTTGTGCAGCACCTGTAATCATGTTTTTTACATAGTCTGCGTGACCTGGGCAGTCAACATGTGCATAATGTCTTTTTTCTGTTTCATATTCAACATGAGCTGTATTAATTGTAATACCTCTTGCTTTTTCTTCTGGTGCTCCATCAATTTGATCATAAGCTGTATATTGAGCTTTTCCTAATAATCCTAGCCATTTTGTAATAGCTGCTGTTGTTGTTGTTTTACCATGGTCAACATGTCCGATTGTACCAATGTTAACGTGTGGCTTTGTTCTTTCAAATTTTGCTTTAGCCATTTAATTTTCCTCCTTTTAATTTAGAAGTCTAAAGTTGGAAACTAGTTTTTAAATTTATTTAATAATAATCTACCAAATTCAGTACTTCTTTTTTTATTTTTTTAAATTTAATAACAAATTTAATTTTGCATAGTTATTTTATACTATTTTTGGTAACTTTGCAAGTATTTTTCATGTATTTTTTTAGTAAAAGGCAACTTAGTTTTTGTTATTATAATAAATTACGTATATTTATAATTAATTTTCTTTTTTGTTTCTTGTTGATACTATATTTTCTAAAACTGATTTTGGAACTTCTTCATAATGAGATGGCTCCATAGAATAAGATCCTCTACCTTGTGTTTTAGAACGTAGGTCTGTTGCATATCCAAACATTTCAGATAATGGAATATAAGCTCTAATTTCTTGCATTCCATCATTAGCTTCCATTCCTTCCATTCTACCACGTCTAGAGTTTACATCTCCAATAACGTCTCCCATATATTCTTCTGGAACTGTTATTTCAACTTTCATAATTGGTTCTAATATAACAGAATGTGCTTGTTTACATCCTTCCTTGAATGCCATAGATGCAGCAATTTTAAATGCCATTTCAGAAGAGTCAACTTCATGGTATGAACCATCTACTAATGAAACTTTAAAATCAATAACAGGATATCCCGCAAGAACACCACTTTCTGCTGCTTCTCTCATTCCTTGTTCAATTGGTTTAATATATTCTTTTGGAACTACTCCACCAACAATTTTACTTTCGAATTCAATTCCTTTGCCTGGCTCTAGTGGTTCCATTTCAAACCAAACATCACCATATTGTCCTTTACCACCAGATTGGCGAATAAATTTTCCTTGGACTTTTACTTTATTTCTGATTGTTTCTTTATAAGCAACCTGTGGTTTACCTACATTACATTCTACTTTAAATTCTCTTTTTAGTCTATCAACAATAATATCTAAATGTAATTCACCCATACCAGCAATAATAGTTTGGCCGGTTTCTTGGTTTGTATAAGCTTTAAATGTTGGATCTTCTTCAGCAAGTTTTGCTAAAGCAATACCCATTTTTTCTTGTGCAGCTTTGTCTTTAGGCTCAATTGCAATGTCAATAACTGGTTCTGGGAATTCCATAGATTCCAAAATAATTGGATGTTCTGGATCACATAGTGTATTTCCAGTTGTAACATCTTTTAATCCTACAGCTGCTGCAATATCTCCAGAGTATACTTTTTCTATGTCCTCTCTGTGATTTGAGTGCATTTGAAGAATTCTTCCAATTCTTTCTTTTTTATCTTTGCTTGAGTTTAAAACAGTTGACCCAGACTCTAATGTTCCAGAATAAACTCTAAAGAAGCAAAGTTTTCCAACAAATGGGTCAGTAGCAATTTTAAATGCTAATGCTGCAAATGGTGCTTCATCAGAAGTTTTAGCTTCTGTTTCTTCCCCATCTAGTGTTGTTCCTTTAATATGTGGAATGTCTAATGGTGATGGCATATAATCAACAATCGCATTTAATAATTCTTGAACTCCTTTGTTTTTATAAGAAGAACCACAAGTTACTGGAACAATTTTATTTGCAATAGTTCCAATTCTTAGTCCTTTTCTAATTTCGTCTTCTGTTGGTTCTTCCCCATCTAAATATTTCATCATTAATTCTTCGTCTTGGTCTGCTGCTGCTTCTATCATTTGATTTCTAAATTTTTCAGCATCTGATATCAATTCTTGTGGAATGTCTGTTTCTTCAATTTCTTTTCCTAAATCATCTTTATGGATAAATGCCTTCATTTTTATTAAATCAACAATACCCTTAAAGTTGTCTTCAGAGCCAATTGGTAATTGAATTGGAACAGCATTTGCTTTTAATCTATTTTTTAGTTGTTCAACACAAAGCATGAAATTTGCTCCAGTAATATCCATTTTATTTACATATACCATTCTTGGAACTTTATATTTGTCGGCTTGTCTCCAAACAGTTTCAGTTTGTGGCTGAACACCACCTTTTGCTGCTAAAACTGTAACGGCTCCATCAAGAACTCTTAAAGATCTTTGAACTTCTACTGTAAAATCTACGTGCCCTGGTGTGTCAATAATATTAATTCTATTGTCTCTCCAGAAGCATGTTGTTGCAGCAGATGTAATTGTTATTCCTCTTTCTTGTTCTTGTGCCATCCAGTCCATAGTAGCTTCACCTTCGTGAACTTCTCCTATTTTATGTGTTTTTCCTGTATAGAATAATATTCTCTCTGTTGTTGTTGTTTTACCAGCATCAATGTGAGCCATTATTCCTATGTTTCTTGTCCTTTCTAGTGGATACGCTCTTCCTGCCATTTTACTTTTTTTCCTCCTTTTTATATTATTTTTTGTTTTTATATACACATAATATAAATTTTACCATTTGTAATGAGCAAATGCTTTATTAGCCTCTGCCATTCTATGAGTATCTTCTTTTTTCTTAAATGCATTACCATTACTGTTAACTGCATCTATAATTTCTCCAGCTAATTTTTCTGCCATTGTTTTTTCATGTCTATTTCTAGCATAAGTTACAAGCCATCTTAATCCAAGAGTTTGTCTTCTTTCAGGTCTAATTTCAATTGGAACTTGGTATGTTGCTCCACCTACTCTTCTTGCTTTAACTTCTAAAACTGGCATAACATTGTTTAATGCTGCTTCAAAAACTTCTAATGGATCTTTTTGTTCTTTTTCTTTAATAATATCAAAAGCTCCATATACAATTCCTTGTGCAACAGTTTTTTTACCATCTAGCATAATATTGTTAATTAATTTTGTAACAACTTTGCTATTATAAATTGGATCTGGTAAAACTTCTCTTTTTGCAATATATCCTCTTCTTGGCACTATTCTTCCCTCCTTTAAATTAAAATATGATACCTTAAAAAAAGTATCTAGGTACTCTGAAAATTTTTCAGTATAGTGCATAATTATATCTATTCTAAAATGAATTGACCAATAATTTCGCACTATTTTTATTCCTAAATATTACTTTTTAGGACGTTTTGCTCCATATTTAGATCTACCTTGGTTTCTGTCTTTAACACCAGCAGTGTCTAATGTGCCTCTTATAATATGGTATCTAACACCTGGTAAATCTTTTACCCTTCCACCTCTAATTAAAACAACACTATGTTCTTGTAGATTGTGTCCTATTCCTGGAATATAAGATGTAACTTCATATCCATTTGAAAGTCTAACCCTTGCAACTTTTCTTAAAGCAGAGTTAGGCTTTTTTGGAGTTACAGTTTTAACAACTGTACATACACCTCTTTTTTGTGGTGCTCTGTTATTAGTTTGTTTTTTCTTTTTAGAGTTGTAACCTTTTTGTAGAGCTGGAGCTGTTGATTTTGTTGTACTTGTTTTTCTACCTTTTCTAACTAGTTGGTTAATTGTTGGCAATTCATTTCACCTCTTTTCTTTTTTATAAAAAATATAACCGCTAACGCTTACGCATTAGCGGTTTAAATTATATCATCTTCGCTTTAAAATGTCAACGTTTTTAGCAAATTTTATCTATCTTCAGATCTACCTTCAAATCTACTTTTCTTATTTGGGTCTCTATTTAGTTGTATAGTTCCATCTTTAGCTAATTTATGTTTTGGCTTTCTCCCTATTTCTGCTCTTAATGAATCTACCCAGTTGTCTTTTTCGCAAGTTCTTTGTCTTTTTATTTCTGCATATCTTGCAAAAGATTTTGATAATTCGAATATAGCATTTCCATTTCCTTTAGAACTAATTCCATCTAAGAACCTCGTTATTCCTCTAAGGCTTCCTGTTTCGGAAAGTAGTGCTCCTATTCTAACATATTGTAATTTAGATTCAAATGTTTCAATTTCATCTATACTTTTATTTTCAAATTCGCTATTAAATGTGTCTAATTCTTCTCTTATTGCTTTTAGTTTATCAGGTGAAATATGTTTCATATCCTTAAGTTCTTGTTTTGTTATAGAAATACCATTAAAATCAATACTGTCTTGTTTTAATTCGTCTAATCTAGCATTTAGTATTACATTAAATCTTGCTCTATTTACTTGTCCTAGTTTTCTTGCCATGTCTAGAATTCCTTGGTTGTCCATTCTGTCTAGCAATTTTCTTTGGTCTTCTGGAGACAAATTAAAAAAATCGTCCATCATTGCTTTAGCAATGTTTCTATCCCCCACTTGTTTTGCTGGCTGTAGAATAGTTTGTGTGTCTTCGTTTTCTTTAGTCTCATCAGATTTAGTATTTTCTTGGCTATCATCAGTAGATTTTTCTTTATTTGCTACTCTATCATATAAATATATTTCCTCTTTTTGTAGTTCTATTTCAATCTCTGCTTTTCTATTTGCAAATTCTACTTCAAACTTTGACTGTATTTCTTGTAATTCAGTTAATAATTTTTCTTGTTTGCTTAGCTTTGCTTTTAAACTAGCTATATTTTTTTGCATTTCTTGTATTGCTTTATCTTTATTAAATTTAGTACTTTGACGCCCTGCATATGCCAAAGCTTCATCATCTTTACCAATAATTTCTTGTAATTTTGCCTCAGATGATGCTATATTAGATTTAGTTGTTTCAATGTCTGCTTTTAATGTATCAATTTTCGTTTGATTTTCTTTTAGAATACGCTCATACATATTAATTAGTTCAAGAGCTTGTTCTTTATAACGTAATTTGTTTTCTTTTTTATGCTTATAAATATCGCTTAATTTTACTCTATCTTGTTCGTTTCCTTCAAATATTCGCCTTTCTATTGTATAATCTGCAATTATATCAATTTTTCGTTCTAAAGAAAGGCTTCTTATAAATGTTGCTTTTTCGTCTGGTGTTCCTGGGACAAAATCTCTAAAATGTCTTTGCAAATATTCATCTGAAGCTAATTCTATTGCTCTTTTGTTAACATAGTCATCACGTTCTTCGTTAATTGCTCTTACTCTTTCAAATAGTAAATCTTTAGAATCTAAATCTATTGTAGCAAATGCTTTTGATAAATTTCCTTCTATTTCTTTGCTTTTAGTACTATTTGCCATATTTTATTCCCCCTTCTTTCCATTTTCTGCATCATTTATTTTTTTTATTTTTCTTAAAGTTTTATCACATTCTCTCATAATTCTATAATTTTCCATTGCTTCTTTTCTTAATTGTTCTATTTTTTCTTGTTCCATATACATTTCCCCTTTCTTGGTATACATAACTATTTCTATTATACATTATTTCCCTACAAAATGCAAGTTTTTGCAAATTTAATCCTAAAATTAAAAAGCACCCGTTAAATATTAAACAAAAATATTAATATTTAACGGGTTTATTATAATAACACTTTTATTTATGCCTTTACTTCGGAATTCTCAGTATTTTCTACGTTTTCTGCATTTTCTTGTTTTTCTGTATTTATATGTGTATTTCTATACATATTCATACCGGTTCCTGCTGGAATTAGTTTTCCTATAATTACATTTTCTTTTAGTCCAATTAAGTGGTCTATTTTTCCTTTTATTGCAGCTTCTGTTAATACTCTTGTTGTTTCTTGGAATGATGCTGCAGATAAGAAGCTCTCTGTTGCAAGAGAAGCTTTTGTAATACCTAATAATGTTCTTCTTCCCTTTGCCTCTTTTTTGCCTTCTTCTTTCATCTGATTATTTAGTTCATTAAATTCATTAGTATCTATTAAAGCTCCTGGTAATAAGCCTGTGTCTCCTCCATCTTCTATTTTAATGCGTTTTAGCATTTGTCTTCCAATTACTTCAATATGTTTGTCATTTATGTCAACGCCTTGGTTTCTATATACCTTTTGTACCTCTGAAATAAGGTATTCGTACACTCCTTCTGCACCTTTAATAGAAAGAATATCATTTGGATTTATAGATCCTTCTGTAATAGCATCTCCCGCTTCTACTACGTCTCCCTCTTTTACTTTTAATTTAGCACCAAAGCTTACTATATATGTTTTACTATTGTCTTTTCCTGTTATAACAACTTCTTTTCTTTTCTTGTCATCTGAAATAGAAACTGTTCCAGCAATTTCAGAAATTATTGCTAGTCCCTTTGGTTTTCTAGCTTCGAATAGTTCCTCCACTCTAGGAAGACCTTGCGTAATGTCTCCACCAGCAACACCACCATTATGAATAGTTCTCATTGTTAATTGTGTACCTGGTTCTCCAATTGATTGTGCAGCTATAATACCAATAGCCTCACCAATTTGAGCTTTTTCATGAGTTGCTAACCCCATTCCATAGCATTTTGCACAAACTCCATGTTTTGTTTTACATGCTAATACAGAACGTACTTTTACTTTTTCAATTCCAGCTGATATAATTTTATTTGCTATTTTTTCTGTAATCATAGTATTAGTGTCTGCAATTATTTCTTTTGTTTCAGGATTAGTAATATCTTCTATAGGATATCTTCCTATTAGTCTTTCTGTTAAATTTTCGATTACTTGGTTTCCATCTTTAATATCATATAAAAGAATTCCTTCATTTGTTCCGCAATCTTCTTCTCTTACAATAATGTCTTGAGCTACATCAACTAATCTTCTAGTTAAATATCCAGAGTCTGCCGTTCTTAAAGCTGTATCTGCTAATCCTTTTCTAGCCCCATGAGAAGAAATAAAATACTCTAAAACATCTAAGCCTTCTCTAAAGCAAGACTTAATTGGTATTTCAACTGTTTTACCTGTTGTACTTGCCATTAATCCACGCATACCTGCAATTTGTCTTAATTGGCTCATATTTCCGTCTTGCTCCAGATTGTGCCATCATAAATATTGGATTTAGTTCATCAAAGTTTTCTTTCATGGCATTTGCAACATCATTTGTTGTGTTTTCCCAAATTTTAATTACTTGGTTATATCTTTCATCATTAGTAATTAATCCTCTTTTATATTGTTTTGCAACTTCTTCAACTTGTTTTTCCGCTTCTTCTAATAATTCTTTTTTCTTTTCTGGAACTGCAACATCTGCAACAGAAACAGTAATTGCACCTTTTGTAGAATAATGGTACCCTGTTTTCTTAATATAGTCTAATAACTCTGCTGTTCTAGATAATCCATGTTCATTAATACATTTTGCAACAATGCTTGCAATATTCTTTTTTGCAACTGGAAAATTAATTTCTAATTCAAAAATATTTTCTGGATTACTTCTGTCTACAAATCCTAAATCTTGTGGTATTCCTTGGTTATATATTATTCTTCCTACTGTTGTTTCAATTGCTTTTGTTTTTAGTTCTCCATTTACTTCTATTGTTCTTCTTACTTTTATTTTTGCATGAAGCCCTAAATCTCCATTTTGATATGCTAGTAAAGCTTCGTCTTCGTCTTTAAAATACATTCCTTCGCCAGGTTCATTTGGTGCGTTCATTGTTAAATAATAGCTTCCTAGAATCATATCTTGTGTTGGTACTGTTACAGGTTTTCCATCTTGTGGTTTTAGTAAATTATTAACAGAAAGCATTAAAAATCTTGCTTCTGCTTGTGCTTCTGGAGACAATGGAACATGTGCCGCCATTTGATCCCCGTCAAAGTCAGCATTAAAAGCTGTACATACAAGTGGGTGTAATTTTATTGCTCTACCTTCTACTAATACTGGTTCAAATGCTTGTATACCTAGTCTATGTAATGTTGGTGCACGGTTTAACATAACAGGATGGTCATGTATTACTTCTTCTAGTATATCCCATACTTCTGGGCGTAATCTTTCTACCATTCTTTTTGCATTTTTTATATTATGTGCAATTCCTCTGCCAACTAGTTCTTTCATAACAAATGGTTTAAATAATTCTACTGCCATTTCTTTTGGTAATCCACATTGATAAATTTTTAGTTCTGGTCCAACAACAATAACAGAACGTCCTGAGTAATCAACTCTTTTTCCTAAAAGATTTTGACGAAATCTACCCTGTTTTCCCTTTAGCATATCTGATAATGATTTTAAAGGTCTATTTCCTGCTCCTGTTACCGGTCTCCCTCTTCTCGAATTATCTATTAATGCATCTACCGATTCTTGTAGCATTCTTTTTTCATTTCTTACAATTATTTCTGGTGCTCCTAATTCAAGTAATCTTTTTAATCTATTGTTTCTATTAATAACTCTTCTATATAAATCGTTTAAGTCAGATGTTGCAAATCTTCCTCCATCTAGTTGTACCATTGGTCTTAGTTCTGGTGGAATAACTGGTATTACATTCATTACCATCCACTCTGGTCTGTTTCCTGAGGTTCTGAAAGATTCTATAGTATCTAATCTTTTAATTAGTTTTACCTTCTTTTGTTCACTTGCTTTTGTTAATTCCTTTTTTAGTTTTTCAGATAATTTGTCTAAGTCTATTTCTTCTAGTAGTTTTCTAATAGCTTGTGCACCCATTTCTGCCTTAAAAGAATCTTTTCCATATTTTTCTATTGCTTCATGGTATTCTTTTTCTGTTAAGATTTGTGTGTTTGTTAGTCCAGAAGTACCTTTATCTGTAACAATATAGTTAGCAAAATAAATAACTTTTTCTAAGCTTCTTGGAGAAATGTCTAGCATTAATCCAATTCTGCTAGGAATACCTTTAAAATACCAAATGTGTGCAACTGGTGCTGCTAGTTCAATATGCCCCATTCTTTCACGCCTTACTTTAGATTTTGTTACTTCAACACCACATCTATCGCAAACAATTCCTTTATATCTTACCCTTTTGTATTTTCCACAATGGCATTCCCAGTCTTTTGTTGGTCCAAATATTTTCTCACAAAATAGACCATCTTTTTCTGGTTTTAATGTTCTGTAATTAATTGTTTCTGGCTTTTTAACTTCTCCTTTAGACCATTCTCTAATCTTTTCATCAGAAGCAAGACCAATTTTTAATTTATCGAATATTTCTAATTCGTCCATGAAATGTCCCCCTTTATAGAAGTATTTCTACTTTTATAGTCTTTCTTTTATTTAGAGTTATTTCTTTATACACCGCTCGAACATATTTTCTAGATAAAGAAATAGCTTTAAATATGGTAAGACAAACCGTTATTCAATTATTTTTTATTCAATTATATCGTCATCATTTAGTAAATTATCTTCACCTAAATCTGTATCGTCTAAATCCCCAAATAAATCATCGTCTTCAGCTTCTTCAGATTCTTCTATAGCTAGTTCATCCATTTCATCATCTGGTAAAACAGCTAATTCATCTTCATTAATGGCCAATTCATCTGGTACAATTTTATCTTGTTCTAGGTTTAGGTCAATTCCTTCCTCAATATTTTCTTTTATTTCTAGTTCTTCATTGTTTTCAGAATACAGTCTTATATCTAAGCCTAGACTTTGTAATTCTTTTATTAAAACTTTAAAGCCTTCTGGTACTCCTGGTTCTGGAACATTTTCTCCCTTAACAATTGCTTCATATGTTTTTACTCTTCCAACAATATCGTCTGATTTTACAGTTAGCATTTCTTGTAGTGTATATGCTGCACCATAAGCTTCTAATGCCCAAACTTCCATTTCTCCAAAACGTTGTCCACCAAATTGTGCCTTACCTCCTAAAGGTTGTTGTGTTACTAAAGAGTATGGGCCTGTTGAGCGAGCATGTATTTTGTCATCTACTAAGTGATGTAATTTTAACATATACATTACTCCAACAGTAATTGGTTTATCAAAAGCTTCTCCTGTTCTTCCATCATATAAAATGGTTTTTCCATCTTTATTTAATCCTGCTTGTTGAAGTAAATTTTCTATTTCTTCTTCTGATGCTCCATCAAATACTGGTGTTGAAACTTTCCAGCCTAGCATTCTTGCTGCTGCTCCCAAATGAACTTCTAAAACTTGCCCTAAATTCATACGAGAAGGTACCCCTAATGGGTTTAATACAACATCTACTGGTGTTCCGGTCTGGCATAAATGGCATATCTTCTTCTGGTAATATACGAGAAATAACACCTTTATTTCCATGTCTACCCGCCATTTTATCTCCAACAGA
>OLIW01000930.1_pt1 | contig 29013 bp, 24 predicted proteins | sample 1601321 | NCBI WGS metagenome assembly OLIW01 (sample SAMEA2452114, study PRJEB22498) | human gut metagenome
GAACAATGAAATACTTTCATATTCACTTTCATCACGAAAAGGTGATCGTATGACATATATTCACGGGTTAGAAGGATTAATTGAACTTAAGAAGAAAAATCCAGATCTTGAAATGGTGTTACATACTGATCAAGGATCTGTATATTCTTCAAAAAGTTTCAATGAATTATTGCCACTATATAACATAGTTCATTCAATGTCTCGAGCTGGTACTCCAACAGATAACGCTGCCATGGAAGCAATCAATGGTTGGATCAAAGCAGAGATATTTAATGATTTCCATCTTACAAGTAATGAAAATATAACATATGAGGTGGAGAAATACATCAGATTCTTCAATGAAGAACGTCCGGCATACTCTCTGAATTATCTGACTCCAAAACAGTATAGGGAGTATTATGCTCATTAAATGATGTATAAAAATATAAAGTGGTGTCTACTTTTTGTTGACTAGTACAATTTCACAACAATTCTGGACCTTTTACCTCATTCTCTTGCTTGTAAGGTCCAATCCTCCACACTTTCTCACTCAATTTGGACTTCCACATGCCTCTTCACCACTCCAGCGTCCAATCCGCCACCACAGCTCCACCGCATATTACACTCCACCTGCCAATCCACCGCACAAAAGTCTTCCGTGAGAATGAAGTCAGGCGACTATACAACTCATTTTCAAACCGTTGCGAAGACGCCGGCACTTAGTAAGCTGGGAAAGCTGGCACACAGTGCCAGCAAATCCCAGCGAACTTAGTACCGCTGCGTCGTAGCACGAGCGCAAGCGTGTTTGAAAATGATATATACAGCAGCCTGCCTCACACATCCGTACGAAACCTACCCCTGAAATTTCTCTCTGTCAATCTCCTTCTCTTCCACTTTCCTATTCACATATGTCCGAAGCAGCGCATAACACACTGAGCTGATTGGAATAAATGTAAGCATACCCATTATACCAAACAGATTGCCACCGATTGTAACAGCAACAAGCACCCATATTCCCGGCAGTCCAACTGAACTTCCGACAACATGAGGATATATAAGATTTCCTTCAATCTGCTGTAATATAAGGAATACTCCCACGAATATAAGTGCCTTTAACGGGCTTGTCATCATTATAAGAATCACACCGACTATACAGCCAATAAATGCACCGACAATCGGAATAAGTGCACTAACCGCAATAATAATTCCTATAAGAAGTGCATAAGGCATTCTCAATATAGACAATGTAATAACAAACATCGTTCCAAGAATACATGCTTCAAGGCACTGTCCTGACAGGAAATTAGAGAATGTAGTGTTGGTAAGTCTTAACACTTCAATAATTTTATCTGCCCTGCTCTCAGGCATGCACACATACATAAGTTTCTTACACTGTGATGCAAGCTTTTCTTTCTGGAAAAGCACATAAACTGAGAATACAAACCCAATAAAGAAATTAGTAATACCTGAAAAGAATCCGCTTATAGCCCCGATTCCGCCATTAATAATTCCTTTAGTTCCTATTGAAAGGAAATTCATAACATTTGAAAGAACAGAATCCCAGTTGATTGATATGCTGCTTAACTTTTCCTCATACTCAGGATATGCAGACAGCTTGACCTGCAGCCAGTTGATTAGATTATTAACCGCTGTTGGCACCTGTCCTATAAGGTCAGCTATTGTGTTCACCAGTTCAGGCACAACAACAAAAAGTACGCCTGCAATAATAGCCAGTATCAAAATCAGTGTAAGCATATAAGCAAGCACTCTTATAAGTCTGGGATGCTTCTTCTTACAACGCTTGTCAAACAGCCTGTTAAGTCCTTTTTCAATTGCTTTCATAGGTACATTGAATACAAATGCGATGACTGCGCCAATTATAAATGGCATTACAAGTCCTGCAAGATATGATATAGAATCAAGTATTCCAGTCACATTGTTAAGGGCAAGATATATTACAATTAGCACTGCACCAATCGTAATTCCCTTAACAACCTGACTGTCTTTAAAATGTCCTTTGTTCATACAACCCCTCCACTCTTTAAAGTTACTTCTAATATACTATACAGAAGTCCGGGATTCAAACATATTATATAAATTTAAGAATTGTAAAATGTTAGTTATACTGTGCATCAACCATACTCATCATCATTCGCATATTGAATGCTCCCATGAATTTCACTGATGGAAGATATACAAAATGCTTCTTCTGGATTACACAGTCATCCTCATATTCATCATCATACACTTCAAGTCTCATAACCTCATTTACAAGCTGACCCTTACCCGGCTGTACATTGAATGCGCCTTCTATGAATGGTGCGAAGCAGTCACGCTCGCCACTCTGGTCAGGGTCATATGCAATAAATGTATGAATCATACTCTCATACTTTGTAATAAATAATCCATTATATGCACCGCTTTCCTTTAGTGCATTTCTGTAATTGTCCATCTCTTCCTCATACACTGCTGACTGCTTATTAATAATCTCTTCTAACTCACCCGCAGTCATAGGAATATTTTCTGCAAAGAAAAATGCAAGTGGCTGGATGCTTCCATATAATAAAAAGCAGCTCATGTCCGAATTAAGAGTCTGTGATACCTCAAGCTTATCAGTGTCACCCATATACATAAGAACTGCAAAATTGCCCTTCGCAGTAAACTCCTTAAGCATGTTAATAGCTGCCTTTAATTCTGTTCTCGAAAAATGTCTCATAATATCTAATTCCTTTTCATTTAAACTATCGTAGATTATATCACCTATGACTGATATTTTCACTTCCAAATTTTACTTTTCATAATTTCATACAATCTTCATTCAGATATATGGACTTCAATATGCCACCACTTCTCAAAAAGAAAGGGGCACGAAAGCTTTTCACTTTCGTGCCCCTTTGCACTTCGACACTAACTATAGTCCCAAGTGCGTGAAATTGCAACAATAAAAATATGCGTTTTTTCCTTAATTCATAAGGTGATTTTCTAAAAATTTCTTTATTCGTAAAGTGGGTACTTATCTGTAAGTCCCTTAACAAGTTCCATTGCCTTAGCCTGATTAGCATCTACATCATCAACAAGCATAGCAATTGCTTCTGCAACAACATCCATATCAGCCTCATTGAAGCCTCTTGTTGTAACGGCTGCTGTACCAAGTCTGATACCGCTTGTTACGAATGGAGAAGCCGGGTCATTAGGAATTGTATTCTTGTTACATGTAATATTAGCTGCATCAAGAAGCTTTTCAACTTCCTTACCAGTCTTGCCCTTGCTTAAGAGGTTAACAAGCATAAGATGGTTATCTGTACCACCAGATACGATATCAAAGCCTCTGTTCATAAGTCCATTAGCAAGTGCTGTTGCGTTCTTAACAACATTTTCAGCATACACCTTAAAGCTTGGGTCAAGTGCTTCCTTTAAGCACACTGCCTTACCAGCAATAACATGCATAAGAGGTCCGCCCTGAATTCCAGGGAATACAGCCTTGTTAAGCTTGAACTTCTCTGCTGCCTCTGCTGAAGCAAGAATCATACCTCCTCTTGGTCCACGGAGTGTCTTATGTGTTGTTGTTGTTGTAACATCTGCATATGGAATTGGGCTTGGGTGTGCACCACCGGCTACAAGACCTGCAATATGTGCCATATCTACCATAAGTAATGCGCCAACTTCATCACAGATTTCTCTGAACTTCTTGAAGTCGATTGTTCTTGCATAAGCAGAAGCTCCTGCAATAATCATCTTAGGCTTGCATTCCTTGGCAATTCTTAATACTTCATCATAATCAATAAATCCGTCTGCTGTAACGCCATAAGGAACGATGTTAAAGTATTTTCCAGAAATATTAACTGGTGAACCATGTGATAAATGTCCACCACAGTCAAGGCTCATACCCATAACTGTATCTCCAGGATTAACAAGTGCAAAGAATACAGCTAAGTTAGCCTGTGCTCCTGAATGTGGCTGTACATTTGCATATTCACAGCCAAAAAGCTTCTTGGCTCTTTCAATTGCAAGTGTCTCAACAACATCGACATACTCACAGCCGCCGTAATATCTCTTTCCCGGATATCCTTCTGCATACTTATTAGTAAGAGGGCTTCCCATAGCAGCCATAACTGCCTTACTTACAAGGTTCTCAGAAGCGATAAGCTCGATGTGGCTTCTCTGTCTTCCAAGTTCATCATCCATAGCCTTAGCAAGGTCTGGATCATAGTTTAATACTTCATCAAATGAATACATATAACTTCCTCCCATTATACTTTAGTGAAACAAAGCGTCCCTAATTACTTATGATATAATTAAATTACGAATTAGTCAATTTAAAGTTATGAATTCCTGCTTTTTTTAATATTTGTTTCTGTATATCGACTGCAACTCCATATCCCTGCTCCTCAAGTTCATATGTTGATTGTTCAAGTGCCATCTCAAATTTTTCAACCATACTTAAAAAATGCTGCGTTGCTATTCCTTTTCCAAGACCAAGTTTCTTTGCCTCATTCTCAAACGACTTCTGATTTATATTCCTTATATCATATTCGCCATCTATGTTAAGCGACATTTTCTCTGTGCTGCTGTCATATATAACAGTACTTAATAAATCATATGCCGGAGCTAATCTTATTCCTTTTAAATCCTCACTATATAAAAGAGCAATATTTTTAACATGATTATCTGTATTACCTATAAGATAATTAAATATACATAAATCCCATAGCCTTATCTGATCTTCAATTGGATTGCTTGAATAATTTTTTATTAGTTCAAATGCATCTGCTAAATAATCTTTCCCGTTTTTCTCGTATTTTTGTGACGCTGTAATTCCAAGTGCCTGTGCAAAATCCTCCTGATGAAGTCTTAATGGAACTTTCTTCCCCATTAATTCTTTGGATGTATCTAAAATCTTTCTGTCATATCTTTCAGTTGCAAATAAAAAATCATTTTCTTTATCATTAAGATTAATAATAAAACTATCTGATGTCCTAATTCCTAGTTTTCTTGCTGTCAGCAAACATAACTGTTCATTAGCAACAATCTTTTTTAACCTTACATGGCTCTGCTTTAATATATGTGTACTTGGTGCCAGTCCCGCTGGCTGATACCATTCATTATTATTCCTGTCATAATATAATCCAGTCTTTCCTGATGCCCCAGCCAATGATAAATGTGATTTAATAACCAGTTCCGCTGACTTAGTTGCACCTTCTCTTGCAAATTCCAGCAATTCTTCATGTGATAATAATCTGTAAGAAGATTCTGTTATATTCATATCACCTTCTACTATTCTTATTGCTCCCAGACACTCGCTTCCTAATTCTGAAAGAACTGATATATAATCATTTTCATCAACATGAAGCCAACCCGCAACACACCTTCTTGTATATCCTTCTGGTAAAAGACTTTCAAAAAAGCATCGTGTTCTTTCTGGTGAAAAGCTTCTTTCATCAAGCGGTAAACTGATTGATATTGCTCTTGAAGATTTATCTTCTATATATTCCTCTGAATATGAAAATACAGCATCGTCAGAATTATGCCCTGTAATACTGCCAACATTAATCATATTTCCATTACATTCAATATATACCTCTAAATTTCTCATTATCTCCCCCTTACATTAATATTAATATCAAGTCCCAGAATTGAAATTAACTGCATTACTTTGCCAATCTCAACAGTTGTTTTACCTCTTTCTACATCTGATATAAAACTTACACTAAGACCAGTATATTCTGACAAAAATGCCTGCGTATACTTTAATTCTTTTCTCCTGTTCCTGATTATATTTCCAAGCCCCTCAGAATCAGTTATTTTCATAATATTCACCTCAACGCAAAAAACAAGCCGTACGGCTTTATTATACATATTTTCTCACAAATAAAGCCGAGCGGCTTTGTTTTGATAAAAGCATTATAATATAAGCCGTACGGCTTAGTCAATTTTCTTTTGTTACATAATTTCATTTTCTTGTAATAAAATAATATCCTGCGATTATTAATTTATATTGTGCCTTATGGGTATAGTATATATTTATCCAATCAGAACTTTTTGCCTTCAAACAAAAAACGAACCCACCCGAAGATGAGTCCGTTTCATAGTCTTAAACCGGCAGATTCTTCATACTCTCAAGACTTATAACAAGTGTTGATGTATTATGAAGAAGTGCTGAAGTTGTAGGCTGTATGACGCCCGTTACACCAAGTGCAATAAGTGCGGAATTGAATCCGACAATCACACGGTAATTTCTGTTAATCTTCTTAATCAGACTGTCACTTAATTTCTTAAGCATAAGTATCTGGTTAAGATCATCTGCGCCGACAGTGATATCTGCAATCTCTCTTGCAATCTCAGCACCATCACTTATGGCAATACCTACATCTGCTGCTGAAAGCGCTGGTGAGTCATTAATTCCATCACCAATCATAATTACCTTTCGTCCGGCTGCCCGCTCTTTATCTACGAACTTAGCCTTGTCTTCTGGAAGAACTTCTGAATAATATTCAGTAACTCCAACCTTTCTGGCAATAGAGGCGGCTGTTCTTTCACTGTCTCCTGTCATCATGACAACCTTTGATATTCCAGCCTTCTTAAGCCCTTCAATAACCTTTGGTGCTTCTTCTCTTAATGGATCAATTATGCATATAACTGCTGCAAGCTGACCGTTAATTGCCATATAAAGATGTGAGCAGTCATCTGGAAGACTGTCAAATAACTCCTGCTTTCCTGCTGGAATTACACATGCTTCATCCTCAAATACAAAGTGATGGCTTCCTATGATAACCTTGCTTGTATTAATAAATGTTGATATTCCATGTGCAACAATATATTCAACCTTAGAATGCATCTCTTCGTGCATAAGGTTTCTTCTGCCAGCTTCATTAACAACAGCCTTAGCCATTGAATGTGGAAAATGCTCCTCTAGACACGCAGCTATTCTTAACAGCTCATCTTCCGGCATTCCGTTAAATGAATATACCCTGCTTACTGTTGGCTTAGCCTTTGTAAGTGTACCTGTCTTATCAAATACGATAGTATCCGCTTCAGCAATTGCCTCTAAGAACTTACCGCCCTTGACTGTTGCACTCGCCTGACTTGCCTGTCTTATTGCTGCAAGTACCGTAATAGGCATAGCAAGCTTCAATGCACATGAGAAATCAACCATAAGTATTGACAATGCCTTAGTAGTATTTCGTGTTAACAGATATGTAAGTGCAGTTCCACCAAGTGAATAAGGTACAAGCTTATCTGCAAGATGCTCTGCTTTTGACTCAAGACCTGATTTTAACTTCTCAGATTCTTCAATCATCCTGACAATCTTGTCATATTTGCTTGAGCCTCCGGCACGCTTAACTCTGAATACTATCTCGCCCTCTTCTACTACAGTTCCTGCAAATACAGAAGTTCCCTCACCTCTTCTTACTGGCTCAGATTCTCCTGTAAGTGAAGCCTGATTAACCATAGCCTCACCACTGATAACAGTTCCATCAAATGGGATTACATTACCCATCCGGATTATTACATTATCTCCGTCCTTAACATCTTTCACAGATACCTGTACTTCTGCATCATCTGTCTTTAACCAGACCTTATTAACGTTAAGTGACATCGTTCTTGCAAGGTCGTCAACCGACTTCTTGTGTGTCCAGTCCTCTATTATCTCACCTATACCAAGAAGAAACATTACTGAACCAGCTGTATTAAAGTCTCTTCTTAAGATAGAAACTCCTATTGCAGTTGCATCAAGAACTGGCACTTCAAGTTTTCTTGCAAGCAGTGTCCTGATTCCTTTATAAATGTACTTCATTGAAGATACCGTTGTTAATACCGCACATACCGGTGCCGGAATAAACAATTTCTTAGTCATTCTCCACAACACCTGATCTGCCAGCTTTTCAGTATAATGAGAATTGATTGCTCTTCCTGATGTTGCAAGAACATCTTCAGGAACCTCTACATTGCTGTATCTGAACTTAGCAATAGCTTCAATCACAGTCTTTCTTGAACATCTGTACTCAACAACTGCATCAGCAGTTCTCTCATACACCTTGGCATTAGTGACACCCTGCAGATTCTTAAGATAATACTGCAAGGTATCTGCCTGTGTAAAAGTCATGCCAGAAGCATCCATGTGAACACGGATTCTTCCGGGCACATCATGCTTTATTGTGAATTTCATACTCTGTTACGCTTCCTCATCTTCATCTACTGAATCAAGTACAACTTCTTCTGTGTTATACTTTGTCTCATTGATTGTCTTAGCATCAGCATATATATCCTCACAGTTTTCCTGAACAGTTGTAGCTGTCTTCATTATACATGATTTAGCTCTTAAAACTGCTGCTGTACAGTTAGTGTAAAGCTTCTTGGCGTCCTTGCTTGTGAGAATCTTAATTCCTGCTGTTCCAAATAATACACCTGCTGCAAAAAGTCCTGGTTTCTTTAAGTTATCAATTTTCATACTGTGCTCCTCTCTGTCCATATTGGACAATAAATGTTTCTTAAGTTTGTCGGTTATTATATTACACATCATGTAACATTTCTACATAAATCCTCTTATTGAGAAATCTTCTCAATATAGCAAAATGGAGAGATGAAACAGTTTCATCTCTCCATTGTTAGCAAATATTATTTAACTGAAACTGACTTTTTCCTGTCAACTACACTTGTTATCTTCTGATTCTTAATGTATCCGCAGGCTTCCAGCCCTGACTCAATAATTTTACTCCATTTGCTTTCTGATAAATTAATTGACGAATCATCGTTTAATCTTACAGTATAACCGCCATTATCGTTTTCATCACAAGTTATTCTGTACATATTCTTACGGTTAATTGCACCTATCTCTTCAAGTGTATTAACCATACGATATACAGTAGCAGCTCCTATTTTAGGATCCTTCTTTATTGCCTTGTAATAAATCTCTTTACAGCTTGAGCAGTCCTCTTCAAGAATTACATCAAGAAGCATAAGCCTCTGTTTAGTTATCCTGCAACCCTGCTGCTTGAGACGAGAAATAATAATGTCTTTGTCTTTATCAGGATTTCTGACCACCCGTTACCTCCTTTTAATGGCAGTGTCCTTTGCATTTTCCGCAGTCACCACCACATGTGAACGATTTACCGTTTTTCTTGTCGTGTACCATACTGCGTACAATAAGCGCAACTATAATCACCAATATTACTCCTACTATAATTGTTCCCAGCATAATTACACCTCCGATAATATATCATTTAATTACTTTGTTGCATTTAAAATCTTCTTAGAATCAACCTTTAATGTCTTACTTTCCTTATATGGTCTGAATAACAGATAAATGAAGCCAACAATTATAAGAATTGCGATTACTGTGAATACATTAAATGCTGTGTCGCCAGTAATAAGACCAGCAATCTGGTTAATTACAAGACCTACAAGGTAAGCATATCCACACTGGTATCCGATTGCAATCCAGAACCACTTAGTGTTGTTCATCTCTCTCTTAATAGCACCCATTGCTGCGAAGCAAGGAGCACAGAGAAGATTAAATGCAAGGAATGCATATCCGCTTACTACTGTAAATGTAGCTGCCATGTTAGCATATACTGTTCCCTCACCTGCTGAGTAAAGGATACCCATTGTACCAACGATATTCTCCTTAGCAACAAGACCAGTAATAGAAGCAACAGTTGCCTGCCAGTTACCAAATCCTAAAGGAGCAAATATCCATGCGATTGCCTTACCAATTCTGCCAAGAATAGAGAAGTCAATCTGATCATCTGCAAGCATTGTAAATGTTCCATCAACAAATCCGAAGTATGTTGTGAACCAGATAATGATTGTTGAAAGTGTGATGATTGTTCCGGCCTTCTTGATGAATGACCATCCACGCTCCCACATGCTTCTTAATACTGTACCAACTGTTGGAAGATGGTATGCTGGAAGCTCCATAACGAATGGTGCCGGATCTCCAGCGAACATCTTTGTTTTCTTTAAGATAATACCGGAACAGATGATTGCTGCGATACCAATGAAATATGCACTTGGTGCAACCCATGAAGCTCCATCAAACAATGCACCTGCAATCAATGCGATGATTGGAAGTTTTGCTCCACATGGGATAAATGTTGTTGTCATAATTGTCATTTTACGGTCTCTGTCATTTTCAATGGTTCTTGATGCCATAACTCCAGGAACACCACAACCACTACCGATTAACATCGGGATAAATGATTTTCCGGAAAGACCGAATTTACGGAAGATACGGTCCATGATAAATGCAACACGAGCCATATAACCGCAGGACTCTAAGAATGCTAAGAAGATGAATAATACCAGCATCTGCGGTACGAATCCGAGAACCGCACCAACACCGGAGATAATACCATCTACGATAAGACCTGTCAGCCAGTCTGCACATCCGATATTTTCAAAGAAGTTCTGTGCTGCCGGGATAATCCACTCACCAAATAGAGTATCATTGGTCCAGTCTGTTAAAATGGAACCTACTGTTGTTACAGATACATAATATACAACCCACATAACTACTGCGAAGATTGGCAGTGCCAGCCAGCGGTTTGTTACGATACGGTCAATCTTATCGGAAGTAGAAAGTGCTTTCTTGCCATTCTTGGTAATGCACTCACCAATAATGCTTGAAATATATACATATCTTTCATTTGTGATAATACTTTCGGTATCATCATCAAATGCATCTTCCATTTCTTTGATTTCTGCAGATACATCTGCTTTCTGTTTCATCTGCTCTGCAATCTTATCATCTTTCTCAAGAAGTTTGATTGCGAAGAAACGTTTCTGTTCTTCCGGAATGTCACTTCCTAATTTTTCTTCTGCTTTACGGATGATATCTTCCGCTTCTTTCGAGAACTCATGTACCGGAGCTGCTGCTTTCTGTTTTGCTGCTTCGATTGCTTTCTCTGCTGCTGCTGTAATTCCGGTTCCCTTTAATGCAGAAATTTCAACAACTTCGCATCCTAATTTCTTAGAAAGCTTGTCGATATGTATCTGGTCTCCGGATTTCTTTACCAAGTCCATCATGTTTACAGCCATGATAACCGGAATTCCCAGTTCCATTAACTGTGTAGAAAGATAAAGGTTTCTCTCGATGTTTGTTCCATCTACAATATTTAAGATTGCATCCGGACGCTCGTTAATCAGATAATTTCTTGCAACGACTTCTTCCAGTGTATATGGTGATAAGGAATAGATACCTGGTAAGTCCATGATTGTTACATCCTTATGACCTTTTAACTTTCCTTCTTTTTTCTCTACAGTTACGCCTGGCCAGTTACCTACGAACTGGTTAGAACCTGTCAGAGCATTAAATAATGTGGTTTTTCCACTGTTGGGATTTCCTGCTAATGCAATTTTAATCGCCATCTTTTTTACTCCTCTTTTCTTCTTTCTTTTATCATTTTTGAATTTCCTGCATAGAGCCTTTCTATGCTGTTAGTCCGATATTTCTTTTGTTAGTCGGGCTGTTTCAATGTTAGCTTAGCATTCCTTATGTTAGTATTTACTAACCTATGTGCAAAAAAAATTACTCTACTTCAATCATTTCTGCATCTGCTTTACGAAGAGAAAGCTCATAGCCTCTGACTGTCACCTCTACCGGATCACCCAGTGGAGCAACCTTCCTTACATAAACGTCCACGCCCTTGGTAATACCCATGTCCATGATACGTCTCTTTACCGGTCCCTCTCCGGACAGCTTTTTCACCTTTACGGTCTGACCGCAGGCTACTTCTTTTAATGTCTTCATAATTTCCTCCTTCTGGCTGTTACACCATAATCTTATTTGCCATGTCTTTTCCAATTGCTACTCTGGATTCTTTGACATTTACAATCATATTTCCATTTACCTCAGATACTACTGTTACTGTACCACCAGCAACAAAACCAAGATTCTCAAGAAATCTTCTTGTTTCTTCTTTACCGCCGACCTTCTTAATTACGTTCGGCTCTCCTTCTTTTACCATAGATAAAGGCATCATACTCTCCTCTTTTCTATTGTGCTATTGTTAATTTTTTCTCATTTCATTGGTTAGTATATTCTAACTATCATTAGTTGTCAAGAACGTTTTTGAGAATTTTTTATCATTAAGAAGCATTTTTTAGATTCACTTTATGATTTGATATGTTCGGCTTAATATGTTATACTTACCTAAATTCATGTATTATTATAGAAAAAAACGTTAATGGGGGTGTTGTTATATGGCAACAAATGAATCAGCAGAAAATTATCTTGAGACTATTCTTATGCTGAGCAAAAAGCTTCCTGTGGTTCGTTCTGTAGATATTGCCAATGAACTTGGCTTTAAAAAATCCAGTGTCAGCATAGCAATGAAGAATTTAAGAGAAAAGAATCATATTACGGTAACCGATTCCGGCTTCATCTATCTTACCGACTCCGGTCGTGAAATTGCAGAAATGATTTATGAACGTCACGAATTTCTTTCTACCTGGTTAGAAAGTCTTGGTGTACCAAAGGAAATCGCAACAGAAGATGCATGCAAAATGGAACATGTTATCAGTAAAGAAAGCTTTACCGCAATCAAAAAAGCTTTGAAGCAGTAATACTACTGCTCCAAAGCTTTTTCTTTGTCTACAAACATCATAATGAATGCCATGAACAACACGGCTGCACATATCAGAATTGCCTTTTCTGCCAATAATTTCACAAAAGCATTTCCAATAATCGCCCCTATTATAAACATCAGGATAATGCCATAATACAGCATTCCCTTAAACGCGGATTCTTTATTCTTCGTATAATGGAAATCACACCAGTTCTGTGTCCCGCTTCTTAAGTTTCCGATGCACATCGTGGTTGCAATTCCGTTTCCATGAATCTTCCGGAAGCTCTCCACCTGTATGCCACATGCCAGTGAAGTCAGACTGTTGGCTGCCAGATTCATGCTCTGTGGAAAAAAGCATACCACAAATAGTACCAGTGCTTCACACAATACTGAAAGCTGCCGCCAATGAAACAGGCTCTTATCTTTTGCATGTACCCGTACTACATCTGCCAATGCTATTCCCACCGCAAAGGCCAGCACCGGGAACAGATAATGCAATGCCATTCCCCAATTTCTCTCCGATAAATTGATTCCGAGCAATAACATATTTCCCGTCTGCGCATTAGCAAATACTCCATCCCTGCACATATAGGAATATGCATCCATAAATCCTCCAGCCAACGCCAGCACGATTCCAAGTTCTATTGATTCCGACATCTGTCTGGAACGCCTCATAATTATCATCCTCTCATCCTTGGTTTTCTTCTTATTATACTATGGATGTCAAGGGGTGGGATTCTCTTTCGAATTAACTTCTTTTTCCTTCTTCCGCAGTGCTTCCTTAAAGCCCTTCAGGGCATCGAAGGGCATAAACTGCTTGGCACGGTCTTCGATGTCCATTTTCTCTCTTCTCAGATTCTCTCTCTCATTCCAGCCGGATGCGGTTTCCTGCTGTCCGGCTCCCATGGTGTCTCTTCTATACGCCACTCTTATGCCCTCCAATCTGACCGTTTCGTTCTATTGTCGTTGCACTCTCTTCCAAATTCATTCCCTTTAAAATAGCATTCCTGCCGTAGCGCTGCTTGATGGAGATTGCTGCACGCTGTGCCTTCACATCCTTCTCTGTCTCTTCCGGATCTGAAAACAAATCAAATTGCTGATAATCTTCTGTCATTACGCCGGTATAAGTCAATGTAATCCGCCGGATATATGCTCCCGGTCTTACAATTCTCCGATAAAGCTGCTCTACATAAGACAGCAGCCGGCGGTTGGAGCTGGTTGCACTGCGCAGCGTTGTGCTTCCCTTCGCCGGTTCAAAGCATTTCTGATTGCTGTAACCGATTACCAGACTGATATGAGATGTTACAAGACCCTGGTCTACCAGATCAAGGCACAATAAATCTGCCATCTCTTTTACCACCAGTACACCTTCCTCATACTCATAATCCCGCGGCAGCACCTGACCGCTGGAAAAGGATGTATTCTTCGGCCGATATGCCTTGATGTCCGCTATCGTTACCGGTTCTCTTCCCCATGCGTGATCAATTAACAGCTCTGCATCTATGCCAAAAGACTTATATAATAAAGACTCTCTGGCATGGGCAATCTCTTCCATTGTGCAGATGCCCATATTCGATAGACGCTCTACCGTTCCACGCCCCACCCGCCAGAAATCAGTCAGCGGTTTATGTTTCCAGAGTTTCTCCCGGTAGCGTGCTTCATCCAGATAGGCAATCCGGTCTGTCTCATGCTTTGCCAGAATATCTAAAGCAACCTTTGCTAAATAGAGATTGGTTCCTACACCACAGGCAGCCGGAATCTTCGTGGTATCTAAGATATCCTGCATAATTTTTCTGCCCAGTTCCACTGCTGTCATCTGGTAGAGATGCAGATAATCCGTCACATCCAAAAATGCTTCATCAATGGAATAGACCTGAATATCTTCTTTTGCAATATATTTTAAATATACGCCATAGATTTCCGCTGCATAATCAATATATAGCTGCATACGGGGTGGTGCCATCTTATATGGAATTTCTTTGGGAATCTGAAAGACACGACACCGGTTGGGAACTCCCATCTGCTTTAACGCCGGTGATACGGCAAGACAGATGGTTTTCTCTGAGCGTTCCGGGTCTGCGACCACCAGCCTGGCAGTCAGCGGATCCCATCCCCGTTCCACGCACTCCACCGATGCATAAAAAGATTTTAAATCAATACATAAATAGATTTTATTTCCATTCATATCAATGCCTTTCAAGAACATTTGTTCTTGTTTTATATTAGCACATATGTTTGGATTTTACAAGAGGAATTCTTATACAGGATTTCCACTTTCTGCTTCTAATAATACGGTTCCAACCGGAAATGCTGTCCGGAAAATCTTTCTTACCAACGGACCTGCAATCAGAAGCTGAAACGGCAGTGCCATAATAAAATTCTTTGGAATATTGGTAAGCCAGATAATCAGAAGCATATTCCATGCTCCGCTTTTTACGCAGGCTTCCAGTCCACCGTATAAGGACATGAAAATTACCATCGGAACTACCATACAACAGGAAACTGCAATCACTTTTTTCGTTGTGCTGCTTTCCGGTTTTACCAGAAAACGAAATGCAAATCCCTTTGCAATTTTAGATACCAGAAGCCAATCCAGACACATTGCGCATACATATGCCAGCGGGAATCCCAGCCAGCCCTCTCTTATTACTTCCATATTCAGTGTTCCCATATGCAGTGCTACATTATACATACTCATCCATAACACCATGGTAAAACACATTAACACCGTATAAATCAAACTTTCTCTCTTATGCATTGGCATAATCATTACCTCCATTTTTCTTTCATTAAGTCGTAAAGCTACCTATTAGTTCAAAACGAAAGTGAAATCAGAAAAGAAAATTTACACGGTAACTTCCTTCTCTTCCGATTTCACTTTTATTTTATGCTTAGGAAATATTCTGTAACATCATCTCTGTCATTTGCAGAAATGCTTCCTTCTGCTCCGGTGTAAAATCCTTACACATTTCTTTTACAACCAGTGCTTCCTTCTTCGCAATCTCCTTATGAATTCCACGGGATTTCTCCGTACAGGATATTTTCTTATAACGCCGGTCATTCTCACTTGGTGCACAGATTAAAAATCCTTTTGCCTCAAGCCTTTTTATAATTCCCGTCATTGTCGGATGTGTCACCTGCTCGATATGTTCTAAGTCCTTCTGATTTACTTCTTCCACTCCATTATCTTCCATCAGACTGACTTCTCCTAATACCCGAAGCTGGACGGCAGTAATTCCGATTTCTTCTGCCCATTCATCCATTTTGCGACGGAATGCCCGGTCTATAATTGCAATCCGAAGTCCAAGCGGCATCTTCACTGCCATAATTTCACTCCTTTTAGGTAGCTTTGCTACTTATTATAAATGTTTTTCAAAAAATGTCAACCTCATTATTCCGTCCGGAGTGCTGTTACCGGGTCACTCTTCGATGCTTTCTTTGATGGGATCAGACCACCCAGAAGTGTCAAAAGGATACTGAGTAAAATCAGCACCAGTGCCGGAACTACCGGAAGCACCGCACTTACATCGGTTGTATTTGCAAGATTATGGATAATCGCATTGACCGGAATAATCAGAAGCAGCGTAAATCCGATTCCAATCAGTCCGGCACACAGTCCGATAATAAAGGTCTCTGCATTAAATACCTGTGAAACATTCCGCTTCGATGCTCCGATGGCTCTTAAGATTCCGATTTCTTTTCTTCGCTCTAACACACTGATATAAGTAATGACACCAATCATAATGGAAGATACCACCAGCGAAATTGCCACAAATGCAATCAGTACATATGTGATAATATCCACAATATCGGTTACGGAAGACATCAGCGTTCCTACCATATCGGTATAGGTTATCACCTGCTCGTCCCTGCCTTCCTTTTCCATGCGGTTATTGTATGCATCTAAAATTTCTACCACATGCTCCTTGCTTTCAAAATCCTTCGGATAAATATTAATTCCGCTTGGCACTGCAAAATCCACATAGCCTAATTTCTTTAAGTTATTCTCATAGGTTGTTCCGGTTGCAGAACCCATAGACATCAAAAGCTCTGTCAGTTCATCCTCATTCATATTAATCTGAAATGCATTTAAAAATGCTTCTTCATCCACCTGCATGCCGGATGCCATGGCACTTTGCAGCTTGTTTCCCATCTGTGTCACTGCCTGCTGCGTATACTGCTGTATTGCCGTCATCATCTGCTGCTGTACTGCGTCCACATTCATAACATTCGAAAGTCCGGCTGCAATTCTCTGCTGACCATCTGCTGTATTCAGATATGCCGCAAAAGAATCTCCCAATTTTGCCGGGTCAGGTAATCCATTATTCTGTGCATAAGTCTGATAACCTGCAAATAATTCAGAAGACAATTTCTGCATCTGCTCCTGCGTAATCTCAATATTTCCACTACCTGTAAATATCTCAGATGCCCACGCTGTTATGATTCCCTGGGCTTCCTCTGTCTGCAAATATTCTGCTAAGTACTCATCAAATTTCTCCGGGTCGGTATAACCATGGTCTATGACATACTGCTGATATCCACCCATAATCTGCTGGATGAGGCTCTGTATCTGCTCCGGTGTAATAGTTACCATGCCATTTGCGGTAATAATCTCTTTGATATTATCGGATAAAATTTTCCGGGCTTCTTCCGTATTTAAATAGTTCATAAAATACTGGGACAGATTCGAATAATCTGCCTGCGGATTATCCTTTGCATACTGCTGGTAGCCCTCTAAGAGACTGCCTGCAATTGCCTGCATTTCTTCCGCAGAAATTGACTGACCCATGGAAGAAGCATCCATGGAAAATTCTTCGGACAAATCGGCACTTCCCATATCCCCCATAGAATTTTCCAACCCGCTTAAGGCACTTTCATCAAAAGAAAATGCTTTTTCCAATGCTTCACTGTCTACGGTAAACAATGACTGCATATCAAATCCGTTTTCCTTATCTACCTCACCAAACACTTCATTGGTAAAGACATTTACGGATGGATTTGCAAGCTGCTGTTTTACTATCTCACTCTTTGCCGATTCCTCTGCCACATGCTTTGTCAGAGATTTTGGATATGCAATTCCTGTATTTAAGGATGCGGCATTACTTCCTTCTGCCGGCTGCACCACACCTACAATCGTAAGCTCTTCTCCATCTGCCACCAGTTGTTTCATAAAGTCTTCATTATCCGACTTATCCTTCCAGACCTGATACTCTTCATCATAAGTATAATAATCCGCACTGTTCACCAGTTTAAACTGGATTCCTACCAGATCCTTATAAGTATAAGTTCCAAAATCAGATGGTGTCTCAATATTTTCCTCACTGGCAAACTGCTGTATCATCTCGTCTAATTCCAGCGGGTCACGAAGACCTAATGTATACAGTAAAAAGTCACTAATTCCGCCATTGGAAGTAAGCACCACCACACACTCATTATAATTTTCCGGCCAGCGTCCTTCCTTAATATCATACTGCTTTTCATATAACTTACTGTTTTCCGGCATCTCATAAAAAACATCCGTGCTCATCATGGATGACATCAGACTATTGGAACCGGATGAAGATCCAAGACCTACTGCATCAAAAGATTTGTCCGGATTTACCTGACGTATCCCGTCTTCATTTTCCTTAAAAATCTGCGGACTGATATTATAAGTATACTCCACCGCTGTAGTATACTGCTCAATTCCACTGTCTCCTTCATCAAGATACTTTTTCAAAGCCTCCAGGTCATTAGATGCCATCGTGGAAAACATATTGGTTACCATCTTAATGACTTTTACTTTATCCCCGGAATTTTCTTTATCTGTTTTGGCATTTCCGTCATCACTTTCCGTATTCTTTTCAGAATCTGCCATTCCAAGACTCATGGATGCCAGACTGAATCCCGTACTCTGAATCTGCAGCGGATACTCGGATAAGGTCTCTTCCTCTACATTTTTGATGTATTTATTTACACCGGTAGAAAGAGATAATATCAGTGCAATGCCGATAATTCCAATAGAGCCTGCAAAGGAAGTCAGCAGGGTTCTTGCCTTTTTCGTTTTTAAATTATTAAAGCTTAAGGACAATGCCGTAAGAAATGACATGGAGGATTTTCCCATGTTTTTATGCTCCGGTTCCTTCAGCATTGCCTCATCCACTTCATAAGGATTGGAGTCAGCACGAATTTTTCCATCACTTAATCTAACAATTCTGGTAGCATACTGCTCTGCTAATTCCGGGTTATGGGTTACCATAACTACCAGCCGGTCTTTTGCCACTTCCTTCAGCAAATCCATGACCTGCACACTGGTGTCACTGTCTAATGCTCCCGTCGGTTCATCCGCCAGCAGAATATCCGGGTCATTGACCAAAGCTCTTGCAATGGCTACACGCTGCATCTGTCCACCGGACATCTGGCTTGGTTTCTTGTGTAACTGGTTTCCCAGTCCCACCTGTTCTAACACCGCAACGGCTCGTTTCTTCCGCTCTGCCTTACCGATACCGGAAATGGTCAATGCCAGTTCCACATTTGCAAGTACCGTCTGATGGGGAATCAGATTATAACTTTGAAACACAAAACCAATGGTATGGTTCCGGTAAGAATCCCAATCCCTGTCCTTGTATTTCTTCGTGGATATTCCATTGATAATCAAATCTCCGCTATCATAACGGTCGAGTCCTCCGATTATATTAAGCAATGTGGTCTTTCCCGAACCACTCGGCCCGAGGATTGCCACGAACTCATTATCTCTTAAATTTAAGCTGACATCATCCAGTGCCTTCTGCACCAGACTTCCGGTCTTATATTCCTTATAAATGTGTTGAATCTGAAGCATATGATATTCTCTCGTTTTCCATTTTTTATTTTTCTATTTTACTTTTTCTTTCTCACTCTGTTTTTTTATATTACCTTATTCCGAACATTTTTACATCTCACTTTCGAAAAATATCATGGTTTTCATAAAAATTTTAGAAAATGCATAACAAAGAGGACTCTGTTTTCTGACCTGCTGCCAGATTCCAGAATCCTCTTTTCTTTTTCTTTATCTTCTAATCAAATAATCCAATGTGATATTTTACCTTCCGGCAAATCTTCCATACCAGAAGTACCGGCATTGCCAGTACCAGATAAGCACAGGAAAGAATTCCTACTCCACCACCTAAGATTATCATAATCCAGATAAAAATATTCATTTCTTACACCTCGCATATTATTATTTTATGTATTTAATATGCGGGTGCCAATGCTTCCTTCTTTCCGTCCGCCTTCCGCTCAAACCTTGCTAACATCAGGCTCCTTAGTACATTATCGCCATGCTTCTTCCGGTTCCTCTGAATGCGTCCCATAAAAAGCTGTGGCAGTACCACCAACAGCAGCCAGAACAGCATTCCAATATTTCTCCTATGGTTCGCCAGTCTACCGCTGCAGCCTAGTGTCAATGCCGCAATGCCTGTATTCTGCATCTGCTCCTCTCTGGATAACATCTTATCCGGAGTATCTAAAAGACGGACATTCTTTAATTCTATGTAATTTACTGCAAAGGCTTCTTTCTCTGCCGGGGAAACCTGTTCTGTTCTGGTGGATGCGCCTGCAATGGCTACCAGAAACAGGATGCTCCACAGCAGTGCCAAATGCCTGATTATCTTTTTCCGATACATCTGTCTCATTCCTTACCTTGTGATTAAACTTAGTATATGTCGCAGGACAGCTTCCGTCAAGAGTTGATGCAGCCAGATGGGCTAAGGACAGAGAGAAAAATACAAGCACAAATTTGCCGCCGGTGTCCGGGAAGAAGCAAGCTGCTAAAATGCGACCGTTCTAAGAAAGTGTTTTTTCTTTCTATATTAAAATAGTCTTTCCAATGTTTGACATCTCGCCCCGTCTGTCCGTCGGAGTACGGATGCATTATCGGAATCTGCACAAGGGCTCTTAGAATTTCGTCTGTAACCGGCAACACTGGCACAGGGATGTGCCAGTGAGGCGCAATTGAACACGGATGTAAATTTGCGCCGGTTGCCAGCCGAAATCAAACACAATATCGAAATTCTTATGTGCCCTTGCAGATTCCAGTTCGCATCCGCTTCCGACAGACAGATGGGGTGAGCAGTCAAAGCAGCGGAAAGACAATTTATTATCAGAAAAAACACTTTCAAGAACGATAACGCATTTCATCAAAAACTTCTTCCCGGACACCGGCGCAAATTTGGCTTATTTTTTTAACTCTCTCACTCCTCTGACCATCTGGATGACAACGGTCGGAAGTGCTGCCAGCAGAATAATCTCAATCACAGCAGGACAGGACAATGATTCTACTGAAAATAACCCCCGCAGCGGCGGTACAAAAAGCACCAGTCCCAGCAGCACGCTTCCGGACACAAATGCAAGGATACTGTATGGATTTCCGGTAAAGCCCAATGCAAAAATGGTCTTGTTTCCACGACAGTTAAATCCATGGAAAAGACGTGCCAATGTCAGTGTTGCAAATGCCATAGTGGATGCCATTGCCGCACCTTTTCCATTTCCGATATAAAATGCTGCCATGGTGGATGCCGCAATGCATAAGCCCTGCAACATAATTCGCCGGAATGTCTCTCCAGATAAAATTCCTTCCGATGCCTGCCTTGGTTTTTCTTCCAATAAACTTGCATCCTGCGGTTCCACGCCAATGGCAATTGCCGGAAGGGAATCTGTCAGCAGGTTAATAAACAGTAAATGCACCGGAGCAAATGGAACCGGAAGCCCCAAAAGGGATGTATACAATACAGATAAAATTCCTGCCATGTTGCCGGAAAGTAAAAATAAAATAGCATTTTTTATATTACGGTAAATGTTTCTTCCGTTCGTTACTGCTTTAATAATCGTAGCAAAGTTATCATCTGTTAATATCATGGCTGCCGCATCCTTTGCCACTTCCGTTCCGGTTATTCCCATGGCTACTCCGATGTCTGCCTGCTTTAATGCCGGTGCATCATTTACACCGTCTCCGGTCATGGAAACGATATTGCCCCTCTTCTGCCAGGCTTTTACAATCCGTATCTTATGCTCCGGTGACACTCTCGCATAAACAGATATTTTATCAATCTTTTCTTCCAGTTCTTTTTCCGGGCAGGCATCCAGCTCTGTTCCGGTTAATGCCAGGTCCCCCTCTTCATAGATTCCAATACGCTTTGCAATCGCAACGGCTGTGATTTTGTGATCTCCGGTAATCATTACGGTGCGGATTCCCGCCCGCTTCGCATCTGCTACTGCCTGTATGGATTCTTCCCTTGGCGGGTCTGCCATGGCAGCTAATCCTAAAAAGGTAAGTCCATTTTCCTTTTCCACCGTCAGTTCTCCCCCGGACTTCTTACATGCAAATGCCAGTACCCTGAGTCCATTTTCAGAAAAATGCTGATTCTGCTTCTGGATTTTTGCGATTTCTACATTATCCATCGGTCTTATCTCTTCTTCATATGCCACATTTATGCAACGGTTTAAAAGGACATCTACTGCTCCTTTTGTAAAAATAATTTCTTCTTCGCCACGCAGCCGGTATTTACTGCTCATGCATTTCCGTTCAGAATCAAATGGAATTTCTTCTAATCTCGGAATCATATTTCGAATCGTTTCTTCCTGTATGGTAAGCTGCCCTACATTTTCCGTTCTGTCCTGATTCAGGCGGACTTCGTGGAACATTTCCAACAGGGCAGACTCTGTCGGATCTCCCAGTACTTTTCCATCCGTTATGCTGGCATCATTATTTAAAATAGCATTGTATAAAAAAAGCCTTTGCAGGCTGGACTCCAAGGTCATCTCATCCGGTTTACAAGTCATACCATTCAGATAAACCTCTTCCACATGCATCTTATTCTGTGTCAGTGTTCCCGTCTTATCGGAGCAGATTACCGATACACAGCCTAAGCTTTCCACAGCTTTTAATTCTTTGACAATGGCGTGCTCCTTTGCCATTCTCCTGCTTCCCATTGCCTGCACAATTGTAACAATGGATCCTAATGCTTCCGGTATTGCCGCTACTGCCAGTGCAACAGCAAACATCATGGCATCAATGACCGGCATCTTCCGGTAAATGCCAAGGCAAAAGACCAGTGCACAGATTGCCATAATCAGTATTGCCAGCTTTTTGCTGAAAGAATCAAGACTTATCTGAAGCGGAGTCTTCCGCTCCTTCGTCTGATTCATCAACCCAGCAATCTTTCCTAATTCCGTCTCCATTCCTGTTGCTGTTACAAGTACCTCCGCTCTTCCATATGTTACAAAGCTTCCGGAAAATACCATATTTTTCCGGTCTGCCAACGGTACTTCTTCCGGCAATACTTCTTCATTCTTTTCTACATTGACAGACTCTCCTGTCAGTGAGCCTTCATTGACCTGCAGGGAATAATTGCGAAGAATTCTTCCGTCTGCCACAATCATGTCCCCTGCTTCTAAGATTACATAATCCCCGGGCACAATCTCTTTGGATGCAATCTCCTGACGTTTTCCATCCCGGATAACCCGGGCCGCTGGTGCCGCCAAATCCTTCAAACTATCCAGTGATTTTTCTGCCTTCCTATACTGTATCGTACCAAGAACAGCATTCATAAGCAATACCAGAAAAATTACGATGGTACTCTCGGTATTTCCGGAAAACATGGAAATAATTGCTGCAATAATCAGGATTATTACCATCAAGTCACAAAACTGGCTTAAAAACACCTGCAGCAGACTCTTATGTCTGCCCTCGCTCAGCCGGTTTTCGCCTGTCTCTTTTCGTATTCTTTCTACTTCTTCTTCTGTTAATCCTTTTTCCCGAAAGCCAAACATTTCTTCCAACTGCTCTTTCGTACAATTCCAATATGCTTTCATATACGCTTAACCTCCTGCTTTTTATGTTACCGGGTATCAACTATGCGCAACAAAGAATGTGCCTTGGCACATTCTCGCGCCTGCGGCGGTCGCTTGCGACATCTACCTTATACGCCGCAGTGTGCATCCTCGCGGAGCGTTTTTTACTTTACAGGAAAGCAATTTCCTGTAAAGCAAAAAAGGAACGAGCACTTTTACCGCATCAAAATAATACGGTAAAAGTCTCGTTCCTCTGCAGTGTATATTCCGGTTATCCCTCTTCAGATAACGTGATGACGAAAAATACAACACCGGCTATCCGGTGCGAACTACTCCCTGATACGTCATCATCATAACATATACCTTTTTTCTCCGTCAATGCCTATTTTTCTGACTCTTCCCAGTAACAATAGGTATCCTTTCCTTTATGCTTTGCTGTATACAAAGCTTTATCTGCCTGCCTGATACTATCTTCATAGTTATAGCTGTCTTTTCTAATCAGGGTGATTCCAACACTACAGGATACCGGAGTCGGAAGCTTCTCCCGCAGCTGTTCCTGCATCCGTGCGAGTCTCTTATCCAAGGTTTTCTTTGAGCCAAATCCTTTAAACAATACTACAAATTCATCCCCACCAAGTCTTCCTATATAATCGGTACGGCGGAAGCTTTCATGAATGGTATCCACAAAAGTACGCAATACTTTATCTCCATATGGATGTCCCTTGGTATCGTTAATCTGTTTAAAATTATCAATATCCAATATAAGAAGTGCACACACTTCCCCTTTCTTTGCTTCTTCTAATACATAATGGCTGGTATATTGTTCAAATATCCGCCGGTTCAGTACGTTCGTCAACGGATCGGTATTGGCTGCACGCTCTTGTTCCTGCTGACGGCGTTTCTGTCCATCTATATCCTTAAGATACAGCAGTGCATACATATTTTCTGTTACCTGCTCCTGAAATACATGTACGGTAAGCTCCATCCAGTGGTAACTTCCTCTTGCCATCCTTCTGCGAAGCTGATAATTCACAGTAGCCGTTCCACTGTTATAATTATAAACCATCTTTTCCTGCTCTAATACATCATAGCATCCAACCTGGTCTTCCTCTAATACCAGTTCATCAATATGACGGTTGAAAACCTTCATATAATTTAATGCTTCCCGCTCGCCCTCTGCTACGTAATCTTTCCAGAGTCCACCACTGCTTTGAATCTTACCATTACTCAGGTCTACCTCAGCATATGCCACGGTCTCCGACAGCATTGCCTGATAAAAGTCCTCTCTCTGTAAATATTTTAACTGGATATTCTGATGATCTTCAATCTGATAAATAGTAACTATCCTCAAATTTTCATCCTGTTTCTGGTCTCCAATTTTACAGATATCCAGACGGAACCATTCAAACTCATCCTGTTTGTTTTTTAAAAGAATTTCTAATACCTGATCCTCTTTTCCATATTCTACGCCGGTAAATGCTGCATGAAATACATCCCGGAAATGAGGATGTACCATTCCATCCTCCCAGCTTTCCGGAAATCCAACCTCTTTTAGCTGATTGCCCTTTAACATAGAACGATTTGTATGGAAATAAATGGTATGTTTCTTCTCATTATATTCCATACGTTCATATTCCTGACTCTTTAAAAATTTTTTCCGAATCATATCATTATTAATGCGATGATATCCTTTTAATGTATAGACACCATTTTCCTGATGACCAAGCACTCCAACGCAGCGTACTGTCACTTTTCCACGTTCCGGATGATTCCAGGTATATTCCATCTCGATAATCTTTTCGGTTGTAATAATATCATGTAATGCATTCTGTACATAATCGTAATAACCATCACTAATGTTATCATACCAGAACCTGAAATATTCCTCGCTGTTCATAATGTCGTCTATGCCCAGAATGCTGCGCATGCTCTTATCCACATACAGACGGTTCTTTCCATTGACAGTATCCAGTTCCAGCGTCCACAGTCCCAGTTTTACAGACTGTAATATATTTTCCTCCTTCAGCATACCCGTCATACGGGCTATCATCTCACTCTTTACATCCATCATTCCGTCACGAATCAGTATATTTGAAATAAAAGGACGTATTCTGGCAAGAAAAGTCTTATCATTTGGGCGGTATTTCGGATTATCCACACCAATAAATCCAAATAAATGACCTTCATTTAACAATGGAAGAAGCATCAGCCTGCGTATTTCCTGATGCACTAATATTTTCCACAAATCCGGTGCTGACTCCCGATACATATCCACATCTTTGATAATAACCGGTCTGTCTTCCTTCAGACTGCCAATCACCAGTTTTACCCAGTCACCCGGTACCGATGCCAGATAAAGCTGCTGGCTCTGAATCTCATTTTCACACCACTCACAGACATTACTCCAGCTATCTGCCTCTTTGGAATATAAAAAGATATAGCTGCGGTCTGCCTGATAAAATTCCCCGGTATGATGAAGAAGTTCACTGATGATATCAGCTTCATTTTCTTTTTCTTTCGCCTCTTCCAAGGCTTTCACAATGCCCTTTTCCACTTCTAACTGTTCTTCCAGCCTGCTCACGGAAATATTGATGGTATTCATGTCAATACCTATCTGAAGGCGGGCTGCCTTATTGCCCCAGTTTACTAATTTATCTTTCATCAACATCTGGGTTCCTAAGAATTCATTATTTGCATATCTGGACAAAAACTTCTTATGCTTTAATTTTGCCGTATTACAATCTGGGCACGGTTCTTCCCTGCCCTCTAATACCTGATAACATTTCTTGCCGGCATAATCACTGACGCCGCTGATTCGTTGTCCGGCAGAGTTCATATAATATAACTCATAGCTTTCCACATCTAAGACATAGACCATCTCTTCTAACTGGTCTAATATTGCTTTATAATCGGTACCGTCTCCTGCTTCCGGCAGAATCACTGTACTATTCCCGCAATCTTCCTGCCACCGTTCTTCCTCTACATGTCCAAAAATATACTGTTTTTCAAACAGTTCTTCTTCAATCGGTTTACTGAAATAGAACCCCTGTAAAACTTCAGGTGCGAGCTCTGCAAGTGTCTGTAATTCCTCCGGTGTTTCTACCCCTTCACATACTACCCGGATCTGTGCACTTCTTGCCAGTTCAAAAATATTACGAAGAAGCCGGTAATTGTATGCACTCATATTAATCCGGCTGACAAAGCAACGGTCAATTTTAATCTCATCAATTGCCAGACTCTTAAGATAACTTAAGCTGGAATATCCGGTTCCAAAATCATCCATGGAAATCTGTATACCACGCTTGCCCCACTGATAAAATAACTGATTGTATTTGGTATAATCCTGTAACTGCATGCTTTCTGTCAGTTCCAGAATAATAGCTTCTCCGGGAATTCCTTCCTGTTCTAATAAATCATAAATGTACTGGCTTAAATCCGGCTGCTGTAACTGTATATAAGAAAGATTGATGCTCATGCGGAATTCCGGATTATAACGCCGCCACTTTGCACACTGGGCAATGGCTTCCTTCAATACCCATTTTCCCACCTGCACAATCATTCCGCTCTGCTCTAATATTCCAATAAAAAGATTTGGTGACACCACCCCATGATATTTTGAGCGGAAACGGAGCAATGCCTCTGCTCCCACTACTTCATAATTACTCATCCCAATCTGTGGCTGGAAGAGAAGATAAAATCCATCACACTGGTTGCGGATACTCTTTCTGATTTCTTCTGTTAAGTCAATAACCGACAACTGTTTCTCATAATCTTCTGCTGAGAAAAGAATCAACCGGTTCTTACCGCTCTTCTTGGCACGGTCCAGGGAACTTTCCGCATAGTTAAACAATGTATTGGCATCCTTGATTCCGGACATCGGATAGCAGACTGCACCTGCTGAAAAGGTACAGTTCTCCATCATCTTCATCTGTATATTCTGGTATACCTCACGCACAGCCTCCATATCATATCCCACAAAATTAACTGCAAACCGGTCACCATCCAGACGATAAATTTTTATATTTTCATCAATACTATTTTCCAGAAGTGCCGCAATCCTCTTTAAAATAAAATTACCATGGCCTCTTCCATATTTCGTATTGATATTTTTAAAATTATCCACACCAAGGACAAGTAAAACACCTTCTTTTCTGCTATTCAGCATTTCATCCAGATGTTCCATTAATTTAGTACTATTAAAAAGTCCGGTAAGTGAATCTGTCTTTCCCAAAAGGACAGTATCTGATGTTCTTCCCACCATTACATAAGGGATTCCATCCTCATCCAGTTCAGCTTTTCCACGACAGCTGATCCAGACCAGATTGCTGTTTCTGTCTACCAGCCGGTATTCCAGATCATGTATCAGGCTTCTTCCAGAGCAGATAGATTCCATATCATTAACCCATTGCTTTAAGTCTCTTCCATATACAATATCTTTCCAGTCATCTATGCCGCAGCTGTTGTTTTCATCCATGCGCAATGCATATCTCTTTGATATATCATTGCTGGCGAAATAAAATTTACCCTCTTTTAAATCTGCCAGAAATAAATAATCATCGGTACTTTCACTTAATAACTGCAGAGTCTGGTAGCATTCTGCAAATCCTTTTTTTCCTTTAAACAATTCATCCAGCGTATTCTTCTCCTGCATAGCCCCTCCAAAAAATATATATTTTTCTGTCTATACATTCCTTCCTGCATTTTTTAATTGTACATCAAATTATCGTTTTTTACAATATTTATTCAGAAAAGTGTCATAAAAGTACAACCGTATTCATCCGGCATCCGATGGCAGACTGTCCGCTGCACACAATACACCCCAGCCCAGCCTTGGATTTGGGAAAAAGGAATATCCCGGCAGTGGTCTTGCTCCCCGGATGAGATATGCTTTTATTTTTTCCCCATATAAAAAAGCATCATGTTTCTCTACAATTCCCCATTGCATAAAAAGTGCTGCCGTCCCGGTTACAAATGGCGTTGCCATTGAAGTTCCGCTTCGTACGGTATAACCGCCACCCGGTGAACAGGATTCAATGTCCACCCCTGGCGCACAGATGTCCGGTTTCACCTGATTGGTCTCTCTGGTGAAACCTCTCCCGGAAAAGGCTGCCACCTGATTATATCTTGCATCATAGGCTCCCACCGAAATTGCCTTATAGGCAGTGGATGGAATTGTAAGCGTTGTCTCTTCTGTAGGATATAAAAATCCGGTTGCTTCTCCGATGACCGCAAGGGAAGGCAGCCACATATTATAGGCTCCGGTTACAATCTTTTCCGGTATCAGCGTTATCTTATAGATTCCGCTGTCGATATAATTTTCCACCGGAAGAAAATCAAAATAGATTTCCTGAAAAGGACTGAAAGGGCTTGGTTCTCCAAAATATAATAAAACCTGCGTTCCTTCGATAGTAAATCTCTGGGGACCCTGCTGCTGCCGGATAATCCCCACCTGCTCGTGTCAACCCCAGACCAAAAAAAAATTGATTTTTTGTACCCTCAAATATCACTTCCCATTATACCTGCTATTGCAGTATATTGAAAGCAATATTTATACTTGCAGAAGAAAGGAGTGCCACATTTTCTCGGCACTCCAAACTCTGTAACCATCCATCTTACTTGAAAAATGGATCATCTGTATTCCATACAATCTCTATATTGT
>OLIW01000955.1_pt1 | contig 28591 bp, 35 predicted proteins | sample 1601321 | NCBI WGS metagenome assembly OLIW01 (sample SAMEA2452114, study PRJEB22498) | human gut metagenome
TTATATAAAGGTTTATGGGTAACCTTTTAAAAACCTAAATATATTATACAAGGAGCAATTTATGGTACAAGAACTTGCATATTCTATTCATTTAGGTAGTGATAAAAATAGATCTAAAGTAGCAAAAAAAGTTGCAAAAGGAAATGGCTCAAGTACAACATCATTTAGTAATAATGCAATTCAAAATGCACAACAATTGTCAAAAGTTAATAAGCATAACTTACGAGATTATGACCATAAAACAGATGATATTCAAGTTGTATATGGTACAAATGATTTATATAAAGATGTTCAAAATCTGTATCAAAAGGAATTTTTACAAGCACAATTAGAATATGATAATAAGCAAACAAGAGCAGACAGAAAAATAGGAGATTATTTTAATCATATATCAAAAGATAGTAAGCATGATTTAGCTTGTGAATTAATAATTGAACTTGGAGATATGGATTTTTGGAATGATAAAACAATGGACTATAAAAAACAAATGACAGAAGTATATAAGGATCAAATTTATAAATTAATGGCAGTTGTACCAGATTTTAAAGTGGCAAATGCAATAGTACATTATGATGAAACATCTCCACATATGCATTTAGTTGGAATACCTGTAAAAGATGGATATAAGAATGGAATGAAGAAACAAGTTGCAAAATCAAAGATATTTACAAAAGAGTCTTTAAAAACTTTACAAGATAAAATGAGAGCATATTGTATTGAAAAGTTTAATGAAGTTTATGTGCAAAAGGCAACTCTAAAGAAAAAGCAAAAGGGTAGAAATAAAGATATTCATGTTAATGAAATGGATGGTTATAGAGAATTAAAAAAAGAGCAAGAGAAGAATGCAAAAAAATTAAAAGAAGCTAATAACAAGAGTGATAAGCTAAATTATAAGACAGAAGAAATAAATAATATATTAGACAATTTAAAACCATCAACATTTAATAAGAATAATAAGCAAATTTCAAATGAAGATGTTGAAAAAATTAAGAATTACGCTAAAGAAGTAGAAAACACTACTAAAAGTATAAAAGGTGTAAATAATTTAAATGTTATTATTGATAATATTGAAAAGAATTATAAAGACTTAGTAAATGATAGAGATAGTTTATATTATAGTAATAACGAGAAAGATACTATTATTGCTAATTTAAAAGAAGAAATTGAATTTAAAAATAAAAAAATTAATAAATTAGAGTTGGCACTAGATAAAGTAAAAACTGAATTAAGTAGATTTAAGGACTTTTGGAGAAGATTAATTAAAAGATTTCAAATTAAAATAATGGATGAAAAATTTGAGGATATTCCAGAAGAAAAAAGAAATTATACAATAGTTGCAGAAGATTTAGAAAGAAGCGGAATATTTGATGACAATGATGCAGAAATAGTAAAAAATCCAAGAAGAAAGATACTTACTAAAGAAGAACTAAACGAAATACAGGCTAAAAAAGGGAAAAATAAGAATGATTATAATTTGAATTAAGGAGGGAAAATGTTTAATAGAGAAGAATATATAATAAGTTTAATAAAAGATATGAATATAATAGATAAACTTAAATTAGGAATTGCATTTTTTTCAAGTTCATATATAAATACAAAGTTTAATAAGAAAGAACTGTTTGAAAAGATGGATAATAAACTAAAAAATATTGATAAAACTTACATTATGAGTTTTTCTGGAATATACAATAATACATTGGTTATGTTTGTGATGTCAAAAGTAATGGAATTTACAAAAGAAGAACAAAACAGGATAGCTATATATTTGGTAAATAGCATTTAAAGTAAAAAATATAAAAAAAATCTTGACTTTTTTAAAAAATCTTCATATAATAAAATTGCTTGTAAGCGATTTTGCTTATTTAAGTTACCAGTATCTGATTTTATAGATGTGGAATAAAGGAAAGTAGATATTAATTAGTTAAGTGCATTATTACATATATTAAAATAAATTTAAACATTCCTTATTCTTGTTTTATAAAACAGAAATATGAAAGGAGTGTTTTTTTATGGTAATTTTAAGATTTCAAGCTAAAAGCTTTAAAAAAATGGAGGATCCAACATCAAGAGAAAGTGAAAGAACAAAATATGTTTGCTATGCTCAAGCTAAAACTATACCACTTCAGTTGAATGAGTGGATGCAAACAAACCCTAGAGAGCAAAAGATGACAACTAATGTAGCTAAAAACATTAGAGAGAGTTTAATAGAAAATGAAAATTTTCATGAATTGAATAGAGGAATTGTATTATCTGTAGATAAAGTTAATTATGATAACAAAACAGGCACTGTAGAAATTCAATTAGATGATCCACAAGTACATGGAAATATTGATGGGGGGCATACATTAAGGGCAATTTTCGAATTGAATGAAAAACAATTAATGGATGAAGAAAGATATGTTTTTATGGAGATTTTTACAGGAATAGAATCACCTGTTGAATTAGCTTCTGCTAGGAATACATCTGTTCAAGTGGATTTAAAATCAATAGAAGAATTACAGAAGAGCTTTGAAACATTAAAAGATATAATGAAGGACTTAAAATTTAGTAATAGGATTGCATATAAAATGAATGAACACTATAATGAGGATATAAATCCAATAGATGTTAGAGAAATCTTAGCTTTAATAACAATGTTCAGTCAAACATTGTATCCTTATAAAAATATTGATGGAACACTTAATGACCAACAACCAATACAATGTTATACAGGAAAAGAAGCAACATTAAAAAGATTTGTGAATCTAGATAAAATAGATAGAGATAAAATGCTTAATAATATGAGAAAAATTATTCCAGATATATTTAGAATATGGGAATACATTGAAACCCAATATGCAGAATTATCAATTAAGGCTGGAAAAAGATATACTAGTAGAAAATATTCTAAATATAATGAAAGAGAAATAGTATCTAGATCTAGTTTTGAAGAAAAACCAATGCATTATATTGTACCTAAAGGAATGATATATCCAATTGTAGGAGCTTTCAGAGCCCTAATAAAAATAGATCCCAAAACTAATGAATATAGTTGGACAAAGAATATAGATTTAATGTTAGATAAAATGTCTTCTAAACTAGTTGGTATTGTTTTAGATGAAAAAACGGATAATCCAGATGTAATAGGAAAAAATGCAAATTTATGGAGTAATTTATTTAAAGAAATTTATATTGAAGGATATTTAATATAAAAATATTGAAAAAAGAGGAGAAAAAATGAGTGTACCAGAATTTCAAAGTTTTATGCTTCCAATTTTAAAATTATTTGAAGATAAAAAGATACATACAATAAAGGAATGCAAAGAAATTGTAATTAAGTATTTTTCTTTAAATGAGGAAGGTATAAAAATTTTAGTACCAAGTGGTAAACAAACATTAGTTGAAAATAGAGTATATTGGTCTTTAACTTATTTAAAAAAATCTGTATTAATAGAGAGCATTAATAGAGGAGAATATAGGATAACAGATAGAGGTTTAAAGTTATTAAATACTAAACCTGAAAGAATAGATAAAAAATTATTGTCTCAATATAGAGAATACAGAATTTTTAGTAATCAAGATGAAAAAGAAGAAACATTTATAAAAACTAATGAATTACAAGCTAGTGAAGTTATTACACCAGAAGAAAATATTGACCAAATATATAAGAAGATAAATGATCAATTAGCAGAAGATTTATTAGAAATAATTCTTGAAAAAGATGGTTATTATTTTGAAAGATTAGTTATGGATGTACTTATAAAAATGGGATATGGCAATTTTAGAAACGAAGCAAAAGAAATTACAAAAAAATCAAATGATGGTGGTATCGATGGAATAATAAATCAAGATAAACTTGGATTAGATAAAATTTATATACAAGCGAAAAGATGGAAAGATGGGGTTGTTGGCAGACCAGAACTTCAAAAATTTGTTGGTGCACTATCTGAAAGACAAGCAATAAAAGGTATATTCATAACTACATCAGATTTTACAAAAGAAGCGAAAGAGTATGTAGAAAAAGTATCTCAAAATATTATTTTAATAAATGGAAATATGTTATCAAAACTTATGATCGAATATAATGTAGGAGTACAGATAAATTATACATATGAAATAAAGAAAATAGATAATGACTATTTTGAAATGATCTAATGTTAAAACAATAATAATATATTGGTTAAACAGATTAAAATATGATATGGTTGTTATTGAGAATTGGAGGAGCAAAATGGAGTTAATAAGACCTTTTGTAAAATGGGCTGGAGGAAAAGGCGGATTAATTTCACAGTTAAAAAACTTTTACCCATTTGATTTAGAGAATGGAGTTATAGAGAAATATGTAGAACCATTTATAGGCGGTGGCGCAGTTTTAATAGATATATTACAAAAATATGATGTAAAAGAAGCTTATGCATTTGATATAAATAAAGACTTAATAAATTGTTATAATGTAATAAAAAACAATGTAGAAGATTTAATTGAAGAATTAGATAAAAAAGAAAAAGAATTTTTAAAATTAGAAACAGACGATAGAACAGCTTATTTTTATGATATAAGAAATAAATACAATTCTTATAAACTAGAAAAAGTAATTGATGTAAAAAGAGCTTCTGAATTTATATTCTTGAATAGGACATGTTTTAACGGTTTATATAGAGTTAATAAAAGTGGAAAATTTAATGTACCTTGTGGTAAATATAAAAATCCTACAATATGTGATTCTAAAAATTTAAGAAACTTGTCTAAACTAATTCAAAATGTAATATTTGAATATGGTGATTACAAAAAGAGCAGTGAATATGTTGATGATAAAACATTTGTATATTTTGATCCACCATATAGACCTTTATCTATTACATCTGGATTTACTTCATATACAAAAGAAGACTTTAATGATGAAAATCAAAAAGAGCTTGCTAAATATTATTGTGAATTAAATAATAAAAAAGCAAAATTAATGTTAAGTAATTCAAATCCTAAAAATACAAACAAAGAAGATACATTTTTTGAAGATATTTACAAAGGATTTAATATAAATGAAGTTTCAGCAAAGAGAATGATAAATTCAAACAGTAAAGGAAGAGGAGAAATTTCAGAATTACTTATAACAAATTACAAGGAGACAATAGAATGTACAGAGGAAAATTCTATTATGAAGATGGTAGCTTCAAATTAATTGAGAGTGATACATTTAAAACATTGAAAAAATTTGAAACTAAAATTTTTGATATGATTTTTGCTGATCCACCATATTTTTTATCAAGTAATGGAATTACTTGTAGTGGTGGAAAAATGGTTAGTGTAAATAAAGGACAGTGGGATAGAAGTTTAAGTATATCTGAAAAACATAAATTTAATAGAACTTGGATTAAAGAGTGTTATAGAATATTAAAAGATAATGGAACAATATGGATTAGTGGAACTTTACACAATATCTATTCGATAGGAATGGCTCTTGAAGAAGAAGGATTTAAAATTATAAACAATATAACTTGGCAAAAGACTAATCCTCCACCTAATTTAGCTTGTAAAACTTTTACACATTCAACAGAAACAATTTTGTGGGCAAGAAAAGATTTGAAGAATGTAAAATATACATTTAATTATGATGTAATGAAACAAATGAATGGTAATAAACAAATGAAAGATGTTTGGACAACTTCTATAACAAAACCATCAGAAAAAAAGCAAGGAAAACATCCAACACAAAAACCTTTGGAACTTTTAGAAAGAATAATTTTAGCATCGACTAATGAAAATGATTTAATTTTAGATCCTTTTTGTGGTAGTAGTACAACTGGAATAGCGGCAAATAAATTAAATAGAAGATACATAGGAATAGATAATTCAAAAGATTATTTAGATTTATCGATAAGAAGATATGAAGAATTAAAGGAGGATTTATTATGAAAAGAGATTTTGCACAATGGCTACTAACTTTTACAGATAGTATTGCAAATTATAAATATTACATAGATTTTGAAACGATATATAAGAATGCTGAAATATATAAAATAGAACTAAATATGTTAAATTCTTTAATTGGAAGTAAAAATATAGAAAAAGAATTTGAAGATTTAGTAAAAAAATATCCTGAAGTTTTAAAATGTATACCTATATTATTAGCAGTCAGACAGTATGAAATAATTGTTTTGGATGATGATGGAAATAAATTTGAATATAATTTTAAGAAAATGAATTACAATATAGAGCAATATAAAGTGTTTATGCGAGAAACAGGTTTATTTGAATTATTAGAAAATCATCTAGTAAATAATTTATATGATTATGTTTTAGGTGTTGAATCTGGTCTAAATTCCAATGCTAGAAAAAATCGTGGTGGACATTTAATGGAAAATTTAGTTGAAAAATTTATTCAAAAAGCAGGTTTTAAGAAGAATGAAACATATTTTAAAGAAATGTACTTACAGGATATAGAAAATAAATGGAAACTAGATATGTCTTTTATAAGTAATAAAAATCAAGCAACTAAACGATTTGATTATGTAATAAAAACTGATAATTGTATTTATGGGATAGAAACTAACTTTTATGCTGCTGGTGGTTCAAAACTTAATGAAACAGCAAGAAGTTATAAAATGATAGCAGAAGAGGCAGATAAGGTTGTAGGATTTGAATTTGTATGGTTTACAGATGGAATGGGATGGATATCAGCTAGAAATAACTTAAGAGAAACATTTGATAGTATGGATAATATTTATAATATTCATGATATGAAGAATGGAATAATGAAAGAAATATTTAAATAGGAAGTGATTATTATGCCGTTAAGAAATATTTTATATGTGGATATAAATGCATTAGATAATTATATTTCTCAGATTGATGGTTATACATATGAAGAAGAAACCATTGTGGAAAGTAGTTCAAATATAAAAGATGGAAAGATAGGAGTTGGTATTTCAAAAGTATCTGCTGAAGGAAAAGCAGGAAAAGAAAGAGCAGAAACACATACACGAAATGCAAAAGTTACAGATGCTAGTAAATTAGATAAAGTAATTAAGTATTTAAGAAAAGATAATGAGCTGAAATTTTTTGAGGGGTTAAATGAAAATGAATGGGCTGAGTTATATAGAGAAGATTTTATTGAAGCTCTGGTCACACCAAGATTTTCGAAACTAGGAGAACTATCATTAGTTGCTAAAAAATTACAAGAATTATCAAATAACTTTCAAGAATTTTTTGATACACCTATTATAGATAAAAAAAGTGAGAAAGCAATATCAGGACTAAGGAAAATTGGCAATATAAATTCAAATAGATTAACTTGTGTATTTGAATTTGAAGATAAGAATTATCCATTAGTTGCTTATTTAAATGAAAATAATTTATTAATTCCTAAAGAGAATTTTAACAATCAAGTTACAATTTTATGCAAAATTCAAAAAAAAATTTATAAAGGAGAGAAAATTGAACTAGATGAGGTTTTTGAAGACTTTAAATCATTAAAATTAAATAGAGAACAGAGAAGAAAAATGCCTCAAAATTTATCAAATCCAAATGAAATAAAAGATGTAGTAAAAGGACCTGCTTTAGTAGTCATACCAGTTGCTATTTATCAATAAATATGTAATAAAAAAATAATAAAGAGAGGTTTTTTATGATATTAAGAGGAAATATAAAAAAACTTATAAAAAAATCAAGAGAAGCTGCTATTTTAGCAGTTTCAAATTATAATAGCCCTCAACTGGAATTTAAAACATATTCTTATGTTGTTAATATGACGATAGCATGGACTTCTTTATTTCATGCTATATTTGAAAAAAGAGGAATAAAATATTTTTATAAAAAGAACCAAAAAAAGTTAGAATATGAAAAAGTTGATGGAGAATATAAAGCTTGGGAATTAGCTGAATGTTGTAAGGAATTTTATGGAAATATAAATTCACCAGAAAGAGCTAATCTTAATACTATAATTAAAATAAGAAATAAAGTAGAGCATAGATTTCTACCTGAGATTGATTCAAGTTTTTTTGGAGAATGTCAATCCTGTCTTTTTAATTATGAAAAATTACTAATAAAGGAATTTGGTGAAGAGCATGCAATTAATAGTAGTTTGGCTTTTGCAATTCAATTTTCGGAAGTATATGAAGATGAGCAATTAATATCAATGAAGAGTATGAAAGCAAAAGAAATATTAAACATTAAGAATTATATTGATGAATATAGAATGACATTAGATGATGAAATATTGAATTCAATGAAATATTCATTTAGAGTTTTTTTTATACCACAACCAGCTAATCATTTTAGTTCATGTGATAAAGCAATTCAATTTATAAAAGAAAATGAAGTTAATTCAGAAGAATATAATAAATTAAAGAAAGATATTATAATGATAAAAAATAAAAAGACACCAGTTGCAAATTTAGAACAAATAAAGCCTAGCGATGTGGTAGAAATAATTAAGAAAAAAGTAAATTTTAAATTTAATCAACCAAGACATACATTGTGTTGGAAATATTATAAAGTTAGACCCGAATCTAATTCAAAAACACCTGAGGCAACTAATACGATTTTTTGTATATATGATGAATTACATAAAGATTATTCATATACTAAACAATGGATAGAGAAACTTTTAAAAGAATTAAGTGTAGAAGAAAATAGAATTAAGATTTTTGGAAATCTTGATTAAAAACACTTGCAAAAATATTTATATTATGTTAAATTATAAACATAGAATCAAACTATGAAATATAATTATAAATACAAGTTCGTATCCTTCGCAAACGGAAGCGTCAAACGAGCCATAAAGATAACAGATTTGTATAAACTAATCTGTTATTTTTTTATTTTTTATAGTAATTTTATGTTATATGTTGTATAATATTTTAAAATAAATAATTTGATTTAATTATTTACTTAAATATTTCTAATAAAGTTATTAAAGGAATAAAAATATGAAATATAAAACAACATATTATTCTCCATTAGGAAAAATATTATTAGCAAGTGATGGAATAAACTTAATTGGTGCATGGATAACTGGACAAAAATATTTTTTAGGTCAATTAAAAGAAGAACTAATCCCAAATGATGATTTGGCTATATTTATAAAAAGCAAAATATGGTTAGATAAGTACTTTAATAAAGAAGAACCTAGTATTTCTGAATTGTCTTTAGCTCCACAGGGAAATGAATTTAGACAATGTGTGTGGAAAACATTGTGTAATATACCCTATGGCAAAACATCAACATATGGCGAAATTGCTAAAATAATTGCAATAAAGTTAAATAAAAGGTCGATGTCTGCACAAGCAATTGGCAATGCTGTTGCTAATAATCCAATTTCTATAATTATTCCTTGTCATAGAGTTATAGGAAAAAATGGAAATCTAACTGGTTATGCAGGTGGAGTTGATAAAAAGATTAAATTATTAGAACTAGAAGGAGTTAATACAAAAAAACTTTTTTATCCCAAATAAATATATTAATATATATATTTAATTAAAATATGTAGAAAAGAGGGAAAAATGAATAAAACTAAAAAAAAATTTTTTATTATATTAATAATCTTAATTGCCATATGTAGTGTATATATTATTTTTAAATTTTATAAAATAAATACAAAAATATATTATGCTAAAGATTTTGGCATAGAAACTGTTTACAGTTTAAAAGACTTTAATAATAACGGAATTGATGATTACACAGATATTCTCTTAGGGGCAAGAAAAGATGCAGAGAATCACCCAACATATAAAAGTGCTTATTATGAAGGAGGCTATCCACCAGATAATGAAGGCGTTTGTACAGATGTTATATGGAGAGCACTAAAAAATGCAGGATATTCTTTAAAAGATATGATTGATGAAGATATAAAAAATAATGTGGAATTATATCCAAGGGTTAATGGCCAACCAGATAGCAATATTGATTTTAGAAGAGTTCCTAATTTAAAAGTATATTTTGACAGAAATGCTATTTGTTTAACAACAGATATTTCTCAAATAGAACAATGGCAACCAGGAGATATTGTCATATTTGGAACAAATCACATTGGAATTATATCAGATAAGAGAAACAAAAAAGGAATTCCCTATTTAATTCATAATGCTAATCAATCACAAAGAGAAGAAGATACATTAGAAATGTGGAATTTTTTTGAACCAGTATCAGGGCATTACCGTATAAAATAAATTGCATATGACGAAATTTACTGGTTATAATCATTTTGTTTATTAAATATGAGCATAAACATTTTATATACTATATGAATATAACTTTTATTATTAATAAAAAAGGAATGATTGCTTTGAAAAAAGTAATAGAAGTAAAAAACTTACAGAAATCTTATAAAGAAATTCAAGCTTTAAATGGATTGAGTTTTGATCTATATGAGGGAGAAATATTAGGTATATTAGGACCAAATGGAGCTGGAAAAAGTACAACCATCAATATTTTGTCTACAATTTTAAAAAAAGATGCAGGAGAAATTAATTACTTTGGAATGAATGTTGAAAAAAATCTAAGATATATAAAACAAAATTTGGGTATCGTGCCACAAGATATTGCATTATATGAGGATATTAGTGCGTATAAAAATATAGAATTTTTTGCTTCACTATATGGACTAAGGAAACAAAAACTAAAAGATGCTGTAAAATATGCTTTAGAATTTGTTGGACTAGAAGATAGAAAAAACGATTTACCAAAGCATTATTCTGGAGGAATGAAAAGAAGACTAAATATTGCTTGCAGTATAGCACACAAGCCTAAAATACTAATTTTAGATGAGCCTACAGTAGGAATAGATCCTCAATCAAGAAATCATATTTTAAATTCTTTAAGAGCACTACAAAAATCAGGAACGACAATTATCTATACAACACATTATATGGAAGAAATTGAAGAAATTGCAGATAGAGTTATTATTGTAGATAAAGGAAAAAAGATAGAAGATGGAAAAATAGGGGAGCTATTAACAAAATATGATGAAACATCTCTAGAAGATTTATTCTTAAATTTAACTGGTAGAAGTTTAAGAGACTAAGGGAGGATAATATGGAATTACCTTTATTAATTAAACAAGACTTAAAAAATGCAATTACAAATCCAGTTACAATTTTATTTTGCTTAATATATCCATTTACTTTAATTTTCTTATTTGGATTCTTATTTAGTAATCAATATACAGGAGATATACTTACTTCTTACGATTTTTATGGTGTTACAATGTTATTTTATTTATCACTGGTATCAGCAACAATTGCATCTACTGTATTAATGGAAGAAAGAATAAAAAAAGCAAACTTAAGGGTAGCATATTCTCCTATACCAAGATACAAAATTTACTTATCTAAAATATTTTCTACATTTTTATTATTATCTTTTACCTTTGGGCTAAATATGCTAATACTAGAGTATACTGAGATTGTTAACTTGGGAGAAGATAATTTTATTTATGTTTTTTTACTAATTTTTATATTATTATTTTTTAGTACTACATTAGGATGTGCAGTATGTGTATGCATAAAAAGCCAAGACTTAACTAATAAGATATTACGGCATAATAATTAATACATTATCTATTTTTTCTGGAGTATTTTTCCCAATAGCAACATTAGGTAGTACTGCAGATAGAATATCTGACATTTCTCCACTAAAAATGGTCTTAAATACAATTTTCCAAGTAATTTATGATAATTATTTTCGGAAGTTATGGAGTTACAACTGGAATTTTAATTTTATTTTCATGTTTATTTTTATTGATTATTCATAAAAAATATAAACCAGAGGATTACATTTAGAATAGAGGAAAAAAAGATGCTAAATTTAATAAAGATGATATTTTATCGAATATTAAAAAATAAAATTTATTTTTTAATGGCTGTATTTATACCGCCTCTAGTTGTTATAGCGTCACTTTTCTTTACAAACAATGTTGAAAACAAAATAAGAGTTGGAGTAATAAATTTTACTAAAGATATAGAAATTGAAAATATAAATGTAATAAAATTAACAGAAGAACCTCCGATATCTGAATTAGTACAAGGAAAATATGATGCACTAATAATAGGAAACGAAACTGGATATGAAGTAAAATCTATTAAAGGACAAGAATATGAAAAACTGCTAAAACAGATTATTGACGGAAAAACCCCACTAAAAGAATTATTTATTAGTATAGAAAATAGAGGTGTTATTTCAAGCCAAATTGGTTTTTTGACAATGCTATTAATGCTAATGGGTTCTATGCTATATAAATTTTATTATGAAGACAAAAAAGGAACAGATAAAAGAATATTATATGGAACTGTAAGCTATAAACAATATATTTTAAGCCATATTTTAGTTGTATTTTTAATACTATTTATACCTACAATACTTATTTGTATATTAGCAAATATAATATTTAGTCTGAATATCTATGTATCTGTTACAGAAATTACTTTTATTATATTTACCTTATGCTTATTATCCACGAGTTTTAGCTTTTTTATTGCATCAATCACAAAAACAGAAGAAAACGGAAGCCTACTAGCAACTATGGCAATTGTAATTACATCATTAATTTCTGGAAGTATTATAGAAGTGTCAAAACAAGGATTACCCCAAAAGCTAGCTCATTTATTTCCGCAAAGATATATAATTGATTTTTCTATACAAGTAGAAAGAGGAGAAGCTGCAAGTAATATTAGCATGTTTGTAATTATATTTATTTCTATTTTACTATTAACAATAGGTGGAATTATAAATAAAAAAAGAATTCAATCATAAAAGGAGAAAACAAATGAATCAAAAAAGAATTATTATTGGAATAATGATATGCATTATAAGTTCTATAACATTAGGAATTATTTTAATTAACCAAGATTTAAAAAATTTTTTTATGCCAGTAAACGAAATAAACAATATCGTTGACTTTCACCAATGCAAAGAAGGAGATTTTGTTAATGTAAAAGTAACAAAAGCATATGAAACAGAATATTATTATTCTGAAAACCGGAAAAGAAGTAGCAAGATACTTAGATATAGAACTAAATGGATATGCTCTAATTGCAGTAATAGAAAATACAGAAGCACAAAAAATAATAGATAATGAAAAAGAGCCAATATATGTGCAAGGTAAATTAGAAAAAATAGAAAACACTTCCATGGCAGAAGGACTAGAAAAAATAAAACAAAACTATTTAGAAGACATGGGAATGGAAATGACAGAAGAAGAAATTTTAGCAATATTTACTCCACTACAATTAGTAAACTATGGAGAAACAAGACCAAATACATTTTTAGTGCTATTTTTGATAATAGGATTAATTACAATGGTAATAATCTGTTTTCTACTACTAAGAATATTAATTAAAAATAAAAGAGAAAAGGAAAATTAATGTTGAAAACATATGAAAAATGTAATTTATGCCCTAGAAAATGTGGAGTAAATAGAAAAAACGGAGAAGTGGGATTTTGTAAAGCACGGAAGTAGCATATATATAGCTCTAAGCTCTATTCATAAATATGAAGAACCTTGTATTAGTGGGAAAAGAGGCTCTGGAACAGTATTTTTTTCAAATTGCAACTTGCGTTGTTGCTATTGCCAAAACTATAAAATAAGTGCACAAGGTTTAGGGAAAGAAATAACTATAGAAAAATTAGCAGAAATTTTTTTACAACTCCAGATAAATAATGTACATAATATTAATTTAGTAACACCTACTATATACGTGCCCTCTATTATAGAAGCAATTATAATAGCAAAACAAAAAGGTCTAAAAATACCAATTATATATAATTCTAGTGGCTATGAAACAGTACAAACTATTGAAATGTTAAATGGATATATAGACATTTACATGCCAGATTTAAAATATGCAGAAAATGAATTAGCAATAAAGTACTCTAATGCAAGCCAATACTTTGAACATGCAACTACTGCAATTAAAACCATGTATAATCAAGTTGGAGAACCAATATTTAATGAAGAAGGAATTCTACAAAGAGGTGTCTTAATAAGACATTTAATTTTGCCAAACCACACAATAAATACAATTAAAGTACTAAAGTGGATAAAGGAAAACCTAGCAGATAATGTTTTGGTAAGCATAATGGCACAATATTTTCCAACATATAATGCAAAAAGAATAAAAGACTTGAACAGAAAATTAACAAAAAGAGAATATAAAAAAGTAGAAGATTATTTGTTTGAACTAGAACTAAGAAATGGATATATTCAAATTCTTGAAGAAGATGAAGAAAAATATGTCCCAAAATTTATTTATAGTTAGATTGATTATTTCTGTATTGAAATATTATTTATGTAATGGTATTAGGTACAAGCCAACAGAGCTTTCAGAAGAAAGGTACAAATTATACATGAGTATATACCGTAAGTGTCCTTGCAATACATGCGAAAGATGTGAAGGCCCAAACTGCAGGTGCTTTAACTGCACAGAGTAATTCCCAAAAAATCTCGCCTGCAATGGCGAGATTTTTTGAAAGAAAATACATAATAATATAATTATAACAATAAAATTTACAAAATTTCAAGTTATGAATAATATAAATTAAGTAAGGAAAAAATAGTTTAATAAAGATAATTAAATTTATAATATGAAAAACACATAAAAATAAGAAAAAATTAATTTGAAAAAGCATGACTAATGTGCTAATATAATAGTAATTAAATAACTAATTTTCCCTGCGAAGTTCGAGCGAATAGAAATTTTAGAACCTACAAGTTTGGATAAGGGAGTCGAGTCTCTAAATATGGCGTGTATGCTTACATTTATGTAAGAAACCCAAGAATATTTAGGTAGACACCCACCTGTTTAAGTACAGGTCCTATAAAATTTTTATCATCAATACGGCTGAGCGGGGTTTTTATTGTATAGAAAAAAGAGGGGAAAATGAATATTTCAATAGAGAACTTAATCATATATGGGATTAATGAATTAGAAAATGGAAACATAGAAAATGCAAAAATAAAAACTAAAATTTTACTAGCCTTTTTAATGAACAAAAATACTGAATATTTAATATTTAATAAAAATGAGATAGTAGGAAATAAAATTGTAAAACAGTACAAAAAAGAAATTCATAAAATGAAATATGGTAAACCGCTTCAATATATTACACATACACAACAATTTATGGGATTATCATTTTATGTAAATAAACATGTATTAATTCCAAGATTCGATACAGAAATTTTAGTAGATGAAATTATTAATCAAAATATTGAAAAAGAAAATTTAGCAATATTAGATATGTGTACTGGAAGTGGGGCAATTGCAATAAGTTTATCTAAAAAATTAAAAAACAGTAGTATATATGCAGCAGATATTAGCTTAAAAGCGCTAAAAGTAGCAAAAAAAAATAATAAAACTAACAATACAAAAGTAGAATTTATACGCTCTAATATGTTTAGCAATATATTAGAAAAGAAATTTGATATAATTGTATCTAATCCACCATATATTAAAACCAAAATAATTAATAAACTGAACAAAGATGTTAAAAAAGAGCCTAAAATTGCTTTAAATGGAGGAAAAGATGGATTAAAATATTATAAAATACTAGCAAATAATGCATATAAACACATAAAACCAAATGGTATGCTAGCATTAGAAATAGGATTTGATCAAAAAGAAGAAATAATAAAAATTTTAGAAAGCACGAATCAATATAAAAATATTATTTGTAAAAAGGATTTTGCAGGAAATGATAGAATAATTTTATGTAATATTTAATAAAAGAAAAAGGGAGAAAAATGGCAAAAATAAATAGTGTATTTGTATGTAGTAACTGTGGATATGAGTCTGCAAAATGGCTAGGGAAATGTCCACGGATGTAATGAATGGAATAGTTTTTATGAAGAAAAAATAAACAAAAATAATATAAATAATAAACAGAAGAATTTATCTAAACAACCAACCAGGCTAAACGAGGTATCAAAAACTGTAACAACAAGAGTAAAAACAGGCTTTGAAGAATTAGATAGAGTGCTAGGTGGTGGATTAGTAAAAGGCTCATTAGTATTATTAGGAGGAGAGCCTGGAATTGGTAAGTCAACTTTAATATTACAAATTTGTGACAAACTAAAAGATGAAGGAGCCGTTTTATATGTTTCTGGGGAAGAGTCTGCAGAACAAATAAAATTACGAGCAGATAGACTAGGAATTAATAATGAAAATATTTTATTTCTAGGAGAAACAGATATTGATGTTATTGAAAATAATATTGAAAACATAAAACCTAAATTAGTAATTATTGACTCAATACAAACCATGTATAGTGATGAAATATCGGCAGCAGCCGGTAGTGTTAGCCAAGTAAGAGAAATTACTTCTAGGATTATGAGAACATGTAAACAAAAAGAAGTTACTACAATAATAATAGGACATGTAACAAAAGATCGGAAATATTGCAGGACCAAGAGTGTTAGAACATATGGTAGATACTGTATTATATTTAGAAGGGGAAAGATATTTTTCTTATAGAATATTAAGAGGAGTAAAAAATAGATTTGGATCTACTAACGAAATTGGTATGTTTGAAATGCAAAATAAAGGATTAACAGAAGTAACAAATCCTTCTATGGTATTATTATCAGAAAGAAGTGAAAATACATCTGGCTCTATTGTTACATCTAGTATGGAAGGAACAAGGCCAATATTGGTTGAGCTACAAACTCTTACATCGACAAGCGTTTTTGGAATTCCAAGAAGAACTGCAAATGGAATAGACTATAATAGGCTTACACTTTTAATTGCTGTACTAGAAAAAAAAACTGGTCTACCATTGGGAGGGCAAGATGTATATTTAAATGTGGTGGGAGGAATTAAACTAAATGAACCAGCATTAGATTTACCTATTATTTTAGCTACATATTCTAGTTACAAAAACATTCCAATAGATAAAGAAATTGTGGCAATTGGAGAAGTTGGTTTAACAGGCGAAATAAGAGCAATTAATTTGGTTGAAAAAAGAATAAAAGAAGCAGAAAAAATGGGATTTAAAAAAATAATAATACCAGAAAGTAATAAAAAACTATTGAAAGATAATTTTAAATTAGATATAATAGGTGCAAATAATATTATAGAAGCTATAAAATATTTAAAACTAAAATAAATACTAGGAAGTAGTTGAGTAATTTGGATGAAACATTAAAAGAAGATTCAGGAGCAGAAATTTTAAAATTAATTGCTCCTGGAACAGAATTAAGAAATGGCTTGGAAAATATTTTAAAAACTAAAACTGGGGCACTAATTGTTGTTAGTGATGCAAAAGAAGTTTTGGACATTGTAGATGGAGGCTTTTATATAAATCAAGACTATACTCCATCTAGGATATACGAATTAGCAAAGATGGATGGAGCTATTATATTAAGTGAAGACTTAAAAAAAATACTATATGCCAATGCACAACTAATTCCTTCATCAAATATTTCCACTAATGAAACTGGCACAAGACATAGAACTGCAGAACGTACAGCAAAACAGACGGGGAAATTGGTAATTAGCATATCACAAAGAAGAAATATTATTACTATTTATAAAGGAAATTATAAATACATTGTTGAAGAAACTGCTAAAGTATTAACAAAGGCAAACCAAGCATTACAAACTTTAGAAAAGTATAAAAAAGTATTTGACAATAAAGTAAATTTATTAAATGAATACGAATTTAATGATATTGTTACCTTAGACAATGCAATTACCTCTATTCAAAGAGCGGAGATGGTTTGTAAAATTGCAGAGGAAGTAAAAGATTATATATATGAATTAGGAGAAGACGGAATTTTAGTTAAAATGCAATTAGAAGAATTAATGGAAGGAGTCGAACAAGAAGAACTACTTATCATTAAAGATTACATGATTACCAAAAGGAGAAAAGACGAGCACCAAATTTTAGAACAAATTAGAAAAATGGGTTCTGAAAATATAATTGATAGTAATAAAATAGCCAATTTTCTTGGGTACGAAAACTTTGAAAATTATGAAGAAATTGCTGTGTACACGAAAGGATATAGAATTTTAAATAAAATACCAAGATTACCAGCAAATATTATTGCAAATATGATAAAAGCATTTAAATCTTTTCAATATATTTTAGCAGCTGATATTGATAAACTAGATGCTGTAGAAGGAATTGGAGAAATTAGAGCAAGAACAATTAAACAATCTTTAAAAAGAATGCAGGAGCAGTTTATCTTTGACAATGTAATGATTTAAAAAATTAATTAGGAGGAAAACAATGAAACAGAAAGTTATTTGGATAATAGCAATTATATTAACTATTTTATTTTTAGGAATGGCTTGTTATGAAATTTATAAAAAAAATACACAAATCATTCAGAACCCAATTGTTACTATGGAAATAGAAGGCTATGGCACTGTAAAAATGGAGTTGTATCCAGATATGGCGCCAAATACAGTAGCACATTTTATAAAAAAAATAAATGAAGGTTTTTATGATGGGTTAACTTTTCACAGAACAATTCCAGACTTTATGATTCAAGGTGGAGACAAGGAAGGAACTGGAAGCGGAACATTAGACTACGCATTACCTGGAGAATTTATTGCAAATGGATATACAGAAAACACATTAAAACATGAAAGAGGAGTATTATCTATGGCAAGAGGAGACTATAGCAGTTATGGAAGCGGACTAACTTCTTACAGCTATAATTCAGCAGGAACACAATTCTTTATTGTTACAGAAGATGCTACTTATCTAGATGGATATTATACTGCATTTGGCAGAGTAATAGAAGGAATGGATATTGTTGATAGAATATCTCAATTAGAAGTAGTTTATAGAAGTTCAGAACTAGGAGAAGATGAAGAAGCTCCTAAAGACGAAGAAGGACAAACCATTCCTTCAGACAGACCTGTCAATCCACCTGCTATTAAAAGTATGAAAGTAGAAACATTTGGTGTTGACTATGGAGAACCAGTTACGACTGAACCATTTGACTATGTAAATTGGATTTATTCGAATTATAATTTTAATTATTAAAAAGAATGGAGAACAAAAGAGTGAAGGAAAGGGGAATTACCTTAACTATTTTAGTAATAACTATTATTGTAATATCAATTATTGCTTCTACTACTGTATATGTAGGAATTGGTACTATAGCTAGTAATCAAGTAAAAAGATTTGAATCCGAAATGCAAATTATACAAAATAAATGTAATGAACTTATAAAACTGGGATGGGGACAAGAAGACTTTTTAAAAAATGGAACAAAAGTGGAAGAACTTGGAGACTATTCAAAAGTAGAAAAAATAAAAAACTCAATACAAAATGTTACAGGACAAAATAATATAGGAAATTACATTTATTATAATAATGAAGGATTGGAAAGACTAGGAATAATTGATATTAATAGAGAAATTGTTATTAATATACCAGAAAAAATAATTATAGATATCAATGGAGTAAAAGATAGTAAAAATAACACTATTTATACTATAGAATGGACGGGGTATTCAGCAAATAAAAATACTAATCGGATATGGAAGAATAGATTTTGAAAATACTACTAGATATGGTTTAACACAAAACAATAGTGAAGGAAATAATATTTCTTCATTTGTATATTCAAATGAAGAAATGAAATTAATTTTTTCAACGCAACAAAATACTTTTGAAAAAATTAATATTCCGATAAACAATTTGGAAGTTAATGGAAAATATAAATTATATTTTTCCCAATCTAATAGTACTGTAGCAACAAATAACAATAATTATGGATGTACTATATTAAATACACAAATTACTCAAACTACAAGTACAATTAATCCTTTACTATGGTCGAAGACAACACAAGAAGATATAAAAAAATCAATTAATCAATCTATAACTTTTACAGCAACAGCTCAAACAATGTATTGGATTTGGGATTTTTCACGTTTACAAGATGAAACAGAATCTGAATTTAGAATTTATGATGTTTATATTACAAGAATTAATTAGAAATTCAATTAACAAGATAGGGTCTTTAGTTTAAAAATTTTGTTACAAAACTTTTAAACTAAAGACCCTATCTTGTTTTTAAAATAAATATACTACATTTGCTGGTTTCCTGGTAAAAAGTAATCTACAACACCGTAAATTAAAGCACCAATAATTGCAGCAATCCATGAAATTGAGTAGCCTGCAACAAAATATTGAGTTAGGTAAAGTGTTACAACAGCTAGCACAAATCCCACAAATCCCTTACCAAATGGACTAGCATGAAGACCCGTAAATTTAACGATTAAATAATCTATAGCTGTTAAGACAATTGCAGCAATTATTAAAGACCAAATGCTATTAATTGTAAAACCAGGTGTAAAAAATGCTGTAATTGCAAGAACAACAGCTGCAGCTATTAATCTACCAAGAATTTGTCCAATTACACTACCAGAATTACTCTTACTTTCTATATTAGAGTTATTATCGCTCATGAACTTAAATTACCTCCTTTTAAAATATATATATTTATTATACGAAGAATTTTTTATATTCTACATATCAATATTATTTACAAATTAAAAAAATGTATTCAAAAAAATTTTATTATGAATATTTTCCACTAAATTTGTAAAAAATATGATTGAAAATTTAATTTTGGAGGAGAAAATGCTTGCGACATTTGTAAGAGTAATTATTTTATACATATTAGTATTAATAACAATGAGACTAATGGGAAAAAGAGAAATTGGACAATTGCAACCATTTGAATTAGCAATTGCAATTATGATTGCGGATGTTGCAGCTGTACCAATGGCAGATATAGGAATCCCCATATTTAGTGGTATTATTCCAATATTAGCCTTATTAGTAATGCATTTACTATTGTCGCTAATTAATCTTAAGAGTATATGGGCAAGAGAAATTATATGTGGAAGACCAACTATTTTAATCTATAGAGGAAAGATTGACGAAAAACAATTAAAAAAAGAAAGGTTTACAATTAATGAATTAGAAGAAAGGCTAAGAAGCAATAATGTTCCTAACATTGGAGACGTAGAATATGCTATTTTAGAAACTAGTGGACAAATAACAGTTATTCAAAAACCAGAAAAAAGGAATACAATACCACAAGACTTTAACATTGTACCAGAGTACGAAGGAATACCATATGATTTAGTAGTTGACGGAAAAATAATGTATGAAAATTTAAAAACAATTGGAAAAGACTATACATGGTTAAAAAAGCAAGTAGAAAAATTTAAAATGAAACCTGAAGAAGCTTTATTAGTTACAATAGATGGAAAATCACAAATTTTTTGCCAAAAAAAGGAGAAAAAATGAAAGAAATAATAATTATAGTACTTGTAATTATTATTGTGGTAACTGTTGGAAACATAACACAAAATTACTTAGAAAAGACAAGTAATGAAATATTAGAAAAACTGGAAACACTAAAATTAGAAATAAAGAATACCAGCAAAAACAATAATATAGATATTATAAATGATTATGTTGAACAAATTATTTCTAATTGGAAAGAAATTAATAAAAACTGGTCTATGCTTGTTATACATGAAGAATTAGATAATATAGAAATATCTTTATTAGAATTAAAAGCATCTATTGAAAACCAAAATATAGAAGATAGCCTAAAAGAAATTGAAAAATCCATGTTTTTAATAGGACATATTAAAGAAAAAGAGAATTTCCAAATAAAAAACATATTCTAAAAACAAAAAACTAAATTTGCAAAATATGTAATTTATGGTATAATATGCAAAAAAGGAGCAATAAAATATGAGCTTTTCCTCAGATATAAAAGAAGAAATTGAAAAGCAAAAAGTTTGGAATAATAAAAGTAATATGCCACAACAAGAACAGATTGATAGAGTATGTGTAAGAGAAGCATTCTACAAATCTGGTTTTATTAGTGACCCTAATAAGGAATACCATTTAGAAATTATATTTAAAAAAAGAAAAAATGCACAGGAAATTGCAGATATTTTATACAAATATGAAATCAAAGTAAAAATAACAAATAGAAGAACAAATTATATTGTATATGCAAAAGATGGAGAAGAAATTGCAAAGATTTTAGCTTTTATAGGGGCTAATGCTAGTGTTTTAAGATTTGAAGAAATAAGAGTAGTACGAGAAATGAGAAATTCTATTAATAGAAAAGTAAACTGTGAAACAGCGAACTTAACTAAAACAGTAAATGCAGCATTTGAACAAATAAAAGCAATTGAAATTTTAAATAAAAATGGAAAATTTGATAAACTAGATAACAAATTGAAAGAAGTGGCTAAACTTAGAATAGAAAACCCTGAATTAGGACTAGAAGCAATAGGTAAACTGGTAAAACCACCAATAAGTAAATCAGGAGTAAACCATAGACTAAAAAAAATTATAGAAATAGCAGAAAATCTATAGTATGAATAAAGAGGGAAAAATGAAAGAACTAGGGATTTACATACATATACCATTTTGTAAGCAAAAATGCATTTATTGTGATTTTATTTCATATGTGAATAAAGAAGAAGAGATAGAGGAATATATAAAATATTTAATATATGAAATAGAAGATGTGGCTAAGATAATTAAGCTAAATAAAAAAGAAATAATTATTAAAACAATATATATAGGAGGTGGAACACCTTCTTTTATTCATGAAAAATATATAGCTAAAATTATTGAGTGCATATTTGATAATTATAAAGTTAGAAAAGATGTTGAAATTACAATAGAAGTAAATCCAGGAACTGTTACAAAAGAAAAACTACAAACATACAAAATAAATGGTATTAATAGACTAAGCATAGGAATGCAATCAACAAATAATAATATTTTAAAACAATTAGGAAGAATTCACAACTTCCAACAATTTTTGAATTCATATAATTTAGCAAGAGAACTAAAATTTGATAATATTAATATTGACCTTATGATTAATTTACAAAATCAAAACATAGATGAAGAATTAGATACTATTCTAAGCTTAAATCCAGAACACTTATCGGTATATTCACTAATTATAGAAAAAGATACACCTATTTATAATATGGTAAAAAATAAAAAGTATAAATTACCAAAAGAGGAAGTAGAAAGAGAAGCATACTGGAAAATAAAAATCAAGCTAGAAGAAAATCGGATTCATACATTATGAAATATCAAACTTTTGCAAAAAACGGTTTTGAATCAAAACATAATCTAGATTGCTGGAATCAAAAAGAATATATTGGTTTTGGAGTGGCAGCTCATTCATACACAGATAAATGCAGATATTCAAATATTACAAGTATTCAAAAATACATAGAAAATTTTGAAAAAGGAAAATCTGAGGAAAATGTTGTAATTCACGAAATACAAAATAAAACTTCTATGGCAAAAGAATACATAATACTTAGTCTACGAACAATAAAAGGCTGTAATTTAGAAGAATTTAAAACTAAATTTGGATATGAGCTAGAAGATGGATTCTCACAAGAACTAAGTAAACTAATAAAAAACAATTTACTTATTAAAGAAAATAGAAATATTAGATTAACAAATAAAGGCATAGATTTAGCAAATTTAGTTTGGGAAGAGTTTATATAAAAATTCACATAAAAGTTACGGAATAAATTTAATAAAAGTATTGACAAATATAAAAAATGGTTATAATATATATCAAGTTAGCACTCGACCATATGAAGTGCTAAAAGAGGTGATAAAATGCTTGATAATAGAAAAAAAAGAATATTACAGGCAATTATAGAAGAATATATTCACACAGCAGAGCCGGTAAGCTCAGCAGCATTATTAAATAATTATGGATTACAATGTAGTAGTGCTACAATTAGAAACGAAATGTCTGAATTAGAAAGTATTGGGCTATTAGACAAACCACATACATCAGCAGGGCGAATTCCATCAGCTAAAGGCTATAGATTCTATGTAGATGAATTATTAAAAGATGACAACCTTAGCATAGAAGAAATTAATTATATTAAATCCAAATTACAAACAAGAGTAAACGAAATTGAAGAACTTACTAAAATTGCAACTAATACTTTATCTGAAATTACACATTATACAAGTGTTGCTGTTAGTTCAAAAGCAGATTTACACCATATTGTAGACATTAAGTTTGTTCTATTAGGAACAAGAGTTCTAATGGCAGTAATATTAACAGATGCAGGAGCAATTAAAGAGACTATTATTAAATTTGATGCCGACATTAATGAATCACAAGTAGAAAACCTAAATCATATGTTTAACTATAAACTAAGAGGAGTTTCTTTAAATAATATTAAACAGCCTTTTGAAAAGTACATTAAAGAAGAAATGGACAATGAAGTAAAAGTAATAAAACCAATTATTGAACAAATAAATAATGCAATATCAGAAAAAAATGATATATATTTAGAAGGAACGAATAAAATATTTGATTTCCCGGAATTCAAAAAAATTGAAATAGCAAGAAATTTTTTAAATGTATTAGATACAAAAGAACTAGTAGTAGATATATTAAACAATGGCATGGCAAAGGATATTAATGTATATATTGGGGAAGAAAACAATAATATAGAATTAAAAGACTTTAGTATTGTTACATTTAAACATTATATTGCTGGAAAAGAATTAGGTGTTATTGGAATTATTGGACCAACAAGAATGGACTATTCAAAAGTAATTTCTGTAATGAAATATATTAATAAAAAGCTAAATGAAAAGCCAGAAGAAGGAATGTTTTGGGAAAGGAAGAAAAATAATGGAAGAAAACCTAAATGAACAACAAGACAAAAATGAAAAATTAAATCAAAAGTCAGAAGAGATAATTGAACTAAAAAAACAATTAGATGAGAAAGAAGATAGACTAAAAAGATTAATGGCAGAGTTTGACAATTTCAAAAAAAGAAGTACAAAGGAAAGAGAACATTTATACAATACTCTTATTTCAGACATTATAAAAAATTTATTACCAGTATTAGATAACCTTGAAAAAGCAGCAACAGCTGAAACAAACGATGAAGGATATAAACAGGGAATAGAATTAGTACTAAAGCAATTTAAAGAAGTATTAAAAGCTAATGGAGTACAAGAAATAGAAACTATAGGAACAACATTTGACCCTGAAATGCATGAGGCTGTTAGTTCTGTAGTAGATGAAAACTTAGGAGAAAAAGAAATAAAAGAAGAATATAGAAAGGGATACAAAATTGGAAATAGAGTTATTAGACATGCTATGGTTGTAGTAGCTAATTAAATATGGCATTAATTTTAAAAATAATAAATAATAAAAATCAAGGAGGAAAATATTATGTCAAAAATTATAGGTATTGACTTAGGTACAACAAATTCATGTGTTGCAGTTATGGAGGGAGGAGAACCTGTTGTTATACCAAATGCAGAAGGAAATAGAACAACTCCATCTATAGTTGCATTTTCAAAAAATGGAGAAAGGTTAGTAGGACAAATTGCAAAACGCCAAGCTGTTACTAACCCAGATCATACAGTTATATCTATCAAAAGAGAAATGGGAACAAACAAAAAAGTAAAAATTGAAGGTGATGAATTTACTCCACCAGAAATTTCTGCTATGATTTTACAAAAATTAAAGGCAGATGCTGAAAATTATTTAGGACAAAAAGTTACGCAAGCAGTTATTACAGTACCAGCATATTTTAGTGATAGTCAAAGGCAAGCCACAAAAGATGCTGGAAAAATTGCCGGACTAGAAGTTTTAAGAATAATTAATGAACCAACAGCAGCAGCGCTAGCCTACGGGATGGACAAAGAAGACCAAGACCAAAAAATATTAATTTATGACCTTGGAGGTGGAACATTTGATGTCTCAATATTAGATATTGGAGATGGCGTATTTGAAGTACTATCTACTAATGGTAATACAAGACTTGGAGGAGATGATTTTGACCAAAAAATTATTGACTATTTAGTAGCAGAATTTAAAAAAACAAATGGAATTGATTTATCTACAGATAAAATGGCTATGCAAAGACTAAAAGAAGCTGCAGAAAAAGCAAAAATAGAATTATCAGGAGTTCAACAAACTAATATTAATTTACCATTTATTACAGCAGATGCTTCAGGACCAAAACATTTAGACATTACATTAACAAGGGCAAAATTTGAAGAACTAATACATGATTTAGTAGAAGCAACAGCTGGACCTGTTAATCAGGCTTTAAAAGATGCCGGAATTACAACAGATAAATTACACAAAGTTTTACTAGTTGGTGGCTCAACAAGAGTACCAGCAGTTCAAGAAATGGTAAAAAGATTAACAGGAAAAGAACCAGATAAAGGAATAAACCCAGACGAATGTGTTGCTATTGGAGCAGCTATTCAAGGTGGAGTATTATCTGGAGATGTAAAAGACTTAGTACTACTAGACGTAACACCATTATCTTTAGGAATAGAAACATATGGTGGAGTATTTACTAAATTAATCGAAAGAAATACAACAATTCCAACAAAGAAATCTCAAATTTTTTCAACAGCAGCAGATGGACAAACAAGTGTTGAAGTTCATGTACTACAAGGAGAACGTGAGATGGCAGCATATAATAAAACATTAGGAAGATTCCAATTAACTGGCATTCCACCAGCACCTAGGGGAGTTCCTCAAATTGAAGTAACATTTGATATAGATGCTAATGGTATTGTACATGTATCTGCAAAAGATATGGCAACAGGCAATTCTCAACAAGTATCTATTACAGCTTCTTCTAATTTATCAAATGAAGACATTGAAAAGGCTATAAAAGATGCAGAAGCGCATGCCAACGAAGATAAAAAGAAAAAGGAAGAAATTGAAATTAGAAATAATGCGGAAAGCTTAGTTTATAATAGCCAAAAAACTATTGATGACTTAGGAGATAAGCTAAGTGGAGAAGAAAAAGCAAAAGTAGAAACAGAAATTGAAGCTACTAAAAAAGCTCTTGAAGGAAGCGATACAGAAGCAATTAAACAAGCTTCAGAAAAATTAACAACAGTATTTTATGAGATTTCCCAAAAAATATATAGTCAGCAAGCACAAACACAGGCAAACCAAACAGAAACAACTGAAAACTCACAAAATGCGCAAAACACTAATAATGGAAATGTGTATGATACAGAATATAAAGTGGAAGAAGAAAATGATAACAATAATAATCAATAATTTATAAAAATTAGGCGCAAATCACTATAGCCGAATTGCGCCTAATCTAATGTTATAGAAATGTTTTTTAAATAAGCTATCCCTTTATTAATTAGGAGGAAAAAATGGCAGAGAATAAAAGAGACTATTATGAAGTACTAGGTGTGGATAAAAATGCAAGTGATGAAGAATTAAAAAAGGCTTACCGTAAATTAGCTAAAAAATACCATCCAGATGCCAACCCAGATAATAAAAAAGAAGCAGAGGCTAAATTTAAAGAAGTGACAGAAGCATATGAGGTATTATCTGATAAGCAAAAAAGGCAAATGTATGATCAATTTGGATTTAATGGACCAAGTGGATTTGGTGGTGGAACAGGAGCACAAGGGGGATACTATTCATATAGTAGTGGATTTGATGGTTTTGACTTTGGAGATTTAGGAGGATTTGGAGACATATTCTCATCTTTTTTTGGGGGAGGAGCAAGAAATACCAGAAATCCAAATGCACCAAAGCAAGGAGCTAATTTACAAACAAATATTGAAATAACTTTTGAAGAATCTTATTTAGGTACTGAAAAAGAAATTTCTATTTCAAGAAATGACGAATGTAGTGTATGCCATGGTAGCGGTAGCAAGCCAGGAACAAAGCCAGAAACATGTTCTGTATGCCACGGAACAGGGCAAGTAACACAAACAGTATCTACAATGCTTGGAACAATGCAAACGAAAAGAACCTGTAGTAATTGCGGAGGACGAGGTAAAATAATTAAAGAGCCATGTGTAGAATGTAGAGGAAAAGGCAAAATAAGAAAAAATGTAAAAATAAAAGTAAAAATCCCAGAAGGAATTGCGGAAGGACAGACAGTTGTATTAAGAGAGCAAGGAGAAGCTGGAAACAATGGCGGTGGACATGGCGACTTATATGTAGTAGTACATATTAAAAAACATAGTATTTATACAAGAAAGGGAGATCATGTTCTTTGTGACATTCCAATTACATTTACTCAAGCAACTCTAGGAGCAGAAATAGAAATACCATTAGTAGATGGTGGAAAAGAAAAATATAAAATTCCAGAAGGAACTCAAACAGGTACAAAATTTACATTAAGAAATAAAGGATTTAAAAATTTAAATGGGAGCTGGAGAGGAGACCTAATATTTACAGTTGTTGTTCAAACCCCAAAGAGGCTAACACCAGAACAAAGAAGTCTTTTAGTGGAACTAGCAAAAACAATGAATGAACAGCCACCAGTAAAGAAACGAGGACTATTTGGATAATAAGTTGTTTAATAGCAAGAGACTTTTGGCTACATGCTAGCATATATTAGTAGTTTATAGTTTTTGTAAAAAAATCAATAAAAAATAAAAAATGTATTGACAATTATAAAAAAATAAATTATACTATAAAAGTACTAAGAATTGCGGGTGTAGTTCAATGGTAGAATTCCAGCCTTCCAAGCTGATTACGTGGGTTCGATTCCCACTACCCGCTCCAAATTATAACAACTTACGAACTATAAGGTTTGTAGGTTGTTTT
>OLIW01000966.1_pt1 | contig 28509 bp, 28 predicted proteins | sample 1601321 | NCBI WGS metagenome assembly OLIW01 (sample SAMEA2452114, study PRJEB22498) | human gut metagenome
GGGATAGAAAATAAAAAATTGCAATTATTTTCAATCGAAAGGAGGAAAATAGAATGGAACAGATAAATACAAATAAAGAATATAACGAGTATGTAAAGCAAAAGTCACCCAATTCGCCAATATTAAAGGATTGCTTTAATGCCTTTTGGGTTGGAGGACTAATTTGCTCAATTGGTCAAATTATATTAGATTTTTGTATGTTTAAAGGAATGGATAATACTATGGCATCGACTGTAGTATCGATTTCGTTAATCGCAATTTCTGCTATTTTAACAGCATTGAATGTGTTTAACAGAATTGGAAAATTTGCTGGTGCTGGTTCATTAGTACCAATAACAGGGTTTGCTAACTCAATCGTTTCTCCATCTATAGAATACAAATCTGAAGGATATGTTATGGGAGTCGGAGGAAAAATGTTTACTGTCGCAGGACCGGTTCTAGTATTTGGTATATCAACTTCAGTAATAATTGGAATTATAGCAGCGATATTTATCTAACGGATTTATTATGTTTAATTAAGAAGATTTATAATTAAAGGAGATTTTAAAGAAATTACTCCATCAACATCAAAAACTATTGTTCTGGGGCCTTTTTGATTAAGAGCATGTCTCAAGGAGCCTTCTTCGTTATTATCTTCAAGAGTTTTTATGTGATAAACTTTGCCTTGGCGTCCGCCGGTTGTAGTGTATGCAGCAAAACCTTCTGCGGTTGGAAATGCGGGAAATCTTTTGGGAAAAACCATCAAAACCGCAATTAGCATGCAAAGAATAACCGCAATTATTGAGCCGATAGATGCAAAAATTAAGATATTTTTTTTAGAGCGCATTATACCTCTACTTTTAAATAAATTGGCCCCGGCGCGATTCGAACGCGCGATCTTCGGTTTAGGAAACCGCTGCTCTATCCTGCTGAGCTACGAAGCCATGGTCCTGTATCCCCATCTATTATATCACACTCAGCACGATAGAGCAAGAATTTAAATCGTGAGATAAATCTCACTAGATCCTGCTGAGCTGCGAAGCCCTTATTTAGCTCGAATATTTTATAATTTTTGTTAAATTGTTTTATTTCTTCAGGACTTTTAAATACAGCTTGTAATTTTTCCGTGCGCGGTTTCTGCTTCTATGTTGCTCAATGAAACTCATTAAATCCTTCATCTTTGTGATTTTTTCCAATAACTTCTTCCAATATTGTTCGCATTGCAGGCACAGTTTTGGGGTAGGTTACAAGAAATGCGCCATTAAAACTCGGGGCATTTTGTTTAGGGTGTATATTTATCATAAGAAATCACCATTTTACTTTTTTTTTAATCAAACAAAAAAAACTTTTGCGGGTAAATATGTGCCTGATGCGATTCGAACGCACGACCTTTTCCTTCGGAGGGAAACGCTCTATCCAGCTGAGCTACAGGCACATGAAGACTTGTTATTAAACTGTCAATACCTCAGCCGGATAGAGCGGAAATAAAATCTGCTCGGCAAACCTCGCTAAGCCAGCTGAACTACAGGCACATAAAATTAAAAAAGAGCGGGACTGCCCGCTCTTTTATCTTATTTAAAATATGCTTGCGCGTCAACTCTTTCACGCTCATTTGGATTTTCAATTTCAAAAAACGGCATTTTCTTTATATTTATTATTAACGCTACTACTGAGCTTGGGAAAATTTCTACTGCATTATTTAATTCTAGCACTGCTGAGTTATAAAATCTTCTTGCTGCTGCAATATGTTCTTCGACTTCATTGTAAGTCTGCATTGCGGTCATCATAGTCTGATCTGATTTTAATTGCGGGTAGTTTTCAACAGAAACCATCAACTGTCCCATTTGTTTTTGAATTTCACTATCCAATTTAAGTTTATCTTCTACGCTGCTTAAATCAGAAGGCATTTTGACAGCCTGCGCACGAAGTTTTGTTACACTTTCAATTAAACCTCTTTCATGCTCCATAAATTTGTTTGCAATTACAAGTATGTTAGGAATTAAATCGTAACGTTTTTTTAGTTGTACATCAATACTTGAAAAGGCTTCCTTAACCTTGTTTTTCTTTTGAATAAGACCAACATAAATCAAATAAAAAAGAATTAATAATACTATTAATGCTATAGTCCATCCATTCATATAACCTCCACTTGCCGCATCGGCAAATTGTTTCCCTTGTACAATCTTATCCAGCATATAACCTCGCTTTCCTCACTTTATCATATCATAAATTTGTTTTTGTGTCTAATTTAAGAGTATCTATTATAGAAATTACAGAAATAATGTCATTAAAAAGTTTTTGGTATTGCTCTGCGTTGGTTAAGGGTTTTGAAAAATCACAAATTGAGAACATATCACGTCCTGCGCTGCTTATTGCAATGTAAGCCGTGTTATTCAGAAATGCAGCACTAACTGTTTGATATGCAAATATTGATTTTGTCTTGAATTCTTTAGATATTTCTTTCAAACGCTCCATAAAGCTTGCTGTTAATATGTAGCGGGCTTCAACTTGATTTGTTGAAAAAGATGAAAATATTTTATTAAATTCAACATCTTCAAGTTGAACTTGTTCAAGATCATGTTTTTCTGGATTAATCAATTCTTCGCTGCCAACAAAGGTTTCACCTGTGAAGTTTTTATTCATAGGAACTTTTAAGACTATTCCATAAAAAGTTTGGACATATTTTTTTCGCATTTCAGATTTTACATAATATTCGGGGTTAAAAAGCTCTTCGCCTTCTTTATAGATGTTTCGGTATTTAGCGCTGATGTCTTTATATTCGTAAAGAGCCATCTCGTTTATTACAATGTCAACATCGTTGTATTTGCCGTAGAAGTTATCGTCATCATTTCTTTTTGTAAATTTGCCGAAGATTTTTGCATTGAATAACTCTGATGACTTAATCAGCGGTTTTTCAGTCCAATGAAAATTCCCAAAAGCTTTCATAAGGCTCTCCATTATTAGAGGTTTTACTTTGCTTTCGAACTTCTTTTTAAATGTTTTTCTGGAAAAATAAATAATTATTAATGCCATAAGCAAAACAATTAAGCCCAATGATAAACGTCCTAAAAGCGTATATAGATAAATTCCGGATATAATTGCAGCGGAAAGAATAAAAAAAGAAAGAAATCTATAAATTAATATCCATTGTTTTCGTTCCTTTTCAAATTGTAAAAGCGTCGGCATAACGTTTTTGTGATAATAATAGTAGAAATTCTTTCTGAATTCTTGAATGCTATTTTTTTGCATATTTTTCCTTATTTATTTGCAATTACAATAGTGAAATCAGTTTCGCCGCAATAGTAGTTTGTTGGTTCATAAACAAATTGAAACCCTTGTATTGACGGTGTCTTTTTCTTTAACCAATTGTAATAATCATTTGAAATATCTTTTGAATGCGCAATAAATTGTGTATGTGTTTTATTAACATTTCCGGTGCAGGTAATATTTATACCTTGAGTTTTTAGCTCTTCAATAACGATATTTGCGGTATCAGAATTATTAGTTGAATACATAACACCGGCTTTCACATTGGACATATCTTCAGGATTGGTCTTTTGTCTGTATATAACCCGGTTTACTACTTCTTGAGTTTTTTCAGGATCTAAAATCCAATAGCTGATATAACCTTTTTTATTAGGAGCACCCGGCAGCATTGCAATTTCAATTTTGTCCATATCCAAGTGCTTTGCAAGCCCTGCATACTGAGAAAGTTCATAAAAAGACATATTTGTTTTTATGTATTTGTTAGCAACCGTAATAATTTCTGGTAATTTGGCAATTGTTTCAGGTTTTTGAAGCTCTTTCATCAAACCTCTTAAGAACCACTGCTGGCGGTGAGTTCTTCCTATATCACCCATAGGATCATGTCGGAAACGCAAATAACCGACAACTTCTTTTCCGTCTAAATGATGTTCTCCTTTTGTTAAATTAATAAACAGCTTGCCAGAAAAATCATTGTAGTGCATGTTTTTTTCAACATAAATATCAACCCCGCCCAAAGCATCAACAATTTCTTTAACAGCATCATCATGAACCATGATATACCTGTCAATTTTAACACCAAGAGTATCTTCGATAGTTTTTATTGTCATTCCGATACCGCCGATTGCGTGTGCAGCGTTAATTTTTTGAATGCCATGGTTCTGCGGAAGATAAACTTTGCTGTCTCTTGGTATTGATAAGGCATTAATAGATTTAGTTTTCGGATCAACGTTCATTAGAATTATTGTATCAGTCCTGGTTCCCTCAAAAGGGTCAGTGCCTTCTCCGTTGGAATCAACTCCGAGAAGCAGCACGTTCTGTCTTTTTAGCCCGAAAGGAAATGAAAAATCAGCTTTTTGTTTTGAATCGTTATCTTGTGAAAGTTTTAGAAATAGATTTGTTATAAACGAATCCTTTCCAAAATGTTCTTCTAAAAATTCCTGATTATCTGCTAAAACAAATACGGAAATAGCAATACCGACAATTATAATTGTGAATATAGTTACAGCTTTTAAAAATTTTGAACTCTCATTTTTTCTGTTTAAAGCGTGTCTTAAATAGCATTCGCTTTGATCATCTTTTCTTATTGCACGTCTGGGCATTTTGGTTGTATTTTTCATTAGTTTTCCCTTATTTAACTTCTTATATAATGATAATATAATAAATTCGTTTAAAGAATATACAATGTTTTAATGATTTTTCTTACATAACATGTAAAAGGAATGTTGAAACCAGTGAAAAATAAACAGCCAAGCCTACAACATCAATTGTGGTTGCGATAACAGGGCCTGATGCAACGGCCGGATCAACATTCATAGATTTAAGAGCAAATGGCGTAAATGTTCCAATGATGGTTGCCATTGTCATGTTTATTGTCATAGCAACACCGACGACAATGCCGAGTTCAATATTATGCTGCCAGCCAAAAGTTACAAGCGTAACCAAAATTCCAAAAATGCTTCCAATAATTAATCCAACAAACATTTCTCTTATTATGTGGTGAAGCGCAGAACTCAACGTAACCTGTCCAGTCGAAAGCCCTCTAACCATAAGCGTAATACTTTGTGTACCGATATTTCCTCCAAGTCCGGCCAGCAAAGGCATAAATATTGCAACAATCGGCAGTGCTGATAATGTATGGTCAAAATGATTTGCAACATTTACTGCAACAAATTCACCAAGCAAAGTTATAAAAAGCCAAGGGGTTCTTGCTCTTATGGCGTTAAAGATATTACCGGAAAGAATTTCATCTTCATCAACGATTTCAGTTGAAATACCGGATGATGCATAAATCTTTTCAGTAGTTTCTTCTTCAAACAAATCGTGCACGTCATCCCATGTAATCATGCCTTTTAGTCTGTTATACAAGTCAACAACCGGCAGTGCATTATATTGATATTTCATGAATTCATCAATAATAAACTCGCTGTAATCATCAACGTGAAGTTTTACGATATCAGAAATCATGATATCTTCAACTTTTTGATTAATAGGAGATGTGAGGAGTTTTCTGAGTGAAACAACGCCAAGAAGGTGGTTTTGTTTGTCAACAACATAAACGTAATAAAGTTCCATGTTATCTTTTTCTGCTTTAATACGTATGTGGTTTAAGACATCCATAACGCTCATATCAGAGTTTACGGTCAAAACAACTGGGTTCATAATCCCACCGGCGGTATCTTCGTTGTATGTTAAAAGTTCTCTGACTTCTTCGGAAAATTTGTGCGGAAGTTTGTCGAGATAGTTTTCGCTTTCATCTTCTTCCATATCCCCGAGAACATCCGCCGCAGCGTCATGCGGTAAGCGGGTAATAATTTTGGAAGCAAGTTCCTGATCGATGTCCCCTAACAGTTCAACTTGCATTTGAGGCGAGATGTATTCCATCAAGTCAGCGGCTTTTTCAATATCCAGCAGCTTAAAACATTCAAGGCGTTCTTCAGGTCTTAATTCCTGGAAAATATCAGCCAAGTCCGCACCATGAAAGCTGTCTAATTCTTCTCTTAGCTGTTCCGTGGTTTCATCATCCATTATTTCTCTTAATCTTTCGATTACGTTTGAAATATTCATCATACAAATATTATAGTATAAATATCAAAATTGGGTTAATAAATTAAAAAGAACATGATTGCATTGTGATTTTTAATATGTTATAATATAGTTGAAAAGTTAAAGAGTTAATAAGTTAAAAGGAGGTAAAAGTATGGAAAGACAACAATCTCTTGGGGGGGGGGGGCTCACGGGTTTTCGACCCTTAAAGCTGGAAAATTAGCCTTTACATTAGCGGAAACCCTCATTACTTTGGGTGTTATAGGTGTTGTTGCTGCGCTTACACTGCCCGCTTTAATTAGCAAATATCAGGATCTTGGATTTAAAAGCGCGTATAAAAAGGCTTACAGCGAATTCTCACAATCTTTTCAGGAGCCTATTTTTAATTCGGAGCTAAGTCGTTCAGGAAAATTTGATGAAAGTGCCACCGAACATGAATTACAGATTTTGAAATCTAAACTAAAGGTTTTAAAAGATTGTAATGTAAAAGGTGAGATTGCTGAGTGTTGGAAGCTTGGAGAAGATACCGTCTGCTCAGGGAGTTGTTCAGGCGGAGGTCCTGATACTCCTTTGGGTACTAATGGTGTGCCAGGGCAGAATCGTGAAAAATGTTTTATAGATGTATCAGGCAGAAGCTGGTGTACTTTTAATAATGATGAAAATATCTTTTTTGTTGACACAAATGGTTTGAAAAATCCTAACAGATTTGGTAAAGACAGATTTCTATTTACATTTGCAGACGAAAATGACAACAGGTGCTCAACCGCAAAGTGCTATAAAAAGATAATTCCATACAGTAAAGACATTACAATTCAAACGACGTGGTGCCAATACCCTCCATGTTATTACGAATCGTGGCTGCTTAAATAAGATATCTTGCAAATACATTTTTTCTCGCTTGTTTATGTTAAGATTATAACTACAGGAGAGGAAATATGATAAAAGAATATTTTATAAATAAGATTGAAAACGCAATTGAAAAAGCGATTAGTAACGGTAAACTCGGTCAAATGAGCGTATATTCAAAAGGTACACTCGCGGCTGAAAAACCTAAAAATGCAGATTTCGGCGATTTTGCTGTTAACGTCTCATCACTTGCACGAAGCGCAAAAATTGCCCCGCCAATGATTGCGAGTGCTATTTTAGAGTTCGTTGATAAAGAAGATAATGAATATTCAGTTATCGGCGGTTTTATAAATTTTAAAACCGGTAAAACTCTTTTAATCAATGCGATTGAAGAAATTTTCTTAAAACGCGAAAATTTTGGGCGTCCTGAAGGTATTGAAAAAGAAAAAATTCTTTTGGAATATATCTCAGCAAATCCTACAGGACCTTTTCATATTGGGCATGGCCGCTGGGCTGCTATGGGTTCGGCACTTGCTAATCTCTTAAAATTCTACGGCCATGAGGTTTTTCAGGAATTTTATATTAACGACGCAGGAAGCCAAATCCAAAAGCTCGGAAATTCCCTTGCAATAAGAATTAGACAAGAATTAGGCGAAGATGTTGATTTCCCGGCGGATGAAATCGAACGAAAAAATTATTATCCGGGTGATTACTTAATTCCTGTTGCTAAAAAATACCTTGAAACCCATAAAGGTTTGCCTGATGATCTAAAAGAGTTAAGTGATTTTGCAAAATTAGAAATGGAAAATCTTCAAAAGGCTTTACTTGACAATTTCAGAGTGCATTTTGATAATTTTTATTCTGAGCTTACGCTACATAACTCAGGAAAAGTTGACGAATGCGTTAACAAATTAAAAGCAAGCGGCAAAATTTATGAAAAAGAAGGCGCTGTTTGGTTTAAATCATCTGATTACGGCGATGACCAAGACAGAGTTATTAAAAAAGCCGATGGCTCAAACACTTATTTAACAGCAGATATAGCATATCACATTGATAAATTAGAACGCGGATATGACAGGCTTATTAACATCTGGGGAGCCGACCATCACGGATATGTTGCGCGTGTAAAAGCTTCAATTGAAGCTCTTGGTTATGATCCTGATAAACTTGAAGTGCTTCTCGGACAGCTTGTAAACCTTGTAATCAACGGTAATGAAGTCAGAATGGGTAAACGTAAAAACATGGTTACTCTTGAAGATTTGATTGATGAAGTCGGTGTTGATGCAACGCGTTTTTGGATGTCAATGAGAAACATTGATACAACTTTGGATTTTGATATTGAACTTGCAAAAACAAATACTGATGAAAATCCTGTGTTCTACGTTCAATATGCTCATGCCAGAGCATGTTCGATTTTGCGTAATGCAGTTGATGAAAAAATTGACACTTCAACTGGCGAAAAAATACCTGCGCCGCTTTCAAAATCAGAACTTGATGATTTAAAAACGAATTACAAAAAAGAATATCTTCTGCCAACAATAGATACCGCCTCAAGGCTTATTTTGAAACTTGAAGAATTCAAATCCATGATTAAGATGTCTGCTGAAACCCGGCAAGTTTATACAATTTGTCGTTATGTTCAAGAGCTGGCAGCGGAATTCCACTCTTTTTATAATGCAAACAGAGTTATATCAGAGGACAAAGATTTGATGAAATCAAGATTGGCGCTTGTTTTGGCAGTAAAACAGGTTATAAATAATGCGCTGGATATCCTTGCAGTCAGCGCGCCTGAGCGCATGTAAATTCGTCTAAAATATTCATTATTTTAGAATAGTCTTCCTCAAGCACTAAAACACTTCTGATTTTAGATGCATTAGGAACACCTGCAATGTAATACGGGTAGAATTTGCGCATGAATTTTATTGCAACATCTTCACCGCGTAACTTTATTTCTTCATTTATATGAATTTTAAGCATGTCAATTCTTTGAGTGAGTGTTGGCGGGGAAAGGTTTTCACCGGTTTTTAAATAATGCTCAATTCTGTGTAAAATAGTAGGATCGCCCAAAGCTCCGCGGCCTATTGCAATACCGTCAGCACAAGATTTTTCAAGACATTCAGCCGCTGAAGCAATGTCAACTATATCGCCGTTTGCAAAGACCGGTATATCTACAGAAGTTTTTAAATCCTTAATTTTCGTCCAGTCTGCCTTGCCTGAATACATTTGAGAGCGGGTTCTGCCATGAATTGTTATAAAATCTGCGCCTGCTTTTTGCATTTTTTCACCGAATTCAACGAAATTCATTTCCTCCGCTGTATAGCCCAGCCGGAATTTTACGCTAACGGGCTTGTCAGTGCCGTCCTTTACCGCTTTAACAAGATCGGCTGCCAAATCCGGATTACGCATGAGCGCACACCCGTCAGAACCTTTCACAACCTTGTTAACCGGGCATCCCATGTTAATATCAAGCATATCTGCATAATTATTTAAGAATTCGGCGGCTCTACGCATCATATCAGGTTTATGACCGGATATTTGATAGGAAATCGGGCTGTGGTTGACGTCTCGTTTAAAAATTTCTGTTCCAGAGCGGCCGTTAAGTGTTTGGGCGAGAAATTCAGAACTAATCATTTCTGTGGTTATAAGTGCCGTTTTAGAATATCTGCGAACCAAGCTTCTCAGAACATAATCTGTTATTCCTGCCATTGGGGCAAGCGAAACGCGGCTATTTATAAGATGATTTACATTGCTATTTTGCATATTGTTTTAATTCTTCCAACCTTGCTTTTGAGTATTGCTTGTATTCATCATCCGGTGCGTTAGAGGCTGAATACTTTTGGTAATAGCCATACGCGTCTTTGTACTTGCCAAGACTGTCGTAATCAGCGGCTATAAGGTAGTTTAATATCTCTAAGTCAGAAGCATTCAAGGATAATGCTTTCTTAAAATCAGCTATCGCTTCAAGTTTTTTGTTTTTTGTATCATAAATCATGCCGCGATAGTAGTAAGCATAAGCATTATCCGGGCTTGTTTGCAGAATTTTGTTGAAAAGATTTAAACTCTCATCGTATTTTTCAGCCTCGTAAAGCCCAATAGCTTCATTTAGCATTGCTGTATTATTTTGCTCAACTATTGCTTGAAGATAATCTGTGGCTTTTTGGTTATTTTTGTTTAGGGCAATTGATTTTTTCAAATATTCTTCCGCTGCGCCCCAGTTTTCATTTTCGGCGTACAAAACTCCGATATAGTATGCAATATCAGAGTCAGTAGGTTTTAATTCAAATGCTTTTTGATAATATTCAATGGCTTTTGCATTGCTGCCCATGTTCTGATAAGCTGATGCTATACCAATCATTGAATCAGATGTAGGCGGCTGAATTTTTGCATATTCATTGATTGCGCTTTGGTAATCTTTATTGTTAAAGTATTCTGCAGCTTTGTCAAATTGAACTCCTACAGCTTCCGCTTTTATATTCTTTAGCGCATCGCTGAGCTGTGAATTATTAGGAAATTTAGCCTCAGCGCTTTTTAAAGTTGCCAGGGCTTCATTGTAATTTTTTTGCTGACTTTGCGCTATTGCAAGATTTACAAAGACTTCCGGATTGTCTGAAGATTTTGCAACTTCTTTATATAATAAAATCGCATCATCCAACTTGTTTGCTTTATGTAAATCAAGCGCATAACTGTAAAGCATATTTGTAACATCAGCACCGTTTGCGTTTTTCTTTACATAATCAGCAAATTGTGCGGGTGTCATTGTTGCTTTTGCACTTGTGAACATTTCATTTTGGGCGTACTCGTTGTTTGGATCAAGTGAAAGCACTTTTTTAAAATAATTTTGTGCCATTTTGCTTTCGCCCAGTGCAGAAAGGCATTGAGCCTTATAAAGATTTGCCTGAACATTGTCCGGATGAAGAACTAGAACTGAATCATATGCAACAAGCGCTGTTTTGTTGTCGCCCTTTTGCTGGTAAAGCGTACCGACATTTAAACGAGTGTTTATGTTTGAAGGATCGATGGATTCAGCTTTTTGGTAAAAACTCAATGCTTCATCAAATTTGTTTTGTTTCTGCAAAATTGCCCCTAAATTAGCTATTGTGTCAGCGTCATTTGGATTAGCATCCAGTTTTTTCTTGTAAATTCTTTCTAAAGAATATAAAACATCTTTGTTATCGACGCTTTTCGTTAAAATATAATTATATTCTTCAACCGCAAGGTCTTCCGTGCCGAGTTTGTCTAATGTTTTTGCGTAAGAAAGTCTTAAATCAATATCTCCTGGGGCAACAGCAACGGCTTTTCTGTAATATTCCGCACTTTTGGGGTCATTTCCCATAAGCTTCATGATATCGCCAACCTGTTCAAAGCTGTCTTTAACAAGAGACTTATCGCCAAGGGATTGATTGAATTCGTACGCGGCAGCTGCAAAGTTTCCTTCAGCACGAAGCTGTTTTGCTTTATTAAAACGTGATTGAGGGCTTGTGTCAAAATTAATTGCACCGAGACAGCGTGAGAGGTTGTTTTCTACCTGCACAATGGCCTGGGATGAATTTTTTACGCTGTTAGAATTAGGGTAGTAAGAAAGATAAAATAGTGCGCTTCTGTAATCATCAGCGGCTTTGGAGTAATTTTTTTCAGTATTTGCAAAATACGCACCCCGCGCAAGATATGAGTTAATAAGTCCTATTCTTGCGGAATTGTCAAGGTAATTTATGCGCAAAGCATTTTTGAATTCAGTAATCGCGCTTGAATATTGGTAATTCGCAAGATATTGCTGTGCAAGGTCATAATGTTCTTTGAAACCCGCAAATACAGGCTGTGTCAGTAATAATATCCCCGCAATCGTGATTATAGATTTTTTCATAACTCATATCCTCATAATCAAAATTTATCTTTAAGAAAATTCTAATACAATAATATTTATATGTACACCTACAATCAGCTATCTAGCAATACAATTTAATAATTTGCAATAAAAGTACGAAAAGAGCCTCATAATCAATGAGACTCTTTTAAACCTTTTTTAATTTCGGGGTTAGGCAATGTTTTTGAAATCTGTTTTCGAGATGAAATTGGTAAATTGGTCAAACATAATCTGCAACGGGATTTCCATAGAAAAACCTACAGATTCATCAAGATTAACAACCTCCACCGGGGCTAAAGTCATTGTTTTTAAGGCTTCTAAACGCGCTTTTGACTTTTTTCTCATAATCAATACTCCTATATTTTTGTTCAAAATCTTAACAAGTTTATTATCGGAATTTTAAATAAAAACTTTAGGTGTTTGTAACATATTGTTACATAAAACTTAACAGCTTCTGCTGGTAAAAAACTATTGTTGTGGTATTATAAATTTGTAAATCAAAATATAAGGAGACACAACAATAGCAAACGACAACAGAAACAACCGGGACAGAGACAAAAATAAAGCCATTATGAATGAGCGAATAAGAGCCCGCGAAGTTAGATTAATCGGACAAAACGGTGAAAACCACGGTATAGTAGAAACATCTAAAGCCTTAAAAATTGCATACGATGCAGATTTAGATTTAGTTTTAATCAATCCTAATTCAGAACCTCCGGTTGCTAAGGTATTAGATTACGGCAAATACAAGTATGAACAGGAAAAACGCGCAAAAGAAGCTAAAAAGAAACAGCATACAGTTGATATTAAGGAAGTAAAAATAAGATATAAAATAGATACCCATGATTATCAAGTGCGTATAAAAAGTATCCAAAAATTTATTGCGCAAGGCAACAAAGTAAAAGTTGTAATCATGATGCGAGGACGAGAGATGCAGCATTCAAATCTGGCATTTGATCTTGCAAACAGGTTTATTGAAGATTTGAAAGAAGAACCGATGGTTATAGAGAAGAAGCCAATGCTGGAAGGCCGCAACGTAACCTTATACCTGGCTCCTCAATCGCAAAATTAATTTAATTAGAAATATCCGGCATATATTAGCCGGATATTTTTTAATTTAAACTTATTAATAAAAAGTCTTGACTTAAAATTTTTAGCAAGTATGATTATAAACGTGGCTGAAAGGTCGCGGTGATGACAATCTAATAATAATGCCGCAATAGCTCCGAGTGGAGCAGAGCGAAACGAAGTTCAAAAAATGTAGAGCTTGCTCTACCAACTTCGTTGAAAATTTAATAGTATTTGCCGCAATAGCTCCGAGTGGAGCAGAGCGGAACGGAGTTCAAAAATGTAGAGCTTGCTCTGCCAACTTCGTTGAAAATTTAATAGTATTTGCCGCAATAGCTCAGTTGGTAGAGCAAGGGACTGAAAATCCCTGTGTCCTTGGTTCAATTCCGAGTTGCGGCATATTTTTTAATTAATAGTGTTTGTAAACTCCCCTAAATTACAAATACAATTCCCAGGAGATATGTATGCTTGAATTCTCTTCGTTGCCCAAAACTTGGATATTAGACATAGATGGTACTCTTGTTATTCATAATGGGCATTTGCACGGCGGAGATGTTCTTCTTGATGGTGTAAAAGAGTTTTATAGCAAAATAAAAGATAATGATACAGTTATATTGTTGACTGCAAGAAAAGGTTTATACCTTGAACAACTTAAAGATTTTTTGAAAACTCATGGCCTTAGATATGATTATTTGTTGTGCGACATGCCTATGGGTGAGAGAATTCTTGTAAATGATGATAAGCCTTCCGGCCTCAAAACAGCATATGCTGTTTCTAAAAAAAGAGATGAACCTTTAAATATTGATTTTGTTATAAATGAAAGTTTATAGTTTGGAGTTTGCAATTGAAAATTTATAATAATGAAAAGGTCGGGAATAAAAGAATTGTAAAAATATTAAATATACCTATATATGTTGTAAATTGGGATAACAATTTTCGTGAACAGCATATTTTGGGGAATTTTATTTATACGAGTAAATTCGATGATTATATTTGTAATACTGAAAAAAATACGAAAATTTGCGGGCTGAATGTCTTTAAACGTACAGAAGACGGTAGTCTAAAAAAAGATTATATTTTTAATTTTCTTTATAAAACAACAGATATGAAAAAAGAATTTTATAATAAATATAAGAAATTTTTTGATCAAGATTGCGATGATATTTATATACTAAACTCTAATAGCGGTGAAACATACTTGTTTTTGGCTTTTCTAGCCTCAAATTTTATCAAGAAAAACGGGAGTAAAAAACCGCTTTTGGTTGCGACAAAGAAGTATCACATTGAGTTAATAAAAATGCTCCATCCGGATGCAAAATTCGTTTATGTAAACAAAATGCAGCTATTTGTAAGCGGAGATGTGTTTAGTGTTTATAAAAAGAGGGTGTTCTTGCTTTTTCCAGGAGAACATTTTATAAATGTGGAAAACTCCATAAATAATGGGGAAATAAACTCAGTTCATTACTTTGAGATGATGCTGGATAGACTGCACCTGACCCGTGAGGATATAGAGCCGAAACAAATACATTTAGATAATTCTGTAAAGCATGCTTTGATGGAAAAAACGAAGCAAATGGGATTAAATACTGATAAATTCGTGCTTTTGGCCCCGGAAGCTCTTTCTTGTGATGATATAAGACCGGAGTTTTGGACTAAATTATGCTTAGAGTTTCAGAAGTGCGGGTATGATGTTTTCATGAATATTACCAATGAAGATACAGTTATCCCTAATTGCACCTATAAGTCTTGCTTTTTAACTTTTTCAGAAATATGTGAACTTGCGCAGATGGCAAAATTTATAGTATCTTTACGCAGCGGGCTTACAGAGATATTGTTGCAGTCAAAAACTCCGCTGGTTAGTCTTTATACAAAATTCAAAAACAGACACCGTTACAAAGAAATGCCGGTAGAAAGAGTGTTGTCAGGTTTTAGCTTAGAAAAATTGCCGCGTATAAGTGATAATTTTTACGAATATAATATGTCAGATATTGCGCAGGATGATTTGATAAAAGAAATTAAGGATTTGGCTTTAAGAGTCAATTAAAAAATTAAGGTAAAGGAGTTCAGATGGTTTGGAAAGTTTTATTTGTCCTTTCTCTATTGGTGCTGGCGGCTGTATTTGCAGGTGAAACTGCCTTTATTGGAACAATTCATTTGACTGGTGCAAGTGTTATGATTGGTTATTTTTTTGCATTTTTGTCAGCAGTATCAGCCGGATGGTTTTACTCGCTTGGCTGGCAGAAAAGACTGTACTCTGAAAAAGCAAATAAAATTTTTATGATTTTGCTTTTGGTGTTTGTCTGTGCGTGCATTTATCAATCGGTTGTCGGCGGATTGCCTGGATTATTGTTTGAGTTAAAAAGCCATAATATTAATAATCAATCAGACGCTGCTCTTTATGTTACCGCCTTAATGATGCTGTTGATTGTGTCTATTGTAATTTATACATTAATTTGGCTTCCGGCTTTTTGCGCATATTGGAATTATAAAAAGAGATTTCACGAATTTGAAACTGTAGAAAATACTTGTGTGAAAATTTTTTCGGTTTACATGCTTTTGATGAGTGTTGTTGCCAACTTATACTTTTTGTTTTCTAATTATAGAAATGGATTTAATGTAGTGGATTATATTTGTATATTGTCAGTCTTAGTGGATGCAATGTTTTTGATTGGATATTCGTTTAAAATAAAATTTAGCAGACAAATATTGTGGAAAATTCTATTTTTGCCATACATAGTGTTGACATTTGGCTCGTCGTTTTTCTTGAGTGAAGACTATAAGGCCGTTTCTGGAATGAACCTTCTGCCATACAATTACAGTTTACTTGTTGCTTTTATCTTTGTTAATCTTATTTATATATGCATATTCTATAGATATGCATTTACAAGTGATGTTTATAAACTTGAACAAAAATCAGATTAAGATTTTTTATTAAGCCATTCGTACAATTTTAGAGCCAAAGGCGGCATGTCCATTTTCTCTAAAATAATTTCAATAATCACGGGTTTTTCGGTTGTAATTGAACGGAGTGAGCTTCTTAATTCTTTCGTGGTGCTGCATTTTGCATGTAAGATATCAGTGCAGAATAAATCAGCTAAATGTTGCCAATTCCATTTAGCTATGTCATTATACTTGCTTTCAGGAGTTTCGGAAAGAAGCCTTTCAATTGTGTAGCCGTCATTGTTAAGAATAAAAATAAGAGGCTTTACATTGTATCGGCACATAGAAGAAATCTCCTGGACTGTCAATTGCAAAGAGCCGTCGCCTGTGAACAGAATTGTTCTGTTGGTTGTGTCAGCCATAGCAGCTCCAAATGCAGCAGGAAGGGCCCAGCCGATTGAAGAATATAAAGCTTGAGTAATTAAGCATGCTCCTTTGGGAAGTTTGCAGTTAATAATTCCTAAACTGCTCATGCCCGTTTCTGCAATAATTACGTCTTTTTCTTGCAGAAAATTCGTAATAATTTTAAAAGCACTTTCACAAGTGAGTTTATCTGGGAATTGTTTTGGCATATTAATTTCAGGTTTTATAAAGTCATATTTTTTAGAGGTTGACTTTTTGATGAGTTCATCAAGTAATAGCTTTGGCGAGTTTATTCTGATTGTCTCAGTGTTTATGACGATATCATGCTTTCTTATATTAATAATTTTATCCTTGTACTCAGGCAGCGAAAAGAAACCTATATTAAAATCAGTCCAAATTAATCCAAAAGCCAGGATTAAATCAGCCTCACAATAAAGCTGCTCTGCTGTTTTATTCATTAAAGAGCCCTCAAATACACCTGCAAAAAACTCGTTTTCTTCATCAATACACCCTTTACCCATCGTTGTAGTTATGAAAGGAATTTGTATTCTATTTACTAATTCTTCGGCTTCTTTTTCGAGATTAAAAATCTGTATTAAAGAGTCAAACATAAGCAGAGGCTTTGAGGATGCTTTAATTTTGTCCAATATAAGCTCAGCAGCATTGGTTTTTAAACCCATTATATCCGGATTGAAGTCTGAAATCTTAATCTGAGATTTTGCAACATCTTGTGGAATTCCCATGTAAACAGGCTTTTTCTCTGTGAGAGCTATGTGTATAGCTTTTTGAATTTCCAAAGATGCATTTTGGGTATTTAGAATGACTGCATATTCACTAACTTGTTTGTATGCATTAAAGTACATATTCCATCGGCCATCAGCAAAAGAATGGTGTATTTTAATCCCTTTATTTAAAATTTCAGTCTTAGGCATACCGGTTATCTGTATAACAGGAACATTTTGTGCATATGCGCCGGCAATACCGTTTATCGCACTAAGCTCGCCAACTCCATATGTTGTAACACATGCAGCAGCCCCTTTAATTCTTCCGTAACCTTCGCAAGCATATGAAGCGTTTAACTCATTGCAGCAGCCAATCCAGTGTGTGTGCGGATTTTCTTCTATTGCGCTAAGTATCTCAAAATTAAAGTCCCCAGGAACCCCGAATATTTCGCTCACGCCTATAGAATACAGTTTTTCAATTAAATATTCGCATACAGTAGTCATTCTGACCTCCTGTATGTAATCTAAAACAAATATACAAAACTTAAATTCAACAACTGATTAAACTTCAACAAATAGCCTTTGTCCAACGATATTGGGCTTTCCGTTATAATATCCAGCAAAATATCCGCCTCTTACAGGTGCATTTTTTGCATAAGTATTGCTGTTATATCTATTGCCGTTGTAATTTACAAAAGGATTGTTGCTAAACGGGTTAGAAGAAATAGACGCAGCACTAGTATGCTGAACAGGTACTGTCTGTTGTGCCGGCGAAAATACATTTGATAAAATACTTACTAAACTTGCCATTTATGTAACCTTATATAACCTAACTACAAAATTCAGTTTAATGATTTTTTCTCTTTGGTCATTATTATAACACAAGTTTTTCTTAGATATTAATAAAACTTTACTAAAATCCTCCTTTTAAAGTAGGTATGCACTTGCTTTTATTTTGGCAGTTTTTTATAATAACTCTATGGAAGAACAGAAAAAAAAGAAAATTTTAATAGTCGGTAATTCAGCAAAAGAATATGCTTTAGCTAAAAAGTTTTTGACTTATGATAATATAGAAAAAATTTACGCTGCACCCGGAAACGCTGCAATGAAGGATTTTGCAGAAGTTGTTGATATTAGAGAAGATAATATTGCACAGCTTCTTGAATTTGCTGTTGAAAATGCAATTGACTTGACGGTTGCCACATCTGAGCTTGCAATAAAAGCTGATATTGCTTTGATTTTTCAAGCCAATGGCCAAATGATATTTGCCCCAACAGCCTCAAGTGCCGGTATGACAATATCCAAATCAGCAGGTAAAAAATTTCTGTATAAACTCCATATTCCCACTCCTCGTTTCGGAATATTTGATAAATCCCAGCTTGCCTTGGATTATATAAAAAATGCAAATATGCCTGTAGTTATCCGTACTGATGAAAGTTCTATAAAAGCTGACAGGCAGGTCTGTACAACAGTTCCAAATGCAAGAATATTCACAGAAGACTTATTTTTATCAGGGGAGAACAAAGTCCTTTTTGAAGATTATGTTCACGGGCATGAATTCATATATTATGTAATTACCGACGGCTATCATGTTATACCGTTGACCTCTTGTGCGAATTATAAGTTTATGCTCGACGGCAACGGAGGAATTCTTACTCCAGGAATGGGGGCTTTTTGCCCGGATTATAAGCTTTCAGAAACAGTACAGCAAAAGTTGTTAAATAATGTTGTAACACCGGTTATAAATTCACTCCAAAAACGCGGTACTCCGTATTTGGGTATCCTTGGTGTTGAGGGTGTACTAACTGATGATGATAAATTTACGGTTCTTGAGTTGAAATCTTTCCTATCAGATCATGATGCGCAGGCTGTTTTAAATCTTATCAACGAAAATCTTTATACACTTTTTGAAGCATGTGCTGTAGGATCTTTTGCTGATGACTATGAAACACTTGATATTGCAGATTTGGCTTCAGTTTCTTGCGTATTATCATCCGGAAAACTTTCAGGATCTGTAATTGAAGGAATCGACTTAGCTGAAGATGATGTTGATATAAACCATTTTAATACTGTTAAAAATGAATATTTTGAATATATAACGTCGGGCGGCCGCGCCGTTGTGCTGACAAAAACATCATCCACTTTGTCTCGCGCAAGGGAATTGCTTTATGAGAATGTTAACGTTATTAAATTTAGCGGGATGAAATATCGTTCTGATATTTGTTCACAAGTTGATTAGTACAAAATAGTTGATATTTTGTAAATAATAATTATAAAACATTCTATGGTTACAAAAAGCGGTAAAAATTATTATGAAATTTTAGGCGTTACTCCGGACGTGGAGAGCGTGCAATTAAAATCTGTTTACAGGCGTTTAGTGCGTAAGTACCATCCAGATATAAACCCTGATGGCGAAGATGTTTTCAAAGAAATTACCAATGCTTACGAAACTCTGATAGATGAAAATAAACGAAAACAATATGATATTCTAAATGGTATATTTAAATCTGTTCATGCTGAAACGCTTAACGAAACCACACCCCAAAATACACGAAATGAAGAACCTTACAGAAAAACTTTCCGCAAAAAGTTTGATACAATACCGCCAGAAGAGCATGTTTTTAAAGAAAAAGTATTTCGTGATGTATTTAACGATATTCTCGATGGGATTTCCAGCAAGAAGAAAAAATCAGAAAAATCCCCCCAGCCGCAAAATGGAGAAGACATATACACCGATATTGAAATTACGCTAAAAGAATCAATAACCGGCACCTGTCGTGTTGTTAATATTATGCATACAGAAGTTTGTACAAAATGCTCAGGCCGCAAGTTTATAAATGAAGCTAAATGCTCACTGTGTGGAGGTAAGGGCGAACTTACCAAGCATCAAAAAATTAACGTTACAATTCCGCCCCATATAAAAAACGGCGCAAAACTGCGTATTGCAGGCGAGGGCAAAAAAGGAACTAATGGCGGCAAAAATGGCAATCTATTTTTAAATGTAAAAATAAAACAAAATTCTAATTTCAAAATTGATGGAAACAATGTTTATTGCGAAGTGCCTATAACGCCTTATGAGGCAGTCTTGGGCGGAGAAATAATCATTCCTTCTTTAGAAGGCAGTGTTGTTTTGCAGCTTCCGCCAATGACATCTTCAGGGCAAAATTTTAGAATTTCAGCAAAAGGTTTAAAGAAAAATAATAAAGTTGGTGATATAATAATTACAGTGAGAATTGAAATACCCAAAAAACTTACTAAAGATGAGCTTGAATTATATGCAAAGCTCAAAAGTTTATCACAAGAGAATATTAGAGAGAATTTGCTAAATGATTAATCAAGAAAATATTACAGTGTCAAAACATGCAAAAATAAAGGAAATTTTTGCATCAATCCAAGGCGAAGGCCCTTATATCGGCGCTAAGCAGTTATTTATAAGATTTTGTAACTGTAATTTACGCTGTCATTACTGTGATACTGATTTTGAAGGCGAGGCAAACGAGTATTCGCCTCAAGAGCTTTTTGAAATAATAAAGCAATTTGATTTAAATACGATATATTCTGTTTCGTTAACAGGTGGTGAGCCGCTTTTGTCCGTTGATTTTCTGGTTGATTTTTTACCACTTTTGAAAACGCATGGCCAAAAGATTTACCTAGAAACCAATGCTACTTTACCGGAAGAATTGTCGAAGGTAATTGACTTTATTGATGTAATTTCTGCTGATATTAAGTTAGAGAGTGCTACGGGCATGATTAGTGCCTTTAAGCGCCATGACAAATTTTTTGAAAGAGCTTCAGGTAAAGAGATTTTTGCAAAAGTTGTATTCGATGAAAACATTACAGATGAAGAAATTGAAAAATGTGTAGAGCTTGCTAAGAAATATAATTTTGAATTGATTTTACAGCCCAGGATGGATGGTGATGTAATGAGTATTACATCTATATTTGCAGTTGCCGTGCTCGATAAATTTTTGAAAAAATATAACAAAGTAAGGCTTATCCCACAAGTTCACAAATTTCTATCTGTAAGGTAGTTATTTTCTAAGTTTTGAGGCACCTTTCAAGTAAACAAACTCCGGCTTAAATTCCAAATCGCAATTATAGACAATAAGAATTCTTAAACATTTAGGCAGTGCCCCCGGAACATCAAGCTCATGAAAACACATCATTGCAGTTTCGCTAAAGCCCATATTCTCTCTTGCAAATTTTGCCGGAAACGCTGCATTTAAGTCATTCGTGAGCGTGAAAATAACGTGCGAAATCTTACAAATTTCAATGCCGTTTACTTCAATCATTTTTGACAAAAGCTCCATCGTTGAAGCCTTAATTGCCTCAATCGTATTGCTTTCAACTGTAATAGCGCCTCTTATACCCTTTGTAACCATGTTTTACCTGTTTTTTAATCCGTTGTACCAGTCGCGGGCAGGCATTTCGCCTTTACCTTCGGGTTTTACTCTTACTAAGATAAGAGATTTATCATTACAGCCGACATTGAGCCCGTCTTTGGTACACTTAATAAATTCTCCCGGCTTTCCGCACTCATCACAGACTTTAGTCTCAAGAACCTTGATAATTTTGCCGTCATGCATAAAATATGCACAAGGAAATTTGTAAATTCCTCTCACAAGATTATGAATTTCTTGAGCAGACTTATTCCAATCAATAACAGTTTCTTCTTTAGTAAGCTTGTTCGCCATACAAACGCCTTCTTCACACTGAGGAGAAGGCGTAATTGTCTTGTTTACAAGCCCGATTAATGTTTTTTCAAGCAGCTCTGGTGAAAGGTTGCTGATTTTTTCAAACAATTGTTCGCAATTCATATCATCAGGAATATTAATAACTTGTTTAAGACATACATCCCCACAGTCAAGGCCGAGTTCTGTAATCATTGTACATATTCCTGTTTGCGAGTCGCCGTTAATAATCGCGCGCTGAATTGGGTTTGCGCCACGGTATTTGGGCAATAGAGAAGCATGGAGATTTATTGTATGATATTTAGGAATATCAAGCACTTCCTGCGATAAAATCTGACCAAAAGCAAAAGTAAAAAAAAAATCAGGTTTAAGCTTTATCAATTCCTCCTGAATTTGTGGTTCTTTTCTGATTGATTTTGGCTGAAATACCGGAATATTATGTGCAAGCGCAAACTCTTTTATCGGGGACATTGTAAGCTTATGCCCTCGTCCGGCTGGCTTATCAGGCTGCGTAACAACACCAACAACCTCTATTTCTTTAGAGTTAAATAAGTATTCAAGTGATTTTAAGGCAATTTTAGGTGTGCCGAAAAAAACAATTCTAATCATTATTTTCTAATTCTTTCTCCAAATCTTCTTCCACTAAAATTCTCTCAGTTTCAATTGGTCCAAGATTGTATTTTTTTAGAATTTCTTCTGTCTCATCAATATTAGTGCAGTGGTCAATGAACAAAATTCCATCTAAATGGTCATTTTCATGTTGAATTGCGCGAGCAAGAAGCGAACCTTCTTCAGCTTCCATTATAAAAGGTTTTCCGTTTATATCAAGAGCTTTTACTGTAACATTTTTGTAGCGTTTGACTTTTGTGTAAGCTTCCGGAAAACTCAGACATCCTTCTTCGCTGATTACAGCGCCTGATTTTTTAATAATTTTAGGATTAATAAAAACCGTTGGTTTAAGAGGCTCGTCGTTTGCAGAAACATCGATTACAAAAACTCTGTAATTAACACCGATTTGTGGTGCTGCAAGCCCTACGCCGTTTTGAGCATACATTGTTTCAAGCAAATCATTTACCAAATCAGTAATCTTTTTTGATACTTTATGAACCTCTTTAGACGGTTGTCTAAGTGTTTTTTCTCCATATTTTAAAACTTTTTTAACAGCCATTATTTACCTCTCTTTAAAAACAGTATATTACAAAAAGGCACGAGTTCAAGTTAAAACGCTTATAATTTGGTTATTTCAGAGATTGCAGGATCAAGAAGTCTTCTGCCAACATTGACGAAATTGATAGAACACAGCGTTTTGCTGCCGTATTTAATCATTTTTTCAACAATACCTTCACCGTACTTTGGGTGGGATACATGATCGCCTTGTTCAAAGGTTTGTGTGCTTTGTGGCATTTCAGCTTGATAAATTGGAACAACAGGCGTTTTTTCTTCCTCTTCCTCAATTTCTTCTTCAGGTTTGTAAATTCCGTCGCTGCTGAGTTCTTCTACGATTTCAGGCTGTACAGCAAGATTTTGTTCTGGCTCAGCTTGATTTAAATCATCAATAAAATTCAAATCGTCTTCTGTTAAAACATCGTCTTCTTGTTCAATATTGTCATCTTCAAGTTTAGTATATATAAAAGTTTCATCTATATCTTTTGAAACATGTTCAATCATTTTATTACGATCTTCGTCAATCGGGGCTTCTTCAAACTGTTCTGCTAGTGGCGATGGTTCTTCTGTTAAATAAGTTTCGTCAAAAGATATCGTATCATCATTAAATTCAGCTTCAGGAGTTGAATTTTGGGAAGCGGCATCATAATCAGCACTTTCTTCAACGATTGGAGCTATTTTGTTAAAACTAACTGTTTTTGGCTTAACTTCCGGCTCTTCTGGGCTTTCTATTATTTCAGGTTCAGCCTCAAAAGGAAGTTCCTCATAAACTGATTGCTGTTCAGTGAAATCTGCATATGCAACTTTAACGTCTTGCTCTTCAACTATTTCATCTGTATATTCTTCTATTGAGGAAGCGGGTTCTTGTACCGGGAATTCTCCAGAGGTTTGGGCTTCTTTCTCTATTTCAACTTCATCATTGGCTTCAACTTCGGCTTCTGCTTTTGGTGTTATTAGAACTTCAACATCAGGTTCTTGTTCCATATTTTGCTTTTGTTCTGGTTCTAGAACTTGGGCATCCGCATTTTCTTGCGGCTGAATATACTCATATGAACTCAAATCTTCATCTTGTTCATTTTCTTCCTTAATGCGGGGAATATCATCAGACAAATCTTCGTATGTATCAGCATTATCGAGAAAATCAGGAGTTTCGGGCGCTACACCTTCAACAATTTTTTCCTGCTTGATTACAGGTTCCGTTACAATAAGAGTTGGTTCTTCTATAACTTGAGTTTCAACCGGTTTTATTTCAATTTTTTTTTCTTCTTGCTGTTTTACAATTTCAATAGGAGCAAGCTCGACAATTAAAGGCACAGCCTGAGTTGCTTTACCATAAACTATAAATTCATCGAGGTTCAATTTATTTAAAAACGTGTTATAAGAGGCAAAATCATGCTGTGTTGTCAGCGGTGCAAACAGGATAAGATTGTTTGCGTGTTCTTTTAATTCATAAACATATTTATAGTTGTGCGAACAGATAATATTTGTGTAGACCTTGTTCTCGCTCAAAAGTAGTTTCAAAAGTTTTTTGTCCGAGTTGTCGTTATCAATTTTTACAAATGAATAGATATACGCATCCATTTCTTCAAGACAGTTATACACGTAGAAAATAATTTCTCGTTGAAGTTTTGGGTCTGCATCTGAAATATTTAAAATTACAGTGTAATTGTCTTTTATGAATTCTTTTAATTGCTTAATATCTTGGGCAGATTGAGCGAAAACTTCTTGCTCTTTATATTTGAGGAGTTTGTTTTTCAAAACAGCAAGTTCTGCTATACCGGATTCTTTGTACTGCTGGGAAACAACTTCAATAAAGGTATCAAAAGGTATAAATTTATCAGGAATAGTTCTTGTATAGTCCTGAACTTCGAGGAATATATCCTGAATAACGGCTTTTGATGTTGCATCAACGTCGTTTAAGTCGTTAGCGTATATGAAGTTAATCATATCAAAGTTTAGAGGCAGCTTAAAGTCTTTTGCGAAAGTAAGTGTTCTTTCAGTGTTAAGGCTTCCGTCAGTGTCTATTATAATAGAGCTTTCGGCGTTATTTTCTAGCTGTTTTGAGAAATTTAAAACAAGAGTATCTGTATTTTTAAGATTATCCGAACAAATTAAGAGATTTTTTTGAATTAATGAAGTATCAACTTTTAGTAAAAATTCTTGCTGCGAGAGATTGCCTAATTTTAACGGGGTTTCAATCGGCAAAATGTCAAGGAGTTCAGAGGCAGAAAGTTTTGTAACATTGGCGTTTAAAGCCGGAATTGTGCCATCGTAATTTTTTACAATGCCTTCTTCGTTGAATGTGAAGATAAGCTTTACAATTGCGTATGTAAGCCCGTTATCAGCTTTTAAACTTACTATCTGGGCAACATAGGGTGTATTATCATCTTCAATTACAACAAAACCGCCAAGAATAAGGTTATCTTCGGTTTCGTATGAAACTTTTACTAAATTATTCTTAATTTCCAATACTTTCATCAAAAATTCCTCTCTTGTGTGATTTTAACATAAAAAAATCTTAAAGTTATCAATCATTAAATATCTGAAACATTTTCAAGAAGTTTGTTGTAGATTTCAATAGTTATCAGGCATATTTTTAGGTTTCTAGCGACAAGGCTTTTTATAGTTTCTTCATAACAGCGCAAAAGTGCTCTGTTCAGACCGTTTGGTTCTGATAAAAGCTGTCTGATGTTACAAGAATACTCTTTGCATCTTGTATTTGGTTCAATTTTGTCGGATAAGAAGATAACTTTTTCAAAATCGGTCATATCAAGTCTTCCAAGCGTATGCCATCGAATTGCCGAAAGAATTTCTTTGTCTGTAACTCCAAATTCATTTTCGGCAATATATGCGCTTACAGGTGCGTGAAGTGTTTTGTAATTCAACATTTCACAAGGTTCAACGTTTAAATTTTCGTTTATAATTTTTAAAAGTTTTTCATTGTCGAAACATTTTGCTGCATCGTGCAAAAGTCCTGCTGTATAAGCTTTTTCTTTATCAAGATTGAATTTTTCGGCTAATTCTGCGGCGCATTCGGCTGTTCCGAGCGAATGAATATATCTTTCTTCTGATAAATTATTTTTTAACCATAATATAATTTCGTTTTTTTCAATTTTTGTATAATTCATTTTCTTTAATGTACCTTTCTACAGCATTAGGCAGAATATCTGATACAGATTTGCCTTCTTTTATTCTGTTTCTTATGTCAGTGGATGATATGTCGTTATAATTCATTTTTGCAAATTCAAAATTATAATTTTTTTTTCTAAATTCATTGTATTTCTGTTCAAGAAAATCGTCCTCTCTAACAAAAACAATAAACTTTACGATTTGTTTAAATTTATCAATTTCATACCAGCTTTCAAGTTTTTCAAAGGCATCAGTGCCGATTATAAAATTAATTTTGCCCTCAATATCATAATTTTTGTATAATTCTAGTGCTGTTAAGTATGAATACGATTTTTGCTGGCGCTGAAATTCTATATCAGAAACTTCAAAATCCGGGTAATTTTTTATGGCAAGCTTTGTCATATTAAGCCTGTGAAATGCGGAAGTTTTTTCAGCTTCTTTGTGCGGGGGAATGTAGGCCGGAATAAAGATAATCTTTTCAAACCCGAAGTTTTTCAGTGCATAATCTGCCATGTATAAATGTCCGTTATGTATAGGGTTAAATGTTCCCTGGAATACGCATAATTTCATATGACAATTATATCAACGCTAAATGAATTTGTAAAGGATTGTAACGATTTATTCTAATATTTAAAGATTTTGGCCTAAAAGACCGTATTCAACAGTAAAAGTACGAATTTAATTGAAAGGAATTTTAGAAAATGGGAATGTCAGCATCACAAGCAAGACTTCTTTCAATAACAACAAGGCTCAACCATATTGAACTTGAGTCTCAAAACGTTTCTAATTCTAAAATCAGACTTTCTCAAAAAACTCAAGATGCAAGTGATAAATATATTAAAGCTTTGAATTCAACTCAGCTTCTTTATAATACCTATGATGCTTCAGGCGAGCAAATCAGTCAATCACTGACCGGAGCTGCTCTTACTAATTACGGTGAATTAAAAAATCAATATGGTCTTATTAACGCGTCAGGACAAATTCTTGTTTCTGAAACTGATGCTGCAAATTATATGGCTAGTGATAATTTAGAAGAATTTTTAGACAAATACGGTGTTCTATCTCCAGAAGGCACCGGTGAGACGGTCCAGGTGAAAAACCCTCTCTACGATACAGCTTGGGATGAGTACAACGAAGAATATCAAAAATGGCAAGCTGAAAAACCAGATCCGGCAAATCCGATTTATGTAATTCCCGGTGAAGTAGAGCAATCTTCAGATTTGTATGACAGTTTCCTTTGGGCGACTGCGATTTGTTATGGCAGTGCGATGGTTTATTTGGCACAAAAGTTAGGCTTGCCGGGTGAAACCTTGTATGATAAAGACGGAAATCCAGTTGTCTCTTATAATCAGGATGGCTGGAAGGCATACACTGATGACAACAGCGGAAGCATTACTTCTGAGGGCAGCGGTGGTTTAAAAGATTGTTATAGCCATGTTTTAGACCATCTTTTACCAATCGGCAGCTACACCACAACAACAGGTCAAACTGTTGATATAACTTCTGGTAATCACTGGTGGGGTACCGGTAGTTATAACGACAGAGGTGGGCGTGCAGCAGAATTAGCAGAGCTTATCCGACCAGATGCAGAAACTGTTCTTTATGCCTGCGGTGATACAGGGGCTGATATTACGGCTGATTCATCTGAGATTGAAAAATTAATGAGCGATTATTATATCGACGCAAATGGTCAAAAGCAAATTAAAACTCTTCAACAAAAAATCGTTGATTTAGATTATGCAAACAGTTCTGGTATATTAAGCGATCAAGAACTATACGATGCATTGCAGCATTTTGTAAACGATGACTTGTCTGTATTGAAAAAAGGCCAGGACAAGTTTGATGAAGATGCTTACAATGCTGATGTTGAAGAGTGGCAAGCTAAGAAGCCTCAAGAACCGGATGTTGAAATGTATATTGATAAAATCGTCAGAACAGTTACAGATTCTGACAAAGCTCAATGGTACATTAATTTATGGCACAGAATGAACGGTGAAAGCGATTTTAAAGCCGGATTTGGCAGTTCTGATGAATACGACTCTTCTCAAGGTTTTGCTTCTGTTTCAAAAACTGACCAAAAGTGGGCTGTCTTAAAAGATAATGAAATGAACAGTTCTCAATGGCTGCAATTTGCACTCCAAAATGGTGTTATAACGCTGGAACAAGTTCAATTTACTAATTCTTCTCAAGAAGGAACAGGTGTTCAAAATATCCAATGGACTTCAATTATATGGACAAGTTCAGCAGATATTACTGAACAAAAAGACAACACCGCAGTTACCAAAGCCGAAGTAGAATACAACAAAGCGCTTTCAGAAATCGAATCTAAAGATAAAGAGTACGATAATACAATGAAAAAGCTGGATACAGAGCACAAAGCACTTGAAACAGAATACGAATCAATAAAAAATGTTATACAAAAGAACGTAGAAAGAACATTTAAAGTATTTTCATAACCGGCAAAGCCGGCTCTGTACAGATGTGATTTTGTTACCTGCGTGTCTCGCAGGTGGGTGAGCGCCTTGGCAAATCCGTTTCCCGCTGGCGATTTTTCAATCGGCGGGTATACTGCAATGCCATGAGAGTCAACTCTCCCTGTTATAATAAATGTAGGAACAAAATTGAACACCCATACAGAGCAATAACATTATAACATGAATATTTCAATATGTATATAAGCCTTCAGTCATATATGGAGTTACCATCTCATTGAAAG
>OLIW01000970.1_pt1 | contig 28420 bp, 35 predicted proteins | sample 1601321 | NCBI WGS metagenome assembly OLIW01 (sample SAMEA2452114, study PRJEB22498) | human gut metagenome
GTATATATATCCTATATTATTGTTTTTTGTAAATATTTATTTTTTTTACATGTTTTTATATTAAACTTGCAAAAAACACCTATGTTTTTGCATACTACAAAAACATAGACGTTTTACCTATCTTATCCTATTTTGTTATATTTTACGTGTGTGTTACTCTCCCAACGTTCTCCGGTTTTCAATGTTTTTCTCCTTCGTTTTTTATATTTTATATTTATACCTTTTCTACCCTTTTTGGCAAGTGTACAAATTAATGTAACATTATGTCACTTTTTGTCATAATATAATATTAATCCAATATGAAAGGAAATGATTATATGGATATTGATAAAAAAATTTGCCCAGTTGTTAATGTAGATGGATTAATAGAAAAGGGAAAACAATTTGACATTGAAGTTAATTTACCAGAAGATAGCAGAAATGTTATTTATGGTTTAGTTAAGGACTGCTATGGAGAACCTGTAAAAGAAGCTGTTGTTAAATTAATTGAAGTATGTAAAGATGAAAGGAAACCAGTTTCTCATACTTTTACAGATAAAGAAGGAGAATTTGTTTTTGGACCACTTTGTCCAGACAAATTCTATGAAGTACAAATTTGGGCAAATAAAGTAAAACACTATAAAATTTGTGCAACTTGTAATCATGAAGGCAAATGCTTAAAAGGTATTGATATGGATCAATGCGATTATGATAAATGTTATAAAAATGATGAATGTTATAACGAATGTCATGATGAATGTAAAAAGCCTTGTAAGAATTAAAAGCAAGGGCGTATAATTACGCCCTTACTTTAAATCATACCTAATTTTTTAACAAATTGTTTACCTTTTTTTATCATTTTTTTCTTGCTTGAGCACATACCATCTGCACATAGCATAGCAGTTCCGGCAGCAATAATTCCACCAACAATCATACCTTTTACAAACTTCATTTATTTTCCTCCTATTTTAAACTTTTTTAGTGATAATGCTTTTTATAGAGTACTTTACATTATCTTTTAATACATTATATTAATATTATGTCTTTTTTCTTTTTAAAATATACTGCTTTATAATTGTATAAGTTTCGAATAATGCAATTATACCCAAAAAAATTCCAAAATATTTTTTTAGGCTTTGTGCATCAATATTTTTAGCAAGTATTGCTCCTATTATTGCCCCTACTATTCCTGTTATAATTAAAATAGTGCCAGTTTTTACATCAACCAATTTTTGTTTTAAATTAACAATAATTGCTATAATAGATGTAGGTATAAAAAAAACAATATTAGTTGCTTGTGCAATATGTTGTTCCATTCCTATAAAAAAAGAAAGAATTAAAATTAAAATGGTTCCTCCGCCCATTCCCATTCCACTAACAATTCCGTGAAATTATACCTGCTAATAGTTCAATCATTTATCCTCCAACTAAAATTTTATGAGAAAATCATTCTTATTGACATATATAACAAAAAAATTGTAAATAAAATTTTTAATATATTATTAGATAATTTTTTTAATAATATTGAACCTATATATCCACCTATTATCCCACCTATTGCACATTTTATTCCTATGTGCCAATCAATAAAATTATTTTGCATATAAAAAAAACCACTGGCAATAACCATAGGTAAAATAGCAAATACAGAAGTTGCTCTCGCTTTTTTTTCATTAAAATTTAATAAATAGACTAGAGCTGGAACAACAATCATTCCTCCTCCTGAAGCAAAAAGTCCACTTATAAATCCAGCAAATATTCCAATAAATATTTTTTTTATCATATACCACCCAAATTACGGTTTTATTATTTATTGTTTGCATTTGCTTTAAAAATATTCTTATTAGCTTCTAATTATTTCTTCTATTAATTCATATAATCTATTATTGCATTTTGTTATTTGATATATTATTCTTTCTTTAAGTTCTTCATCTTTAACATTGCTTACCGTGTCCATAAGCTTTTGTAATTCAAATAAATATTTTTTATCTTCTCTTTTTCTCTTGTCTAAAATATATTTTAACTGTTCCATTGTTTTGTCTCCTTTTACCCGTGGGCAACTTTTTATTACGCTTAACGTTATATTAATACTTTTGTGTACAATTCTAATACATAAAATGATAAAATACAACAAAAATAGACTTTTTTTTAATTTTTTTAGAAGGTGTAAAATTTATGATTAAAATTAAACTATCAGATTTACTCGGTAAAAATAAAATGAACCAAAAAACATTATCAACTATAACAGGTATTCGTCCTGCAACAATCTCTAAGATGTACTATGAAGAAGTAAAAAGAATTGACATTAAACATTTAGATAATATATGTAAAGCCTTTAATTGTGAAATTTCGGAATTATTAGAATTTATTCCAGATGATAATAATAAGAAGAAATAAAACCTACATTTAACAATGTAGATTTTGTTTTTTAGTTTAAATTAGCCTACACTATGTTTTTATGTTGGTATATTTTCATCTTTTATATAATATTTTGTTCCAAGCATTTTATCTGGCAAGTATTGTTGTTGTACTAAATGGTTTGGATAGTCATGAGGATATAAATATCCAACACCATAACCTAAATTTTTCATTCCATCTACAGGAGCATTTCTAATATGCATTGGTATTTCTCCAGTATCTTTTGTTGCAACATCTTCTAATGCTTTATTTATTGCTAAATAAGTTGCATTTGATTTTTTAGATTCTGCAACATATACAGCTGCATGTGCTAAAATAATTCTAGCTTCTGGCATTCCTACTGCATGAACTGCTTGTAATGCACTTGTTGCTATAACTAATGCTTGTGAGTTTGCCATTCCAACATCTTCTGAAGCTGCAATTACAATTCTTCTTGCCAAAAATACGAGGTCTTCTCCTGCATTTAATGCTCTTGCTAAATAAAAAATTGTAGCATCTGGGTCACTACCTCTCATTGATTTAATAAATGCACTAATGTTATCATAATGGGAATCTCCAGATTTATCAAACATTGCTTTTTTCTTATTAATACTCTGAGCTGCAATTTCATCTGTTATATGAATTATTCCATTTTTATCCATATTAGTTGTCAAAACTGCGACTTCTAATCCGTTTAATGCTGTTCTAACATCTCCTCCAGAGAGCTCTGCAATTTTTTCTAAAGTAGAATCTTCTATGTTTATATTAAACGTTCCTAAACCTTCTGGTTTTTTTAGGGCTTGTTTTAAAATTTTAAAAATATCTTTCGCTTCTAAAGGATTTAGTTTAATAACCATAGATCTAGAAATTAAAGCTTTGTTTACTTCAAAATATGGATTTTCTGTTGTTGCTCCAATTAAAATAACTGTTCCATCTTCTACAAAAGGTAACAATGCATCTTGCTGTAATTTATTGAATCTATGGATTTCATCAATAAACAAAATACATTTACCTGTAGGATTTAGCATAAAGTTTTTAGCCTCGTCAATTGCATTTTTTATGTCACCAACACCTGAAGTTACTGCATTCAATTTTGTAAATTTATATTTGGTCGTTTCGCTAATTACTTTTGCTAAGGATGTTTTTCCACATCCTGGTGGACCCCATAAAATAATGCTAGATAGTCTATCTGCTTGGATAGTTCTATATAATATTTTATCTTTTCCCAAAACATGTTCTTGTCCAACAAACTCTTCTAATGTTTTTGGTCTTACTCTATAGGCCAATGGTTGATTAAGGTTCATAGGTTTTCTCCTTATTTTCCTAAAATGTTTAAAGCTTTTCTAATAATGTCTTCTATAGATAGTCCTTGCAATTCTAGTTTTTCAAGTGCTTTTTCAATTTCTCTTTTGTTATAGCCAAGTATTTGTAATGCAGATATTGCTTCTTCATAATTTGTCTCTTCTGAAATTTTTTCTTGAATTTTAGTGTCTTGCTTACTAATTGATTGTTCTGTTTTTAGTTTATCTTTTAATTCTAAAATTATTCTTTGTGCTGTTTTTGCACCAATTCCTTGAATTTTTGTTAATTTTGTAACATCATTTGAAATAACAGATAAAGCAAAATCAGTTGGAGTTATTTCTGACAACATAGTAATAGCAGATTTTGCACCAATTCCACTTACATTAATTAGTAATTCAAACATTCTAAGTTCTTCATCAGTTAAAAAACCATATAAATTAACAATATCTTCTCTTACATAATAATGTGTAAAAACTTTTACTTTATCTCCTGTTTCTCCTATTTTGTCAATGTTAGAAGCTGACATGAAAATTTTATATCCAATTCCAGATACATCAATTACAACATAATTATTCGCTTTTATCTCTAAGATTCCTTTAATATATGCAAACATATTTTATCTCCTTTTACAAACTTTTGTTTTATTTTATTACATAGTTACTAAAAAAGTCAAGTCATTTTTTAACTTTTTATTTGTTTGTTGTTTCTTGGGCTTGTAATAAAAAAGTACCTCCTTGGCACACAATAATATGGTGTGCTACTTTTTATATTTCACACACCATATTATACAATCTCTTTATTGGTTTTCAGTTCTCATGTTTCTTCCCTTGTTTTTTCTTTTTTTTATTATATTCATTGTTTTTTTCCTTTGTCAAGTACACATTTTATATTTCTTTAATACTTTATATAATTTTTTCTGAATTATAACAAATTTTTGTATTTTTTGTATTTTTTTGCTAATACTAATTGAAATGTAATAAATTTTATGTTATGATAATTTGTAGTGCGTTTTTTAGCACCACATAACAAAAACAATTCTTATTTTAGGAGGAAATAATATGAATTTTAAACAATGGGATGGTTTTCAAGGTGGAAAATGGCAAAAAGAAATTAATGTAAGAAGTTTTATACAATCTAATTATCATCCATATACAGGCGATGATAAATTTTTGTCTACTCCTACTGAAAAAACTAAAAAACTATGGGATGAAATTTTAGAACTATATAAGCTAGAAAGGCAAGAGGGTGGTGTATTAGATGCAGATACTAAAACTCCTTCTTCTATAGATGCTTATGAACCAGGTTATATAGATAAAGACTTAGAAGAAATTGTTGGTCTTCAAACAGATAAGCCTTTAAAAAGAGCCATTATGCCTGCTGGCGGTATTAAAATTGTAGAAAAATCTTGTGCTGCATATGGTTTAAAAGTAGATCCAGTTACAGATGAAATTTATAATAAATATAGAAGAACTCATAATGATGGTGTTTTTAGTGTTTATACTCCTGATGTTAGAGCAGCTAGAAGTTCTCATTTAATTACTGGTCTTCCAGATGGTTATGGTCGTGGAAGAATTATTGGTGACTATAGACGTGTTGCTTTATATGGAGTAGATTCTTTAATTGCAGAGAAAAAAGAAGAATTAGATATTTTGAATTATGATGAATTTACAGAAGATATTATTAGAGAACGTGAAGAAATTCATGATCAAATAATTGCTTTAGAGGATTTAAAAAAGATGGCATTACGTTATGGTTTTGATATTTCTGTTCCAGCGCAAAATGCAAAAGAAGCTTTTCAATGGCTATATTTTGCATACCTAGGGGCTATTAAAGACCAAAATGGTGCTGCCATGAGTTTAGGAAGAACTTCTACTTTCTTAGACATTTACATTGAAAGAGATTTTGCAAATGGTACTTTAACAGAACAACAAGCTCAAGAATTAATGGATCATTTTGTTATGAAATTAAGAATTGTAAGATTTTTAAGAGCTCCAGAATATAATGCTTTATTTAGTGGAGATCCTGTTTGGGTTACTGAAAGCATTGGTGGTATGGGAATTGATGGTAGAACATTAGTTACAAAAAATTCTTATAGAGTATTACACACATTAACTAACTTAGGTCCTGCTCCAGAACCAAATTTAACAGTATTGTGGTCTAAAAATTTACCTAAAAACTTTAAAGATTATGTAGCTAAAATTTCTATTGAAACTTCTTCTATTCAATATGAAAATGATGATTTAATGAGAGCAACTTTAGGCGATGATTATGGTATTGCTTGTTGTGTATCTGCAATGAAAATTGGTAAGCAAATGCAATTTTTTGGTGCAAGAGCAAATTTGGCTAAAGCTTTGCTTTATGCAATTAATGGTGGAAAAGATGAAATTTCTGGAAAGCAAGTTGCTCCAGAATTAGAGCCTATTACTTCTGAATATTTAGATTATGATGAAGTTATAAAGAAATTTGATGTTATGATGGATTATCTTGCTAAAATATATATTAAAGCATTAAATGCTATTCATTACATGCATGATAAATATTCTTATGAAGCCTTAGAAATGGCTCTTCATGATAGAGAAATTTTAAGAACTATGGCATGTGGTATTGCAGGACTTTCTGTTGTTGCTGACTCTTTATCTGCTATAAAATATGCTAAAGTAAAAGTAATAAGAAATGAACAAGGTTTGGCTGTAGATTATATTCCAGAGGGAGACTTCCCTAAATTTGGTAATGATGATGATAGAGTAGATTCTATTGCAGCTAAATTAGTAGAAGTATTTTTAAAGAAATTACAAAAGCATCATACTTATAGAGGTTCAAAGCAAACTTTATCTGTTTTAACTATTACTTCTAATGTTGTATATGGAAAAAACACAGGCTCAACACCAGATGGAAGAAAAGCAGGGGAGCCATTTGGTCCTGGTGCCAATCCATTACATGGCAGAGATGTAAATGGTGCTTTAGCAGTATTAAATTCTATTGCAAAATTACCTTATGAATATGCAGAAGATGGTATTTCTTATACCTTTGCTATTACACCTAAAACACTTGGTAAAGAAGAATCTTCAAGAGTTTCTAACTTAGTTAATATTTTAGATGGTTACTTTATGAATGAAGGACATCATATTAATGTAAATGTATTTGATAGAAAATTATTAGAAGACGCTATGGAACATCCAGAAAATTATCCACAGCTTACTATTAGAGTTTCTGGATATGCTGTTCACTTTACAAAATTAACCAGAGAACAACAAGAAGATGTGTTAAAAAGAACCATCCAAGAAAGAATATAACCTCTTGACTAAAATATATTAAAGGATACATTATTTATGGAACAATTAGATAGAAAAAATTATGCCAGAATACATTCTATTGAAACCCTTGGTACAGTTGATGGACCAGGGCTTCGTTTTGTTGTTTTTTTCCAAGGTTGTCATTTGCGTTGTAAGTATTGCCATAATCGAGATACTTGGGATTGTAATGAAGGAACTGTAGTAAGTGCTGACGATATTGCCCAAAAAGTAATCCGTTATAAAAACTTTTTGCTTCCTTCTGGTGGTGGTTTTACTGCTACTGGAGGAGAGCCTTTACTACAAATTCCTTTTTTAATTACATTGTTTAAAAAACTAAAAAAAGAAAATATTCCTACTGCAATTGATACTTCTGGTATGTTTGATTTAACAGACTCTTTAAAAAAATTGCTTAGCTTAACAGATTTAGTATTATTAGACATTAAACACATTAAGCCAGAAAAGTGTCACGATTTAGTAGGTTTTTCTAATGAAAAAGAATTAGCTTTTGCAAAATATTTAAGTGATAATAATATTCCTATGTGGATTAGGCAAGTTATTATTCCTGGAATTACAGATGATAAAGAGGATTTATTATTATTAAAGCAATTTATATCTTCTTTAAATACTGTTCAAAAAATAGAGTTACTACCTTACCATAATTTAGGAATTTATAAGTGGGAAAAACTAAACTTAGAATACAAATTAAAAGATGTGGCAAATGCCACAGAAGAAGATGTTATAAGAGCAAAAAAAATACTAGGAATTTAATATTTCTAGTATTTTTTAGTCTATTTTTTATCTTCCTTCATCATCTATTTGTAAATTTGTTTTTATTGTATTTGAGTCATAGTCATAGTTTACGTTTTCTCCAATTTGCATATCTTTTTTGTTAACTTTATAGTTCTCTCTAAATTGTTGGTTTTCAGAATATTTTTCTTTTTGAAATTCGTCACTACTTACATATCCAATTGTTGCGGTAGCGCCAAGAAGTACACCTAATATACCGCATGACTTTTAGCGTCTCTTTTATTTTTCTTTTTGTTTCTTCATCCATAGTGTAAGAACCTGTACTTCTATATCTTCTTATATCTCTATACAGCCTTTTTCTTTCTCTTTCTTTATTTCTCTCAATTCTATTTATCTTTCTTTTATGTTCATTATTAATTTTTTTAAGTTGTTTCATATATGATGCATATTGTATCATATGACTAAGGTCTTGCATACCCTCTGGTAATTTTTTATTTTGCATACATTTTCCTCCTATCCTTTTATTTTTCCTTTTATTAATACTGTTATAAAATAAATACCTCCAGAAAATATAACAATCATTGGTCCTGTTGGAATATTGTAATAATATGACATTATTAATCCTGTTATTCCTGAGAATACAGATATTAATACTGCAAATAAGTGATATTGTCTCATATTTTTAGCAATGTTTCTGCTAGATGCTGCAGGTAAAATTAATAATGAATTAATTAATAGAATACCAATCCATCTAATTGAAATCATAACAATAATAGCAATTAGGACAACAAATATATTATCAATTAATTTTACTTTTATTCCCTTGCTAGTTGCTAAGCTTTTATTAATGCTTATACTATGTAACTTATTAAAAGTATAATACCAAAATATAAAAATTGCAATAAAAGTAAAAAACAAATAGCATATTTCTGTCCAATTAATGCTTAAAATATCTCCAACTAATATATTAGAGTATTGGTTAAAACTACCTGTAGTATTTAAAATTGCAAGTCCTATTGCAATTGCCAATGATGAAAATACGCTAATTATTGTATCTGCCCCATAATACACTTTATATTTTACATAATTTAGTAAAATTGCAAATACACTAGCAAATAAAATCATTGATAAATCTGTGTTGGTAATTCCAAATATAGTTCCTATTGCAATTCCACAAATAGCTGAATGCCCTAAGCTATCTGAAAAAAAAGCCATTTTTTGGTTTACAATCATTGTTCCCAATATTGCAAAAATAGGAGTTACCAAAAGTATTGCTATTATAGCATTTTTCATGAATGTATATTGTAAAAATTCAAATGGTAATAAATTTAATATATTATAAACTAGTTCTTGCATTATTCAAATATCTCCTTATATTCTTTGCTTGAAAATACTTTATCTGCACTACCTTCTTTTAATACAGTTTTATCTAATAAAATTACTCTATCTGCATATTTTTTTACTAAGTCAAAATCATGTGAAACTAATATTATAGATATATCTAACTGTTGTTTTAATTCATTTATTAAATTAAAAAATGCTGTAATTCCATTTTTATCTATTCCAGAAACAGGTTCATCTAAAATAAGTAAATTTGGTTCATTATATATCGCAATAGCAAGTAGTACTCTTTGTAATTCCCCTCCAGATAGTTCCCCTACACTTTTGTCTATTAAATTTGCTACTTGAAATATTTGCAATTTTTCCTTTATCTTTTTATAAATTTTTTTATCTTTTTTTAGCCAAACCGGAACATTACTAACTAAAGATGCAAACATATCGTATACTGTTGTTGGTATATGTTTTTCTATGTTAATACTTTGTGGTACATAGCCAATTCTTAATTTTTTTACCAAGTTATTTTTAGTGTCTGTAAAAATAATTTTCCCTGTATGCTTAATTTCTCCCAAAATTGCTTTTAACAAAGTAGTTTTTCCTGCTCCATTTTTGCCAATAATAACTGTTAATTCTTTGCAATGTATATGTAAGTTTACATTTTTAATAATCTCTTCTTTTCCAATTTTTACACCAATGTTATTTGCTTTAATGCAGTGAAAACCACATTCTATATTTTTCATTTAATCCTCCATTGTTTTAATTTGCTCTATATTATATTCCATGGCTGATAAGTAGGCTTCAGGGTCTTCGTTATTACCTGTAATTGCTGTATCTAATTTATATATTTTTGCCCCAGTTTCTGCTGCAATTATTTCCGCATTAGTATTATTAGAATCTTTACTAGTAATAATATTTTTAATATTATTTTGTTTAATATATTCAATAATACTACTAATTGTTTCTGCAGATAGTCCACTTTGTTCATGATCTGTTTTTATTGTATAAATCTCTAAGTTCATATCATATTTTAAGTAATCCAGAGCCTCATCAAAATTAATACATTTTTTTGTTGTAGTAAATTCTTCTTTTGCCCAAGTTTTTAATTCTTCTAATTCCTGAATATAAGAATTACTATTTTCTTCATAGGTAGTTTTATTTTCTGGATTACATTCTATTAAATTTTTTGTAATTACTTTTACTTGCCAAATATAGTTAGAAATATCTAGCCACATATGGTTATTAATTCCTTGTTCATCTGAAATAATATTTGGAGCATCTGTAGTAGAATTAATAATTTTTAAATCAGGGTATGTATTATTAATGCTATCTATAAAGTTTTCTACCCCACTTGCAATAAAAATGTCTGCTTGTTCTAGTTTTTTTAAGTCAGTAGTTGTTAGGGTATAGTCATGTAAGCAACCAATATTTGTTGAAGTCATATTTTCTACTTTTACATTTTGTGCTCCTTGAGTAATATTTTCTAAAATAGTATATACAGGATAAAAAGACGAGACTATACTGAACTCGTCTTTTTTTACAATATTATTAGTAGTACATCCTGTTAGAGTTATTAATAATACAATTATAAGAGTTATAATTACAAAATATTTTTTCATTTTTTACCTCATTTAAATTCTATTTCCAAAATGCTTCATATCCTCTATAAGCTGTATAAATATCAAATTTACTAGTTACTTCATATGGTGCATGCATTGATAATACTGGAACTCCACAGTCTATTACCTCTACCCCTTTGTTAGCTAAAATATATGCAATTGTGCCTCCTCCACCAACATCTACTCTTCCTAATTCTGAAATTTGGTATGCAACTTTATTGTCTTCAAAAATTTTTCTAACTTCTGCTACATATTCTGCATTTGCATCAGAAGCACCTGCTTTCCCTCTTGAGCCAGTATATTTATTTAGTCCAATTCCTCTTCCTAAAAATGCTGCATTATTTTTTTCTGATACAGAAGCATATATTGGGTCTAATCCTGCATCAACATCTGCAGATAACATTTTAGAGTTGCAAAATACTTTTTCTAAAAGATTTGGCCTATTTTCTCCTGTTTTATTTAAAAGTTCGGAAATAAAATAATCAAAAGTTTGAGATTCCATTCCTGTATTGCCCATGCTTCCAATTTCTTCTTTATCAGATAAAATACAAACCGCAGTTTTTTGTGGTTTTTCTATATTTAATAATGCTCTTAAAGAAGTATATGCACAAACTCTATCGTCTTGTCCATAACCTGCTACCATGCTTTTGTCAAAGCCTAAACTTCTTGCTTTAAAGCCTGGAACGATTTCTAGTTCAGAACTTAAAAAGTCGGCTTCTGTAATTCCATATTTTTGGTTCAAGATCATTAAAATATTTCCCTTTATTTTTTCTTTTGTATCTTTATCAGCTGTTGGAATGCTTCCTAATAGTACATTTAAATCTTCGCCAGAGATTCCGGTCTTTCAGTTTTTTCTCCATTTGTTCTTGTGCTAAGTGTGGAAGTAAATCTGTAATTGTAAATATAGGGTCATTTTCGTCTTCTCCTATGTTGATTGTTACTTTTTGTCCATCAGTTTTTACAATTATTCCATGTATACTAAGTGGAATAGCTGTCCATTGATATTTTTTTATACCACCATAATAATGTGTTTTAAAATAAGCAAATCCTGTGTCTTCATATAAAGGGTTTGGTTTTAAATCTAGCCTTGGAGAATCAATATGTGAACCTATAATATTTAGTCCTTGTTCTAATTTTTCCATTCCTATTATTGCAGCATAAATACTTTTATCTCTATTAATGTAATAAACTTTATCTCCTGTTTCTAACTTTTCTTTATTGCAAATATTACTAAATCCGTTTTTATCTAATATATCTTTTACAGAAATTACTGTTTCTCTCTCTGTTTTAGAATGGTTTAAAAAGTACATATACTCCTCAGCAAATGTAAATATTGTTTCTTTTTGTTCTTCTGATAAGTCTTCCCAGCCACTTTTTTTCTCATTAAATAAATTGTTCATTACTATTTTCCTCCTTTAGTATTATGAATTAAATTATATCATTGTTCTTTAAAATACACAAGAAAATTTTGGTAACATATTAATTTATTTTTTATTTTGTAAGATTTATTATTTCAAAAAAATTATAAAATATTCATATAACAATATTTAATAAATATACTTAAATAAAGGAGTGTGAAAAAATGGATAAGAACTCTGATTTTCCACCATATTCCCCATATGGAGTTGGATATGAAAATATGGAAGAAATGTATAATAATCCTATGTTTAATCCTATAATGCAATATGAACAAGCTTATATGTATTATCGTTATATGACTCAATGTTTAGAATATAAAATGAAATTAAAAGAATATGAAAAAATGTGTAAAAACGAAGGAAGAAGTGAAAGGCGAGTAGAATAAGTATTTCTTATTTTTTAAAAGCCAGAGACAGTATTTTACTGCCTCTGGCTTTTATATGACTTCAATAATTGTTGTTGGTTTTTCTACTTTTTCTTTTGTTATTTCGTATGCTAGAATTAGATCATTTTTTGCTTCTTCAATTATTTCTTGCTTATTTGTGTGAATAAAAGCTAAAGCTTCTCCTTCTTCTACAAAATCTCCTATCTTTTTATTTAACAATATTCCGGCAGAATAATCTATTTTATCTTCCTTTTTCATTCTACCTGCTCCTAGTTTTACAGAAAGTTGTCCTATTTTTCTAGCATCAGCTTTTTTTATAAAACCATTTTGTGTCGAAACTACTTCAATAATGTATTTTGCATTATTAAACTTATTTGTATCTTTTATATATTCAATGTCCCCACCCTGATTATTAACAAGTTCTATAAATTTATTATAAGCATTTTTATTTTTTATTTGTTCTAATATTTTTTGTTTATTTTCTTCTATGTTCTCTCCTCTTCCTGCTAGTTTTATCATATATGCTCCAATAGTTGTTATAACCTCTTGTACATCTTTTTGCATTTTACCATTTAAAGCCTTTACTGCTTCTATAATTTCTAGATTATTTCCAATAAATTTTCCCAAAGGTTCTTCCATAGAAGTAAGAACACAAACCGTTTCTTTATTTGCCAATTCTCCAATTTTTTTCATTATTTGTGCTAATTCTTGTGCTTCTTTTTTATTTTGCATAAATGCTCCGCTTCCAACTGTTACATCTAAAACTAATTTGCTTGCTCCACTTGCAATTTTTTTGCTCATAATACTAGAAGCAATTAAATTCTTGTTATCTACGCAATTAATTGCATCTCGAAGCGCATAAATTTTTTTATCTGCTGGAGCCAAATTCAAAGTTTGACCAATTAAGCTAATTCCACTTTTTTGCACATATTTAATAAATTCGTCAACAGAAATATTTGTACGATATCCTGGAATAGATTCTAGTTTATCTACAGTGCCACCTGTAAAGCCAAGTCCTCTTCCAGACATTTTAGCAACAGGAATCCCGTAGACTTGCTATAATTGGCATTAAAATAATACTAACTTTATCTCCCACTCCTCCTGTACTATGTTTGTCCACTATATTTCCAAAGGCATAAGATAAATCTAGTATTTCTCCTGAATTTGCCATGCTTAATGTTAAATTTGTTGTTTCTTCATTAGAGAGACCTTTTAAATACATTGCCATAATTAATGCTGAGGCTTGGTAGTCTGGAATTATTTGCTTGGTATAATTTTTTATAAAAAAATCTATTTCTTCTTTAGATAGTTCTTGTCCTAATTGTTTTTTTTCAATAATCTGAATAATATTCATAGTTTACTTCCTCCAACTTATTTAAAAGTTATTAACTTTTTTAAATAAACTTTTTTACAAAACTTTTTCTATGTAATGGGCAAATACCATATTTTTCTATTGCTTGAATATGGCTTGCTGTTCCATATCCTTTATGTTTGGCAAATCCATATTGTGGGTATACCTTATCCCATTCAAGCATAATTTTATCTCTTGTAACCTTAGCAATAATAGAGGCTGCTGAAATAGAATAACTTAATGAATCTCCTTTTATAATAGAAGTATATGGTATTCCATATGTATCAATTTTTTGTAGTGCATCAACTAAAATATGCTGTGGCTTTATTTCTAGGTTTTTTATTGCCAAAGTAAGTGCTTTTTTTGTTGCATTTAATATGTTTATTTCGTCAATTTCATTTTGGTCAATAATTCCCACACTCCAATTTATTGCCTCTTTTGTAATTGTTTCGTATAATTTGTTTCTTTTGCTTTCAGATATTTTTTTAGAGTCATTAACACCTTCTATTAATGACTCTTTGGGTAATATTACACAGCCAACTACAACAGGTCCGTGCTAATGGTCCACGTCCTGCCTCATCAATTCCAGCAATATATTTAACTCCTTTTTCATGTAATTTTTCTTCTATTTCTTTTAATTTTAGTAATCTTTCTTCCTCTTTTTCTTTCATTAGTTGTGCTCCTTTAATTTTAAAATTGATTTAACAATCTCTTAATATCTGTTAGTTTAAAATATGTGTGTCCATCTTTTGCTTTATAACCTTTAGAAGTTAATACTTCTTCTGAATCATAGTTTACAATGTAATAGTTGCTTTCTTCTAACTTAATTTCTGTTAAGCCAACCTCATCTAAAATTTTCCTATCCCATACAAAATAATTGCCATCATCTGTAATGCCAAATCTCTCTAATTCTGCTTTGTCTTCAATTTTTGTTCCTTTTAGTCCGTTGGCATTATCTACATGGTAAGTTTCAAAAACAACTTTTGCCTTTGCTTGAACTAATAGCATATTTGTATTAATTGTTTCTAGTTCTTTCTTTTTTGCCTCATTTATAATCATTTGTGCTCCCCATATAATAATTCCTGTTAATATGGCAATAATAACAATAACTTTAATAATTGATTTAACTGCTTTCAAAAAAATCACCTCTTTTTTTAAAATTATACTATTAATATAATTGCTTTTCAAGTTTTATATTACTAACTATAATATTTTTTAAAATTACATAATTAAAATTGTTACTATCTTTTCACATTTTTTTCACAAAACTATTGTATTATAATTGTAGTTTGTTTATTATAATATTATATAAATTTAGGAGGTATACATTATGGAAGAAAATAACAATGAAAGTTCTTATAAAAAGGTAACCACTTATGTTGCAGGAGAAAAGGAAAAAGCAAGTTTTGGGAAACATTTTCTTTTGCCATTTCTAAGTGGCGTACTTGGTGCAACTTTAGTAGTAGGAACTTGTTTTTGTGTTCCTTCAATTAAAGAACACTTATTAGGAAATAGTAAGACTGCAACTAGTGTTTCTGCTAATAATTTGGCAAATGAATCTACAAAAAATAATAATTTAGTTTCTTTGTCTAATTATTCAGATACCGGTGTTAGTGTTGCCGAAAAAATTCAACCATCTGTTGTTGGAATTAAAGTAGAATATACTGTAAACAGTATTTTTTCAAGACCATCTACAGCGTCTGCTGAAGGTTCTGGTGTAATTATTAGTGAAGATGGATATATATTAACTAATAATCATATTATAAATTCAGAATCATCATCTTCTTTTTATCAATTATCTGAAGCAACTAGAGTAGTTGTTTACTTATATAACGATTCCACAGAATACGAAGCTAAAATTGTAGGAACAGACTCAGAAACAGATTTAGCAGTTATAAAAATTGAAAAAAGCGGTTTAACTCCTGCAACTCTTGGCGATTCTGATAGCGTTCGTGTTGGTGAATTTGTTATGGCAGCTCGGAAACCCACTAGGAATGCAAAATAGTATTACCTCTGGAATTGTAAGTGCGGTAGAAAGAGAAGTTACAGATAGTGATGGCAAAAAATATACTCTTATTCAAACAGATGCTGCAATCAATTCTGGAAATAGTGGTGGTGCATTAGTTAATAGTAATGGTGAGGTAATTGGTATTAATACATTAAAATTATCTGGTACTGGTATTGAAGGTATTGGTTTTGCAATTCCAATTAATGATACAAAAGATATTGCAGATCAATTAATACAATATAATAAAGTAAAAAGGCCTTATATTGGTATTTCAGGTATTGATATTGATGAAGAAAAGTCAAAACAATATAATTATCCTATAGGCATTTATGTTCGTAGTGTTGAAGACTTTTCTGCAGCACAAAAAGCTGGTCTAAAAATTGGAGACATTATTATAGAGGCAGATGGAAAACAAGTAAAAACAATGGATGAACTTACAGAAATTAAAAATACACATAAAATTGGTGATGAAATGACATTAAAAATAAATAGAGATGGCGAAGAAAAAACAATAACTTTAGAACTAACTGAACAACCATAATTGTTTTACATTTATTTCACACAAAAAACATATTAGAAAAATATAATATTATTCATAATCAATTGATAATTGATTTAATAAAACATCCCCTTTTGTTTTTGGGAACTGCTATTTAAAATATAGCAGTTCTTTTTTATATATATATAAAAGAGCACTTTCATTAGTAATTTGCAATGAAAATGTTCTTTAATAAGTAATTTTATTATTTTTAAATTAATTTAAAATAAATCGTACTCATAAGTTTTATTATTATAGTTTAAGGCTACGTTGTCCATCTATTAGTGTATCTGGTTTAGTTTTATATGCAGTTTTATTTTTGCTAAAAAGTGCATACACTCCTGCAGTAATTGGAATTGTATAAATAACACCCATACTTCCAGAAATAGCAGAAATTAGGTCTGATGCTATTGTCTCTTTATTAATAATATCTACAATAGACATATCACATGCCATAAATAATAAAATTAAGTTTAAAGCTCCTCCTACATATGCAAGAATAAGGGTATTTGTCATTGTTCCAATAACATCTCCGTCCAATATTCATTCCACTTTTAAGTAATTCTTTTCCTGTCATATTAGGATTCTTTTGTTTTAATTCATCTAAAGAAGATGCTATACTCATTCCAACATCCATACATGCACCTAAAGAAGCAACAACAATTCCTGCAAACAATAATTCCCTAAAATTAAATATAATATTTTCAGAATTCATGCTAAGCATTATTGCCTCTTCTTGTCCTCCTGATAATTTTGCTACCATTCCGAAATATAAAAGCAATTAGTCCAGATAGCATTACACCTCCTGTTGTTCCAAGTATTGCTGTAAATGATTTTTTATTAAATCCCGAAATAATTATAAAAGTAACGGCAATAATTAATGCAGATGTTACTATTGACATAATAATTGGACTATATCCTTTATAAATACTAGTTACCATAATAAAATAAACAGCTAAAATAGTAAATATTAATCCTAATATTGCTTTTAATCCTTGTTTTTTTCCAATAACTAAAACAGAAATAAAAAATAGGCAAATCATCCATATAATATAGTCTTGTCTTACAACATCTTGTACTATTACTTCTTGCACTTCTCCATTTGAAACTGTTAATTGAGTAAATACTTTGTTTCCTTTATCTAGTTCATAAGCCATAATTTTATTATCAATATCATATGATAAAATATATGTAGCATTAAATTGTTGGCCTTTATAGTCCCCTTCTATAATTTCTACACTAACTTCTTGAACTTTATCAATAATATTTTCTACTTTTTCGTCATAAATTCGTTTCGTTTCTATTACTTTAGCTTTTGTTGTAATTGTTTGTATTTGTTCTTCTTGGACTACTGGTTGAATAACTTCATTAACTACCTCTTCTGTAGTAGCATAAGCATAGGAAGTGCTAAAGAACAAACTTAATATAAGAAAAATATAGATTGCTTTTTTCATTGTTTCCTCCAGAACTTATTTATAAAATAATTAAATCTACTTCACCACTATATTTTGTGTTTCCATAGCAATATACTAAATATAAATATCCATTTGAATCAATAAAATATGTATCTGTATTTTCTAATACATACATTGAATCTGATATATTTCTTTTGTAAACAGAATATCCTTCATTAGCTAATGCTTCATTTTCAATAATTATTTTATTAATTTCTTCGTATACTTTATTTTGTACTTCTTGTTTGTCTAAATTTTTTTTGTTTATTAGAGTTCCTAATGTTATATTTGTGTTTTTAATTACATCATAGTTATATGTTTTTATAATTACTCTTTGTGGATTGTCTCCTTCCTTTATAGTTGCTTTTATTACTAAAGATAAAATTTCATTATTTAAGTATGCAACATAATCTAAGTTATATACTATTAGGTGGTCTTCAGATGCAACTACTTTGTTTGTATAGGCTCCAAATAAATTGTCAATATCTTTTGTTATTTGTTGAGCCATATCTCCAGAAAGATTTAATGCTGGCAAGTGAATATTAATATCATATTTTCCTTGAGATTCTATATCTAGGTTAGCTATTGTGTAGACAATATCTTTTGTTTGGTCAATTTTAGGGTAATTAATTGAATCTTGTCCAATTCTTCTAACTGAATTATTAAATTCATTATTAAAGTCATTTTTTAATCGTTCAAATTCGGTAGTTGTATCAACTTGATTACTAAGTCCAAATTTTTTGTCATCATCTGGCGAATAAAAAAATTGAAAATATATGGCTATAATTAAAATAATAATACATATACCACCAATTAATCCATATAGTTTCATTCTATTATTAGGTAAGCTTCTAAAAAAAGACATAATTTTATTTAAAACTCTCATTTGATCTCCCTTTTTATTTAAATATTTTTTTTATTATAGCATTACTTATTTTTTTTTTCAAGGCAGATAATTGTAAAAATTAGTTGGTATGTGTTGCTTAATTTATTTTATATATAGATGACAAAATATTAATATATAATTTTTAACTTTTCTAAGCAGAAATCTTGACTATATGCGATTTTTAGGATATCATTTATATGTTATATATTCATTTAAATTGCTCTAGTTTTATAGTTAAGTAAACTATCAATAAAAATGTTAATTTTAATATATAATAAAAAGGAGTTTTTTAATTTATGTTATGTTCATCTTGTAACAAAAATGTTGCAGTTATTTTTATTAATAAAGTGGAAAATGGAAAATCTTCTTTGGAAGGGCTTTGTTATAATTGTGCTAAAGAAAAAGGTATTAATCCATTAGAAGTGCTAGCAAAACAGTCTAACCTTTCTGAAGAAAATTTAGAAGATATGTCAAAACAATTTGAAGATATTTTTAACGATATTTCTGAAAATATAGATATGCAAGAAATTTCGGCTGAAAATCCAGACCAAGCTGGAAGTTTTCAACTTGGTACAATACTTTCTAGTATGCTTGGTCCTAATAGTCAAAATCACTCAGAAAATTCTAAGTCAAATGAAAACTCAGACAATAAGAAAAAAGTAAAAACAGAAAAAGTTCCTAAAGCAAAAAAAAGAAACTTTTTAGATACTTATGGTACTAATTTAACAGAAAAAGCAAGGGCAAGCAAATTAGATGCAGTTATTGGTAGAGACAAAGAAATTCAAAGAATTATTCAAATTTTAAATAGGCGTTCTAAAAATAATCCTTGTTTAATTGGAGAACCTGGTGTTGGTAAAACAGCTATTGCTCAAGGTTTATCAATTAAAATAGCAAATCAGAAAGTTCCTCCTAAACTATTAAATAAAGAAGTTTACCTTTTAGATATGACTTCTATTATTGCTGGTACACAATTCAGGGGACAATTTGAGTCAAGAATGAAAGGAATTATTGATGAATGTAAAACTTATGGTAATATTATTCTTGTAATTGATGAAATTCACAATATTATTGGTGCTGGTGATGCAGAAAACTCTATGAATGCTGCTAATATTTTAAAACCTTCTTTATCTAATGGAGATATTCAGTTAATTGGTACAACTACTTTAAAAGAATATAGAAAATATATTGAAAAAGATTCTGCATTAGAAAGAAGATTTCAGCCTGTATTGGTAGAAGAACCATCTATAGAAGATTCTATAGAAATATTAAAAGGAATAAAAAAATATTATGAGGATTTTCATAAAGTAAAAATTTCTAATGATGTTATTGCAAAAACTGTTATAATGTCTGAAAAATATATTCATGACAGGTTTTTACCAGATAAAGCAATAGATATTTTAGATGAGGCATGTTCAAGAATAAATTTAAATAATAAAGAACTATATAAGTTGGAATTATTAAAAAATGAACTTGCTAAAGTTCAAGAAGAAAAAAATGAAGCTGTTTCAACCGATTCAATTGAGGATTATCAAAAAGCAGCTGATTTAAAAACAAAAGAATGTAATTTACTAGAACAAATTGATAAGTTAAATCAAAAAATGACAATTAAAAGCTTAACTGTTCAAGATATTGCAGAAGTAATTGAACATGCAACAAAAATTCCTGTTAAAAAAATTACAGAAGCGGAAACTCAAAAGCTATTAAATTTAGAAAGCAATTTGCATAAACATATTATTGGTCAGAATGCCGCAGTTGAAGCAGTATCACGAGCAATTAGAAGAAACAGAGCTGGACTTCAAAGTACTAAACGTCCACCTTCTTTCATATTTGTTGGCCCTACAGGAGTTGGTAAAACTGAACTTGCTAAGTCTTTAGCTTACGAAATGTTTGGAAATGAGGACTCTATTATTAGAATTGATATGTCTGAATATATGGAAAGTCATTCTACATCTAAATTAATTGGCTCTCCACCAGGTTATGTTGGGTATGATGATGCAGGTCAATTAACAGAAAAAGTTAAAAGAAAACCTTATTCTATTATACTTTTAGATGAAATTGAAAAAGCACATCCAGACGTTTTTAATATTTTACTACAAATTCTAGATGATGGTAAATTAACAGATAGCCAAGGAAATACTGTAAGTTTTCAAAATACTATTATTATTATGACATCTAATGCTGGTTCTAATTTAAATAATAATTCAATTGGATTTGGCAAACAAACAATAGATACCTCTAAAATTCAAAATAGTTTAAAAGAAATATTTAGGCCTGAATTTCTAAATAGAGTAGATGAAATTATTGTTTTTGAGTCACTAAGTAAAAAAGAGCTTTTACAAATTATTGATTTAATGCTTAATTTAACAATTAATAGTTTAAAAGATAAGGATATTGGATTTTCAATATCTGAAAATGCTAAAAAGTTTATTTTAGAAAAAGGAACTGATTTAAAATACGGAGCAAGACCTCTTCGCCGTACAATTCAAAGATATATTGAAGATGAAATATCAGACATGATTTTAAGAGGTAATGTTAGTTCTGGTCAAACAGTTTATGTAGATATAAATTTAGAAAATAAACTAACATTTAATGTTAAATAAATACTAATATGCGGAGGTTTATATGGCAAAATATGTTCCCAATATTCTTACAATTATTCGATTTTTTATTATTCCTTTTATAATTGTTTTCGCTTTGCAAAACAATTATATTATAGCTATAATATTTTTAGTAATATCTGGAATAACAGATGTAGCAGATGGTTTTATTGCAAGAAAGTTTAATTATATTACAGATTTTGGAAAGTTAATGGATCCTTTAGCAGATAAATGTACTCAAATAGCAACTTTATTGGTACTAGTTATTCAAGAAATTATTCCTGTTTGGATTTTAGTAGTTGTTGTTATTAAAGAAGTTATTTTAGTTGCTGGTGCTTCATTCTTATATGGAAAAGACTTAGTAGTTTCTAGCAAATGGTATGGAAAAATTTCTACTGTGCTTTTTTATGTAGCAATATTCTGTTCTATGCTTATAAAGCAATTCCAATTACCATATACTTTTGATAATTATATTTATTATATAGCTATTGGATTAACTGTTTTTTCTTTAGTAATGTATTGGAAAGCATTTTATGTAAAAGATTTTTTAAAAAAAGAAAAATAGAGGTCTTCTCTATTTTTCTTTTTTAGTTTTAAATTTAATTATTCAAAATCTTCTAAAAATTTATTTAAATTTTCTTTTCCAGTTACCGTTATTCCTTTTTCTAGGTTAATTAAATCTGTTCCGTGTTAAGTATTGTGTAAGAATTCCTGTTTTTTCATAAATGCTTTTGTTATTGTTTTCGTCTATCTTATATACTACAATTCTTCCATCTTCTGCTTGCAAAAAGTAATGTTGTCCGCACATTCCTTTTTCTTCTTTTTTTATTACTATTTCGTTTGAGGAAAAACCTTTTATTTCCCAGTCTTTATATTTTTCTTTTAATTCATTTTGAGTTAAGTTTACCAAATCCTCTGGCACATCTAAGTATGAAGTTGTAGTGTGGTTACATTCTGGGTAGTATTTTTCCATAATAATAATTGCATTAGGAGAAATTTTATCCTGTGTTGCATTTGTTTCTAATAAGTCTTTTGTCTCTTCCACGCACTCATCTGTAACTTTTGTTTCTCCCATTTGTGTAGCATACTCTATTTGGCTTCCTTTTACATTTTCTAAATTAGAAATATAAATGCCAATAGCAATTCCTACAATAGAAATTAGAATGAATATAATAATAAAAAATATAGTTTTTTTCATAGACGTTTCTCCTTTTATTTCTTTACTAATAGCATTTACAATTTATAGTAAAATATGTATTAATTAAGCTTTTTTGTGATTGATATTTTATCTTTTTTATTTATGCTAAAAATAATTTCCCCCATTTTATCTGTTCTATAGACTTGTGCTTTAATATTTTTTAGTCTTTCTAATACTTCTATATTAGGATGTCCAAAAGTATTGTTTTCTCCAACACCAATTACTGCAATCTGTGGTTGTACTAAATTTAAAAACTCTTGCGTTGAAGAAGTTTTAGAACCGTGATGTGCTACTTTTAAAATATTACTTTTTAATTTTTTTGTATTTTTATATAATTCCACAATTTTTGCTTCTGTTTGTTTTTCAATATCTCCGGTAAATAACATGCTAAAATCTTTATATGCAAATTTACATACTATAGATCCATTATTTAAATCAGTGCTGTTTTTGTTAACATATAATATTTCCATTATATTGTCATTATCTATTTTAACTATATCTCCTGTTTTGCATGCAGTTATGCTAATTTGTTTTTTATTTGCTATTTCTATAATATTTTTATACTCTAGTGATATATATGCCTGTTTTGCTATTACAAGATTATAAATAGGAATATTCTGCATTACTTCTATTAATCCATTGCAATGGTCTATATCAAAATGAGAAATAAATACATAATCCAATTTTTTTATATTTCTATCTAATAAATATGGAAGTAAAGTATTTTTTCCAACATCATAATCATTACTTCCTCCACTATCAATCAAAATATTTTTGTAAGTATTAGTAGTTATAAAGCAGCAGTCTCCCTGTCCCACATCTACAAAATGTATTTTTAAATCCTTTGGTATAATAGGCAGAACAGCATTTATAAGTATAAATATACTTATAAATATTATTATCCATTTTGGATTAGATATAAAAAACTTTAAATTTTTTTCTATATTTTTTATTTTTTTTATAAATTTTGTTTCTGTATATCTAAGCTCTTTTTTTCTTTTTAAAATAAATATAATATTTAGGAATATAATTGCTACTAAGTAAATTATAATTTCTAAAATACTAGGAGTTACTACTGTAATATTAGAAAATGGAATTCCGAGAAGAAAGTTTAGAGATAAAAATTAATAATTGTAATAAAAAGTGTAAAATATATGCTATAATTTTTGAAAAAGGAAAGCAAATATACGAAAAAATTAAAGTACAAATTCCTAGTATAGTAATAATACCTAAAATTGGAGCTACTAACACATTACCAATAAAAAACAATATATTAATTTGGTTAAAATAAAATACGGTTATTGGCAAAATTAAAATCTGTGCTGCTATGCATACACTTAAAGCATCTTTAATTATATTTAAAAATTTATTATCTGGTATAAATTTGTCCAATAAATATCTAATATTTTTAAAAAATACAATAATTCCAATTGTTCCACCATAAGATAGTGCCATTCCAATATCTTGTATATAAAATGGATTTATAAATAACAAAAATAAAATAGAAAAGCAAATACTATTTATAATATCAATTTTTCTATAAAATATTTTAGAAATTAAAAATAGGTTGGCCATAAAAACTGCTCTAATAACAGAAGGAGAAAGCCCTACCAAAAATAAGAAAAAAATTATAATAATAATTGTAATAAGTTCTTTATATTTTTTATGTAAGTTAATTTTGTTTAAAATATATGTAGCTCCAATAATAATGTAATTAATATTTCCGCCAGAAACACATAGAATATGTGTTAAACTACTTTTTCTAAAATATTCTATATATTCTTCTTGCAAAGAATCTTTATATCCAATAAGAATTCCTAAAAGTAAATTTGCTGAGTCTTGTGGTAATATTTTTTTTATTTGTTCTATAATTGACTCTTTTATTTCAAAAATAATGCTGTTTTCTTTTTTTAATAATTTTATATTGTTATAGTTTGTTTTTACAGTGCCATAAATACCATCTTTTTTTAAATATTCTCTATAATTAAATCCTCCATAATTTCTTGCCGTATCTGCAATTTTATAGTCTCCTTTAAAATAAATGTAGTCACCATATCGGTATTTAAAATTATTATCTGATTTTGTAATATATAGCAACAGTTTTGTTCCATTGTATTGTTTCTTCCCTTCTATACTAATTACTTTAATTGTATAAAAGTCTGTATATTTCTTTTCTTCCATTTTAGAAATAATTTGAGCTACAAAGTAACTTTGTGGTTCTATAGTTTCGTACAAATTAGTATATTTTTGATTTAAAAAATGTGTATACATATATCCAAATAGCATGCTTACTGCTACAATTATTATAGAAGAAAGTTTTATATATATTTTTATATATCTTTTTAAGTTTTTAAAAATTTTATAAATTACTTTTAATTTTATTATAATAAATAAAATTAAAACCAATAAAATAAAAAGAGCTATATGACTATTTTTTCCATATAGCTCTATTAAAATTCCTAAAATATAACCTATGGTAACAAATAGAAGTGGTCTTTTCAAATTTTACCTCTCTTTTTGCCCCCATATTTTTTTAAAATAATCTTCTTGCACTAACATATCTTTCATAATAATATCCGCTTGCAAATGTATCTGTTACTACTCCTCTTGACGAGTTTGCCGCATGTATAAATTGATTATTTCCAATATAAATGCCACAATGACCAATGCTTATATTATCCCAATCTCTAAATATTATTAAGTCTCCTAATTGTAAATTAGTTTTTTCAACATAAGAACCATTATTAGCCTGCGCTACTGCCGAATGAGATAAATATATTCCAAAGTTTTTATAAACATATTGTGTAAATCCAGAACAGTCAAATGTAGTAGGCCCAGCTCCACCGTAAACATATCTATACCCTAAAAATCGTTTTGCATATTCTACAACAGCTTCTCCTGTTGGTGTAGTAGAATTGTTTGCATTAGCACTATTATTATTATTTGTTTCAGTATTTGTAACTGGAACAATTACTTCATCTATTGTATTTACTACTAAATCGTTTCTAATATATGCATTTGCATCTAAAAATTTAATTTTATACCATTGTCCTTCTTCAGCAATTACATCTAATTTTTCTTTTCTATTTGCTGTTCCAACAATATTACTACTAGTAGTTGCAGAGCTTCTTAAGTTTGCTTTTTCTACATTAACATATACAGATTTAATAATAGTTTCTTGTGGTTGAATTGTTTCTTGGATAGGTGTTTCTTCTTGTCTCGGTTCTTCTATACTTCTACTTGTTGTTTCTACTTGGTCTGAAAGCAACGGTTTTGAAATATAACCAATATTATCATTTAATTTAATTTTATACCATTCCCCTACATCTTCTAATATTTCTACACTATTATTTTTAGCAAGTGTTGCTAAAATTTCTGAAGATGTTGTTGGCTCTGTTCTAACATTTGCAGAGCTAACATTTATATACATTATTTTTATAACTTCTTCTGGTTCTTTATTATTTTGATTATTATTTTCATCCACATTATCCGATAAAAATATATTAGGTAACCACGCACTCTTACCGTTGAACTCTATACAAGTCCAATCATTTTTTACCTGTATAATTTTTACAGTTGTTCCAGAAGTAATTTCTCCAATTTTACTAGCAGCAATACTAGGTATAGCTCTTAAACTTGTATTTTTGTTTACTATTTTTTGTTGATTGACCTCTGCTGGTTCTTGTACCGCTGGTGTTTCTACATTTGGTGCAGTTGGTGTTTCTTCTGTTGTTAGTGGCTCATTAGGCAAATTTAATAAGTCTTTTCTAATAAATCCTATGTAATCTTTATATTTTACCTTATACCATTGTTCCTGTTCTTCAATAAGAGTAACCTCTTCATTACTATATATTATAGTAATAACATCTGAGGTAGTTGTTGCTTCTCTTCTAAGTCTTACTGCATCTGTATTAACATTAGCTGTTGTAGCATAAGAAGAAACATAAAACAATATCCATATCATTAGTGCAATAAAAAATACTTTTTTTATTACATTCATTTTTACTATTATCCTTTCCCAACTTTAGATACAATAAAATGTTAATATTAAAATATAATTATTATGTAGTTTTTTTATAAAATTTTAGTTACGGAAATAGTATATAGTAAAATAAAAAATTTGTCAAATTTGATTTTCTGCAATATTATTTTTCCCCAATATTATTTTTTGGCTAACTTTATCCAACAAAATATCTGCAAAGTCTCTTTGATTTATTGTATTTTTTTGTTCTTCTAGTAATTTATTTAGTATTGTAATTTTATTTTCTTTTTCCTCTAAAGTTTTTAGTAAAATATCTATTGCTTTATTAATGTCTTCTGCACTAATGTATATATATCCTCGTATACTTGGCTCAGTAATAATTGTTTCATTTAAAATTTCTTTTGCTTCTTCTATATTCAAAATATTTCCTCCTATGTACATTTTGCCTTTTCTAAAAAACGCGTAGATATAAATTATATTACTTATTAAATATAAAAGTCAAGTACACAAAAAATTTTTCATATTTTATAATTGTAGGTTAAAATGTTTTCAGAAATGTATCGATTTTTTTATAAAAGATAGTGTAATAAATAATACTATAAATAATTTTGGGAGATAATAAATATGTCTATCGAAAAACAAAGATTATATAATGAATAGATACTTTACCAGAAGAACTTACAAATCAAGTGATAAATTTTATTGAATACTTAAAAATATCATATGTAGATACAGATGTTACAGATAATATAATGATAAAAAGTAAAAAAGATCTAAAAGAAAAATTGCAAAAAGGAATAGATGACATAAATGCAAATAGAGTATATTCAATAGAATAAGCTTTTAACAAGATAGACAATATCTAGGATATTGGGGTTTTTGTATGAAAAAATATATAGTTAGTTTCAGAAACTGCGGAAAAATATTTAGAAAATATTTTGAAGTATTTAAGATATAATTTGGCAGGAGATATTATAGCAGATAAATATAAACTTTTATTTAAAAAAATTAGCAAATATATATTTGCTAATTTTTTTCTCGGAAATAATCTTTACAAATTATTTGTTTTTACATAATTTGCCAAATATAGCCAAATATATAATTAGCCAGTCTCCAGACTAGTGCTTAAAATAAAACTAGTCAAAGACTTGGGGTTGCTCCTTTCTATCTTTAACTAGTTTTTATGATTTATGTAAATGGTAAAATAATATGTAGGAAATTGACAAAGAAAAATGTCGGTTTTCCTACATATTTTTTTGTATTCTCAAATCCATGATATAATATATTTATGTCAACAAAAGGAGGTGAGAATACAGATGATATGTGATAATTTAGACAATCTACTAAAGGAGGTGATTAGATTGCAAATCAAACCAAATTATGCACGGTATTGCTAGAGAAACTGGTTGTGATTGGAGAACTGCTAAAAAGAGGCATCAAATACAGAAGCAAATTGAAGAAGGCTTACCTTTACCTTTAAAATCTTCTTCTTCCATATTAGATCCATACACCAAGATTATCGATGCTAAACTTGAAATTGCAGGTATTACAGCTTCAGCCATTTATCACTTTTTGCTAGATACTACTGATTACAAAGGTAAATATGGATTAGTTAGAAATTATGTAAAGAAGAATAAAGATAAAATCCCCAAAAAAGCAAATATTAGAGTTCCTAAAATTGCTGGTAAGCTAGGACAGGTTGATTGGAAAGAAGATTTTTCTTTGACTAACAAAAATGGAGAAATTCTAACTTTCAATATTTTTCTTTTTACTCTGCCATTTTCTGAGAAAAAATATTGCAAATTAACCTTAGATAGAAAACAAGATACCGTAATAAATTCTTTAATTTATGCTTTTCAGTGTTTTTGATAAACAAAAAGTGGACCAAAAAATTACGATTTTGTAATTGAAAAACGGACCACTTTTTTAA
>OLIW01000972.1_pt1 | contig 28383 bp, 25 predicted proteins | sample 1601321 | NCBI WGS metagenome assembly OLIW01 (sample SAMEA2452114, study PRJEB22498) | human gut metagenome
GAAGTTCGCTTAAGCTCCTCTCGAGACTGCGCTGCATCAATGCCCCGTATTTGCCGAAGAAGAATCCGTAAAAAAGTATGGCAATCGAAGCGACTATTCCGCAGATTGTAAGGGTCTTTTTCATCTTCTTGCCTTTGCTATTTTTAGAGCGTACACAATTAACATTCCGCCGAATATGAGAGCTACTGAAACTAGAGGCAGGAGGCTTGCGGGGTTTCTGACCGCCTGCAAAATGCTAACCTTATCGCCCCTAAAGCTAGATTGGTAAAAGGTCCAAGAGCCGAAACTTGCAGGTTCGTTCATTCTTATGAGCTTCTCTACAACTATGTCTTTATAGTGGAATTTCACGAGGCTTGAATATTGCTTTGCGAGTTCGGAATTGTCCCACTTTTGCTCCGTAAACTTTACAAGTTCCACTGAGAAAGGCAGCGTGACAACTTCCGCCTGCTTGCCGGGAGCCGCTCTTAAAATGATATTTGAGTTCTCCTTGCCCTCATTTAACTCAATTATGCCTTCAACCCTCCAAAAACCCTGCAGAAAGGCCGACAAAATAAGCAAAATTAGAGCCATATGCACTGTCGCAAAGCCTATGCCCTCAATGCCTCTTGCGCAGAATCTGAAAGATGAAAAGGCCAAGTTTAGAAGCGCGAGAACCCCAATCGTCATTCCCGCAGGAAGGGGCAAAATACCGTCGAAGGGAAAGCAAATCCAAGACTCAAAAAACTTTGCCTGAACTTGGGATATACCAAGCTCAGGTATCCTGAGAGTTGCAATAAATATGAATATCACCGAGTACAAGAGAAGCCCGGCTGTCAACTTTCTCGAAGACAAAATATATATGAATTTCCACCTGAGCTTTATCATATCGGTAAAGTTCGGAAAATATCAGACGTTAAATCTAAATAGGGCGACATCGCCGTCTTTAAAGACGTAATCCTTGCCCTCAAGCCTGTATTTGCCGGCATCGCGCGCCTTAGCTACAGAGCCTGCTGTTTTTAAATCCTCGTAAGATACCACTTCCGCTTTTATAAATCCCCTCTCAAAGTCTGTGTGTATCACGCCGGCGCACTGTGGAGCTGTCATTCCGTTTTTGAAAGTCCAAGCCCTGACCTCCTTTTCGCCCGCCGTAAAGTAGCTTGAAAGCCCCAGCAGCGAATAGGTCTTTTTTATGAGCTCTGACACTCCGCTATCTTTTGCCCCAAGTTGCTTTAGGTATTCGACACCTTCCTGAGGGCTAAGTTCCGCAAGCTCCTCTTCTATCCTTGCGCATATCACGCATATCTCGGAGTCGTGCTCAGACTTTACGTATTCGGCGACTTTCGAAACGTAGGGGTTTGCCTGCGGGTTTTCCAAATCAGATTCCGCTACATTGCAGGCATAGAGCGTCGGTTTTGATGTTAAGAGGAAGAATTGCTTTACCCTATCTGCATCCTCGTGGTTTAACTGCATAGTGTGGGCGGGCTTGCCCTCGTTTAGGTGCGCCACAATTTGCTCTAGAATTTCCACATTCTTTACAGCTTCCTTATCCTGCGCGCCCTTTGCCTTCTTTTTGTTCGCCTCAAGCTGCTTTTCGGCACTTTGCAAGTCGGCAAGTATGAGCTCTGTAGATATCACCTGAATATCTCTAATCGGGTCAACGCTTCCCATTGAATGCAAAATGTCGTCATCGTCAAAGCAGCGCACAACTTGTACAATTGCGTCAACTTCTCTTATATTTGCTAGGAACTTATTGCCAAGTCCCTCGCCCTTGCTTGCGCCTTTTACAAGACCTGCTATATCAACAAATTCAACTGCCGCCGGAATCACTACATTTGTCTTTGCAATTTTCTTTAAGACCTGCAACCTCTCGTCCGGAACTTCAACTACTCCCACATTTGGCTCTATTGTGCAAAATGGGTAATTTGCAGCTTCCGCCTTTCTCGAGCGGGTTAGCGCGTTAAAGAGTGTGCTTTTGCCAACGTTTGGCAAACCAACTATTCCTGCCTGCAACATTTTGTTTAAAAAGTTAAATTGTATTCTCTGAAATCTTTAATGTGCTATATTTGCACTTTAGTTGGGCAGATTCTCACAATCCGAAAATTTTATCAACAACAAATAGCAGCAATATTTGCCTGCAAATCACTTTTATAAAAGAAGCAATCCCTTTGCTACCTAGCTGTAAAAAGAAGACAGCGGCACCCCATTTAGGAGTACCGCTGCTTTCTACTCTTTATTTCTACCAATAACCGATAAAAAACGCTAGTTTTTTAACGAAATTTTAAAGATCTTTCCTCAGGTTATATCTGCTTTACTCACACGTGTGAAGCCAAACCCATATGGCTAAAACCTAACTCTGAGACTCTAGCGGTCAATAAATTTTTGAATTTTTTTTGTAATAAATAACCATATTTGGGCGTTCTTTGAAAATTTTAACTACAAGCATAACTTTAGCTTCTCTCTTTTTGTCTTGAACGTTTGAGATATTTTGTGTAGCCCAGTTTAACAACAATTTAGCTTGTTAACGCAAACTTACGCTATGAGATTCAATAAAGTAATATCAATTTTAAATCTGTTTTTTCTTTGTGCGCTCAGTGCCCATGCAGCATTTAACGCGAAGGATTGGAATGTCGCAGGCAGAGCCAAGGTAAGCGCCGGGGCAAATTCGCTCACGGTTGAAAATGGTTTGCTCTACTCGAAGGCAGACGCTCCGGCAGACGCTGAGTACAGCTTTAAGTTGCGCGCGCCGGAGGGGGCAAAAAAAGTGCAGCTGTGGGCCGGATTTAAAGTTAAAGATGCTGAGAGCCGGTACGTTGTAGCATTAAGGGGGGAGCCCAATAGGCATGTTTATCTGGCTAGATACGCGCCGGATGGGAATGCGAAGTTCTTGGGCTTTGCAAACTTAAATTTTGAACTTGAGGCCGGCAAGTGGTACGACTTGCGCGTGCTCACAAGCGGGGATAGAATCCAAGTGTATGTGAATAATGAGGATTTGCCGCGCCTGAATGTAAAAGATGAGGCCCTTTGGGAAGGAGGCGGCATCGGCCTAGGTGGAGGTTATCTGCCCGCGGAGTTTGCCTCTTACTCAGTAAAGCCCTTGGACGGGGCTAGCCTTGAGCAATTTAAGAGCGCCGGCGACAAATTTTACAGGAAGGCCCAAGCCGACAAGGAAGCCATCAGGGCAAAAAATAGAAGCTCTTACAGCCCCCAAAAGCTGGAAAAATTAAACGGTCCGCGAACCGAGCTTTCCCTAGATGGCGATTGGCTTTTCTACCCGATAGAAAAGGGAAAGTCCGACGACGCCACGGCCTTGGCCCAGCCAGATTTGGACGATTCTTCATGGCATACTTTAAAAGTTCCCAGCATGTGGACGCCCTGCCTTGCATGGCTCCATGGCGAGGAGTCTTTCAGACGCAAGGATGTTCCAAAGGAGGCCTACACAAAGGGCATATACGACACTTTCTACAACGCCGAGTTTGAGCGTGTGGACAATCTAAGCTTCAACTGGGATAAGACAAATGCGGGCTGGTACCGCCACTACATAGATTTGCCGCAAGATATAAAGGGCAAGAAATTGGAGTTGCACTTTGATGCAGTTGCCCAAAGTTGCGAGGTGTTTGTAAACGGAAAATCCGTGGGTGGGCACGTCGGAATGTTTGGGGAATTTGTGTGCGATATTACAGAGGCCGCAAAGCCTGGTAGAAATGTCATAGCCGTTCATGTAATTCGCAGGCCCGAAAAATCCAATAAAACTGCAAATCAAAGCGACGTAATTGCGGTGGAGATAACTGTTGCAATAACAAACGAGATGGTTTCGACCTTGCCTAAGGGCTTTTACTTGAATAATCCGGCCGGAATCTGGCAGCCGGTAAAACTTGTTGTTACGAGCCCTGCTAGCGTAAGCGACATATTCGTAAAGCCGCAGACTGACGGGGCGGATATCGAAATAGGGCTGTCAAACAGCTCGAAATCGGCAAAAAATCTGAGACTTGCCTACATTATAAGAGACAAGTCGGACGCCTCGGTGCTGTACGAGAATTTGAGGGCTGCAAGCGTTAAAGTTCCGCAGAATGGCAAAGCCACGGTAAACTTGAAAACGCCAAAGCTATCCCCAAAACTCTGGACTCCCTCAACGCCGAATATGTACGAGTTTGAAGTGGCGATTTTAGACGGGAGAAAGCTTGCTGATAAAACTAAGGTGGATTTTGGCTTTAGAACTTTTAAGACCGAGGGCAATCGCTTTATTCTAAACGGAAAACCCATATGGCTAAGGGGCGGCAACCACACTCCGGCTCCTTACACTCCAAACGACGCAAAACTTGCCAATAAATTTGTAAGCCTTGCTCGAGACGGCAATGTGAATATAACTCGAACCCACGTAGCCCCGATGTCTAGAGCGTGGATAGACGCCGCGAATAGGGGAGGGCTAATGGTCTCTTACGAGGGGATATGGCCATGGCTTATGCACGCCCCTGCGGGAGTTCCAGAAAAATCTCTGGAAGAGGCCTGGCGAAACAACTACTCTGAGCTTATTAAAAAATATAGAAATGACCCTGCTGTAGTCATGTGGACCGTAAATAACGAGATGAAGTTCCTGACGGGCGAAAGGGATATGGATTCCTACAAGGCAAAGTGGGAGGTCTTAGACCGAATGATGAAGCAAATGCGTAAGCTCGACCCGACGCGCCCAATAGTTGCAGACTCTGCCTACTGCAGAAAGTCTGCGCGCGACAACTACGAAAAAGTCATTAAGGCGAATGATTTTGACGATGGCGACGTAGACGATTTTCACAACTATTCGACTTGGTATAACGAATCGTTTTTCCACCACTATTACGAGCCTTACAAAAATCTCGCAAGTCCCGATAGACCTCTGATAAGCCAAGAGCTTGCAACAGGCTATCCTAATAATGACGACGGCCTGCCGTGCCGCTACTACACTTTCGACCGCTACGTGCCCCAAGGGCTAGTCGGCGATTATGCCTACGATAATTCCGACCCAAAATATTTCTTAACTAGCGTAGCTTTCAATACAAAGCAGCTTGCCGAGGTTGTGCGCCGCTACGGCAGAGACTATATGGCGGGTGTCTTGCACTTTGCGTACTTAACTTGGTACAAGAACGTTTGCGATGCAAAGACTGTAGAGCCAATGGCTCCGGCTAAGGAGTTAAAGAAGGCTCTTTCTCCGGTATTGTTAAGCGCCGAACTATTCGGCACGCACTTCTACTTCGGCGATACTCTAACTCAAAAGATTTGCATAGCAAACGATTCCGAAGACTGCAAGGATCTGCCACCATCGGATTTGCTAGTTGAAGTGGTGGTGAATGGCAAAGCAATAGCATCACAGACCCTCAAGGCGCCCTCAGTCAAATATTATTCAAACGAGTGGCTTGATAATTTGAAGCTTAAGATTCCGGATGCAAATTTGGGCAGGACGGAGGCTAAGTTGCGACTCACACTCAAAAGCGGCGGAAAAATTATAGCGCAAAACGACTATGATATCTTGCTTGCGTCCCGAAAGTGGGCTTTTGGAGACTTCTCCAGGGTTGGATCAAAAGTAGTGCTTTACAACCCTGAAAAGCTGTATGAAGACGTCTTTGACAATTACGGATTTAAGTCTATTGACAATCTCAAAAACCTTTCCAACGTGAAGCTTTTAATAGTGGTTGGAAAGGCCGCTTTGCAAGACGCTTCCGCAAACGGGGAAATCCTTAAATTTGTGCGCAGAGGCGGCAAGCTTTTGGCGCTGAATTGCGAAGATTCCGCCATGAATCTCCTCGAGGGAACCATCACAAAGTACAGAAAATCTCCCGAGGGCGGCGCTAGGCCAAAGTGCCTTGAGATAATGCAATTTAAAGCTCCCGAGCACGCCGCGTTCGACGGCCTTGAGCCCTTGGATTTGCGCTGGTTTGAAAATCCCGAGTTCGATGATAAGGGCAGGCGCAAAATTCCCTATGCTGCAACCGGTTACTACCAATTTGACAGGTCAAAGCCCGCGCGCACGATTTGCGAGTTTGTCAATATACACGTCGATCTGGGCAAGGAGGGCCCCAGCGCCTCTTTGAAGTTTACAGGTTCTACGATTCTGGAAGTGAAGGAGGGCAAGGGCGAAATTCTGCTTAGCGAAGTTGCTATAGGTGCTGCCGATACGGACTTTGTGGCGGCAAGGCTTCTTAGCAATATGATACGCGCTCTGCTAAAGTAACTTGTGGCGCTTGCAAAAAAAATCCAAGGTCACGCGCACCTTGGATTTTTTATTATTAAAGGCTATTTTTGCAAACTTAGAGTTTATACGCGCGGAAATCCGACTCTAAAAAGCTCTCAACTTCTCTTTCCCAGCGCTGCTTCACATAAGCTAAGTGATTCGGGTTATTGTTGTAGCTATCGTAGTCTTTTTGTGAATCAAACAGCATCGACAGGGCAAAATTAAAATCGTTTTTTTTGCCAACTTGCCTGAGCACTCTAAAGTTTTTTGCCACTTCGATTTTTGAAAGAATATCGTAGGAATCTTTCAGGAATTTTTTTTCTTCGGGCGAATCTTTTGCGTGCTTTAGTTTGAACATCACAGTGTGCAATATTTTTTCGCCGCCGAGTTCATCAGTGCATGCGCAAAGCAGGCCGGCCGAACCTGCAAGCGCCGTATTTTTTATAAAAGCTTTCCTATTCATAATTCAATAATTTTAAACTTTTCAATCTATGGGTTTACGAGGAAGTTTCTTATGTGAAGCCCGGTTCCCCTGCTTCTTGGATCTTTTTCCTCTAGCATCTTAACTCTTAGCGTGTGCCTGCCCTTTGGCAACTCTTTTTCAAACATAAAAGCCCAGGGAATATACAGGGCGTTGCTCCAATTTGTAAAGGTGTTTAGAACCTTTGCCGGGGCGCCGTCAACGCTGTATTCAAGCATTCCCGCGTCAGGGCCGCTAGCGCAGAGAATCCCTATGGCGCTTCCCTCAAATTCAAGCGTAAATTCGCTGTTTGGCTCGTTTGTCGTTAGCATCTTTACATCCGTAAAGTTCCTTCGCGTTCCCGATTTTAGAGATGGCGTCCACTTATCTTCCACTTTCCAGCCGCTTTTAATTTTCGCCTTTTTTACGTCCAAAAATTTGCCGTTTGTATAGGAGAATTTGTCGAGCTTATTTTCGGGCAAATCGTGTTTTTTTAGCTCCGTTTGCGAGCGGTTGCTCCACGCTTTATCGAGAAGATAGTTTATGGATCTTCTGTAAAATTCGTGTCCGTATTGCGAGGGGTGCCCGCCGCCAAACTCCTCCCAGTTTAAATTGTAAAGGCGCATATTTTCGGCTATTTCGTCAATGAGATTCACTGTGGAAACCCCATAGCGGTTTGCGACTCTTTCATGCGTGTACAGCGAATTGGGGTATGTGCCGTTAAAAACGAGGCTGTTAAAGGGCTCGAATATGAAGTGAAGCATTACAATGTCCACATAGGGGTTTGCATTCAGCGCGTGCGATATGAAGCCCTCAGAGCCCTTCACTTGGTCTTCGGGCGAAAATCCGTTTGCTATGTCGTTTGCGGTAGCTTCAAAAAAGAGCAAATCGGGCATCGCCTTCTCGAGAACATCGCTCTCTAGTCTGAATGCGTGGACTGTCGAACCGGTCGAGCCTATGCCTTGGTCTATGAAGGTAAATTCGCAATTTGGATAGCGCTTTTTCAGATCTTCTTTTACCATGTCGCGCCAGCCCTGCATTTCGGTTATAGAACCGCCAACGAAGGCGACGGTCGCCTTGCCACTCTCCATCTTTATTCTCGAGTTTGCAAGATTATCGCGCAGATTTACAACGTGGTCAACCTGCTCGAACTTTGGGGATTCTTTCTTGTGGGCTTTCAGTTGCCTTTCGTATTCGGCGGCATCGTAGTTGGGAAGGTTTTTCAGTATGAAGTTTACTATGGGGGTCGGATCCTTTAGGCTGTGGGGGTGGTGGTCGACGCCGGGCTTTGCTATAAGCTCAATTTTGCCTCCCAACTTCTTGTAGGCCTTTTCCAATGCAAGCGTATTAAACTCCTTTATGCAGACCGTGTCGGCATCTCCGTAGACACTCAGAATCGGAACCTTAGCCTTTGCAGGGCCGTCAAGTCTGTCCATTGGGTTTACGGGTAGCGATTTTACTTTTTCTGGGCTAGTCTTCCACTCTCTCAATATGTGGCCTATCATTTCCTTTGCCGTCGGGTTTTCAACGGGCAGATCGAATATCCACTTTAAATCGCAAAGCGGGGCGTCGAGATACAGGGCCGAAACTCTGTCGGGATATGCGCATGCAAATTGCAGGCTGTAGTATCCGCCTCTACTGAGCCCCTCCATAACGGGTTTTTGGCTGAGTCCATAGGCCTTAGACAAAAAGTCGCAAAAAGTTTTACCGAGCTTTACAGCCTCAGGGCTTCCGCATCTATTTGTCAGATCCAAGTAAACCACGTGAAAGCCGAGATTTAAAAGAGCAATGTCTGCCTGAGGCTCGTGGCCAAAGAAGGCCGGGCGCCATATCCAAGGCTTGGATTTTTCGGCAAGCTTTGGCTCTACTATTATAAATTGAACATTTTCCGAAGCGGTGCTAAAGCGCCCCTCGTGCTTTTTAAATCCGTTCCAATCGGAGATTCCGCCCGCAAATCCAAGGGGTCTGTGCTCCTGCTTCTCTCCTAAAATCGCTCGCGCAACTTGCCTTAACACGAGCGCCGTAGTTATTTGGGTGTATGCCGTCGTTAAAAAATTCGGGCTTATTAAATAGTATGCTGTGCAGATCTATAATTTCCAATTTCTGCTCTTTGGCAACTTTTTGTATCGCAGGTATTATCTTTAGAAATATGTCGGGCTCGTTTATGCCCCAGGCTTGGCGCGCGGCGAATGCGGGAAGGGCAAGGTAGATTTTTGGATTTGAATCCAGCTCTTTAAATGATTTGACAAGACTTGTTAAGTCGCGCTCAAAATTTTTAAAGTGCGCCATATTCTGAGGCTTGGAATCGTTTGTACCGAGCTTTATCACAACGATATTCGGTTTGTATTCAAGCGCCTGTGCGTACTTCGGATTCTTTATGTAGGGGAAGTCTCCTTTACTTAGAAGCGTATGCCCGCTTGCTCCGAAATTTTTGACTTCGTAATTGTCGGGCAGCATCTTTTGCAGTTGGGACGGATAGAAGTACTCCCTGTCTCTTATTGTCGCGCCCTCCGTTATGCTATCGCCTATGCAGGCAACGCGTATTTTTGCATTTACTTGCAGGCAGAGTAAGAGCGCCAGAAAAGTTAAATATAAAAAACGCCATTTTATATAGTAAGCTATCTTCATAGCTCTAGACGATGTTCCGGGCTTAGCTTATGTCAAGAAAATAGGTTCTCATAGAGTGTCGATGTCATTCCTAGAGTAAAGCTAAACCAAAGTATTTGCTCTCTGTTAGTTTTGTTAAACCCTTTGTTTGTGAACCTATGCATCTTGGGAGTGTGCAGTTTAAAATTAGCTATTTTATACATTGCTATATTATAGTAATCTTTAACTATATATGTAACATAAGATAGTTTTAAAAGGTGTGAGCGCTAAGTTAAAACCTGAGCTTAGTCTCGATATAAGAGCATAAAATAGCGATAAATATTTTTTATTTATGTAACTATTTATGCTAAGATTATTAAATATTTATATTTTTTTTAATAGGTAAAATGTTTAAACCCTATTTTTTATTCGGAACTTTTTTAATCGCAAAAATACTAAAGCTTTAGGCGCGTTGCGATGTCAAAATAAAATTGGACTCTTAATATAGGGCCCGTGCGCAATAATCCAATAACCTGCCTGTAAGAAAACAAAACGCCCACCTCGACAATTGCGGCTTTGCAATCGGGCACACCGTGACACTTTGTGTCGGTCACTTCTAAGACTTTAAATTCTGTTTAACAAGCTCTTTTAAGGTGTGAACAATAAAGTTTGACCTGTTTCTGTTAACCTCTTTTGCCATTTTGTCTATGTCTTTTACCAAATCTTTCTGCAAACTGATGGATATCTGCGTTACACTCGGATTTTTTAAGCGGGGTTTTTTATCTTTCATAAGTTTAATTCTGAATGAATTTTAAAGAGATTGTCAAGATATAACACTACCAATCATAGGGTGTTTTATTGATGAAAAATACCTTACTATTGGCGCTATATGGAAAACTTTGACATAGCTTTGCGACTGAAAGCATTGCGAAAAGCTGCGGGGATTACACAGGAGGAACTTGCGGAGCTTTCGGGGCTTAGCTATAAGTTTTACCAACACTTAGAGTCAGGGCGAAAGCGACTTGTGAGAATTGATACCATTGAGCGCATATGCTCTGGCTATAAGATTGAGCTCTGGGAATTTTTCTACAACAAAAATTCGGTTTTGAGAAAAGTTCGAATGCACAGATTTATAAATTGCGCTGCAAAGGGGAAAAAGCGCGGCAGAAGTAAAATTATAATATGTTAACCCGAATTGCTTCCTACTTGATTAACACATTTAAGGATTTTGCACTTTTGTTTGCCTTGGGCGCTCCTTTTAGTTTTAGCGGCGGGAAATGTTAGAGAGATAGCAGAGCTTTTTAGATGCGCGCCGATAAGTTTTGCATTTTTTCTACACATCAGCCGGCCACTCTCTCGCGCCTGAGGACCTCGCTAAAACCTGTTAAAATGTCGCTTTTATAGACGGTGCCGCAAAAGCGCCCTGACTTGTCCAATATAGGTAGCGCCTCGTAACTGCCTGTCGAAAATTCCTTTACCGCATCTATTATGCAAGTATCGGCCGTGAGCGTTGGAACGTCGGTTTGCATTATATCCTCGGCTATTACTTCCGACAGATATTCCGATTTCATAAACTGTATTATGTCAGCCCTAAAAATTGCACCTATGTAGCGGTTCGTCTTAGTCGTCACAAATATTACATCGTCTGAGCTTCTCAAAAACTTTTTTGATATTTCCGAGAATCTGTCCGACACTAAGACGGTGTCCGAGCTCTTTCTAAATATGTTTTCGATTTTAACTTGAGCCATTGGCTTATTGAAGGCGGGCAGTATGTTTTTAGACACAGCCGATGCGTACATAGACTTTGCCCCGCTTATTTTTGATATGAAATGCGATGTCAAAACCCCTATCGTAAGCGGGAATATCATCTTGCCGGCAAATGTGAATTCAACAACCAAAAGAAGCGATGTTATTGGAGCGGCAGCCGCAGTTGTGAAGAAAGAGGCCATTCCCAAAAGCGAAAACCCTATTACTTCTTCAGACGATAGCGGCACCCCCAGCATTATTAGAACATGCGCAAATAAAAAACCCGTCATACTGCCTATTGTAAGGCTAGGCGTTAGAACTCCGCCTATGGCGCCCATTCCAAAAAATAGAGCAACCGCCGCTATCTTAAGGCAAAGCAGTACAAAAACCTGCTCCAGCGTGAAATTTGCCGACACTATTCCGCGTATTATATGCGCTCCATTGCCGACAATTTCGGGATAGTAAATTGCAACGCTTCCCACTATTATGCCGGCTAAGGTCAATCTGAGCGGCAGGAGGTATTGGTTGCCGTTTAAAATCTCGCGCATTTTTGAGAGCAATACCAGCCAGAATTTTGCAAGCAGGGAACTTATGACACCAAGTAGTAGCGCGAAAAACGCCACCGCCACACTCTGGTTTAAGTGCGCGTCCGACATCTCGTAAAGAGGGCTTGGATCAAAGAGCACAATGACCGTCACGTAGCTTGCGCAGCTCGCCACCAGTAGCGGCGCGAGAATGTCTATAGACATAACACCTATAACTATCTCGCATACAAATAATCCTCCCGCAAGCGGGGTGTGGAACACTGCAGACATGCCACCGGCGGCAGCGCAGGCTATGAAGAGCCTTAGCCTTGGAAGGGGCATATTTACCATCCTCCCAAACCAAGACGCAAATACGGTTGCAGTCTGAACTAATGGCCCCTCCCTTCCTATTGAGGCTCCCGAGCCTATCGTCACTATAGCGGCAAGGCTTCTCAGTAGATTTGGGCGCATCGGTATGTAGCCGTTTCCTATTGCCACGGCTTCCATGTAGGGCGTTGCTTTCTTTCTTATTTTTTTTGAAGCAAAAAGCAAAATTAGACCAGATATAGCTCCTCCTACCGCAAGCGAGAATATCCTGTGCCACGGTTCTATTTTTTCAAATACCGCGACAAATCTGCCCCCCTCCGTAGATGTCAGTATAGAAAGTATAAACTGGGTGCACTGTTGAAATATCGCCGCTATCAGCGCCGAGAATGAGCCAATCAAAGCCGCGTAAACATAGACACCCCCTCGCCCCTTTAAGCTCGTGTACTTTCTGAGCCTTAAGACTAGCTCAAAAACCATTTTCTTAAAGCCCGACATTCCCGCCTATATCTGAATTGATGAAGATATGGAATTTTTTATGGCGCCGAAGTCGCAAGTTTCAAATAGGGCAGAGTTTTGCTTCTTCCACTTGCTTATTTTTTGAAGTATCGATAGGTACTTTGAGACCTCGCTTTTGTCTATACCTATCAGCGCCACTATGTTTGCCTTGCATTCTTCTGACGGCCAATCTATACCGCCCTTGCTCACCCCAAAGACGATGAAGGCGCTTCCCAAGCCCTTGACTCTGCCGTGCGGAACTGCCAGTCCGTTGCCGACGTAGGTTGAAGATGTGTCTTCGCGCAAGTAAACCGCCTCGGTCAGGTCTTGCAATTTATCTTGGGGCAGGTCCGGCTTTAATACGCCAAAAAGCTTTTCCAAGCAATCTTCTTGGCTGAGGCCTCCGGGCAATTCTATGCAATAGACATTATTCATAACACGCCCTTAAGATACATTATGCCGCCTGCATTGTCAAACAGTCTTCTACAAAGCCTTGCATTTATAGTGTAATTTTAAATCTTTAAGTCCGCCTTGTATTTTGGAGCGACTATTGTCGCGAGTGGCCCAAAATATCAAGCGGCTTTATATTTAAAGCTTTTATTGTAGCGTTGCAAAATAACTTAGGTATTGTCGCCTATGTTACATTGTTAGAGCAGGTTTTATTTCTATAACATTTGGGAATCTCGCTTATGTATGTTCTTGATCTATTGCGACTTCGCTTAATTAATTAAATATTCTTGTAGGGCACGGTGAATTTATGTTTACATGAGCTACTATGGGATTGTCATGGATAAAAGCTATACTTGCTCTGCCGTTTAACGCTGCGATTACAATACCGCTTCTTATTCTTTATTTTAGCGATTGCCTGCACTTTTCTAAAAATACAGCGCTTATTTGCCTTGGACTTGCCCTCTTTTTGCTTGGCTTTTTTCTCGCGCTTTGGACGATGCTACTTTTTGCAAATATAGGCAGGGGAACTCTTGCGCCGTGGAACCCCACAAAAAAGTTGGTGGTGCTCGGCCCCTACGCTTATGTGAGAAACCCCATGCTATCGGGAGTTTTAACCATAATTTTGGGCGAGTCTTTTATATTTTGCTCGCCGGGCGTGTTTGCATGGGCTTTGCTCTTCTTTCTAATTAATACTTTATACTTTATATTCTCTGAAGAGCCCGGGCTTGAGAAGCGCTTTGGTGCAGAATATCTAGAGTATAAAAAGAACGTGCCGCGTTGGATTCCTCGCTTGAGACCTTGGAAGCCAACATGTTAATAATGTGGAAGTTTTCTTATATCGCACTCAATTTTGTCTATTAAATAAAAAGCGGCGCAATATTATGCGCCGCTTAAATATGTTTTGTAAATCTTACACTTAGACACTAGTTGTCAATTTCCAACAACTGCCCGGCCGCGCTCAACTTTAGCTCCAAGCCGTTTATAAGCTCCACTTCCCACCCGTAGCGCTCTTTGGAAACAGACTTAATTTTTTGCCCCTTGTAGTTTGAATCTAGATACGCAACTACCTCTTTGGGCAATACCGACTGAGGAACTCCGGTAAACCTGCTTTCAATGTCCGTCCAATTTCCCGCGGAATCGTACTCAATCTTGCTGCCGTCGGATAGAGTTGCGTCGTACTCGGTGGACTTTAGAAGAGATGTATCGATTTCAATTCCCACAACTTTTGCGTTCGGGAAGGCCTTTGCCGCAAACTCCAAGGCCGGTTTTGGAAGTTTTGTTACATCTGTCGTTACTTCATCTGCAAACAATGCGCAGGTGGAAAGCCCGAATACCGATAGAAGTGCCAATTTTTTTAATATGTCTCTTTTCATAAGCTTTTTGGTTCTGTCTCTTATAATTAGTACAATAAATTCCCAGATAAGTTCTGAAAAAAATAATATAATTTCTACTTTAACTTATCGGATATTTTGCGCAAGCCGTAAATTTTTTATCGATAATTAGAGCGAACTGCAAAATTTTACCTTAGCGATTATCATATGAATGGGCCAAAATCTTTATTTGCCTCCAGTTTGTTTTCAGCTTCATCGGGCAGGCTATCGAAGAAATTTATCCCGGTCTTTGCCTCGATTTCGTCTATAGGTACGCAGTAGCGCCATATGGAGTCCTCCTTTGGATTTTGCGGAATTATAAAGCCAATGGCGTAGGCTTCAGAGGTCCTCGTCTTTACCATTACAACGGTGTAGAATGCTTCGGGTATCGCAACCTTTGAATTGAGCTTGCGTATGTCGCTGCCGAAAATAGGACCCACAAATACGAGCACTTTCCCGTATTTTTTTGCAAGCTCGTTTGCCAGATGCAACTCCAAGCGCTTCCAAATTCCACGGCCCAGTTCCGGGGTTTGGGGGGCGATGTTTGTCATAAAAAATGTCTCCATTTGCGCTGTTGGCCCGTAGCAGCGGCCTATTGCGTAGTTCGGCGCCATATGGCCTCTGTCAAAGCCGGAGTTCGAGTAGTCTGAGTGCTCGGCGCAGCCGTAGGCTCTGGGGTCCTTTACAAAAGTGCTCAAGCGCTCAACTGTCCGGTATTTAAATGGGTACTTTATAACGTATCCAACCCAGAGCGGAACTGAATATACGTTTGAAAAGCCCGATACATAGCCCAGATTTTTTAGAATCTGTACCCGCTTGTCCGCAGTTGGCATCAAATTTGCATCTTCTATTTCGGATTTGATTGACGCGCCCATACCGTAGTATGGGTTTATAAGCCATTCAAAGCGGGCTCTGAATTCGTCCAATTGCTCCGGATAGTAGCGCTCCGCTACGCCGTATATTGCGCCTATTAAAACTGCAAGCAGCGCCGCAAATCTTTTAAATGTTGCGCGTTTTTTTCTTCGTCTCTTTGCCATAAATTTTGCCGTGTTGTAAGCTTTAATTTAGCCGGTTTGCCTAGCGTAAATTTTGCGGCATTTCAAGGGTAAGTTTGAATTGCTATTTATTTTAAGTCGCAAAAAAAGCCCGAGCAGTGCCGGGCTTTCTTAAAATATTTTTAATTTTGCGCTTTTACGAGGTTTCTGGCCGCAAGCCAATTTAACAGCATTTGCGGCCAAGTCCGCATTGGCAGGTTCTGCCTGTCGCGCATTCCGTATCCATGGCCGCCCTCCTCGTAGAAGTGGCCCTCTACCTCAACACCAGCCTTCCTAAGAGCCAGAAAGTATGTTAGTCCGTCCTTTAAGTGGCCATCGTCCATAGTTTGGGCGATAAAGCAGGGCGGTGTGTTCTCGTCAACCTTGATGTCGGGCTGGAGTTTTAGTTCGTCGTTTCCGGTATAGGCGGGGTAGATTAGTATCAAAAAGTCGGGTTTTGCCGAGAATTTGTCTATCATATCGGCCGGTTTATAGATTTCTTCCCTGTAGTCTGAGGCTGTCTTGCAAGAGAGGTGCCCGCCGGCGCTGAAGCCTGCCATTCCGAGCGCAAACGGGTCCACATTTAATTCCTTTGCGTAGGCTCTGACAAACCTTAGCGCACGCTGTGCGTCGGCGTACGCCCCGATTTTGCGGGACTCTATATTTTAGAACAAAGGCGCTCATTCCGTTTTTGGCTAGAAGTTTTGCTAGGGCAGTTCCCTCTTTCCCGTAGGCTAGGCCTCCGTACGCGCCGCCCGGACAGATTATGACTGCGGGGCTTGGCTTATCCGACTCTGCCTTGAAAAACCTCAAATCCGCCTCCGAGACATTTGTTATGCTAAGGTCGTCCGCCTCATCGCTTCCCCAGATTTTTATCGGGTCTTTAGCCCGCGCTCCGGGAATATCGCGCCCCTGCCAAATTTTAAAAACTATGGACGAATCTTTGAGCTTTTCGCCCTTTGGCTGGGGCATATTTTTCCCCGGAGCTGCAATAAGAGCACTCGAAAGCGCTACCATTAAAAACGAGAGGAGTAATTTCATAATTTAGCAAATGAATAGTTAAAGAACTTAACCTATGCTAAATTTATATTTCACGCAAGCTTTTTAGACCTCCTTACAAGTGCCAATATGAGCGCTAGAACCCCAAAAATTGATGCGAGTGTCGAGGGTTCCGGAACTTGTGAGCCTGCCATCAAAATTGAAATGTCGCCGAGATACCAGACGCTGTAGTCCTGACTTGTTTGCGATTCGCCCAAGTCCCAAGAGAGCAGCTCTTCATTCCAAGTTAGGTCTATCAGAAAATTTCCCAGAAAGTCATTATCGGAGTCGGACACCCAAAGCCCGGATATTTCGTTCGTATTTTCGTCGAGCTCGCAGCCCCATAGAGTTATGGCGTGTGCGCCGTAATCGTTGTATATTCCGCATGTTAGGGCAAATTGATTGCTCACGGCCTCATTTATCGTATCAAACAAGAGCGCTTGGTCCGACGCCCTCGCCCCGAAGGATACTTTTGTCGAGATTAGGCCGTCTGCGTACGGCGTTCCGAGCCAGTAGCCACCACCGATTGCGTCCGGCTTTAACTGCCCCTCATATTCCGGATCGCTGGGGACAGTTCCCGCAAACCACCAGTTAAATGCGCTGCATTCCTCGCCGCCATCGTTTACCCAGTTATCTACAAAAATCTGTGTGATGTCCGAGGAATAGCTTGAGGTGGGCTCGCCTGTTGGGGTTCCATATGGAAGTTGCACGCCGCTTGCGCTCTTTGTATCCTGCCAGTAATTTATTGCGTTTGAAGCAGCAAAGGCCCAGCACAATTCGTCGTCTTGTCCGTTAAATAATTTCTTTGCATCGTAGGTTTTGTCGCCCTCGCTTATTCCGCTTAGTAGCAGCGAGAATGCGTGGAGTTGAATAAGACCAAATAACAAGAGAAATACTATTGCGCGCGTCAGAATTTTCATCCGGCTCTTATAGACTTTGCGACAAGTGAAATGCAAGGAAATTTTTGCGAATAGAAAAGCAGAGATAGCGAATATTTTCGATTTCTTAGAATGAATGTATTGGACAATTTTATTTGAGAATTTCTTGCTTAGATGAAGTTCTTTTTGCGTCGTCAAAATTTCTCGCTACAATCAGATAGAGTATCGCCGCTATCGCCCCTATTGCGCCACCTTCATAGGTTCTATTGTGCATGTGCTTCACAAGGGCAAAGCCTTCTTCTGCACTCCTTGAAGTTTCGCTGGAAGTTGAGCTAAAAAAGGCGCTTGCCGAAAGTGCCATAGCAAAAAAAAGCACTATCAAAGCAGCCTTTGTCAGCGTTTCCAACATTCGCTTGCAGCCGTCCTGCATAAGGCCAAACAAAGCTAAAATTGCGGATAAAATTGCGCCCATCCACCACGTGGCTTTTATTCCGACAATTGCCGCAGCTAGCCGCGGAGCATTTTCTACGATTTCCCTATCAAGCTTAAATTGTTCAAATTTTAGCTCTGTGTAATACTCCGGAGATATGCTGTAAGTAACTTGGTCGTTCAAAGCCCCGTATGCGCCGGCTAAAATTGTGCAGATAGCCACAAAAATTACACAGGCAAGCAGCTTTTTTAAGAGGCAAGCAGCTGTGGATTTCAAATTTTCTCTCAAAGATGAATTATTCATATCCAATTGCACAATGTTTTTAATCTCTCCGGATAGCTTTTGCTAGAGCACGTTGGAATGTACTTATAAGTTACCTAACTTCCCGAAAGCGAGCTTGCAAATATAGATTTAAGCAGTTTCGACTCCATGGCTGTAATTTAATTTTTAAATAAACAGGATTCTGAAATTATGTCCTTAAATTTGTCAATACACAATATTACACAAGTTGTGGGGAAGTGCAAAATTACAAATTATACAGCAAGTTTTTACGCCTTAAAACTTTCAGAAGTTGTATCAATATTGTATGTTATTTTGCGATTAAGCTTGATTTTGGTTCTCTTTGAATGTAGCCGGGTAAGAGTTGCGTGTTTTGCGCTTGCGGTTTGCTGCATTATGTGGTTGGGGCTTGAAGTCTTTAGCTTCCAATGCGCTTTGCCATCTTGCCGCACTTGCGATGTGCGCTTTAACTTATTACAAGTAAAGGAGCAAAATTATGAAGAAATATCTGGCCGAGATGGTCGGCACAATGGTATTAGTTTTAATGGGTTGCGGCAGCGCCGTATTTGCGGGGCACCCTGCCGGAGCGGTTAGCGCCGGGGTTGGGACGCTCGGCGTTGCGTTTGCCTTCGGCTTATCGGTTGTCGCGATGGCCTATACCATAGGCGGGATTTCAGGCTGCCACATAAATCCGGCAATAACATTGGGCGTATTCCTATCTAAGCGCATGAGCGGCAAAGACGCTGCCATGTACATGGTATTTCAGGTAATAGGCGCAATTCTGGGCTCTCTTATTCTATATATTTTAGTTTCGACGGGTTCTCACGGCGGTCCTACAGCCACGGGTTCAAATGGTTTTGCAGACGGAATGATGCTTCAGGCTTTCATCGCTGAATTGGTATTTACGTTTATATTTGTACTCGTAGTCTTGGGAACGACCGATTCTTCAAAGGGAGCGGGGAGTTTTGCGGGGCTTGCAATAGGTCTTGCGCTTGTGTTGGTGCACATAGTTTGCATTCCGATTACGGGCACATCGGTAAATCCCGCGCGCAGCATCGGGCCGGCTTTGTTTGAGGGTGGCAAAGCTCTGTCGCAGCTTTGGCTTTTCATAGTTGCGCCTTTTGCGGGGGCCGCTTTGAGTGCGCTTGTCTGGAAAGTTGTAGGCAAGTAGTTCCAACTCTTTGGCTTAGTACGGCAAATTTAAGGGCCTGAGCCTTTTGGGAGATTCTCTTTCGGGAGTCTCCTTTTTTTTGCTTCTCAGCGCATTTTGGACGCGGGATTTTTTCTCGGTCTAATCTGCCTGCGAGACTCTATTATCGCTATGTTCAGTATCTTTTCAGCCTTAGTCGCGGGTTTTGATTTCTAGAGGGGGATTTTTAATGCGAAGGTACATGCTTACCTTTAAGTCAATTATCTTTTTTTAAGCTAATTTTACTTGCGTATTTTGAACGAGTTAGAGCCTAAAGATTTGGCATTTGATTCTTTTGCAGCTTTTATTAAGAACGTGCCGTGCGCACTTTATGATGCGTTTTGTAACTTTGCGGCTCAAAATTCTAACTTTGCCCTTATTGTTCGGCTAGTGCGCGATAGGCGCAAAGTTGAAATATTGTGTTGTAATTGGGAGAGTTAGTGCAATAATAGCGCGCTTTCACACACAATAATTTTATGCAGACAAAGAAAATAAATGTCGGCGTAACCGGAGCTTCCGGCTATGCAGGTATCGAACTTATGAAGATTTTGGCTCGCCATCCGAATGTGGAGCTAAAGGTTGTGACTTCCCGCTCTCTCGCGGGCAAGCCCGTAGTTGACGATATGCCGGCTTTGCGACACTTGCTTGCCGCCGACTTCTGCTACGCGCCATCGGACCCTGCGGCACAGGCTGCCATGAAAGACGTCGATGTATGGTTTTTAGCGCTTCCCCACGGAGTTGCAGCTGATTATGCGAAGGCCTTGCTGGACGCCGGAAAGACCGTTATAGACCTCTCTGCCGACTTCCGCCTCGGTTCGCTTGAGCGCTACTTGGAATTTTACAAGACTGAGCACCCCGCGCCAGAGCTTTTAAAGCTTGGCAAATACATAATACCCGAGCTTTTTGAAATAGATTCGTCTTGCAAGCTCGTGGCTTGCCCAGGTTGCTATCCGACGAGCATATTGGTTCCGATGTTGCCGCTGCTTAGAGAGGGGGCGGTATCTACTGAGCACATCGTAATAGATTCCTACAGCGGGGTTTCGGGAGCGGGCAGAAAGGCTGATATCGCTTATTCGTATTGCGTGAGAAACGAAAATATGTCGGCCTACGGGCTTCCTAAGCACAGGCATCTTTCGGAAATTGAAGAGCAGATGTCGATAGCTGCCGGCAAAGACGTGATAGTTCAGTTCAATCCGCATCTATCGCCCGCGACGAGGGGAATTTCGACTACCGTGACTGTTCCGGCCGTCTTTAAGGGGGTGGAAAAGATTTACGAAATTTGGAATAAGTACTACGCGGGCAAGCGCTTTGTTAAGGTTTTGCCCTCAGGGGTCTATCCCGACACTTTGAGCGTAAGCGGCACAAATAGAGTCGATATTTCCGCAGTTTACGATTCGCGCACGAACAATCTTGTTATAACAAGTGCAATAGACAACCTCGTAAAGGGCGCAAGCGGCCAGGCCGTTCAGATTATGAATTTGCTTTTCGGCTTTGACGAAGGCGCGGGCTTGTTGTAGTACTTTGGCAATATTAAATTTTAGAAGGAGATAGAAAGATGAGTAAGGCTTATTCAGTTGAGATTTCGGATAAATGCGCGGGGCTTGCGGAAGTCGCTGGGTTTTCGCTCGCGGGCGTGGCTTGCGATATAAGAAATAAGGACGATTTTAAGCGCCTCGATTTGGCTTTGATAAAGCTGGATTCTCCATCGGCCGCCGCCGGAGTTTTTACTACAAACGACGTAAAGGCAGCTCCTGTTTTGACGGACCTAGCGCACCTTGCGCGCAAGCAGGCTATAGCGGCAGTAGTTGCAAATAGTGGAAATGCAAACGCCTGCACCGGCGAAGAGGGGCTTCGCGACGCCTCGGAAATGTGCGCACTAGTAGCCAAGAAATTGGGCGTTGATAGAACGCAAGTTTTGGTTTGCTCGACTGGCAGAATAGGCGAGCGCATGCCCATGGAAAAGGTTAGAAAGGGCATAGACGAGGCTTTCGAATCTCTTGGAACTACCTCGGAGCACGGCTTGAAGGCTGCGAATGCAATCCTCACAAGCGACACAAAAATTAAGGTTGTTTGCGCGCGCGTGGTTTGCGAGGGCAGAATGTTTACAATTGCCGGCATGGCAAAGGGCGCTGGCATGATAGAGCCCAATATGGCGACAATGCTAGCTTTTATTGGAAGCGATGTGGATATGTCGCAGGCGACTTTAAAAGAGGCGCTTAGTTTTGCAGCTTTAAAGAGCTTTAATAAGATTACAATTGACGGCGATATGTCGACAAACGATACCGTCCTTGCGCTTTGCTCTGCAAAAAGCGGCATAGTTATAGAGCCCAATAGCGTTATGTTCGAGGCCTTCCAAGACGCCCTTACACAGATTTGCCAAACACTTGCGCGCAAGATTGTTGCCGACGGCGAGCGCATCACAAAGGTTGTTGAAATGCGCGTAAGGGGGGCAAAGACCCAGCAGCAGGCTGAAAGCATAGCAAGGGCGATTTGCAATTCGCTCTTGGTTAAGTCGTCTTGGTACGGCAGCGATCCCAATTGGGGCAGGCTTGCCGACGCAGCTGGCTACGCTAAAACAGGCTTGGACTTCTCTAAGCTCGATTTGTATTACGACGATACTGCTGTGCTTTTAAAGGGCGAGCCCCAGTCTGCGAACAAGGAGCTTTGGAAGAAGATTGTATCAAAGAAGGAGTTTGTGATTACCATGAACTTGAATTTGGGCGACTTTGCGGAGTCCCTTCTTACGACGGACCTATCAGAGGCTTATGTAGATTTTAACAAGGGAGAATAGTTAGGCGCTTTGAGATGAAATTGCACCTTGAATCTATCACAAAAAAGGCAGGAATTTTAATTGAGGCGCTGCCTTACATTCAAAAGTTCAGAGGGGCTACCTTTGTCGTAAAGTACGGCGGGGCCTTTATGGACGATCCGGACCCATTGGTAAGGGGTAGGGTTGCGCAAGACATAGCCTTTCTTGCAGCTGTGGGCATAAACGTGGTTGTCGTACACGGCGGCGGCAAGGCGATAAGCAGGGCAATGGCAAAGTCGGGGCTAAAGTCCGAATTTAAAAATGGAATGAGGGTCACCGATGAAAAGACCGTAGAGATTGTCGAGGACGTTTTAAATAACGACGTAAACCGCGAAATTTGCGAACTTTTGCAGTCTAGCAAGTGCGATGCTGTCTCGCTTGTCGGCAACAACGTTCTAACTTGCGAAAAGCTCTATTCAAAAGATGCAGACGGCAATGATTTGGACTTGGGCTATGTTGGCAAGATTACGTCAGTCAAGGCAAAGCTCATAAAAAAGGCTATAGCCGAGGGAAAGACTCCCGTAATTTCGCCAATAGCCTTGGACGAGAATCTGCACATATACAACACAAACGCAGATGTTGCGGCAGCCGCAGTTGCAGGAGCTTTGAAGGCCCGCAGGTTGGTTTTTTTGTGCGACATCCCGGGGCTTATGCGCGATCCTAAAGACCGCGATAGCTTGATATCAACGCTTAAAGTTTCGGAGGTGGATAACCTGAAAAAAATCGGCATAATAGGCGGCGGAATGCTGCCCAAAGTCGATAGCGGCGTAGAGGCAATTAAAAGCGGAGTGCGCAGAGTCCATTTTATCGACGGCTACATGCCGCACAGCTTGCTCTTGGAGATATTTACCGACAAGGGCATAGGTACGGAAATTGTCACGGAGTAATTTTATTATGACTACAAAGGAAAAGACCGAGAAATTTTTAGCGCCTTGCTTTGGCAATAGAACAGTAACTCTGTCAAGGGGCAGCGGCGCATACGTCTGGGACGAAAACGGCAAGAAGTACCTCGACTTTGGCGGAGGTATTGCGGTGCTAAGCTTGGGGCACTGCAACAAAAAGCTCGTGAAAGCTCTGGCAAATCAGGCGCAGACCTTGGGGCATTGCAGCAACTTGTACATGAACGCTCCGCAGGCGGATTTGGCAGAAAAATTGGTTTCTGAACTGGGGCCGGGGAAGATCTTTTTTGCAAATAGCGGAGCAGAGGCAAACGAGGCTCTGTTAAAATTGGCGCGCTTGCACGGTGTGAAAGTTACGGGCAAAGAGGGCGAAAAGTTCAGGGTAATAGTTGCAAAAAACGGCTTCCACGGCAGAACTTTGGCGACTCTATCGGCGACGGCTCAAGATAAGATACAAAAGGGCTACTCGCCGCTTATGCCGCAATTTTCTTACGCCGAATTTAACAACGCAAAGAGCTTTGAAGCAATAATGGCAGACGACGTTGCGGCGATTTTAATAGAGCCAATACAGGGCGAAAGCGGCGTCCTGCCCGCAGAAAAGGGCTTTCTAAAAGAATTGCGCGCACTTTGCGACAAATTTAACGCGCTTTTGATGTTCGACGAAGTTCAGTGCGGAATCGGCAGGACGGGGAAATTTGCCGCCTTTAAGAAGTTCGGCGTAAAGCCCGATGCAATTTCTATGGCAAAGGGCTTGGGCGGAGGTTTCCCGATAGGGGCGGTATGGATGTCAAAGCCATATCAGGATTTGTTCACACCCGGAGCGCACGGCTCTACATTCGGCGGCAACGCTTTGGCATGCGCTGCTGGAAATGCGGTAATGGACGAGATAAAATCCAAAGACCTCTGCAAAAATGCTGAAACAATGGGCAAGCTTTTGCTTTCTAACTTGAATAAGATTGCTGCAAAGTATCCCGAAAAGATTAAGTGCGCGCGCGGCCTTGGCCTTATGATAGGCGTGCTCTTTACGGACTCTTTCAGCAATTTGGACGCGGCTGCAAAGCTCAGAGAGGCTGGGCTAATTTTGATTCCCGCAGGCTCAAATGCTCTGCGTTTTTTGCCGCCGCTTAACATAAAGAAATCCGAGGTTTTATCGGCATTAAAAATATTTGAAAAAACAATAGCGCAACTATGAGATCATTTTTAAGAGAGACAGATTTTTCCTACGATGAGGCAAAGGAAGTTTTTGCAATCGCCAACCGCTATAAGAAGATTCGCCCTGCGGGCAGGTTAGACGTATTAAAAGACGAGTCTTGGGGGCTTATATTCTTTAAAAAGAGCACTCGCACGCGCCTGTCTTTCCAGACGGGTGTTTACGAGCTCGGCGCAAACCCAATGGTCTTGGAGGCAAACGACCTGCAAATTTCGCGCGGCGAAACTATTGAAGACACCGCTAAAGTCATGGGTAGATACTTGCATGGTCTTGTAATTAGAGCCTACGAGCACTCTGTTGTAGAGGACTTCAAGAAATATTCAAATCTGCCGGTTGTAAACGCGCTAACTGACGATTTGCACCCCTGCCAGAGCTACACCGACATATTTACAATGATGGAGTATTTCGGTAAGGGCGAGCCGACCCTGGAGGCTATCAAGGGCAAGAAGTTTGTATTCTACGGAGACACCGCCTGCAATATGGCCTATTCGCTCGCACTTGCGGGCGGAATGTTCGGCTTGGAGGTTGTCTTGAGCGGCCCCGAGGAGTTCAAGCCTTGCGCGAAACTCGACCAGTTCTTTAAAGATGCGAATTTAGCTCCCACTTGGACTTTTGAGCCGGACCCGAAGAAGGCTGCAAAGGGCGCCGATGTCCTCTATACCGACGTCTGGGTGAGCATGGGCAAGGAGGACGAGAAGGCGGAGCGTCTAAAGACTATGGCGCCATACCAGGTTAACTCCGAACTCTTTAAGCTCGCAAATGATGGCGCGATATTCATGCACTGCCTGCCCGCACACGCCGGCGAGGAAGTGAGCCGCGAAGTCTTGGAGAGCAAGCGCGCAATAATCTTTGACGAGGCTGAAAACCGCCTGCACGTGCAAAAGGCGATTATAACGGGGCTAAAGTTCTAGCTCTTGAAAATCGTAAATTTGCTTCCTTTAAAGGCGGCGGATTTATCCGATTTTTAATGAACTTTGCGATATTTTAACAATTTGGCGGCGCAGTTATTGCGCCGCTTTTTTATTATTTTTTTGCAAATCCGAATTTGCAAGTATCGGGGGCTAAGTCCGCAAATTGCGGATTTTCTATTTCAGGGTGCGCGGAATCAAAGGCGGGCAGGGCACTATCCGGGAAAACTTTATCAGATGTATATTCAAATACGTAGTCCTGCGATTGGCTATTGGCAATGGAGCTTAAAATTTTTGACCCTCCCTCCACAATTACAGCGCTTAACCTGTTTGCAAAAAGATAATCCTTAAAGGCTTTCCAGAACTTGGCCTCATTGCCTCTTTCGGAGTTTAAACTAACTACATTTAAGCCTTTTTTCCGGAGCGAGTCTATTTTTGATTGAGGTGAGTTTGCGTCGCAGACAATGAAGCTTTTGTCTTTAAATTTATCGCTAAAAAGTTTGTAGTTTCCTAAATTTAGAGCGTCGCACTTTAGGCTTCTATCAAAGACAAAGCGCGCGGACGAGCTTTCAAAATCGCCGCTTCTAAAGGTTAGGGAGGGGTTGTCGGATACGAGAGTGCCAAATCCCACGGCAATCGCAGGGAATAGCTTTCTGTAATGCATCGCGTGCTCTCTTGCAGCCTCTTCTGTTATGCGCGACGGTTGCCCCGCATTTAGGGCAATTTTACCGTTTTTAGTTTGGGCGTACTTAATTGCAAGAAGGGCTGTTTTGTGCGTTATGGTGTAATTAAATATAAAATTTAAATTCTCGCACTCATCTTTAAGCACATTGTATTTAACTTCTATATTCGCCTTTTTTAAAACATCCAGCGCTCGGCCTGAGTGGAGCGGATTAGGATCGAGAGTTCCGATTATTACGCGCTTAAATTTGTTTGCTATAATTGCGTCGCAACAGGCGCCCGTGCGCCCTTTCGTGGAACAGGGTTCGAGCGTAACGTAAATTTCGGCGCCCTCTGCGGGCTCTTTCAAATTTCTTATGGCGTTAATTTCGGCGTGGGCCTCGCCGTCTTTTTTGTGGTAGCCCTCTGAAATTATTTTTCCATTTTTTACGATTACAGCGCCAACCATTGGATTGGGATGGGTCTGACCCCAAGCGAGCTTTGCAAGCTCGAGGGCGCGCGCCATAAATTTTTCGTCTAAACTTTGCATGTGCTTTAGGCTCTCACAAATGGATTTGAGGTTTTTTCTTCCCCAACACTTGTAAATTCGCCGTGTCCGCACAGAAGTTTTGTGGAGTCTGGCAGTGTGTAGATTTTTTCCTTGATAGATTTTTCAAGGAGCGCGAAGTTGCCCGTAGGCAGGTCGTAGCGGCCTATGCTGCCGGCAAAAATTAAGTCGCCAACAAAGGCAAGACCCTGCGATTTTAAGATGTAGCTCACTGAGCCTGCGCAGTGCCCCGGCGTAACCCTGACTTCAAATTCGGCGTCCGAAAATTTTAGAATTTGACCGTCGTAGAGTTTGACGTCAATCTTTGCGCTCTCAAGCCCCTCCATGCCGTAGAGGTAGGCGCTCTGCGAGCTTGTATTTTCTATAAAGCTTGCGCCGTCGGGGTGGGCGTAGATTTTAGCGCCTGCGTCTTGAAATTTTTTTGCGTCCCAAATATGGTCCCAGTGGCCGTGCGTAAGTAGGAGCGCTTCGACTTTGAGCCCGCTTTTATCCAAGATTTTTTTTGTAGTTTCAAAGGAGCCCTCCGGCGCGTCTATCATTACCGCTCCTCCGCTTTCAGGGATAATCAAAAAGCAGTTTACGCCTATGGGCCCAAGCTCAAAATTATAAATCTTCATGCCTACATTCTCTCTAAGCTCAAAAAAAATGCGAGAAAATAAAAATTTTTAAGCTCTCGCATTCTCCGGATTTAAGAGCGGTTTTTGCTCTATTAAAAGATCTTTACAAGCTAAAAAGACACGGAGACTTGCCCGCCCAAAACTAATGCATCTTCGGCCTGAGAATCTCCGCTAGGGCGCATAATATACTGAATGTCTGGCTGTATGGATATGTAGTTATTTAGCTCAAATATGTAGGAAATTTCCACTACGCTTTCGTAACTTGCCTTGTAGCTTTGCGAGTACTTGTTGTTGAAAGAGCCAATGAGCCACGAGACCAAAAATGAGTCATTCGGGCGCTTTGGAACAAAGCCGTTAAATTGCACTCCAGCATAGCCCATTAGCGGCATAGTTGAAATGCTCTGTATGGGCGAATACTGCAAGCCCGCCCATACAAGAACGTTCTGGCTTGTGTTATTTTCGTTTACCCAGATTTCCTGCTGGCCCTGAATGTAAAACCCGTAGCCGTTTGTGCGGTCCGAGCTGCCGTAGTAGCTGAGGTCGCTATAGCCGTTAAAATAGTAAACTCCAATTTGGTAAAGCCCCTGCAATCCGCTTCCGGGAACATCCTTGCCGTCCTTTTGCTTCTTGAAAAATTCGGGAGTCCACTCAACTTGGCCTATCATCATAAACCCGTTTGATGAGTTTATGGACCAATCGACGCCGTGGTAATTTGATGCATTCATATTCGCTGGGATTTGGTATATGCCGCCTGCGAAAGTAATTTCATTATTGCTTAGGGTGTATTCTGCAGTTGCAGCCCATGTCGCTATCGGCGACGACGTAAAGGGGCTATTTAAAAATGCGCTCATCGGCACGTTATCTAAGCCTCCGCTTAGAACGCTTGTAAATGCGGGAATTGAATTAAAAACATCCGCCATAGACGAGCGGCCAAGCGTTACATCGATAGTTCCAAACGAAAATTCCTTTGAGTAGCTCAAATACATTTCGTAGAAGTACGCCCCGTCAGAAACCGCACAGTCGGAAATTGTAAAGGTGTTGCCAATTCTGTTAGACAAATCTTTGCCGCTATTGTAAGCGCCTGAAATTGTAAAGCTTGTATTCTTCCACCCTAGCAGTGTCTCCAAATTTGCCGTGGCGCCAAAAATCATTTCTTGAGTGTAGTTTGTGCCTTGGCTCTGCCCGCCGTAAGGGTTTGATGCAATCATTCCGTAATACTGAAAAAACGGGGTTATTGCGGTGTTCTTTGTCGAGAGATGCTCAACTTCCAAAATTCTATCCGTGAGCCAATCGAGCCCCATGTTGCCATATGGAATCTCGGCGCTATTTGCATTTAAATTTTGAGCCTGCAGAGAAACCGATAAAGCTACCGCAGATAGAACTTGCAAAAAAATCTTTTTATAAAACATATCGCATCCTCGCTCTTATTTTTACATAGGGGCTTAATCGTAAAATAAAGTTAATAATTAATGTCTTTATTTTTTCAAAGTACGCATCAAGTCCATGCCCGCGTCTGCGGATATATACCTTTAAGGAAGTGTACACAAGCAGGCCCCGCATTTACTATTGTTGCGGAGCCCTCAGAAAATTGTGCCGGCATCAAAGCCGCTTGTTGAAAGTAGAGCCTCTAATCTTTTAACTAGAATGTTTTTATGTAGGCTTTTTCGCGCAGGCGCCTAATCCACTTTTCGTATTCTATTTTTGCATTCTCTTCGGCCAGCGTCT
>OLIW01000982.1_pt1 | contig 28214 bp, 25 predicted proteins | sample 1601321 | NCBI WGS metagenome assembly OLIW01 (sample SAMEA2452114, study PRJEB22498) | human gut metagenome
AATGGCATGCCACTATGCATTATCGAATTAAAGAATCCTGCCGATTCTCATTCTACAATTTATGACGCATGGGAGCAGATCACCATTCGCTACTGGCGTGATATTCCGCATTTGCTACATTATTGCCCTTTAGCGTGTATCTCTGATGGAGTTAAAACAAGATTAGGAACGGTACGCACACCTTATGAACATTTCTATGCTTGGAGGCGTGTAAACGATGCTGATAAGATTTCTACCATGCCTTTTGCAGAAACCGAAACTATGATTAAGGGTGTGTATGCACCTGAGCGTTTCTTGGAAATATTCCGTGATTACATTTATTTTCAAGATGAAATTTTCGATTGTGATGAACGTGAAATTGTTTGCCGTTATCCGCAGTTCTTTGCTGTAAGACTGCTTAAACAGAGTATTATAAAATCCGTTATGGAGCAAACAGGAAAAGGTGGTACATATTTTGGTGCAACCGGATGCGGAAAAACATATACTATGGCGTTTCTTGCCAGACAGCTTGCCTTGCGTTGCAGTGATATTCCTGAAATTGGCTCTCCGACTATCGTTATGATTGTTGACCGTGATGAACTTCAGGAACAGGGAATTAAGCTATTTGCCAAGAGCAAAGAATTTTTAAACCTCGGTGAAGTTTCCATAGTTAAAAGCAGAAATAACCTCAGACAAGAACTTGGCAGCAGAGAAAGCGGCGGTTTTTATATTTGCACCATCCAGAAATTTTGCGACCGTAAGGAAGATAAAATTGGTCTCATTAACGACCGACATAATATTATTTGTTTTTCTGACGAAGCACATAGAACGCAGTTAGAGCATTCAAGAAAAATTCAGTTTAGTAAAGATGCTGATGAAAACATGAAAGCTATGGTTTCTAAGCCATATGCAAAGGTGTTAAAAGAAGCATTTCCACATGCCACATTTGTTGGATTTACCGGTACTCCTATTGCAGAAACTTATCAAACTTTTGGTGATGAGATTGACCGTTATACGATGGACCAAGCTGTTGCAGATGGATTAACTGTATCTATCAAATATCATCCGAGAATTGCGAAAGTCCTTTTAGATACCAAAAAAGTAAAAGAAATTGAGGCTTATTATAAAACTTGTGCTGATGATGGTGCTACCGAGGAAGATATTGAAGCAAGTAAAAAAGCTATGAGTTCCATGGAAATTATTCTTGGAGAGCCTTCCCGTTTGGAACGTCTTGCTGTAGATATTCATGACCATTATGTATCTGCTTGCGATAAAGAACCTGACAGAATACAAAAAGCGATGATTGTTTGTTCTAACAGAAAAATTGCTTATGAGTTACTCAGAAAATTTAGAGATAAATATCCAGAATGGTTTGAAGAAAAGAAAATTCCCGATGGCATAGAAGCTACAAAGGAAGAACTTGATGAATTAAAACCTATGCCGTTTATGGCTATGGTTGCCAGTGTTGGCAGCAATGATGAGAAAGAAATGTATAATTACCTTGGCGGTGTAAAAAATGATAGACGTTCAAAGGAATTAGATGCTGCCTTTAAGCAGGAAAAATCCAACTTCCGTATAGTTATTGTTGTTGATATGTGGATTACTGGTTTTGATGTGCCAAGTCTTACGTATCTATATAATGATAAGCCTCTAAAAAAACATCTGCTTATTCAAACAATTAGTCGTGTTAATAGGGTTTATCCGGGAAAGAAATTTGGTATGGTCATTGACTATATCGGAATCCGTGATAATATGCGTGAAGCTATGAAAATTTATGGCGGAGATACATCTGTTGCACCCACCGAGGATGATGTAGAACAGGCTACCCAAGTTTTTAGAGAAGAACTTGAAATTTTAAAGACTATGTTTACCGGATACGATTTGAAACCATTTTTAAATCCGAACGGAGATCCTGTAGAACGTTATTGCTTGCTTGCCAAAGCTGCGGAGTACGTGTTTTCTTCTACAGAGGAATTAAATTCTGAAGGTAAAAACGGTACACAAAAGGTATCATTTAAAACCTATTTTTTAAAGACTGTTAGAAGAATGCGTCTTGGCTACGATATTGCTCAACCATCTGGCGATTTATCTGACAGTGAATCCGCTTTGGCACAATGCTTTATGGCAATTGCTGGTTTTGTTCGCAAAATGAGTGGTACAACTGAGCTTGATACAGACAGTATGAATCGTGCTGTTTCTAAAATGGTCGACGAGGCATTACGTTACAATCAAGTGGAGAGTGTCCTTGATGCTGGGGAGGAAGAGGATATCTTTAGCCCGGAGTATTTTGAAAAGCTTTCTGATGTAAAAATGCCTGCCACCAAGCTAGAGCTACTTATAAAAATGATTCGCAAGCAGATTAAAGAATACAGTAAGATTAACAAGATTGTTGCAAAGACTTATCAGGAAATGCTTGAAGAAACGATTGCTATATATCATGAAAGACGAAAACATATTAGTGCAGAAGAAGCTGGAGCTACACAAGAACAGGCATCTGAAGATATTATTAAAAATGCCACGGAACAAGCATTACAGATACTCCGTCAAATGAACGAAAGCCGTGAAAGTTTCCGTAAAATTGGTTTAACCTTTGAGGAAAAAGCATTTTACGATATTTTAGTATCCTTACGAGACCAGTATAATTTTGAATATGGCGAGGATAAAGAAATTGGTGGTATGATTGTAAATGATAAATGTAAAATTCTTGCTAAAAAAGTGAAAGAGATAATTGATACAAAATCTTCTTTTTCTGATTGGCTTAACAACCAAAATGTACGCAATCAGCTCAAACTTGATATTAAAATTTGTCTCGTAAAGAACGGCTATCCACCTCAATATAGTCCAGAGGTTTTTACGAAAGTTATGGAACAAGTAGAGAATTTTGAAGAAAATTCCGATATGCCTATGGCTACTACTTATACATTTCCACAATCTCGTACTGTATCTATGGTAGCGGAAGATATCATTCCATATGGAAATAAATCGGAGAATTGATGAGGAACTGAAATGAAAGCAAAAAAATGGCTAACTATTATTACATTGATTATTACAGCCTTGTCATTAGTTCTTGCCTTTATCATTGGCAAGAATAGTAATTGTATAACTTATGACATATCTATGGCAATTTTCGGCGGAGCTGCTCTTGGCTTTATAATGTCATTAACAGAATATTATGTTGAAAGACGAAAAGCAATGGAAGAATTTTGGCTTCAGGCAACCAAGGTATTAAATGAATTAAAAAAGATAAAATATCTTGATGTGGATGCGCCTATAAATTTAATTGTTGATGCAATACATGAAGACGATTCAAATGCATTGAAGGAAAAATTTCATCTTTTAAGTAATGATGAAAAAATATCAGTTAATGCAAAGGAAAATTTGATTTCTTGGTATAAAGAAAACATTCCCATTCCTTTTGATGAAAATACTGATGATAACAAGGAATTAACTCATCTATATGATTCGAATATGGCTGGTTACAAAGAAGTTTTCCTTCAATGCATGGACAGTTATCGAGAGGCATCAATGGTTGAATTGGGAAATCTTGACAACGCATACGGGAACTTGGATTTTATTATAGCTAACAAATGTATTCGACAAAAAGCATATGAGCAAATATATGATAAGTTGAGAAAAATTGTTTATCAGTTTCGAAACGAAGTATACCATTTTAATCTATTAAAAGATGGAAATGGCAATTTTCCAGTATGTATTTTAAAAGTATCTGAACTTAATCAGAAATACTTTTTGTCAAAAGAGAAAAATCTCCAAGGGTATACTAATGTTTCAATATTTCAAAATGTTTTTGATGATATTGATGCTTCATTAGAAAAATTTAGATGCAAAATATATTGAATTAAATGAGTTAGAAAACAAAAAGAATTTAGCTAAAAAAGAATATGATAAAATATATGAAAATAAATTATTAAGTCAAAAATATGATACTTTAAATAGATATAATATTGAAGTAAATCAATATCAAAGTGAACTAAATAATTTTAAAAATAAATATTCTCTTATTCCTTCTAATGAAGAATTTAATTCTGTAAAAGAAGTTGAAAATGATTTAAAATCGAATAATAAATTGTTAGATTGTTTAACATTTAATTTTGATGAATATAATTTTTTAAAATCGAAATATGAAAATAAAATAGATAATAAAGAAATCATTGAAGAAAAAATTAATAGGTTTAATTATTTAAAAGGAGAAATTTCTAAAAAGAATAATTCTGAAGAATTAGATAAACACTTTTTAGGATTAGATATAGAACAAATAGATTTATCATTAATTAAATCAAAAATTGATAATTTAAATCATTACGAAAAAAGAAAAAATCCTTTAATAATAATTGTATTAGTTATATCGATAGTTTTAATGAGTGTTTCAATAATATTTTTTATAAATAATTTAATGTTGTTTTTTATTATTTTTCTTATTTTATGGTTAATATCATTAATTGGTGATTTATTTTTATATATTAATCTTTCTTTAAAAAAGGTATCAAATATTGATAAAGATAAAAAGCAAGAATTGTTTAATATTTTTTCTTCATATCGATATTATGGAGATGATTTTAATGTGCTTTATTATCAATTAGAAAATGATTTAAATAATTATAAACAAAAATTAAAAAATAATAATTTTGAGTTACAAAAAGAATATAATAATTTAAAAATTACGCTTAATAACTTTTTTAAAGAATTTAATTTTAATGATGATAATTATTCATCAAATATGTTAATTATTAATCAGGAATTAATTAAATTAAAGATGTTAGAAAATGAATATCAAAAGTATTTATTCTCTAAACAAGAATATCAAAACCAAAATAAAAATTTTATAGAAATAATTAATAAGTTTTATAACAAATACAATATTGATAAATCGCTCTCTTTAGATGAAATTAATAATGATTTAATTAAATATGAAAATATCAATAGAAATTATAAAGATAGTAAAGAAAAATATCTTAATTATAAAAATGAAAATAACTTATTTGATTATTATAAAAAAGAAGATATTGATATTAATTTAATAAATTTAAATAAAGAAAAAAGTGAAAAAGAATTTCTTGATTTATTAAATAACATTAATTCTTTAGAAGAAAGTATTGCCTCTATTGATGATGAAAAAAATCTTTTAAAAAATAAAAATGAAGAAAAAGAAATAATTGAAAATAAAATTAATTTATTTGATTGTGTCAATCAAGAATTAATTAAAGCAGATGAAAGTTTAAAAGAAAAATTTGTTTCTCCAATTAAAAATAAATTTTGTGAATATGCTTCTTTAATAGAAAAAACTATTGGTGAAAAGGTATCAATGGATAAAGATTATCATATTTATTTTGAACGAAATGGGATGCTAAGAAATTCAAATCATCTTTCTAGTGGTAATTTAGCTATTTGTGCTTTATGTTTTAGATTAGCTTTATTTGATAATATGTTTACTGAAGAAGAACCATTTGTTATTATGGATGATCCATTTGTAATGCTTGATCAAAATCATTTTGATAAAACTAAATTAGTAATAGAATCACTAGCAAAAAATAAACAAATAATTTATTTTACTTGTCATGAAAGTCGAAAAATATAAATTATTTATAAATAAAATAATATTTAAGTTTAAAGAAAAGTATGATTATTTTAAAAAACATGATTTAGAAAAATGGCATGATTATTTAAATGTGAATAAAGTCATTTTTTAAAAAAGGAAAATATAGTTGATAATTTACTAGATGAATGTGTTTCAAAAATTTTTAAATTAAATAAAAAATGATAAACCAAATTATTATTTAAAAAGTGTTTATTTGGAATTGATGAATAAGTTATTTCATATATGATTTAAAATATTCAGCAAACATATAAACATTAGTTGAAGGATTTTCTTTATTTTTTAGTCCAGATAATTTTTTTGCATTTTTAATAGCAAAATCAATGTTTCCACCTTTTGATGTCAAAAATTGATGCATGTTTTTTTGATTTTTTTTATATGATTGTAATTTTTTATTTAATAATTTTATATAGTCTTCTCTTGAGTGTTTTCCTTCATAAAAATCGAAATACAAACAATACCATAATTCAAATGATTCATTTGAAAAACAAGAATGAAATGTAATTCCATTTTCTAAATTATATTTAAATCCATCATTATTTAATTTTGATGAATTGTTTAATGATTCAATTTTATTATGAGCCTCTAGAAAATTACTTTTTGGAAAATCATCTTTATCAAAGAATATCCAAACATGGTCAATTGATTCATTTATTTTTAATCTTTTATCAATATCATTTAAAGCGTAATTTACTAAATATTTTGTATTATATGTTTTTCCATCATTTACTATAATTAATTCAATGTCATTTTGGTTACATTTATATTTTTGAGCTATTTCTTTTTTGATACTTTCAATATAGAATGGTTCTGTTTTTGTGCCTTCTGCGTAAACTAAGTGCCTTCCAAAATTTATTAATTCTAGTGGTAAGTTTTTTCTACCTTTTGGTTTAAGTATATTATTCATTCCACGATAAACCTCGTTTAATAAAAGGATCTGCACCATATTTACCTTCTAAGTATTGTTTAGCGTATTTGGCATCCTTTCTTACTTGGTCGCCTTTATAATTAACTATATTTGAAAGAGGAACTGCTTGTGTAGAATAATTTTCATCACGATAAATAAACCATATTTCGTCTCTTCTAAATAAATTGTTGTCCATATTAATAATATCGTGTGAATTAAAAATTAATTGAGAATTAACATTTTCTTTTGATGAAAATAGTTCAACAATCGCTCTTAATAGTTTTGGATGCAAAAAAGCATTCATATCATCACATATAAAAATGTTATTTTTGGTAAGTGATTTAATAACATTAATTAATATCCAAAATATTTTTTGTGTTCCACTTGATTCTTGAGATAAACTGATTTCTTTATTGTTTCTGACAAAAAATATTGGATAAAATTTATTTTCTTTATAAATATTTATTTCATCAATTTTTATATCAACATCTTTTAATAATGAAATAATCTTATTTTTGTTTAAATTAATAAAATCTAATAATTCATTATTAATTGCAATTCTATCGAAGTCTAAAGTGTTTATACTTAAAATCTCATTTGCTAATGTTTTAATAACATCTAGAGTTTCTTGTAAAGAGGATGAATTATTTGCAAAAGTGTTAAATAAATAGTTTACAATTGATTTATTATTAGCTAATTTTAAATTTTTAAGTATATTTAATTTTTCTAAATCATCACTTATAATTGAGCCATTACTTTCTCTTGAAAGCAATAGTTTAAAATTTTCTTCATTTGATTTTCTATATGAAATAGATTCTTCAAGTATATTATAGGATACATAATATAATTTATTTAATATATTATTAAAAACATTAATTTGATTTTTTTCATTTAATAAAGGCTCAATACTAAAATGATAGCCTATTTCATATTTTTCATTTATAAAGAAAATAGTAATTTCAATGTTTTTTTTGCTGTTGAAAACACATGTAAATTCTTGTGGATACATTGTATTATTTTCACTGCTAAAAAATAATGATTTCACAATATATATTGCAGATAAAATATTTGATTTTCCTCCACCATTTGGACCATACATGGATGATATTTTCAAAATGCTATTATTGTTTATATTTAAAATATGATTAGGATGTTCACTAACTCTTTCGACATCTGCTTCCATGCTAAATGTTATTTCATCATTAATTGATTTAAAATTTGATATACTAATTTCTTTTAACATAATTTGTATCTCCATTATGAGATTTTTTCTCACAATATTATTATATGATAAAATTATTTTAATTAATATATTTTTTTGATTAAAATTTTATCTTTTAAAAATATTAGATTAATTATAAAATGTTCTTGAGGATTTGTTATGAAATATGTTTTAGTTACAGGTGGCTATGGAGGCATGGGAAGAAAAACTTGCCAAGAACTTATAAAACAAGGATTTGTAGTCTTTGCTTTAGATTTAAAAGTTGAAGAAAAACAGGATAATCTTATCCCTCTTCAAGTGGATATTACAAGTGAAGAAAGTATTGTAAATGCTTTTAATGATGTAAAAAAAATAACTGATAATTTATTTGCTATTATTCATTTTGCTGGAATTTATATGTTAGATTCTTTATTTGAAATTGAAACTAAAAATTTTGAAAGAATATTTAATATAAATTTAAAAGGTGTCTTTTTAATAAATAAAATTTTCAAGCCATTATTATTAAGTGGGAGCAAAATAATTATTACTACCAGTGAATTAGCACCTTTAGATCCTTTACCATTTACTGGTATTTATGCAATTAGTAAAGCAAGTTTAGATAAGTATGCATATTCTTTAAGAATGGAAGCACAACTATTGAATATAAGCATTTCAGTAATTCGAGCAGGGGCAGTTAAAACTAATATGTTAAATACTTCAACAAGTGCCTTAAATAATTTTTGTAATAAAACAGAATTATATAAATGTAATTCAAAAAGATTTAAAAAAATTGTTGATAGTGTGGAAGCTAAAAATATATTACCAAGTAAAATTGCTAATAAAACTATTAAAATATTAAAGAAGAAAAATCCAAAATTTGCTTATAAGATTAATAATAATTTTTATTTAAAACTTTTAAATATTTTACCAAAAAGATTACAATTTTATATTATTAGACAATTATTGAAGTAGAAAAAGAGTAAAATTGTTTATTTACTTGTAAATAATATTATTGTGCTAGAATACAGGTAAAAGAACCGTCAATACTTAATTGAAAGGCTTTTAATATTTATTACCGAAAGAGGTGAAAAGATATGAAAAAGCTTATTTCAGTTGAGCTACGTAATTTCATAGAAAAAAATGATGCATGAAATTTGATAAAATGGTTGGATGATTTTGAAGTTGTTAAATACATGAATGAAAGCAAAGATATTAGTAATGTTTTAACTAATATTTTAGATAATAGACAAGAAGTTTTATTAACCTATTATCTTAATAGAAACTGTGTTTTTCATATGGTTGATTATGAAAATGATTCAGTAGGATTTGTTTCTTTAATACCTAATTTAAATAATCAATATGAAGTGGTTATTGCTATTGGTGATAAAGAGAATTGGGGGCAAAAAATTGGGCATTCAGCTTTAGAAAAAACTATTCTATTTGCATTTAATGAATTAAAATGTCAAAAAATAGTGGCTAAAATTCATAATGAAAATACTAGATCAATTAGATTATTTGAAAATTTAGGCTTTAAAAAAGAAAATTACGCAAATAAATTCTTTTTGTATTCTTTAACTAATTAAATATATGTAAAGTATCAAAAAAATATAATTTTATTCTAAATGTGAACTTTATAAATATTTATAATTAAATAAATTTGTGCTAGAATCAATATATGAAATGTTTAAATTCTAATGCTTTAAAAATAGTTGCTATTATTGCAATGACTATTGATCATCTTGCATGGTTAATTTTTCCTAGTTATGATACATCTTTTTTACCTGTTTTAATGCATATTATTGGAAGAATTACTTGTCCAATAATGTGTTTTTTTATTGCTGAAGGATATTATCATACTAAAAATTTAAAAAAGTATATTTTAAGATTATTTATATTTTCTTTAATATCGCATGTTCCTTATATGTTACAATCAACAAATTTTAAAGAATATGGTTGGCTTAGTTTGATTCCTTTTGCAACTGGTAATGGAATTAATCGGTTTTTAAATCAAACTAGCGTGATTTTTTCTTTGTTAATTGGTTTATTGATGCTTGATGTTGCTAATAAAAATATTAAATATATATATAAAATTTTCTTAATTTTATTATTATGTTTATTAGCATTTCCTTGTGATTGGAGTTGTATTGCTTCTTTAATAATTTTATCGATTGGTACAAATAGAGGAAAACCATTAAAACAAATTTTATTTTCTTTATTTTATATTTCTATTTATGTGGTAGTATATTATTTTTCAATTAATAAAGTTTATGGATTAATTCAATATGGAGTTATTTTATCTATTCCATTATTAATGTTATATAATGGTAAAAGAGGTAAAAAAAGTAAGTTTATGAAATGGATATTCTATATTTATTACCCATTGCATTTATTAATATTAGGTTTAATTGGTTTATTTTAGGAGAAACTATGGTAATTACTAGAAGCGCTTGAGGATTTGAATTTGAAATAAAAACTATTTAATAATTAACTCAAAAAAAAGTTTTTTTGGAGATAAATAATGAAAGAAATATTTTATAAGGATTTAAAAATTAATCCATTCACTTTAATCGGTGATGAATGGATGCTGATTACTGCTGGTAATCAAGATAAATATAATACTATGACTGCTTCATGGGGACAAATGGGAGCTTTATGGAGTCATGGTGGAGGAAGCCCTGTTGTAACAATTTATGTTAGACCTCAAAGATATACAAAAGAATTTGTTGATAGTAATAAATATTTTACTTTAACTTTTTTTTCTAAAGAATATAAAAAAGATCTAGCGTATTTAGGTTCACATTCTGGAAGAAATGAAGATAAAATTTTAAAAACTAATTTACATCCTATTTTTGAAAATGATTATACTTATTTTAAAGAAGCAAAATTAGTTTTGATTTGTGAAAAAGTTTATGCTCAAGATATTTTAGAAGAAAATTTTATTAATAAAGATATTGTTAGTGAACATTATCAAAAAAAAGATTTTCATACGATGTATATAGGGTTAATAAAGAAGGTGTTAATTAATGAAAACTAATGCAATAAGATTATTAGATCAAAAAAAGATTAAATATCAAATGCATGATTATTCTGCTACTTCAGCAATAAGTGGAATGGAAGTGGCTGATGCTTTAAATGAAGATCCAGCGACTGTTTTTAAAACATTAGTTACTAAAGGAAAAAGTAATTATTATGTATTTTTAGTTCCTGTTAATAGTGAATTGAATTTAAAAAAAGCCGCGCAAGCAGTTAATGAAAAATCTGTTGAAATGATTAAATCAAAAGAACTTTTACCTTTAACTGGTTATATTCATGGGGGCTGTTCACCTATTGGAATGAAAAAATTTTTTAAGACAGTTATTGATGAATCAGCTTCTAGTCAAAAAAATATTATTTTTAGTGCAGGTAAAATAGGTTATCAAATTGAAACGACTTTAGATGAACTTCATAAAGTAATTGAATTTAGTTTATTTGATATAAAAAATTAATTATAAAGATGAATATTAAATTTTAAAATTGTCTATAAAATTAAAGTTAAAAAAAGAAGAAATTCCAATTTTTAAATATTTATATTTAATAAACTAGAAAAATATTTATTTGCATGATAGATTTATCTAGAGGAAAAATTTATGCTTAATCAATTTTCAAGAACTCAATTAATTTATGGTAAAGAGGCAATGGATATTTTATCTAAAGCACATGTGGCAATTTTTGGTATAGGTGGAGTTGGTGGATATGTTTGTGAAGCCCTAGCTAGAAGTGGAGTTAGTCATTTTACTTTAGTTGATGATGATAAAATTTGTTTAACTAATTGCAATAGGCAAATCATTGCTACCACTAAAACGGTTGGCCAATATAAAGTTGATGTTATGAAAGAAAGAATTTTAAGCATTAATCCTTTTGCTAAGGTAGAAACATTTCAATGTTTCTTTTTACCTTCTAATCAAGATGAATTTGATTTTACTCAATATGATTATATTGTTGATGCAATTGATACAGTATCGGCAAAAATTGCTATTATTTTAAAAGCACAAGCTAATAATATACCTGTTATTAGTTCAATGGGAGCTGGTAATAAAGTTAATCCAATGGGATTTATGGTCAGTGATATTTATAAAACAGAAATGGATCCTTTAGCTAAAGTAATGCGTTATGAATTGAAGAAAAGAAGAGTTAAACATTTAAAAGTAGTTTATTCAAAAGAAAAACCTCTTCGTCCTTTAGAAGATCCTACAATTAGTTGTAATACACATTGTATTTGCCCAAAAGGCACTAGAAAATGTACTGAAAGAAGAGATATTCCTGGTAGTAATGCTTTTGTACCTACGGCATGTGGACTTTTAATTGCTTCAGAAGTTATTAAAGATTTAACTAAATCAGTAGCAAGGGAAGAATTAAGAAAATGATTTATTTAGATTATGCGGCAAATTACCCATGCAAAAAAGAAGTTTTAGAAGCTTTAAATGAAGTAGAGTTAAATTATATAGGTAATTATAATTCTAGTCATGAAGCAGGGGTTAAATCAAAAGAGAAATTTAATGAATTAGATTCTTCAATTACAAATATTTTAAATCTTGATAATGAACATGAAGTAATTTATGTTTCTTCAGCCACTGAAGCTAATAATTTAGCTCTTAAAGGAATTTGTTCTTCTTATTCAGGCTTTGGTAAAAAAATCTTAGTTAGTGAACTAGAACATAGTTCAGTTAATGGTGCACTTGGTTATTTAAAAGATAACGGATTTATTGTTGATTTTATTAAAACTAATAATGATGGAAGTATTATGATTTCTTCACTTCAAGAAAAATTAACTAGTGATGTTATTTTAGTTTGTGTTTGTTTAGTTGATGGTGAAACTGGATATATCCATGATTATCATAAAATAAGTGAAATAGTTAAAAATAGTAATGCTCATTTACTTGTGGACGCGACGCAAGGTGTTGGTAAATTTAAAATTGATTTTAATGAATTAGATTTAGTGAGTTTTGCTCCACATAAATTTGGAGGACTTACTGGTAGTGGTTGTTTAATTAAAAGAAAAAAAACAGTTTTAACTCCACTTATTCATGGAGGAGAAAGTTCATCTATTTATCGAAGTGGTTCAGTTCCTCTTGGTATTGTTGCTTCAATTGAAAAGGCTTTATCTTTAGCATATTCAAAAATGGACGAAAATTATCAAAAAGTATCAATAATTAATAAGTATTTAATTGATAAAATTAAAGATAATAAAAAAATAAAAATTAATTCTTTTTCTAATCCTTATATTGTTAATTTATCAATTGAAAATGTTTTAGGAAGAATAGCGGTTGACTATTTAAATACTCATCATATATGTGTTAGTCAAAAATCAGCTTGTTCAATTAAAAATACGCCTTCAAAAATTATTATGGCAATTTATAAAGATAAAAAAAGGGCTTCTTCTTCTTTTAGGTTATCTTTATCTGAATTAGTAACTTTTGAAGAGATAGATTATTTACTAAAAGTATTAAAGGAGCTTACAAAATGATAGATGAATTTGAACAATCAATAACTAAAAAATATCGTGCTAAATTATGGTCAAAATTTGTCGCAGCGATTAAAGAATATCAATTAATTCAACCTAATGATCATGTGTGTGTTTGTATTTCTGGTGGAAAAGATTCAATGTTGATGGCTAGACTTTTTATGCAATTACAAAAACATTCTGATTTTGATTTTAAAGTAGAATATTTAGTCATGAATCCTGGATATAATGAAATAAATTTACAAACAATTATGAATAATTTACAAAAATTATCGATTCCTGCTAAAGTTGTTGAATCGAATATTTTTGAAATTGCTAACTCTCAAGATCGTTCTCCATGTTTTTTATGTGCAAAAATGAGAAGAGGAGCCTTATATAATTTTGCTAAAGCAATGGGATGCAATAAAATTGCTTTAGGTCATCATTATGATGATGTAATTGAAACAACTTTAATGAATTTATTGAATTCAGGTTCATTTCAAACAATGCTTCCAAAACTTAAATCCACAAACTTTGAAAATATGGAATTAATTAGACCTATGTATTTAATTAGAGAAAAAGATATTATTTCTTGGAAAAACTATCATCATTTACAATTTATTCAATGTGCATGTCGTTTTACTGAAAATTGTGCAGTTTGTGATAATGGTGGTGGAGGTTCACAAAGATATGCAACCAAACAATTAATTAAAGAATTAGTGAAAAATTATAATCCACAAGTTGAAAAAAATATTTTTAAAAGTGCAGATAATGTTACTTTAGACATGATTCTTGGTTATAAACAAAAAGGTGTTCATCATAGTTATTTAGATACTTATGATGATAAAAAAGAGGATTAATTTATAAAAAAAATAGAATAGATTTTTATAAAAATTTATTCTATTTTTAGTATTTACCAAGCTTTGATTTCTTTTCCTTCACTATCTTTAGCGGATCCACATAGAATTATAATAAAATCAATAAATCCAATAATTGCCGGGATTCCTGTCCAACAGAATAGTAGCATTAAAACTCCAGAAGTTGTTTTTCCCATATAGAATCTATGAATACCGAATGTACCTAAGAAAAATGCAAGTAAAGCGCAGACTGCTCTTGATTTATCAGAAACATTATAAGAAGTACTAGAAGCAAATGATTTCAAATCATTAGAAACATTAATAGTTACTTCTTTTTCTTTGTTTTGTTTAGCACCACATTTTGGGCAAAAAATAGCATCATCATTAATTTGTCCACCGCATTGAATACAATATTTCATATTATTTACCTCAAAGGTATTATATTTTAATTCTATTAAAGATGATAGTAATTTATAGTACTTTATTTTTTTTCTTTATCGTTTATAATTAAATTATAGGTGAAAGATATGCTAATTAATTTTCAAATAAAAAATTTCTGTTCATATAAAATGAATGCAGAATTATCATTTGTTTCTAATGCAAAAATAAAAAATAATAAAGATCACGAAGTGAAATTAAAAAAAATTAATGTTTTAAAGAATTGTGCTTTATATGGAGCTAATGCTTCAGGTAAATCTAATATTATTAAGGCTTTATCTTTTATGAAAAAGATGGTTTTAAATAAAAGTGATTATATGGACTTTTCTTTTAAAGGAAATGAAAATACTCCGACTACATTTACCATAGTATTTTCTAATAATGAAAATATATATGAATATAGTTTTTCTCTTTTAAATAAAAAAAATCTTTTTGATAATTATAAAATCGTTAAAGAATCTTTACATAAAATAAATAATAATAAAAGTGAATTAATTTTTAATCTTGAACAAGATAAAAATGTTTTTTCAAAGAAATTTTTAAAAATAACTTATTTTAAAGCTTACATTTCTGGATATAAAAGAATTAATAATCAATTATTTTTAGCGTATATTTCTGATGTTGATAAAACTATTGATAATGAAGAAATAAATACCGCTATTAGATGTACTTATAATTTTTTTAAAGAAGAATTAGTTATTCTATCTAACGATAATAATTTTAATTTAGTTAATTTAACTAATCTTGATAATTTATCATTATATTTAAAAAAATTTGATACTGGAATTGAATATTTAGATTTTATTAATTGCTCTTTTGATGAAATTAATGAAAGTGTAAATAATGAGATTCTTAATAAATATATTATTGAAGCAAGACAAAATAATCAAAAATCTTTTTGCATTTTTAATAAAGATAAATTGTTTTGTATTGATTTAGAAAATAATGTTTTTAAAAAATTAGTATGTAAACATCGAAATATTAATAATGTTTTTAATTTAGGCAATGAAAGTGAAGGAACAGTTAGAATTATCTTTTTAATATCAATGCTATTTGAAGATAGTTTAAAAGATAAAGTTTATGTAATTGATGAAATTGAAAGAAGTATTCATCCTTTGTTAAGTCCTAAATTAATTTTAGAATTTCAAAATTTAAATAAAAATAATCATAAGCAATTATTATTTACTACTCATCTTGTTTCATTGATGGATGAAGTTTTAAGAAGAGACGAAATCTATTTTTGTTCAAAAAATAAATATGGAATTTCTTCAATTGAATCTTTATTAGAGTATGCTAGTAGATTAGATCCTAATATTAGCAAAAAATATTTAGAAGGTAGATTTGGAGCAATTCCTAATTTAATGGTTGATTTATAATGGCTTTGACAGTTTCTTCTTTGAAAAGAAAAATTGGTAATAAATTAGATGCTAGAGTAATTTATTTTCTGTATGAAGGTAAAAATACAGAACCTCTTTTTATTGCACCTTTTATTGAAAATTCAAATTATATTAATAGTCAAGAAATTTGTTTTAAACAATTTTCAAAAACAGAAAACGATGAAGGAAGAACTAGTGTAGAGCAACTAGTAAAATTAGCATTTTCATATAAAGAAAATCATGATAATTTTAAAAAAAATTACGATAAAATAATTATTGTTTTTGATTTAGATGTTTATAAAAATAATCAATTAAGAATGAATAACATTATTTCTCTTGGTGATAAAGATATTATTTTTGCTTATACAAATCCTTCGATTGAATTATTTTTGTTATTAACAATTAAAGATTCTTATGAAAAAATAATTAAACCAAATGAAAAAGAAATATTAGAAAATAACTTTATCAATGGAAAAAGATTTGTTAATTATTTGTTTTCTGAATTAACTCATATTAATTCTAAATCTAAAAAAGGTGAAGTAAGTTTATTATCAAATAATTTTGAAATTGCCATTGACCAAGAGAAGAAGTTTTTAAATCATTATATTGATTTAGCTTCTTTTAAATTAACCTCAAATTTAGGATACGTGTTCGAAAAAATTAAAAACTTAGATTTTAACATAAATTATTTTTTTACATTTAAATAATTTTTATTTTACTTTATTATTTAATTAAAAGAGGGTTTAAATGATGAAGTATTATATTTATCAAACTAAAGAAAAAAAGTATGCAGTAAAAAAAGAAGGAAGTAAAAGAGCACTTAAAGTTTTTGATAATAAAATTGATGCTTTGAAATACGCTCAAGGTTTAGCAAATAAAAATAATGGTCAAGTTGTTGATCAAACTCTTGTTAAAGAAATTAGTAAAAAATTAAAGAAAACTAAACATCCTTTTTTAGTTGTATTAGTTATTATTTTAGTTATTTGTCTTTTAGGTGGTTTTACTTATTATGGATATAAAAAAGGCTTCATTAATTTGGATTTTTTAGAGCGTGGTAGTAATAATCATCAATATGAAAATGTTACAAGTGGTGTTGTTTATGATGATTTTCAAATTCATATTATGCAACTTGGTAACAATAAAAATGGTGATGCAATTTATATTAAAGCTGGTGAAAAAAACATTTTAATTGATGCAGGAACTAGTAATATTGATCAACTTCAAAATTATATAAATACCTGTAATCTTGATGAAAATAAAAATCCTATTAAAGTAGATAAGTTTGATTATGTTATAGTTACTCATTCTGATTTAGATCATATTGAGGGTTTTACTTCCTCTAATAGTATGTTTGATCGTTATAAAATAGATACAATTATTGATTTTAAAACAGAAAAAGCGGAAGTAAATGATAAAGGTAATAAAACTAAATATGGTAGGTATGTTGAATCAAGAAAACGAGCAGAAGTTAAAGGTAGTAAACATTATTACGCTAGTGATTTATTTCAAGATGAAGAAAAAAGAGTTTTTACTTTAAAAGAAAATCTTACTATGGAAATTATGTATAACAAGTATTATACAGAAACATCAAATGATGAAAATAATTATTCAGTTGTTACCATGTTTAATTATAATAACCATAAATTCTTACTTACTGGTGATTTAGAAAAAGATGGTGAAGAAGCTTTTGCTAATTATTATAAAAATACTTTAGGACAAGTTGATTTTTATAAAGCAGGACATCATGGTTCTAAAACTTCTTCAAATAAAGTTTTGTTAGATTTAATTAAACCAAAGATTTGCGCTGTTTCATGTTCAGCGGGTAATAGTGAATATACTCCTAATTATAAAAATGTTTTTCCAACCCAAATTTTTATCGATAACATTGCTCAATATACAGATAATGTTTATGTTACATCTATGGGAATGGATGATGAAGAAAAACCAATTAATGGTAATATTATTGTTTCTTGTAATGGTGAAGATGTTTCGGTGGCTTCCACAGGAAAAGAAAGTGATAATCAAGATACAAGTAATGGACCAATTAAATTAAAAGATTCTCTTTGGTTTAACAAAGAAATATATGTTGTTGATACAGGTAAAAAAGATTCTGAAAATGGAGGGAATATTTATAATTTTGTTTCTGCAGTAAAAAAGAAAGATTATTATAATGAATCAACACCTAACGCTATTAAAGTTCCTTTTAGAGTTTGGCCTAATTAGATTTAGTTTTATATTCTCTAGGTGACATATTATATTTTTTCTTAAATGTTTTATTAAAACAAGAAATGCTATTATAACCTACATCATTGGCAATTTCTAAAATGCTTTTATTTGTTTTTAGCATTAAAACAGCGTTTTCTAAACGGATATCTTGAATATATTCATATGGTGACATTTTAAAAATTGTATTAAATAATCGATTTAAACTTGCTTCTGAAATAAAGCATAATGAAGCAAGTTTTTTTATGGTAATTGTTTGACTATAATTAGCATTAATAAAATTAATCGCGGGAATTAATTTAGAATATTCATCATTTTTAATGTTAACATTATCATTTTTAATAGCCATTCTTTTATGAAATAAAATGAGAGTGGAAGTTAATAAAGCAATAATTTCTAAATAGTTTTTTTTACCTTCACTTGCTTCAAGAATAATTTGCTCAATAGTTTGATAAAGAAAAAAATTATCGTTTTGTGAAAAAATAGGTGGATAAAAATAATTATTATTATCTAAAGAGTTAATCAATTGTTCAGCATTTTTGATACGTCCACTGAAAAGATTTTCAAGTGAGATATATAAAAAACTCCATTCTGTTTTTTCACCTTTTAAAGATTGTGCACTATGCATGATTTGTGGATAAATAATAGAAATACATGGAGCAGTAAAAGAATAAATTTTTCCATTAATATGGAATGTGCCTCTTCCTTTTTTACAAATTCCAATTTCAAAAAAATTATGTGAATGTAAAAAATTGTATTCATCATCTAAAGTATGAATCCAAAGTGTTTTATTTGGATAAATAGGTGATGCTTGAGAAAAATCCATTGTTTCATAAATTTCTTTCACTGATTGGATTTGCTCATTTTTTGATTTAATTTGATTAGAATTGTTCATATACAACATTTTATAATAAAAATGTAAAGAGGTAAAGCGGTTACATTATGAAAATGAAAAGAATTACAAAAGAATTATATTTAAAAGCCTTACAGGGAAGATTTATTGGTTGTTTAATAGGAGTTCCGGTTGAAAATTATTCAATTCAAAAAATGCAAGAACTTGCTAAAAAAGGAAATCAAGATTTTCCAATTAGGAACTTTTGGAAAGTTGTAGATCGTGAAAACGATATTCAATATGGTGTTTCACCTAGATATAAATTTTCTTTAGATAAAATCAATCAAGTAGAAGTTGATGATGATATTACATATACAGTCTTAAATACATTATTACTTGAAAAATATGGATTCAATTATACTCAAGAGAATTTAAAAGAGTTATGGCTTGATTTACTTCCTTATGCATGTACAGCTGAAGATGTTGCTTTACAAAATTTAAAAAAAGGAGTTCCAGTTAATCGAATTAAAACAAATTTAGAAATGACTGATTTAATTGGCGCGGCTATTAGAGAGGATGTGTTTGGTTATGTTTGTCCTAATGATCCTCAAAAAGCATTTAATTTAGCTTATACAGATTCTTCATTCACTCATAGTGGTGACGGCTTATTAGGTGGACAGCTTGTTAGTGCCGTTATCGCTTGTGCTTTTCATCACGATAATCCGTATTATGCTTTTCTTGAAGGTATGACTTATTTACCAAAAGATTCAAAATTATATCAAGAATTAAATTTAGCAAATAAAAATATTAGTCATATTCACAATTATTTAGATGCCAGAAAATATGTTGATGAGCATTATCAAGGTATGGATTGTGTTCATATTATTAACAATATGGTGTGCTTATTATTCGGTTTATATTTAGGGCAAAATTCTTATTTAGATGCTATTTCAAATACTATTTCTATTGGTTTAGATAACGATTGTACAGGAGCTACTGCTGGAAGTATTGCAGCAATTTGCTTTGAAAATGTTGATGAATTTTTAACTAAAAAAATTGGTGATAGAGTTTTAACCTATTTAAAAGGTTATGAAGTCATGTCAATAAATGATTTAGCTGAAAGAATTTATAAATTATATGAAAGGATGCAAAATGAAAAAAAATAAATTATTATTAATTGCTTTATCGATGATTTTAATAAGTTGTGGAGGTGCTTCTTCAAATGATACTTCTCAAAATAGTTCATCTTTTTCAACTAGTGAAGATTTAACTGGATATGATTATAAGATTTCAAAAAAAGATTATTATGATAAAGTATATGCGGGAATTCAAGCAGAACTTTGGGGTAATTTTACAGGTTTACCAGTTGAATTTCATTTTATAGATGCACCATGTCAAAATGATAGAATTGAATGGGTTGTTTCTAATAGTTATGTTACTGATGATGATACTTCTATTGAATATGTTATGTCACATATGATGGAAGTTAATGGAGTGGATTCTATTACTTATCAAGATATTGCTGAAGAATGGGTAAATCACATTAATGATTATATTTGGGAAGGTAACTTAGCTAGTAGAAATTTAATGAGTCAAGGTTATATTCCACCTTTAACAGGTAGCAAAAAATATAATTCAGCATATCGAGCAATTGATGCGCAAATTGAATGTGAAATTTTAGGCCAGCTTACTCCAGGTATGAAATTAAACGCTAAAGAAAGAGGAGCGTGGTGGGCTAAAGTTGTCGCAGATGATATTGCCGTTGAATGTACTGCCTTTTTTACAAGTTTGGTTTCAGAATTGTTTTTTGCTAAAGATACAGTAGAAGCTATTAAAAATGTTCTTGCTTTATTTGATAATCAAAGAATAAATGAAATGGTTAATGATGTTTTGAATTTGAAACAACAAACATCATCTTGGAGAGAAGCTAGATACGCTTTATATCAAAAATATTATTTAAATAATCCTGGTCGACCACGAAATTATCTTGATTCAGAAATTAATTTTGTCATGGTAATCCTGGCTTTAGTATATGGAGAAAACGATTTTGATAAAACAGGTCAAATTGCTTTACTTGCAGGATTTGATAATGACTGTACAGCAGCGACAAGTTGTTTAATGTTAGCAACAATGTTAGGATACGATGCTTTACCTGAAAATTTAAGAAAGCAAACTGGAGATATGTATATTAATACAAATAGACCTGGTTTACCTTCAATTAAAATATCTGATTATGCAAATAAAATTTGTTCTTTAGGTTATCAAGCTATTATTAATAAAGGTGGCAAAGTTGATGATGAATATGTTTATATTAAAGATGGATCTCATCAAGGAAATGAAAATATTAATGAATATGTGAAGTTTTCTTCTTTAGATGATTATTCTTTATCTTTAGATGGTTATCAAAAAATATATGATAACTCATATGATTACAATATTTATTCATCTTCTAAAGTAAATGATAAATTATCTTTTAAAGTTAATGGGACTGGTTTTGCTTTAATTGGTCAAGCAAATTTGTCTGGTGGTGATGTTGAAGTTGATGTAGATGGAAAAAAATATATTACAACTTTAAATCTTAATCCAACTATGACTTTAGGTGAATATGTTAATGATATAAATAAACATACTATCTTAAGATTATCTAATCTTGAAAATAAAGAACATACAGTTACTATTACTTCTTTAGATAATGAAATTCATACAATTGTTGGGATTGAAACTTATTTAGAAAAAGATGAATTCTATACCTCTGAAGGTGTTAATTTTTCATTAGCAAGTAAAAGTAAAGCTATTACAAGTGTTAATAATCCTCGTGGAGGAGGAAATAAATCTATTAATGTCATTAAAGATGGTAAATATTTTAAAGATGAAAATGATTTAGCTAATCAATATGATACATTCTTAGGTTATTCAGGAACTACTTTAGTAAGTCATGACTTTGAAGATTATTTTGGAATTGAATTTGAACAAGATGTAGAAATTAGTAAAGTTGTTTTCCAAGAAGGAGGACACTTTAATGGTGGAGGATGGTTCAGTAATGGATCTCTTCGCTTAGAATTAAAAATTAATGGAAGTTGGGTTAAAAAAGATTTTCAACTTTCTCCAGAATATCCAAATAGTAATAATATGCAAGATTTTTCTAAAGGTGGAGAATTATTTACTTTCACTTTTGATAGAACTTCTTGTGATGGATTTAGAGTAATTGGTAATCCTGGTGGATATCAAAGACTAACATCTTGTGGTGAACTTGAGTGTTATAGATAGGAGCTAATATGAACAAAAAAATTTTATTTTTACCTCTTCTTTTATTTTGTACTTCATGTGGAAATATGGCTAATGCTATTAGATTTATAAATAATGAAGTTTATTGCCAAAAAAATGTTGAATCTGATAATGAAGGTATTAAATTTGATGGTTTTACAAAAATTTATAGTAAAGATGCTTCCAGAAGTATAACATATGGAACATATTTAAAAGGATCGACTTTATCATATAAATTTAAATCTAAAACTATTTCTATTTATGGTTATAAAGGTGTAGAAGGTGGTAATGTTTCTATTTATATTGATAATAAAGCAATTGGAAATTATTCTTGCATAGATACTAGTGAAAAACAAAGCGCTTTAATTTGTAAAATTGATAATTTAACTGATGATTATCATGAATTAAAAATTAAAGTTTCATCAGAAAATAAATGGGTTGCAATAGATTATTTAAGCGTTGAGATACCTCTTTCTGTTTATCAAAAATATTATAATTATGCCTTAGTCGGGGATATTGTTACTTCTAGAGCAAATCCAACTGGTGGAGGTAATAAAGATTTAAATACTATTAGAAGTGAAAAAATTTACCCAATTGGTGTTGGGGGATTTGGTTCAATTCAATATGATTCATTTACTAAACCTGGAGAAAATGTTTTCTATATGGGATATACATTTAATGAAATTATTCCTATTAATAAATTTGTTTATCAAGCTGGTGATACTTGGGCAACTGGTGGATGGTTTAAAAATGGATTAAAAATAGAAGCATTGATTGATGATGAATGGATTAATGTGACACCAACAAACAAAAATTTATATCCAATTAGTGATAAATATGATGATTTTATTAAGAACAATATTTATTATTTCTATTTTGAAAATTTGTTAGCTAAAGGAATTAGAATTATTGGTGATGCCGGTGGAAGCGATAATTTTGTTTCAGTTTCCCAATTAGAAGTTTATTGTTCAAAAGACGCTAAATCTTGCGCAGAAGGCGCAATGTATACAGATGAAATTCATTTTGAGTAGAGAAAGGAGCAAAAATGAAACGTGTACATTTATTATCATTAGCTTTATTATCATTATGTACTTTGTCAAATAGTACAATCAAAGCTAATGCTGCAACTGATGGATTTACCTTTTTTAAAGGTCAAGAAGGAACAGATTATGTTCTTGAAGATGGAAAACTTACTACAAAAAGTGGAGGAAGTGTTTTATTAGAAAGTGAAAATGAATTTTCTTCCTTTCATTTAAGTTTTTCTTCTGTGACAAAAGAAGCTTATGATTATAATTTACAGTATGGTTTTATTATTAATGGATCTTATAATAATGAATTATTAAATGGTACTTTGATTAAACCTTATTATAATAATGGTGGACTTGAACTTGAGTATGGATATTATACCGATGGTGTATATGATTATATGTCAAGATGGAGATGTGATTATTATTGTAAAGATACTGATATAATGACATGGGATATTTATGTTGTTGAAAATACAGTTTCTGTTTTAATTAATAATTGGGGAATCTGCACATTTTATACTTTACAAGATTCAGGCAAAACATATTTATACACTAATAATATGAAAACTGATACTTTATTTACCAATATCAGTATTGAAAATATTACAGGTAAAATTGGAAAATATTTACTTCGTGAACAATGGAAAGGAATTAATTATTTTCTTCCACTTTCCACTTGGAGAAGCGACAATTCCTTTACTTTAACTTTACCAAATGATTTGTTGTTAGATGATATATTGGAATTAAAATTGCTTAGATTAACTACAACTGATATTGGCTGTAATCAAAATGCTAATTTATATTTAAATGATGAATTATTAGGTAAATGGGAAACTCTTCAAATTTCAGCAAACGATTATTTAGATGCTATTTTTGATATTGATTTAAGTAAAGTAAATTCTAAAACTTTAAATTTTGCGATTAAAGATCTTGAAGGTGAATTTTGTGCAAGTAATTATCGCTTGGTATATAAAACAAATAAAGATGTAAATTATATTATTGCTGATTCTTTATTATATGGTTCATCAGTATCTGAAACTAAACATAATGTTGTTGGCACAAAAGCTTGGGAAGGTGATAAAGTTGGTTTTATTAAAAGAGGTGAAGAAAATAGATTAACATATATTGGTATTAAACCAGGAGAATGTAGTTATGAATTTAATTTACCAACTATCACTAAAAAAGATGATATTACATATAATTTTGAAAACACTAAAAAACACGATGTTAATTTGTTAGATTATGTAGAAATTTCTCAAAATACAGTTTTTGATTATTATAATGAGTTCTGGGTTGAAAAAGATAAATTAGAAAGTAATGTTTTAACTTTAGATAATGATAACATTGAAAAAAATTGGTATGTCGATCTTTTCGTTCCTCTTCAAAGCTTAGGTGAAACTAATAATTATAAATTAACTGCAACTGGTAAAATAACAACAATTAAACATGATGCATATTTATTAAATTTTGATACTCAAGGCGGTTCTTTAATTGATAGTGTTGAATATGGAGTTAATGATAATACTATTAAACCAACTGATCCAGTAAAAGAAGGTTATCAATTTGGAGGTTGGTATATTACTCCTGATTGTGAAAAAGGAGATGAGTTTATATTTGGTTCACCATTACTTAATGATACAACAATATACGCGAAATGGGTAAAAGCAATTGATTTAGACTTATTTAAAAATGTTGAATTAAAAGCAGGATTATCATTTACTTACAAAACTAATGATAAAAAAGAATATTATAATTTTAGAGATATTTCATTATATGTTCAATATGAATTTGACTATTCAAATGCTGAAAATGTTGAAGAAACAGGATTGTTTGTTACATCTGATAAATTTGATTTTACTCAAGGAATAGAAAATTTACCTGAAAATAAATCAATCAAATCAGTTAATCAAAATAAATTAAATGAATATGTTCTTGAACTTGAAAATGTGCCAGTTGATTATACTAAATGTAGTGCGACAATTAAGGCGGTAAGCTATGTTAAAGTTGATGGCAAATTCTATTTTTCAAAAATAAGAGAAGAATCAATTATTTCAATGTTTACAAAATATCAAGCAATGGCAGAATATAAAGATATTGCAACAAGTGCTTTAAAAGAAATTAATGAGGCTAAATAGAAAATGAAAAAATATTTTAAACCTTTATTAGATGTTGAATATATTTTCTTTGAAGAAGCAATGTGTACATCATCAACAGTGGATAATCCATTTTCAAAAGTAGATGATGTAAGAAATTATGGAGATTTATTTTAATGAAAAAATTAATATTGTTATTATTGCCTTTGATGTTTCTAGTTGGTTGTCAAAATACTAATACAAGTGATACTACAACTGAAAATGTTACCACTTCTCAAACAACAACTTCAGAAACTGAAACAAGTGTTAAATTACCTGCTATTTAAAAATTTATATGTTGATACCGATTACTTTTAAAAAGTGGTCGGTATTTAATTTGAAAAGTATTTTTTAGTGAATTGAATTTAAAAAACTAAATAAGTGGTTTGGTAATTAAATATTAGATTTTTCGATAAAATATGTAGATAATAATATTTTTAAAGAGTATATTAGAAAAAATAGGAGGATATTTATGAAAAAATCTATTTGTTATATATTATCAATTTTTACTTTAACTTCTTTATTTGCTTGTGATCAAAAAGTTTCTTCAAGTGAAAATACTTTTAAACAAGATGTAAAAACTGCTCTTAATTTATTAAAAGGAGATGTGAACATTAATACTACTTTTACATTATCAAGAGAGTATGAAAATCCTTGGTATGCAGGGGAAAACAATGTTACACGTGTATTTAATTTTGCTTCTGAATTTCGCTTCAATGATGAAAAAACTTATACATTTGCTAGAGTTAAACATGGTGAAGTGAAAATGGGTAGTTCAACTTTAATAGATGAAGGAGTTTATGAATCAAATACAGGTTTGCTTTTAGATAATTATTTATCTTTTGATAATAAGCCTCAACTTGAATATAATATTTCCAGTTCAACTTCTAATCGTGTATCTGCGAAAAATGAAATTTTTTATAATTATTTTCAAGATATTCGTTTTGATGAATTAGTTGTAGATGAACAAGAAGATAAAGTAAGTTTTGTTTCTAGTGCATTATGTGCATATAGTAATACTGCCGTTAATTTTTATTCTTCAAATGCTAAAATTACTTTTACTTTAAATGAAGGAAAGTTTACTGATTTTGTAATTGAATATGAACCTTTAGAATCTAAATATGTTAGTTCGAGTGATTTTAATGGTGAGATATTTTTACATAAACTTTCTGCTACAGGAAAGATTACTTATAGTAATGAAAATACAATTGCTTTAACAAGTAAAGAAACTAATAAAATTGAAGCTTTAGATAATGTTTTAAAGAAATTTGATAAAAACTTCACAATTAATTATTTAAATTATTCTAGTAATATTGGTGAACAAGGCTTAAATGTTCTTTACGATAATGATAAAATTGTCGTTGATTTAATGAATGTGCTTTCTGATAATGGAGAACTTGGAACTTTATCTTGGTTAGATGCTGTTTTATGTAAAGATGAAGAAAAAGGAAAATATTATATTAAAAACTTAAGTTTAAATGAAGATACTGGTGAATATTATTGGGTAACAAATCAAGAATTAGTTGATAGTTCTTCAACATATGATGTTAGTGAAGATTTGTTATATTATGATGAAGGTAAATTCGATTTAAGTTTAAAAGATATAGATTCATCATTATTTACATTAAAAGATGGTGAAACAAATGTTTATACTCTTGATTCAAAAGCTTGTAAGTATTTCGGTCAAGCGATTGTACCACTTATTTTAAATTTTACAACTATTCCTATGTCAAGTATAACAATTTTTGTTACTGCTTATACATTTGCTGGTATTGAATGGAATGTCACAATTGTTGATGAAAATACACTTCGATTTAATGGAAAATTCCAAGCAAGTTTTGGAGCTGGTGCAGTTGGAAATAGTGAATGGTCATTTGTTTTTACTAATCCAGGAACAACTAATACTGATGTATTTTATAGTGATAAACTTCCAAGTTTAGAATAATTTCTGTAAGAATAATTTATATTTAAAATTTACTTTATTTTTTATTAAAAATATAAAATAATATAGATATGGATTTATTTGATTATGTTCAACGTCATCAAAATGATGGCTTTTCTAAATTACCTTTAAATGAAGTAGATGCTTTAATTTTATGTATGATTTCATATATTAATTTTGGCTTGCTTACAACAAATTTTGATGAAAGAATCGCTTTTTCTTCTTTGACTAATGAACAAGTTGAATATATTACTAAAGACGCGGTTGGTGGAAAAAACAATAATGAGATGTTGAAATTATTAATTAAAACACCAAGGTTTAAAGATTTAGAAATTAGTTATATTAAAGAAATTAATCATAATGAAGAAGAAAGTAGATTTTTTGCAATGACTTTCTTTTTGCCAACTAAAGAAGCATTTATTGTTTTTAGAGGAACTGATATTACTATTATTGGGTGGAAAGAGAGCATTAATATGGGGTATTTAGAAGAAATACCTTCACAAACTGAATCTTCTATTTATTTAAATGAAGTAGTGAAAAAATTTGATGGTAATTTTTATATAGGTGGACATAGTAAGGGTGGAAATCTAGCGTATTTTTCAGCTTATCATTTAGATGATGAAGATAAAAAAAGAATTATCTTAGTTTATAATTTTGATGGTCCAGGTTTTTTAACTTCAATTTCAAATGAAATTGAAAAGCAAAAGTATTTAAAAAATAAATTAATTAAAATAGTCCCTTATAATACTTTAGTTGGTATTTTATTAAATAATACTCATCATGCAAAAGTTGTGGATAGCAAAAAAAGATTTGTGCTTCAACATGATGGATATAATTGGTCAGTTGATTGTAAGAAATGTCAATTTGTTTATTTAAAAGATCGTTCTTGGAGATCATATGTTAATGAGATTACTATTTCAAAATGGTTATCGACTTTATCTAGAG
>OLIW01000983.1_pt1 | contig 28207 bp, 21 predicted proteins | sample 1601321 | NCBI WGS metagenome assembly OLIW01 (sample SAMEA2452114, study PRJEB22498) | human gut metagenome
TCAGGCTAATGTGCTTTAATGTGTTTGCACACAACAGAGAGGACCATTCAAAGAATTTTTCTTTTCTTTTCGATGATACAAAAAAAGAATGGCACCTATCTCCTGCCTATGATTTGACTTACAGTTTTTCATTTAATGGGGAACATGCAACCACTATTAATGGTGAAGGCAAAAATCCGACTTTAAATGATATATTAGCGGTTGCAAAAAATATAGGACTCAAGGAAAAACTAGCAAAAGATATTACATTAGATATTCAAGAAAAATGTTCAAAATTACTTGGTTAATCTTACAATAAGTGTCTATTTGTGCAAACACTCAGCCTATTTGAGGCTGTTTTTTAGTATAGAGATGTATAGGGCTTTTGTACATTCATTTACTCAATTATTGCACTCTTTTGTACTTCAAATATGAAATACAAAAGTCATTATAGACTAAAATTGCCAAGTTATCTAAAGTTCCGACCAGTACAAATAAGTTTTTTTATTAATTAGCTATGAATTAAGTTCTAAATCTCTTAGTCTGCAATAGGCTTTTTCTATTTTAAAATTATTTATCCAGGCAGATTTATTTAGGTATATTTGTAGTTCGTTTTTTAAATTATACATTAGATTAATATTATTCAGATAGTATTCATTAATATAATTTTTAAAATTAAGATTTGGTGCTTTAGTTTTAAATTTTTTTGAAAACATTTTATCTGAGATTAAATTTAAAAATATCAAGATAGAAAATCTAGTATAATCAAAAATATTACTTGCTAAATTATCATCCTTGTTACAAGTGGGGTCTTGCCCATGTACATATGAACAACGACTCTCATAAGCTTTATTAATATTTTTAGATATTTGTTTTTTATTTAATCCTAAGATCAGCGATAATAAGTAAGAGCATCTGTCCCGTAATTGTTTAGTTATCTTTTCTGTATTTGTATTAAAAAGAGCTTCTAAAGCTAGACAGCAATAAGTAATTTGATGTGTTGGATGTGTTTTATTAATAGCTTGTGTGTAAAAGTCAATTGCAATTTTTAAAAACAGAATTTCTTTATTTTCTATGTTATCTATATAGTATTGTACTAATTTTATAACATTTGGTAAATTTTTTATTAGGACATCGCTAAGACAAGTTGGTATACCGCCATCATATTGTCTATTAGGATTTTCAATTTCTGAAATTCCATCAGCATATCTATTTAGGAAGCTGTACGTCTTAGTGATAATTGCACAATTTTTTAGTGCTAAATTTATCACAATAGGCAATAATTGAGATTTACAATATACATTGCCTAAATCCTTAATTTTAAATCTATATTCAAAAATACAATTTTCTTCAGCATGACTAAACTTAGTGTTATTTCGTTCTTTTTCGTTTAATAATAATTTTCTAATAGTTATATTGTGATCTATTTTATATTTGAATTTATTTAACTTTATTCCTCTTAAAAAATATTGATGAGTTTGGATTGTATTAATAGTTTTTTCTTCAAAATAAAACAAATTTTCAATTATTTTATTTATGGCTTTTTTATAAAAGAGGAGTTCTTTATTTAAAATTTCTTGCTTAGTAAATTCAAAATTAAAATTTCTTTGTATTTGTTTCAGTCTATCTTTATACTCATCTTCGTTACAATAATCAAATTTAAATAACTCTTCACTCATTGTATAATTTTCTACTAATATATTATATTTATAAGAGTAATAAAATATTGTATTAAAGATAAGCTGAAAAAATTCATTTAATAAATTTTTCATTTCCTGCAAAGAGGCTATATAAACTTTATCGGCTGGAATTGGGTTATTGTCTCCATCCGTCCATAAATATTTTATAATATTCGCACCTTCTAAGATTATTGGCGGAACTAAAGGATTATTGATATATTTATCATAATATTTTCTATAAAATTCTTTATAAAAATAAATTTTGGTTTCTTTAAAAATACATTGTTCAATATCTTGAAATAAATTATCCATATTTTTGTAAAGAGCAAATTGCAAAATATCATTTTTTTTAAGAATTGATTTTTTATAATATAAAATATCTTTAGCAAGATCATTTGCCAAATACTTTAAATTTCTTTTAATTTCTTTTATCTTTTTTTCTGTCATATAAAGGTAAATATACCATAAAAACAAATAAAGGAATTTAAAATTATTTTTTTTAGGATTAAGAATTTTGCTATTATCGCATAGTAAATATAAATAGTTTAAAATTTAATCTCATCTTTTTGTGTATTTAATCTTTAAACATAAGTTTATTTACAGTTGCAAGTTCGAGCAGACGATTTTTAACAAGGCTCTCCTTTTTAGTGCATTCGCGCTGTTCCACAGTCGTGGCGCGTCTTTGCAGAGTTCGAGCAGGTTTTCTACGTAATACGTAAAATCTTTCGGCGCCTCTTTTATTTTTTGCCGCTCTAATTCCAATTTGTCTATTTTTATATCCAATTCCATTTTAATTTCTTTATATGTTATATCGTCTATTACACCCTCTAACAATTTAGATAATAATATTTTTCTCTGTTTTTCTGCTTTTTCAATCTGTGAATTTATCTGCCCAATTGTGCGCTCGCAAAACATATTCTTTTCATTATGCATTTTTAATAATGCTTTTCTTAATTCCTGCTCTACCTCTATTGATACAGTGAGATTTGCAAATAATTCGTAAAATTGTTTGTCTAATTGTAATTGTGAAACTTGTTTGCTTTTATATATCTTTCTGTCTTTTCGTCAATAACATTTCCAGTAAACATATTTCCCTTTTTTTAAATATCCGACAAAATAATACCTGTCATAATAGCATTTAATCATCATTGAGTACACAAATTCATATTTACTGTTTATTAGATAAGGTCTGATTGTCGTGCGGCTTTTAACTTATTTAATGTGGCCATTTCTTCATCTGTAATTATGCCTAACTCTTCTTTTCCGCAGAGGATTTTGAATAAACTCGGCTTGTTGTTTACCAGATTTGATATTTTGTTTTGACGGATAATCATTTTGGGCGTGAAAGATCTTTGGGCATTTTGAAGTTCGTAATTTAAAACCTCTTTTCCACGTGAATAGTTTTGTGGATTAAGTGTCTTCAAACAGCTTGTCAAGGCTGTTTTGTACAAATCATCAAGACTGAATGCGCCTTTTTGTTCATCTGTTGCACAAATTTCATTTATCCGGCTAAAGTTTTCGGGTGTGAAAGATTTTTTGTCTAAATCCTCTAACTGCCAAATTTTTTCGGCGAAACAATCCGGATAGTTTTGGGTATTTGTCAAATCGTCTTTGCATTTTTGAATGTATTCTGATAAGATATTTGCATTTTCGCAATCTTGCTGGCGGGGAATTTCAAACTTGTCTACCTTTCCTCTGCGCAAATCCGGATGCAGCAAGTGCGGTGAATTTGATGTGAATAAAAAGGTTGTGGCATAGCCGCGCGAGTTTGGGGTAGAGCTGCAATTATCCAAAAGACTTTTAAAATATTCAATATTTCTTATATTGTTAACCGATTTTAGCAGCGCGGCATCATCTTCGCTGTAATCAAAATCCACTAATCTTTTGGCCTGGTTGTAGGTCATACTCAAAAATTTTTCGGGATTATCTAAATAAATAATTGTTCTCTTGCCTGTTTTGTTGTAATACTCTTTTGCTTGTTCAAGAATATCCGGTAAGTTTAAAAGTAAATAATCGTTAGTTTCGTTTGAAAGATTAAATATTTTATTTCCGGTATTTTGATAGATAATTTCGCGTGCGGTGTCGGCAAAACAATCAACAATCCGTTTTTCCGGGCCAAAGAGCATTACGCTGTTAGGAACTTGTATGGATGAGTTTTTGAATGATTCTATGAAAGGTTCTGCAAAATTTTTTATGAAACGGCTTTTTTCTTTTGTAAAACCAATGATTCTTTTATCAAAGTATTGCATTACATTGTTATAAGTAGCGGTACTTGTAAAATTTATTTGAGACAAATACTGATTTGCGAAAACAGTTTTGTTATTTTGTAAAGAAACCTCCGGATTGCTTGACTTATCTTGATTGTGCTTGTAATAAACATTGGTGCGGGCTGATATATTTTGAAAACAAATCGGGAATATCTTCATTTTTTTAATTTACCTCAAAATATTTCTTTTAGCTTCATACAAAAAGATATCTGGATTGTCTTTGAAAGGCTCCCTGACCTTGTGAGAATTAGCAATAGCGATGTCAAAAACATTTCTAACAAAGTCGTTGTCTTTAAAAGGGGCATCAGATTTATCCAAAAGATTGAACTTAAGCGAGAGAATAGAATCAATATCCCAGATAAAATTTTTACCTTTATCAAAAGCTAACTTAATAAAGTCTTGATTTTTAAGAACGCCAGGAGTTTGGAGAATGTTAAAGAAAGAAATGGCGTCCGCGGAGTCTCCGGGCTTAAATATAGCAAACTTATTGAAGACATCAAAGACTTTGCAAATAGTTTTGTCGTCGGGGTTATGAGGAAAAGCGAGAGCAATAGCGGATAAAGAATTAGCGCCGGTGTCATCACAAAAGTCTCTGTACCCAAATTTTTCAAAGAGAGAGATACCGTCGAAGAAAGAAGCATTGCTGTCTTTCATTCTGAGAAAGACATTATTCCAAAAATTTTTTTTCTGCTCAAGTGATCCGTCGATAGGGAAATGAAGACCTTGAACAGTAGAGACGTTGTTGTGTTTAATGTTATCTAAAAGAGGGGAAAAGACATTTTTATTCCAGAGGTGGAACTTGTCTTTTTCGTCCTCAGACATATTGTTGTATGGTTTAAAGAGTTTAAGCTGTTGTTGGCACTCATCGTATTGGGCTCTTAAGGTATCTGCTTTGTTGGAAGGTTTCGGCTTAGGTGCTGAAGCCGGCGGAGTAGCTTTTTCCGGTTTTGGCTGTGCCGTAATTTTGGGTGCCGTTACTTCAGGCGGGGTTATATCAACATTGAAATTGTCTTTATAGAATTTTTTCAGTTGTTCTTCAATTGACAAGCCCGTGTATTCATCTTTATGAAAAGGTTTTTCTAATTTAGAGTTTTCCGATTTCGCGACCTGCGCGTTAAGCTCTATGTATGAAGAAAAGATTTCCTTAAAGCGCTTAAAAAATCCTGCATTATCGCAGTCGCGATAATATTCTTGCATTAGCGGATGAGTGTTTTCGCGGTTTGTGAAGGCATTTTTAATTTTTTTAATAAGTTCTTCCCAAAGGTTCATATTGCCGTATTCCTCGCGGCAAATGTCTTGGATGACGATTTGTTTCCTGATTTTGCTGTCAAAGTTTAGGTACTTTTTAAAGTTTGATTCAAGCCAGTCATTTATTTCTAATTTTCTATCAGGATTTATTTTGCTGCCTTTTTGCATGTCAACGAAGTAATCCATCTTTTGGTTTACTATTGGGAATTCTTTTTTTCGTATAATACCTTGAATGCCTTCAATTATTTTTTGTTCAGGCATAGCGGCAAAGAAGACATTTTTTCTTGAGTTATCTATTTTTGTAATATACATAGTTAAATCCTCAATTATTCCCACATATCAGACCATTTTTTAAATAAGTCATAGCGCATTTGTTCACCAGCTGAGAATTGCAAGCCTGATTTTTTCAAATCTTCGAGTTTAACCAATTCTTTTAAAACATTTTCCATTCTGGTTTCAACGGCCTTTGACATTTCTTCATTAAGCATACCGTTCTGGTAGCTGTTGATAAGGTCTGTGAATTCTTTGCTTGCTTCATCTAAACCTTCGTTTTCAACTTTGTCATTAACCATGCTGTAGATGGCGCGGAATTTTTCATAACGTTTTGGAGTAATATCTCTGAGGGTTTCATTTTTCGCGTCAAAGAAATATTTATACATAGGCTGAGTCGGGTTTTCAAGATAGTTGTCGAAAGCCGTATTAATCATATGTTTTAATTCGACATTGCTGTATGCGCCTTTCTTTTTTGAAGGGTTTGTAAATTTCAAAAATTTATTCACATCGGGCCAATCTGTCAATTCATAATCAATATTAAGATTAGACAGAGTGCCATTTCGTTGTTTTTCAAGAATAACTTGCTTGGCTTTTTCTGTAAATTTGACTTGGGAATCCAAAATATTTTCAAAATTCGGAAATCTTGCATAAGATTTAATAGTTTCAAGCAGAGTTGAATTCTGTTTGAAATAGTGCTGAATTACAGCCAAAAGATTTGCATCAGCCGCAGGTCTTACAGCAATCGGCATAAATTTACCTTTTCTTTTCATCAAATCCTGGTCTATTAAGTGGGGATAATTTGTTGTAATGAATAGAGTTGAGGCGCTTTTTGTGTTGTTCTGCATGTCCGGCACCTCTGAAATTCTATCTAAAAGCGATTTTAGATACTGAATATTTTTAACATCTTTTTCTCCTGAAAGTGCGAGTATATCAAAGTCATCCGGCTCTAAGTCCGCTGCATATCTTGTTGCTTGATTTTTTCTCATGCACATGTACTTTTCGGCTTCGTCGATAAGAATGATTGTTCTTTTTTTATTGTTGAGGTAATTTTTGCGGGCATCGACCAGAATGTCATTTAGAACTTTCATAAAGTTTTCTTCCGGCGTTGCCATAGGGAATGTTACTATATTTGCTACATTTCTGCATTCTTCTTCAATTCCTCTAAGCATTTCTGTTTTGCCGACGCCGGTTGCACCGTAAAGTACAACGGCATTTGGAAGTGATACGGAAGTGTCTTTTTGTGAGGAAAGCAAAGGCCCGATAAATTTTTGTCTAAGAATTTTCTTAACATCTTCATATCCTGCAATCCGGTCATTTACACTGCCTTTTTTGTTTACAACCTCGTTAACTACATCACCCAAACGTGCACTTGTCAATTCTGCATAGTAAGAATCTCTTTCTCTTTTTAATGAGTCGAGAGTTTCTTTTTTTTGAGCCTGCGTACTGTTGTTGTTGCGTATAAGCGTTTTTAAATTATCTAAATCATCTTCTATTATGCGATATCTGTAGTGGTTGGTATAGTAAGGTTTCATTACCTCATCGAATTTTTCATCTCCGTCAGAGCACCATTTGAAACCCCACCAGTATTTGTCTCTTTCTTTTTGCTTTGCAGCTTCGGCTCTTCTAAGATGGTCTGAGTATTCTGCCTCGTCATTCCAGTTGTTGTAAAAGTTTATTTTTTCTTCTGCTTCTATAATTGATTTTGGCTTTGTGTATGTTGCCAAGGAAGTTTCAAGACTGTCAATTCTCTGGTTAACAATCTCAATTTTCTTAAGTAAAAGATTAGTGTAGTCGCCTGTTTTAATTTTCGATGTTATTCTTGAGGAACTTTCTGATAGATTAAGTTTAGCCATTTGCTGGGAAAGTTTTAGGTCTAAGGTTTCCGGTTTAATAAATTTCTTAACCAAATCAATTTTCGATCCTGCAAAAGAGATATTATCAACAGAGCCGCGCATTTCTTGGGAATTTATGCTGCCGGTTTTGTGGTTTTGAATAAAGCGGTTTTTGGATTTAGTAAGTGAATTTGAAATAATTTGTACCTTCATAATATATTCCTTTCTGTAGTTTTGTAAAGCATGCTTAAATCTCCGTTGTAGTTTTTCTTAAGGAGTTTTGAGAGAGTTCCGGCTTGAGGGAAAAAATTAAACTTAACTTTTTTATAGGGCGAGTTGTTAAAAGGGTTTTCGGTTGGTGTAATAGTGTTTTTGTCAAGTTTAGCGATAATCCTTTTTGACATATCGCAGGCGGTTAAATCAAAAAGACATTCCTGGGCATAGTTGCAGATATTTTCTTTCGCGAGACTGCCGTAAATTAATTTGTAACGGTTATTGTTGTTTGGATTGTTCAAAGCGACAAGCTTTTTAACCGTATCATCAACTCCGAATTTATTCAGGAGATTACCTTCGTGGGCAATGTGCGAAAATTCGTGTATAAAAGATTCCAAAAAGAAGTTGGATGTTGTGTTTTTGGTGTGATATTCGTAATCGCTTATTTCGTCAACCATGTGCCAGGGAAATTCTTTATTAAAAATAACTGTCATTGCTGGCATGATATCATTGTTATTTTTGTAGAGCCGGCAGGGCAGAAAGTTTGTTATTCCGTAGCTTACAGCCGTATCATCTGTATGCAGCTCTGTGAGGTTTTTTACAAAAATATTTCTTGGAAGCTCGATATTTAAATGAAATTTTTTGTTCAAATTATTTACAAGCTCTGTAACCTTGAGCGATGACCAGGCAATAAATTTATTTCCTGCAAAATCAGCATTAATCCCTTGAGTATTCAAGCGATTTTCAATGGAAGATATATTGGTGCGCTTGATTTCAGAGACCATTTGTTTGGTGAGGCCGCCAGTGTATGATAAAGTTTTATTTGGTTTTAAACAGCAATTGTTGATTTTCATTCAACCCCTCGTGTTTTTTTTAATTTAAATATGAACAAAAATTTTTTTGTTATTTTTAAAAAATTATTTACAAAAGTTAAAAATTTGTTGAACTTAAAATAATATGTTCTTATTATAATTTATAAAATGATTTACATTAAAGAAAAAGAAAGTTATTTTGTATGCGTATCTGTCCAGTTGCATCAGCCTATAAACCTCAGCAAAGAGTTAGTTTCAAGGGTAATTCTAATATAACTGCGAACAACATTGATGATTTTATAAAGAACATGAATTTTTCAATGGAAAAGTCGGTAAGTGATTTGCTGGATATTAACAAATCTGCTTACAATGAAAAAATAAACTATCTTCGTGAGCAAAGAAACAAAAATCGTATTGAAGAAGAAGGAAAGATTAATTGGGAAAATCCGCTCGAAATTAAAAAAATCTTCAAAGATGAAGATATATTAAATCGTCTTCTTGAAACTCAAAATGTCGAGACTCCGGGCTTAGTCAATGCTGTTACATCATATGATGAATACGTAAAAGCTGATTTTAAAAAAGGCGCCGATTACTTTGCACAAAATGTAGAAAATGCTTCTTTCAAAAACAATATCTATGTGCCAAAATTGAATATTGAAGAAATTAATTTTAATATAGGCGATAGAGGTGCTGAAAATGTTAAAAAGCTTTATTTGCAATTTAGAGATAACGACACTGTTTTGTTTAACGAATCAATGGATGCAATTTCCAATATATCAAACAATTACTTTACGCATACAGCAAAAAAGCTCAAAGACATTAATGCAATGTATTCAAAAAGTGAAAAATGGATTGAAAGAATTCCTTTAGGGGGTCTTCTTCCTAGGATAGACAGGGTAAGCTCACAACAGGCTGCAATTAAGTTTCTCTATCAGGATTACAAAGATTATTGCAACAAATTTCTCCATAACGGAATTTGTCCTATTGCGCGTGATTACGTTGAAAAAATTAACAAGACCGCAAAGTACATTGATTTAATTATTCCGTATCTTTCGAACAGCGATATCAGTTTTGTTGAAACGGCTTCTGAAAATATGCAAAAAACAGCTTTTCCTTACGTGAAAAAATATCTCAAAATAATGGATTCAATAATTACAAACGGAAGTGATATAGCAAAGTATTACAAGTCTATTAACAAAAGCGGCAACTTTGCATCTGTCATAAAAACTGCCGCTTCTGTATTTTTGGTTGTTTAAAAAAAAAATTAATGACCGCCGGTTGCGACATCAATTATATGGTCAATTATATGCGATGCTTTTTCCAAAAATCCGTCGCAATTTTCCAGACCGCCTGCGTTAACAACAGAAGAAATTTTGTCTGCTGCAATGTCATGTGCATGAGAAATTCCGTCTGCTAAATGGTCTAAGCCGGCATCAGCTTTTGAAGCAACGTTATCAAAAATGTTATACTTAGCATCGAGTTTACCTTCAAAAGTTTGGGATAAGTTAGAAGGCATTTCGCTTGACAGGTCGAAGTGTCCAATGGAATCTAAATCAACATTTTCTAACGCGACTTTGCCATGGCCTTCGGGGTTTCCCCAGAAAGACGGCGGATATTCATAACACGGAATTTTTTTTGCACTTCTTGCCGCATCGTAAAGCTTATTAATGGTACCCTGTGAAATATGCCCGTCTACAGTTATATCATTTGGCTTAAGACATGCTTTTATATAATCAGGCAGACGGTTGTAAGCATCAAGGTTATGTTCAACTGTTACGGTTGACCAATTTTTAGATGTTTGGTCTAAGAAAATATCGTTAAGCTTTTCTCCGGCAGTTTGGTAATATGCTTTAAGATTTGCAACGATCGGCGTGTCAGAAACATTAAATTGTTCAGACTTTTGTGTTTTTTTGAAAATATTTTTTAAAAACTTGAAAATACTTCCCTCACAGACGTTGTTTTCATTAGTTAATAGATTAGTTGCCTTTGCAGAAAATCCGGTGTTGGGTTCGACTTTCGGAAGTATTCTGTTAATTCTGGATAAGGGTTCTGAAATAATTTGAACTTTCATAAAAGCCTCCATTTTTTTAAAATTTTTTTAATATAGATAACATTAACATGCAAATTTAACAACAAATTATTAAGAATTATGTTATAATAATAGAAGAACGGAGTATGTATGATAAATTATGATAATTTGCTTAAGAAAATTCCGAGGGTTAAGAAAATACTTGATGATGGCAGCAACAGTATACTTTATCACTATACAAAGCCCGAAAAACTTCTGTCGATACTTGAATCAGGCACAATAAGATTTTCTAATGCGCTTTATCTTAACGACAAGGAAGAAGTTACATATTCATATAAACTTATTCTAAATTTAATCGATGAAATGCCGAACTTAAACCAGGACTTGTTTAAAAGAATAAAGTCGCATTTCCACACAAAATACACAAACATAATTTCCGGCGCGGACAACTTCGATAACAAATACGAATATTACACAATATCGTTTTCGACAGAAAGCGACAACCTGACCTTGTGGAATAATTATTCAAAAGGTCAGACTTACACGGGCTATAACATTGGTTTCTGTAAAAAAGACATGATATCCGATATGGAAAAAATAGGCTTTAATTCCGTATATGGCAGCGTAATTTACCAGAAAGAAAAGCAAATAACTGTCTTAAAACTAATATTTGAAAAGTGGAACAAACAGTACGAAAAAATATTTTCAGGAGCAAAAACAAAGTCAACTTCAAACAAACTGGCAGACATATTCTTTGAACTGGTGGATATACTATCAGTGATAAGCCTGTTTTTCAAAAACCCTCACTTCAAAGATGAAAAAGAATACAGAATAATATTTATAAACAGTTTTGGTTCAAACTTTGCAAAACAGACAAAGATATGTGAAAAGAACGGACTTTTCATACCATATATAGAATACAGATTTTTAAAAAAGACAGTAAATTCAATAAATATAGGGCCGACGCTTGAGGAGAACATATTTTACACAAGCACTTGCCGAATGCTGTCAAACTTTGGCTATGGCAGCAAAACCGTAAACCGCTCAAAAATTCCGTTAAGATACTAAAAAGAGTTGCAATTTTCTAAAAACTGATATATCATTAATCTCATAAAAACAAAAAGATTATAACATATCAGGGGTTAAGAATGAAATTTTTAAAAAGTAAACGAGGCATTCTATTATTAATTTTAGTGCTTGCAGTTTTATGGGTAAGCGGACACAAATACAACAGTGTCGAAAATGCAAAAATGATAACGCCAAGGTATAATCACTCCTCAATACTTCTTGATAATGGAAATGTACTTTTAATTGGCGGCAGTAATCAAAAAGCAGCTAAATCTGCTGAAATTTATCTTTCAGAAAAGCAACAGTTTAAATCACTTCCTGATACAAATTTTTCACATGCTAAAAGCTTTCTTGTAAAAAAAGCAAATAAAGTTTTTATAATTGACAAAAATCCGATAGAATTCTTTGACGAAAATACAAATCAATTTACAAACTTAAAAGAATGCATTTTTAAACAAGATTGTTCGTTGCCGGAAGCTAAACGAAGATATTTTGAAGTTACAGATTTTTTTAATGACAACGTAATAATCAATGATAAAGAAAAATTATATTTATATAATTTAAGAAAGCTACAGCTTACAGAAATAAAAGGGCTGGGAAATGTTACAAAGCTAACGGCATTGTCTGACAAAGAAATAGTTATATTTAAAACCGCAGCTTCGACCGAAATATCAGTATGTAATATAGAAACTTCAAAATGTAAAAAACCGTTAAAGATATCAAAATTAAATAAGACATTCAAGCCCATACTGCTGGAAAATAGAACAATATACATACTGGATGGCATTAAATCATATATTTATAAAGCTGATGAAAACACAATAGAAGAGTTGGATAAATATTGTGAGTATAAAGCCCTTTACGAAACCGACGCAATCCAATTAAAAAATAAAAACATATTAATAATTCCCGGAAACATAGATGATAAAACTTCATTAAAGGATACATATATTTTTGACAAAGCAACAAAAAGCTACACACCTGGAGCGAATTTAAAATATTCTGCAAAATATTCAAGCAAAACGCTTCTAAAAGACGGAAATATTTTAATAACAGGCGGCGAACGTGATATAAACAAATTTAATTTAAAAGAAGTGTTTTTAAATTCTGACATATTACCAAGCAGATGTAGCCAAAAATATCAATAATAGCCACATGTCTAATAGACAAAAAGGAACTAAGTAGTAAAATTGAAAAAATAAAGGGGTTAAGAGTGGAATTTTTGAAGAGTAAACGAGGCATTCTTGTACTAATAATAATTTTAGGAGCAATAATATTTGTAATTAACAAATTATATGAAAGCCGTTATGGCTATATAGTTTTGGGTCCAATAATGAAATGTGAAAAAAGTAATTATGTAAAATTATCTGATGGCCGGGTGTTTTTTGTAGGACACAATATGCATAGAGATGAGTTATTTCGTAGTGACATGTATAGGAGGGTAAATTATAGAGCATGTCCTTCAGAAATATATGATCCAGAAAAAAATACATTTGAAGAAGTAAATTTACCAGAAGATTTCTATTATTTGGATAAAGCTGTATTACTCAAAGATGGAAAACTACTTTTTACTAAAGTGAAAGATTTAAATAATCCATCAGAAATAAGTCCGAAATATCAAATGGAAAAGAAATCAGCAAGTCTTTCTGATTGTGCTTCTCAGTATGGCTCTTTGGCTGTATATAATTTACAAACAAATAAAATAGAAAAATATATGCAAACAAAAATGAATAAATATTTGGATGCAATGAATGCCTCGTCTTATTTAACGATGAAAAATGGAAAAGTTATAAATTATAATCACGAGTGTGGTTATATTGAAATATATGACATAAACAATAATACAAGCGAACTTATAAAAATAAAAAAAGATTATGGCTTTCGTCAAAGACCACGAATATTTCATACTAAGGATAATGATGAAGTAATAATTATAACTTCTACAGAAAATCCTATACTAAAATACAATGATAAAACTAAAACTATCCAAGAGATAGGAAAATTTAATTTATTGAAAAAAGGGGATTGTCCTGTTGGGGTGTGTATTAGTGGTGAGTTCACTAAACTTTTTCGAATAAATGATGATATGTTTTTGGTGGTTGGAGGCACACTGGATCGCCGGCGTAATGCGGAAGCTAATGGTAAGGATGAGTTCTTTGATTATACAAGTAAAAGTATTGTAGAGATATATAATATAAAAACAGAACGCTCTGAAATAATAGAAATGCTTGATGTAAGAGAATCATGGCGATACCACAATTTTATGACAATAGAGAAAATTGATGAAGATAACATTTTGATAGCAAGTGGGGTAAAATCAATATTTCGTCCATTAGGGATTCAGCGTCCACTAAAAACAACTGAAATACTAAATTTAAAAACAAAAAAATTTACAAGAGGACCAAGAATGAAAAGAAAATATGGAAAACATCAGGCGATAAAACTTGATAATGGTGATATCTTAATTTCTAGTGGTTTAACTACACAAATATTTAAAAAATGGAAAGTCTGGAGGTAACATGACAAATAGCCACATGTCTAATAGACAAAAAGGAACTAAGTAGTAAAATTGAAAAATAGGGGTTAAGAATATGTATGCAAATCCAGTGAATTTTGAACATGAATTATTGAGGATATCAATAATAACAGGTACAATAACAGGGATAATAGGGAGTATATTGAGTTTATATACAGGTCGAAAAGCAATAAAAAATTTCCAAAAAGAAAACCCAGAGGAAGAAATAAGATTTATATTTGAGCCAATATTTATGTTGAGATTTCCGTTATTTTTTTTCTATGGAGGATTTATAGGCTATTGTCTATTGCCATTTTTTCTGTATGAAAACGTAGGACGAATAGATATGGTAACTCGTGATAACTTAATTATATACATAATATGGATAATAATAGGCTTTTACCCAATTTTTCTAGTACATTTTCAGCGTATGCTATCAACAAATAAACGATTTGTAAGTGCAACAGTATTTAAATGGCAGAAAGTATATCACAATATTGCATACACAGAAATGGCAAATATAACATATAAAAAAGTTTTATTTTTTAAATTTGTAATAATAGAACCAATAAAAAAAGATGTAACTATATTTGGTTCACATAAAAAGTTAAAAAAAGGCTATGAAATTTTAAAAAACGAATGGTTAAAGAATAGGAGTTAAATATGAGTGAAGAAATTATTTATGAAAAGGAAGTTCATGCAGAAATAATAAGCAATCCAGAGTTTTATATTCCAGAACCTGACCCGGGTGAAATTATGATTGCTGAAATATCAACTTTGCGTGATGTTATATTTGATATAGGCAAATCATTAATTGAAGGTGAAGGTGCGGATATCCGAATGCTTAGAGCAGGTGTTACTGCGGCAGGTTCATTACCTTTTACGGCTATAGATATTATTTTAAGTGCCCCAGAGGAAGGATTGTTACAAGCAACAGTTACAGCTGTAGGGGCTACTGGCGCTTCTATAGCTTTCGGGGTAGCTGTTACTACAGGTTTTGGGGCTGTTGCAGCCACAGGTGCAGGTTTAGTTGTTGTCAGTGTACTATCGGGTGCGGTAAATTATCTAACAGGCAAATTGTTAGATGGAGCTTGGGATTATGTTGAAGATAAAATGCTTGATGCCAAGTACAATGAAGAAACTAAGGACTTAGAACTCAATACAGGTTTTAATGATTTAAAGGATACTAAAAGATTTACAGACTCATTTTATCATTCAAATAAAAGTGAAGGTTTTGCTGATAATATAAAAGTAAAACAAAATAATGGTTCTGGTGATACCACATACGAAATAAAAGACGGTGATACTATATGGGATATTTGTGAAAAATATGGTATGAGTTATGATGATTTGATTGACGCGAATGATTGGTTAGAAGATAGGTTTTCTGATGATAAAGATTTTGCTCTTATTCGTCCCGGCGAAAAATTGAAAATACCTGATGACTTTGTTAAACCAGATGGTAGTGATGATGGTGATGATGATGGTAGCGGTAGTGGTAGTGGTCATGATAATGATGACTTTTTCAATGAATTTAATCCTGATGGTAAAAATGACCGCTGGAGAGATACTTTTGATGGTGCTACCACGGTTGAGCCGATTTATCTTGATCCGCTTCTTGTTGACTTGAACGGTGATGGGATTAAAACTACCGATATTCATAACGGAACTTACTTTGACCACGACAACAACAGTTTTGCTGAAAAAACCGCTTGGGTTAGCAGCGATGACGGCATTTTAGTTTTTGACAAAAACAATGACGGAATTATTAACAACGGTAATGAAGTTTTTGGCGACAACTTTACTAAAGCCGACGGATCAAAAGCTTCATCAGGTTTCGACGCCCTTGCAAGCCTTGATTCCAACAACGACGGAGTTATTAATTCCGGCGATGAAATGTTTAATTCTATTAAAATTTTAAAAGGCGATGGTACGCTTATGACTTTATCCGAAGCCGGAATTACTTCAATTTCTTTGGCCTCCAGCGAAAGCGGCACTGTCGATGAAAACGGCAATACGCAGTTAAGAATAAGTTCTTTCACAAAAGCTGACGGCTCAACCGGTGAAATCGGTGATTATTCATTTGTACGGGATCCGTTTTACTCAGTATCCACTGATGTTGTTGATGTACCCCAAGATATTCAGGCCCTGCCCGATGCCAGCGGTTACGGGTTTGTCCAGTCTTTGAGGCAGGCAATGGCAAAAGACGCTTCCGGTGAATTGAAAGCTCTGGTTCAAAGTTTTATTGCTGAAACAAATCTTACACAAAAAAGAGAAATCTTAACAAATATAATTTACAAATGGGCAGGAACAGACACTCTTGAAGCAGACAGCCGCGGCGGATTTGTTGATGCGCGTGCGCTTAGTGCATTAGAAAAATTCTCTGCAAAAGAATACACCGGTATTCCATCTCAGGGCTCATCAGAGGTTCACAACCCGAACGAGCAGGCCGCTAATATTGTGAATGCTGCTTTCTCTTCTTTCAGAGAAACCGTTTATGCCCAGCTTGCTTCTCAAACTTCTTTAAAATCTTTGTTTGATTTAATTACATTTGAAGTCGATATTGATTCACAAGAATTGTCTTTAAATCTTAACGATGTAACAAATTACATTAAAAACCAGATTTCTCTAGACAAACAGAGTGGAGATAATCTTCTTTCTGACTTTGACAGAGTGTTTAAAAACCTTGGACTTACATCAAACAGCAATTATCAGGAATATTATGATGAATTTGTAAGCCTTGACAGTTCATATAAATCTCTTCTTGACACATCGGATAAGTTTGTAACTTACGGGACTGATGAAAACGATTCGATGACCGGAAGCGCAATTGATGAAGCATTTTTCGGCGGAAGCGGCGATGATACAATATATTCAAGACAAGGAAATGATATAGTATATGGCGGCGATGGCGATGACTACATTGACACTTGTGAAGGCGATGACATAGTTTATGGTGGCAACGGAAATGATACTATCCTTGGCGGTGAAGGTAACGATTTGTTATACGGAGAAGACGGCGATGATAATATTCAAACCGGCGGCGGCCATGATACTGTATACGGCGGAGCCGGAAACGATACAATATTTGCGGTTTCAGGAACAGGATACCTGAACGGTGGCGAAGGAAATGATATTATAACAGTCGGTTCGCGCGGAAACTTTACAATTGAAGGCGGTCGTGGCGATGATATTTTAACCGGCGCAACAGAAAATTATATTCCAAATGAAACAAACTTTATTTATAACTTGGGCGATGGAAACGATACAATTTATGCCAATGTAAACATTGAAAATATTATTTTTGGTGAAGGAATTACGTTAGAAAACACAAGATTTCAGGCACTTCCGAATGAAGATATTGTTATAACTTTTGCCAACTGCGAGGGGAGCATAACAATAAAAGAAGGTGTAAGAAAATTTAACGACAGAGACAGCGTAGTTTTTGCAGACGGCACAAAAATTAGCGGACAAGAACTTGAGAATTATTTTGCAATATACGGTACAGAAGGCGATGATGTGATAGAGGGTACCGGCGAAAGTGAAACAATATATGGACTTGGCGGTGATGATACAATTTCCAGCGGCCCGGGCAATGACACGATTTACGGCGGCGACGGAAATGATACAATAGACGGATATGGCGGCAACAATTACATAGACGGCGGCGCGGGAAATGATACTATATACGCAGGCGGAACAGGCCAGTCAACAATAATAGGCGGTCTTGGCGATGACATATTGCACGCGCATTCCGGCAATTCCAGAGGCAATATAACAACATTTATTTACAACTTAGGCGATGGAAACGACGTTATTATCCCGTATGTAAATGAATGCATTCTTAGTTTAGGCGAAGGTATAACAAGAGAAAACATCCGGTTTGAAGCCCAAAATAGTGCTGATGTGAAGATAAGTTTTGAAAACGCTGAAGGCAGTATAACATTACAAAACTGGCTGAACAGACAAGAAGATTTAAGCAAAATAATTTTGTCAGACGGATCAATGGTATCGTTCAGCGACATTGTTAATAACTTGCAAATACACGGAAGCGAAGCCGATGACACAATTGAAGGCACATCAAGAAATGAAAAGATTTACGGATACGGCGGCAATGATATTATAAATGCCGGCGGCGGAGATGATACAATATACGGTGGAGCTGGAAACGATACAATAACTTCATCAGGTGGGTCAAATGTAATATACGGTGATGAAGGCAATGATACAATTTCAATTGACGGACGAGGCACTTCAACAATTACAGGCGGGGCCGGCGACGATGAAATTTATGGGTATAATGACGATTACAGTGTAACAAATTATGTTTATAATCTCGGCGATGGCAGTGATACCATATACAACAGACGAGGCACTAATGTATTGAATTTAGGCGAAGGTATTACAAAAGATAATATCAGATTTACAGAGTCAGGCAATGATGTTTTAATTACGTTTGCAGATCAGCCCGGAAGCATTACGGTTAAAGATGGTATGGAGTATTCAATGTTTACTAATATAAATTTTGCCGACGGAACTTCATACAACAAAGACGAAATCATGAGTAGAACAGCTTTATACGGTACAGAAGGAAATGATGTTATAAATGCTTCAAACCGCACTCAAGTAATATATGGTTTAGGCGGGGATGATATAATAAACGGCAGATGGGGCGATAATACTATATACGGCGGTGATGGCAACGACACAATAAATGGTATTGATGGAAACAATTACTTAGATGGCGGAGCCGGTGATGATATTATTTATGCAGGTGAAGACGGCCAATCAATTTTAATAGGCGGTCTTGGCGACGACATTCTGCATGGTCAAAGCCGTAATACTTATGGAAGCTCTCAAACTACTTATATATACAATTCCGGCGACGGTAATGATACGATTTTCAACGGTTGTAATCAGCACTTATGTTTTGGTGAAGGAATTAGTAAAGATAACATAGTATTTTCTGCTGAAGACAAGACGTTAAAAATAACTTTCACTGACAGAGAAGGCAGTATTACGATTAATGAAGGAATGTATTCCTGGAATGCATTTATAGAGTTTTCATTTGCAGACGGAACTTCATACACCGGACTTGAAGCAATTGATCTTGCAAATCAAAGTACTGTATCTGACAGTCAGGTTAATCAAATTATTCAAGACATGACAGCTTATTCAAACAGCAATGACATCCAGATTTCAAATATCCAAACACAACAAAATAACACCGATTTATTGACATTAGTTGCACCAGGAATAAATAGCTAGATTTTCTAAGGGATTAGTTCTTATACTAATCCCTATTTTAAGTTATCATGAAATTTACAAGATTAATTTTAATATTTGTATTTATTTTTTTAATTCAAATAAAAGTAAATGCTGTTACATTGACTTATGAAGAAGTTCAGGATTCAGCTTTTAAGAATTCATTTGACTTAAAGATAGCTGCCTTGGAGATTAACATTAGCAAGTCGCAGCTAAAAGCCGCCAGAGCTGATCGATATCCGACTCTTTCCCTGCAATTTAACACGGAATACAACAGGGATTTAACCGATGGAAGAAGCACATACGCATATGCCGGAAATACAATGATTACGCCATACACGCAATTTAGAGACATGCTTTATATGACATTATCGTATAATCTTTTTGACTTTGGCGTAACAGGTAAAAAAATCCATATTGCAAAGCAGGAAGTTGAGCAAAAAAAAATTTCATACAATATTCAGTTAAGAGATTTGAAATTAAAAATACTTGATTTATATACAAAAGCCCAGCAGTTTAATAATGAAATTCAAACAAAATCAGAAATACTTAGACTTTATGAAACTATGTTTAATAACAAAGAAAGAATGTTTAAAGCCGGCATAAATGACAAATTATCCGTAATGGATGAGGCTGTTAAAATTGCCAAGACAAAGTCTGATGTTGAAAATTCCAAAATAGAATTAAAAAATATCCTCAAAGATTTGTCTTACTACACATCGCAGGATTACGAAACATCGGACTTAAAAATAAAAAATATAGACGAAAGAAATGAAAAAAATATTGTACCGGTAAGTTATGATAATGTGTTTCTTTCAAACGTTGAAAAGCAGCAGTATACCTATGATTTTGACCCATACGCCGCGTTGGAAGCAGAGTATTACGATATTGAAATTGATAAAAAACAAACAGAACTTACTATTTTAAAACGCCAGCTTTACCCGTCTTTCAGATTTTATACAGGTTATTCCTTGTACGGACAGAACCCTAATCAATACTACAGTGCAATGCAAGATATAGGACAGCGGAGTTTTTTGGTAGGAATTTCAAGTACATATGTATTTTTTGACGGATTTAAAAATCGTGCCAACAGAGAAAAAACAGCTTTTGAAATTGAAAAATTAAAACTTGAAAAAGAAAAGCGTCTTGCGGATTTGAAGAAAGAATACGACAAGAGTTTTCAAACCTTTGAGGCATACAGTGAAGAGTTAAATATTAAAAAAGATCTTCTCAACACCGTAAAAGATAAACTCAGCGCGGTTGACAGGTTAACGGCAAACAAACTTGCTGATAATAATGAGCTTTTAGCGGTTAAAGCGGAACTTTTAACACAAGAATACGAGCTTGAACAGAATATAATAAACATTTCATCGAAAATCGAAGAGATGAAAATAATTACAGGAATGGATATATAAATGCAAACAGGATTAATTACATTAGATTTAGTCTCAAAGATTAACGGCGTTAATATTGATATGCGTGCAGTCATTAGAGAATACGGGCTTAGCGATAAAGAGATTACAAAAGAAGAACTAATTTTGATTGCAAAAAACGCGGGGTTTAAAGCAAAAATCAAAAGAATTAATCTGGAATCATCTGAAAAATATCCTTACCCGGCAATATTTATATCTAAGAAAGGGATTTATAATGTAATATTAAAAGTGAATTTTGAGGACAAAAAGGCGCTGATTTTCACCCCCGGTGATAAGACTGCTCAAGAAATAACATTTGTGCAATTTTCTGAAATGAGTGCCGGCGAGATAATTTTTTTGTCGCCTAAACTTTTGAATGAAAGTGTTAAATTTGGTTTCAAATGGTTTTATAAAGAGATAATGAAATATAAAAGGATTATAGCGGAGGTAATGTTAGGTTCATTTGTAGTGCAGCTTTTCGGACTTATAACCCCTCTTTTCACCCAGGTAATCCTTGATAAAGTTATTGTACACAGAAGCATGTCTACACTTGACGTACTTGGAATTGCTTTTATAGCTGTTGCGATTTTTGAATTTCTTTTAAACCTGACGCGGAATTATATTTTCATCCATACCGCGAACAAAATTGACGCAAAACTTGGTGCGAAATTATTCAAACATCTATTTCATCTGCCTTTCGTGTATTTTGAGACGAGAAAAGTCGGTAATATTATTGCGCGGGTGAGGGAGTTGGATCAAATTAGAGAATTTATAACAAACAAATCCGTTTCGGTAATTATAGATTTATTTTTTTCGACGGTATTTTTGATTGTAATGTTTGTTTATAGCAGAATTTTAACATTTGTAGTGCTTTTTGTAGTTTCGCTTATTGCGATTTTGTATGTTGTCTTCACCCCGGAACTCAGGGCAAGGCTGGAAAGTAAGTTTCAAATGGGGGCTCAGTCAAATTCCTATCTTGTAGAAGCCGTAACAGGTGTACAGACTGTTAAATCACTTTCAATCGAAGGTATGATGCAGAAAAAATGGAATGATTACCTCGGTAAATATGTGAAAGCGGGTTTTAACCTGTCTATTATGAGTAATTTTGCCGGCTCGCTGTCGAACTTACTTCAAAAAGGAATGACAATAGCGATATTGTGGATTGGGGTAACCCTGGTTATAAAAAATAAGCTTACAATCGGACAGTTGATAGCGTTTCAAATGTTTGCAAACCAGTTTAGCGCTCCGGTTATGCGGCTTGTAAATTTGTGGAATGAATTTCAGCAGGTATTGCTGGGAGTTGACCGGCTTGGTGATATTTTGAATAATCCGGTAGAGGTTACATCTGATAAAGCAATAACTTTACCTAAGATAAATGGATTTGTGCGAGTTGAAAACCTTTCTTTCAAATACACTCCAAACAGTCCTGTTGTACTAGATAAAATTAATTTGAATGTTAATGCCGGCCAAAGCGTAGGCCTTGTAGGGCGAAGCGGCTCAGGCAAAAGTACTATAACAAAATTAATACAAAAACTTTACCTCCCGCTGGAAGGGACAATTTATATTGACGAAGTTGATATAAGGCAGATGAACCCTATTTGGCTTCGAAATAATATAGGAGTTGTTTTGCAAGAGAACTACCTTTTTTCCGGAACAATACGGGAGAATATTTCAATGCCACGTCCTGATGCGCCGGTGGAAATGATTATAGAAGCTGCACAAATTTCCGGAGCGCACTCATTTATTTCAGAAATGCCGCAAGGCTATGACACTGTCGTGGGAGAACGCGGCTCAACACTTTCAGGCGGCCAGAGACAGAGGATTGCTATTGCGCGTGCTTTGATTACAAATCCCAAAATAATAATTTTTGATGAAGCTACTTCAGCGCTTGACACTGAATCAGAAAATATTATTATGAACAATCTCGACAAAATAAAACGCGGCAGAACAATGTTTATAATTGCTCACCGGCTTTCTACAGTAAAAAATTGCGATATTATAGCGGCCATGGACAGAGGCAGAATAATCGAAATCGGCACGCATGATGAACTTATTAATCGTAAGGGATATTACTATTCTCTTTACACACAGCAAGGAGTTTTAAGATAATGAAATTAAAATTTTTTGACAAATTAAATGATGACAGCCATGAATTTCTTCCGCTGCTTTCAGAAATTGAAGAAACACCAATTAATCCTGCTGGTCGCACGACTTTTTGGATAATAGTATGTTTAATATTTTTTACGATACTATGGTTATTTTTTGCGCAAGTAGATATTGTCGTTACAGCAAGAGGCAAGATTATTCCCGATGGCGAAATTAAGATTATTCAGCCGCTTGAGACTGGGGTTATAAAAGATATTTTGGTTAAGGAAGGAGATTATGTCAGAAAAGGCCAGACACTTATTGAAATAGATTCATCTTTGACCAAACCCGAGCTTGAGGCTTTGGAAAAGAACTTGAAGCAGATAAAAACAATGGCAGAACGGCTTGACGCCGCAGCTGGTGAGTCCTTCTTTGAAACGGCCTCTCCTACACAAAAAAAACTTTATCAATCAGAACTCAGTGATTTACAAAATCAATTAAACATAAAAAATCAGGAAATTTCGCAAATTGCCTCACAAATAAATTCTGCAAAATCAGAAAAAGAAAATTATCAAAAACTTTTAAATCTTAACCTTGATAAAGAGCGAAGAATGCTTGAAGTTTCAGACATTATAGCCTCAAACGAACTTGACAGGGTAAGAAGCGAAAATATGAATTATCGAACAAATATTTCCACCCTAAATCAAAAAATAAATGAACTTATGCACCGACAAAAGCAGGTTGCTGATGAAAAGAATTATATAAAATCGAACTTCAAAACACAGCACTTAAACCAGTTATCAGATGTTGAATTAAAGGAAACATCGCTTGAATCCGATATTGAAAAAATAAAATTCCGCGACAGAAGACAAAGCATAACATCTCCGGTTGACGGTTATGTAAATACACTTTTAGTCCACACAATCGGCGGGGTTGTAACACCTGCAAAAGAAATTATTTCGATTGTTCCGGTAAACACTCCGCTGTGTGCAAAGGTTTCTGTTTTGAACAAAGACATCGGATTTGTTAAAGAAAAAATGCCCGTACAAATAAAAATAGATACATTTGATTTCCAAAAATACGGAATGATTGAAGGCGTTGTTAAAAAGGTTTCAAAAGACAGTGTAGAAGACAAAAATCAAGGGCTTGTATATGATGTTTTCATAACCCCGGTTAGTAAAACGCTCATTGTAGACGGTAAAGAACAGAGTATTACAACAGGCATGAGCTTGTCTGCTGAAATTAAAACAGGTAAACGCCGTATTATTGAATTCTTCATTTACCCTATCATAAAGTATTGGTCTGAAGCTGTTACGATTAAGTAATTTTTCTTACTTGCACTGCAAAACAATTCACAGTATTATGAATTCATGCAGCATATTCATATCAAAAAAGAAGTTCATAACGGTAAAAATATTTTTGTTGTACCTGCGTTGACGTTTAAAAAGAATAACAATACAATTAAACAGCAAATTCCGCACCCTCTTGGCACGGACGCTATTGAATTCGAAACCATTGAAGATGCGATAAAAGCAATTGAACTTTCCGGCTTTCCATATATTCTCCCTGACGGCGAAAATCGGTGTACTGTCCAAGAGTTCAAGCCTGCTGATGCAAATTTAGACGCGCAAGTCGAGGCTGCTCTTTTAAATTGCGTAAAAGATGGTAATACCGCGGTTTGCGCCAGTGCGATTTCTTCTTTAGGTGAAATGAAAAACAAAGATTATCTTCCGATTTTTGTTGATAAAATGGGTGAAGACAATGAATTAATCCGCGGTAATGCGATTGAAGCTTTGGTGAATTTTGGTGCGGGAGCGGCTGAAATTACTGCAAAATCTTTGGCTGATGAAAATTGGGTTCGCCGCAAATCCGCAATTACGGTCATTGAAAGGTTAGTACAGACAACGTCTGTCAATCCTGAGATGTTTTTATACAATATTCTCAAACTTTTCAACGATCCGAATAACATTGTTAAATGCGCTGCGATTTCAGCGGTTGGAAAATTATACAAAGCCGCACGTTCAAAATAAAGTCTGCAAAATTATCTCAAAGCGGCTTGCGCGTAAAGTTCCTGACGTTTTTTAATAACGGTTGGATTTGTGAGGTAGTCGTCGTATTTGTTGCGCATATTAATGTATCCGCGCGGAGTTACTTCTATAATTCTGTCCGCAACCGTCTGTATAAGCCTGTAGTCTTGAGATGTAAACAATACAGTGCCCGGATAATCAATCAAAGCATTGTTTAAAGCCGTAATTGCTTCCAAGTCAATGTGGTTTGTAGGCTCGTCAAAAATCATTACATTAGAGGCTTCAATCATCATTTTTGCAAACAAACATCTGACCTTTTCGCCGCCGGAAAGAACTTTAACTTTTTTATCGGCTTCTTCTCCGGTGAAAAGCATTCTGCCGAGAAACCCGCGAAGATAATTCACATGCTGATCAAGCGAAAACTGCGCAAGCCATTGCATAATTGTCATATCGTTATCAAAATAATAGTTGTTATCCATCGGGAAATATGAGCGTGTAGCTGTTACGCCCCATTTGTATTCACCCTCATCAGGGGCTGTTTTGTCGTTAAGGATTTCGAATAAAGTTGTCAAAATCAGCGGGTCTTTCGCTAGAAACGCAACTTTTTCGCCCTGATAAACTTCAAAAGATAAACTTTTAATTAATTGTTCATCGTCTATTGATTTGTTCAAATTTTTGACAGTCAAAACATCTCTTCCGGGTATTTTTGAATAGGTAAAGCGAATTCTTGGATACTGCCTGGACGACGGTTTAATTTCTTCAAGCGAAAGTTTTTCAAGCATGTTTTTACGCGAAGTTGCCTGTTTTGCCTTAGAAGCATTTGCACTGAAACGCGCGATGAAAGCTTTTAATTCTTCCATTTTTTCTTCAGTTTTCTTATTTTGTTCTTCTTTTTGTTTTTGGATTAACTGGCTTGCCTGCGACCAGAAAGTGTAGTTTCCGGTGTAAAGCTGAATATTTTTGTAATCAATGTCGGCGATGTGCGTACAAACATTGTCAAGGAATTTTCTGTCGTGAGAAACCACTATGACAGTATTTTGGAAATTTATTAAGAATTCCTCCAGCCACGCGATTGTGTTTAAATCAAGGTGGTTTGTAGGTTCGTCGAGAAGCAGGATGTCAGGATTGCCAAAAAGCGCTTGAGCCAAAAGCACACGCACTTTTTCACTTCCGGAAAGCTCTTTCATTAAAGAATAATGCATTTCATCTGCAATTCCCAGCTCGCTCAAAAGCGTTGCGGCCATAGATTCTGCCTGCCATCCGTCCAGCTCTGCAAATTCTGTTTCAAGGTGTGCGACTTTGAGACCGTCTTCATCGTTAAAATCAGGTTTTGCATAGAGAGCGTCGCGTTCTTTCATAATGTCATAAAGCTTTTTATGCCCCATGATTACCGTGTCAATTACGGGATAGTCGTCGAATTCAAAATGGTTTTGCTTAAGAACAGCAATGCGCTGACCTTTTGCAATATGAACTTCTCCTGAAGTCGGCTCAATGTCGCCGGAGAGTACTTTTAAAAAAGTCGATTTGCCTGACCCGTTCGCCCCGATAAGCCCGTAACAGCTTCCCGGAGAGAATTTTATACTTACATTTTCAAAAAGGGTTTGCGAGCCAAATCTTACGGTTAATTTTTCTGTTGTTATCATTGTTTTTCCTAATGTTTAAAAATATTTCAGCTATAATAGATATTATAATATAAATATTTTTCATTGCCTGTTTAAGCGATGTAAATTTTCATAAATTTTCATATAAATCATGTTGATAAAAGGAAAATTTATGAAAGTAACCCCTATAAAATCTTTAAATACACACAACTTTTACCCCAAAACAAAAGTGAACACAAATCCTGAAACTCCTATGAGAGAATTTTTGCTGGCTGGTAAAGTTACAGTATCTATTGCTGCTATACCTTTTGTGATTGCATTATGGATTGACAGAATTCTGTCAAAGAAAATGTAAAGAAATTTTAACTAAAATTGGCGGTCGTAGAGTGTTCATTTGGCTATAGTTTTGGAAAATATTCAGTATAACACCGGAAATAACATTTATAGACACATGGGTAATTGAACTTATGCATATCTTTGATAAAATAATTACGCTATGAAATGGCATACTTTGATTTTTATAACCTTAACGTGGGCATTGCCTGTGTTAGGTGCTGGTTCGCATAAATATTACGAAAAAGACTACCAGCACGCATGGTGCAGCGCGAATTCCGGCCAGGCAGAAGTGATACTTGCTGACAAAGCCCGTGTGGACTGTGTTACAAAAACCCATGCTGTTGAATTCGACTTTGCGAAAAAATGGGGCGAAAGTATCGGACAAGCGCTTTATTATTCGGCAATGACAGGTAAAAAAGCAGGCGTTGTCCTTATTATGGAAAACGGAGAAAAAGATAACAAATATCTTGAAAGACTTATGAAAGTCGCTGACCTTCACGGAATTACAGTTTGGGTTATGACTGATGCGGATATGCTAACTCCGAATTGCAAAACTTTTAATAAGAATCGTTAAATTCTATTTTGCTTAAAAATTTATTGATGATAAGATGTTGCTATGGCAGACACATTTGAGGAATTAATAGCACAAATAAAAGATCGTCTTGATATAGTCGAAGTAGTCTCAGAGCAGGTTATTTTGAAAAAGCAGGGTGCTCATTACTGGGGGCTTTGTCCGTTTCACAAAGAGAAGACCCCTTCATTTTCCGTAAACCCTAGGCTTGGTATTTACAAATGCTTTAGCTGCGGCGCCGGCGGTGATGCACTAAGATTTATTCAACAAACAAAGAACCTTGATTTTTATCCGATGATTTTGGATTTGGCCGCGAAGTTTAATCTTGAAGTGCCAAAAAAATACCAAAAATCTGACAATCGCCCTCTTAAAGACCAGATGATGAAGGCAACTAAATTTGCTGTTGAATTCTACACGGATTTGCTGCTTAACCACAGAAGCGAAGAAATCCGAAAAGCTAATGAATATTTGAATTCACGCGGAATTACAAAGGATATTATAAAGAAATATTCACTCGGAATTGCCCCGAAACATTTCACTACGCTTTATGATATTTTGAAAAAAGATTATCCGGATGATGTTTTGGAAAAAGCCGGCCTGACACTTCTTGGCCGCGACAACAAGTACATTGACCGCTTCAGAAACCGCGTAATTATACCGATTCAAAACGAAAGCGGAGATTACGTTGCCTTTGGAGCGCGCGCAATTGAAAAAGACCAAACGCCAAAATATTTGAACTCGTCTGATTCTTTAATTTATAATAAAAGTAAAATCCTCTACGGCTTGTACACGGCGTAAGTCTTATGGAAGGTTATTTTGATGTAATTTCTGCGCAGGCCCACGGAATAGAAAACGCCGTAGCAGCTTGCGGAACCGCCCTGACGCCTGATCACGTCAAACTTCTTTCGCGCTATACAAAGTCAAGACGGATTTATCTTTCATTTGACACCGACAGCGCCGGGCAAAATGCTACAAGCAGAGGGGCTGAAATTATC